>C688J14111_10000187_pt1 | contig 15126 bp, 13 predicted proteins | sample HopSoiMetagenom1_FD_14111 | JGI IMG/M metagenome (IMG submission 14111)
TAGCAAAATACCAGTATAGAATTTGCTTACCATTTGAACTGTACTTGTAAATAGCCGCCATCTACATTAAATAAAATTGTAAAAAATAAATTTTTAGCGCTTGAATCGGCCGATAATCCTTAACCTTCAAAATCGGCACATAATTGACAGCTGTAATATTGGTAATTATCGGTACAGTGGCAAAACATCAGTATAGAATTTGCTTACCATTTGAACTGTATTGTAAATATCCGCCGTCTACATTAATTAAATAAAATTGTAAAAATTAAATTTTTTAGCGCTCGAACCGGCTGATAATCCTTAACTTTCAAAATCGGCACATAATTGACAGCTGTAATATTGGTAATTATTGGTACAGTGGCAAAACATCAGTATAGAATTTGCTTACCATTTGAACTGCACTTGTAAATAGCCGCCGTCTACATTAAATAAAATTGTAAAAAAATAAATTTTTTAGCGCTTGAACCTCCTTAACCTTTAAAATCGGTACATAATAGTAGTGTTCTGACAGCATAATCTTGAACAGTATAAAATTGCAAATAGTTGCCTCTAATGCCTATTTATAGTGTCTCTACGGCACCCTCTGTTTACGAAGCAAAGAACTCTATAGGCTATAGGTTATAGGTATCACTAAAGAAAATAGTTTAGGTTATATTTTTATATGAAAAGCGTTTAAGTTCGTGTCTTGCAGTACTTTGTTTTGGTTTGTAATTGATTGATATAAACATAATCACGCAAACTGATCTGGCCAATCAAATTCTACCGATAAATTTTTCTTAATTTCTATTATTTTTAGAGCAAAGGCAAGTATTTAATTTAGAAAAAATTGCTAATTAGACTTTTATTAATTAGATGTTAATTATCTGTAAGATGACAATTAAATTCTACAATTCATGTATCTTGTCATATTTTGTTTTATTTGATTTTATACAATAAATGTAATTAACAAACACACGGGACATTAGGATCCCGAGCAATATATATAGTTTTAGCCATAGTTAGAAGTTAAAATTAATAAAAATTTCTGCCAGTCATATTTTTCATTTGCTTATTTTGGCTGAATTTTGGAAGTCATATGCTTATTTTTTGGATAAATTTGGTAATATTTTACATGAATATCATACTATTAAATTAGGAAATGGTAATATTTGATATTTGATATTAAATGCCACAATACGTCAATACTATAAACTTTATTTTTTACGCTATATATGATATTAAATAATAATTAAATAAATAAAAAGTAAAACTGTTAACTAATAAAAAAAATTATAAACTAAATGTAACTGTCGCGAACTCAATTCGTTAATCTAAAAAATAAGCAGTATCAAGGAAAATTCCCTCAGAATTTTTCTTGATGATCTTAATTCAATTTATTAGCGGACCTTGAAACTTAAAAAATGATCTTAAGTTTGCTTATTTTTGGGCGATTTTAAGGTCACATGTTGAGTTTGCTTATTTATCTTATGAAAACCCTTGCGTAGAGCAATTATAAAATTTTTGAACTTTCTTGCTACCTATATATATTGCTGGGGTCCTGGGACACTTCTGGCAACTCAAACAAATTATTTATTCGGTATCATTATACATCCTATTAGAAAATGATAAAGAAAACAGCAGCTACTAATTTGTTATTACATGACAACTAAATTATATTATATACTCTCTGCTGTTCTTTACTACCAGAATTTATTCACAAGCAATAGAAACGGCCTCCTGAAGTTCCCCATTGTATCCATTTAATGTCCAACTTGGAGCGTTAATAGGCTCTTTTTCATCAGCCAACAGATCACTGTACGTGCGATCTCGTTGATTATGACTTACATTTTCTTTGGATTTAGTGTCTAAATATTTTCGCAAAAACTTGCGTAACTAAGTTATAAAAGAAAAAATTAATATACCGATTTATGTTAAACATTTCAATAAATTTACTTACAGTGTCCGAACGCCAAGGTAAGTCTTGAACAAGAATCCTATTATCATCATCTGAGATTTCCGGACTATGGTATTTATTACTTTCAGTAATGGGTTCTAGTTCTGTTCTATCAAACTGTCTTATCAGAGGATCATTGTTTTTTCTTAAATAATTTAGCACCGTCGTTCTTCTTCTTCTTTTCTATAAAAATTAAATAAACATTAGTAAGATATATTAATAAATCAATATTTGGCGGCATATTAATTTACCTCTGAACGCCGTGTGTTCTTATGTTTCCTTTTTGCTTCTTTCTTCCTCTCTTCTTCTGTTTTCTTACTGATGCGATGTGTATCTCTCTGACTTCGATGCCTCCTATAAATTATTTGATAAAGGACATTTTCACCTACTGGGTATACCTCCGGATCCAGAAGTTTCTTTATTGTCGGTATTATCGTCTTAATAACCAATTCTTTTTGGGATTCAAAGGTTTTACTAGGATCAATCTGACCTTCTTTTGGCATTCTTTTCATGTTCCAAAAGATGTCCCGCTAAAAATAATATTTAACAAGTTTTTAAAACATAACGGAATAAATGATAATAAAGCTATGAAGATTTCGCTTACACGTAACGCCTCCTTAAGATGTTCATCCATTTCATTCAGATCATTATATTGTTTTGGACGTTGCTTCCTTCTTTTTCTTTTACTAGTATTGTTATTGTCAAGGGGAGAAATTTTTTTACCGGCTTCTGAATTTTTAGTAAAATTTCTTTCATCTTTTGAAGAACTAGCTTCAGCATTTCTCATAAAATTCCCACTCTTGGATGATGCATATGTCTTAATTGTCCCCTTTTCTTTAGTTAACATAAATGATAGTAAATTAGTTGGTGTGAAATTACACAAAATGCATTATGAAATCAACAATAAAACAATAAAATAATTAGGGATGGGAGCGACTCAGAACCGATCCAGTTTGAGCCGAAATTCTGAATTGGTTGCTCTACTCGGTTCTTCGAGGATAACTCGGCATCTAGTGGTTGTAGAAAGACAAAACTATCACTATTGGAATTGTCTCATCGAAACGAGTCTAATGGTGGTAGTTTTATGTCTCTAAACGCGATAGACGTCGAGATAATCACAAAACTGCAAACTGTTCGAATCGGCTCGAACAGAACTGAGGTACGAGCGGCTCTTCTATTAATATCAGTTCGAGTCGCTCCTATCCTTAAGAATAATAGAAAACCTTTGCTTACCGGCAGCTTTCGGATTTCCAGTAGAATTTTTTTTATTTTTTGAAGAACTAGCTAATCCGTATACTTCAGCATTTCTCACTTCTGATTTCTCACTTGATGATGCATATGTCTTTCCCTTTTCTTTTGTTAACATAAGTGATAGTAAATTAGTAGGTATGAAATTATTAACACAAAATGAATAGAACAAGTTATCGTCAGGAGGAGAATTTTTTTTACCGGCTTTCGAATTCCCAGTCAAACTCCTTTTGTTTTTTGAAGAATTAGCTTCAGCATTTCTCATAAAATTTCCACTCCCGGATGATGTCCTCTTTTCTTTAGCTAACATAAATGATAGTAAATCAGTTGGTGTGAAATTACACAAAATGTATTGTGAAATCAACAATGAAATAATATAACAATATAACAATATAACTAAACCTTTTCTGTACTTGTCTTTTAACTCTTGAGTCAACCATTCGGATTCATAACCAGCCTCCAATTCTGATCCCACTTCCAATTCCAATTCTAATTCGGGTTCGGATTCGAATTCTGATCCTGATCCAAATTCAGATTCAGATCCCGATTCAGATCCCGATCTCGATTCCAATTCTAACTCTGATCGTTTGTGCTTCCTTGTCCTGTTGTAAAAAAATTAATAATAGTCGCAAATAGGCCAATTGATACGGAAATTACTTACATCTTGTCGTTATTCAAGATATATTTTTGCCTATTGAACGAATCATATTGGATATAATAATATAAAAAGAAATAAAAGTTAATGTATCAGTTGTTATATGTTACAGTATATGTAGCAAAAAATTATATAACTATTAGGAAGAGCGGATAAAAGCCCCAGGGCTTCTAAAACTTTGCCCACAGATAAGAGGCCATTGAGGCTTTTAGGAAAAAAAAGCCCGGGGGTACTAAAAAATCTGAGCCTTTCTAAACGAATATTAAGTAGAACGATTTTACTTACAAAAATGTTTGACGCACACGACACAAAGTTGAACGAGAAATTTATTTGATCGCAAATAAAATTCGGCTGAAAATTACCATCATCAGACAAATTTCTTGTTTTGGTAACGGGGTAAGCTTATTTTTGAAAAATTAGGATTTGGCCACGCGATCTATTTCAATTCTAACCGCAAAACCATCATCTAATTATAGAGATTGAAATAATCTCATTTTTCGAATTCGGTCACCAATCGGTTAACCGATTATTGACCGATTTATTTAATGATAATGGATGTTTTTGATTCTAATAAGAAAATAAATAATAATATGTTGAAATAGAATGTAACATTGCTGATTTTGATAAACTTATACATTAAAAGTTTTTTCAATAATGGTATTTAATCGAACTTAATATATTCAAATAATTTTTAATTAAATTTTTCTTAATTTGTTAAATTCTGGCTAAATGCTATCGACGAAATGATTATTTTGTGTATCTGGTTTCAGATTATGAAATAGTAGCTAGTCTAATGGCACATTTCAGATGACTATGGTCACAGTACGAGTTCACCCTGAGTTGTTTCCATCAGATGAAAAGTTCTGAAGGTCCCAGAATTCTGTAATCTAACTTTGGTCTTTACCAGTCTTTTATTGCTCATCGACCTTTCATTATCATTATGTTCTATTTCTTTATTTAATATCCTTTCAACACTTCAACATAATTACTTGTCCTGTTAAAAGCTATGATATATATACTGTATATACGGAACTGCAATTACACATGTTCAGGTGTAACGGTGTAATCTTCTGATTATTCTGTCCGATGTTCTGTTCGATTTTGTATTTGGAATTAATTTACAGTGAAATTACACAAATGCATTGTCAACATAACTAAGCCTTTTTTATTCCTGTACTATTTGTACTCCTTTTTCGATTCTGATTTCGCTTTGTCCTATTCGAGCTATTTAAATAGTAACAAATAAACTGACTGATACACAAATTATTCGTCTAATTCAGGTAGTTCATAATTAAGCCTCTCTGAACAATCTTCAATAATTAAATTATCCATAACTTGTTTTTCATTTGCATTTTATACAAAAAGTAATAAAAGTTGTTAAAATGAATGTTCTCGGTTATTGGTTAAGTTATATTTGCTGCCTATATGAAGTGTAACAGTGTATTAAAAGCCTTAAGACTTCGTTATATTTACTGCTTATATAAATTGTAACAGTGTATGGCAAACGGATCAAAAGCTCTAATGTCTCTAAATGAGCTTTCAGACGGATAAAAGCCTGGGGGCAAAAAAATCCGAGACTTCTAAACGGATATTAAAAGCCAAACCGGTAATAAGCCATTTTGACTAAATGTTATAAAATGGAGGCATTCAGAGTCAAACGCGATAGAATGTTTGATTTATTCGACCATAAATAAATTACAAATTTACAACAGCATAATCCTAAATTAAACCTACTCCATAAAATATGTCTACAAAAACTAGAAATAAAGTACGATGTGATTGTAAAACGTGCAATGGCAGATTAGTTGATGAAAGGACGAGAAATAAACATGCAGAATTAGAAAATCGTCTAGCTTCTAGAGTTTCCGGATTTGAGCCAGCAAATAATCCGTTATTCTCAAATTCATCAATTACCAACCCTAGTGCAACTCCCGACCAAAGCAATATTACCAATACTACATTAGATGTCGATTATGGTCCTGTTATAGAAGGATCGGAATCAAGAAATTTACCAAATGATGCTAATTATGAACCGGTTTTCGTTGATTTTGAACAACACAACATCCCCCAAAAGAAGCGAAGAAGACAAAATCAGTTTCGAGAAACAGAAGTCATATTAGACGATCAGCATAATGAAGTTTCGAATTCATCAAGTGGTGAAAGCTTTGACAGATCGGTTAATAAAGATGAGAGTGAAAGTGATATACCGTCAGATAATGATGATTTATTTTTGAGCGATAATGAAATTCCGGTTGAACAATTCACTGCTCCTGATTATGACAGCAATTCAGAATCTGAATATCCAGACACAAACATTCGTTTTGCAGATTCTTGGATATTAGTATGGTTATTTAAGTATCAAGCAAGATTTCGCTTATCGGATGTTGCCATAGATGCTTTAATTAAGTTTTTCCAGCAGGTATTGAAGGATGCAGATCAGGCAAGATTCGAAAAATTCCCATCTTCTGCCTATACTGCAAGAAAATTGTTACAATTCGGCAAACGATCGAAAATATACGCAGTATGCCCGAGCTGTAATACCTTATATAGCACAGCTAAAGTTGTGGCAGAAGAAGGATTCAAATGCACGCATATAGAATTTCCAATGCGATCAAAAACAAAACCTTGTGGAATGGAATTAACTATACCAAATCCACTTACTTATCAAGATAAAAGACGGCCAAAATTACTCTTTCCCTTGCCGAATTTAAAGATACAAATAAACAGCTTGTACCAGCGACCAGGATTCGAACAACAATTACAAAAATGGATCAACCGGAATATCGATGAAGAATTAATGGCTGATATATTTGATGGTAAAATTTGGAAAATTTTTCCTTCGGAAAGCGCTCCATTTTTCACACCAGAAACAGCCGATCGTCACTTAGGAATTATGATCAATCTCGATTGGTTCCAACCTTTTGAGTCATCTGTATATAGCTGTGGCGCGATTTATGGAGTCATTTGTAACTTATCACGTGAAGTCAGATTCAGAAAGGAAAATATGTTAACTCTTGGTCTATTACCAGGGCCAAATGAAGTTAAGTTACACAAAATTAATCATTACCTTTCCCCGATTGTTGATGAATTATTAGAATTCTGGAATGGGGTTGAGATTCCCGCCGCTGGAAAAAATATCCGATTAGCATTAATATGCTGCTCAAATGACATTCCTGCTGCAAGGAAGCTTTGTGGTCATATATCAGCATCAGTTAGCTGTCATAGATGTTACAAAAGAGCAAATTCCAGTGGAAATAAATTAAATTTTGGTGGCTTTGATGATATGGACGATTGGTTTATAGAGAGAAATTTGGAGGAACATCGCCAAAATGCTGAGAATTGGAGGCTATGCAAATCTGAAGAAGAAAGAAAATCTCATGTTAGTTCGACTCTTGCTAGATGGACCGAATTACTTCGATTACCGTATTTTAATCCGATAAGATATCTTGTCGTAGATCCGATGCATTGTTTATTTTTAGGAATAGCCCGTTGGATAATCAAAAAGTTATGGATTGATGGTAATAAAATCACCAAACGTGATCTAGAAAAAATGGAAAAACGTGCAAAAACCATAACATTACCCGCAAATATAGGTCGACTTCCAAATAAAATTGCAACTGGAGAAGGATTTTCTGGATTTACAGCTGACCAATGGAAAACATTTATCCTAATTTATGCTATCCCATTGATGTGGGATTTGCTTGCCAAACCTGATCAAAAGATTTTGGGAAATTTTGCTAGGGCTTGTTCTTTGCTAGTTGGTCGAATTATTAACTATAATGCATTGAACGAAGCTCACGAACGTTTACTCAAGGTTGCAACATTAATCGAAGAAAATTATGGTCCGGAAATGATTACACCAAATCTCCACTTATGTCTGCATATTGCCGACTGTTGCCGGGATTATGGGCCGCTATATTCATTCTGGTGTTACTCTTTCGAAAGAATGAATGGAATCCTAGGTAAGTTATTATGTAAATGTTTCATTTATTACATTTATTATTATTAATAGTTTGCTAAAGTATTGTATATAATAATAGGATCTTTTCCCAATAGCCATCGTCAAATTGAACCCGAACTTTTACGAATCATCATGCAGCATTGGAGACTTGATGACCTTATATCTGCTCAATCAAATAATACAAAGCTTGCTGAAGCTTTAAAGTTAATACAACCACGAGCAACTTCTGGAAGCTTAGCAGCTAACGATAATTTTGAATTTGCTGAGTTGTGTCAATTTAGAAAAATCTTCCTTCAGGAAGTTGACGATACAATTGTCGGTAGTGAGCCATTTCCTGGAGAGATGCTTACCCCATGTAGAAATCGGGTTGCTTTGCCAGATAACATTTATCAAATATTAACCGACTATTATAATAATGCCTACGAATTACAATTTGTGACTATTGCTGATTCAATATTAAATAGTTCAGGAAACTCAATTGTTGTGCCAAATATGGTGGAACAATTTGGCCGTGTTCGAATTGCAGCAGAAATTTTTGGATCAGCAATGTCATCCCGATACTTGAAAAATGCATTTGTTTTGGCAAAATTCATCCAAAATGATGGAACGACTGATTTATTTCCTGGCCAGGTGCAATATTATTTTGAGCATACTATCAGGATATTAGGCGAATCTAAGACTCACCGATTAGCATTTATCAGATGGTATAGAAAGGTAACAGACTGGCGTATACGATTTTATACAAGGATAGATGAGAATGAAGAAAGTTCAAATATTGAACTTTGGCAAAATGATTTTTGTGATTTAAGTCGGGATTGTTTAATTCCAATTCATTACATATATAGCCGATTTGTATCTTGTAAATTTGAAACTGGTAAAAAGAAAATCGTTGCATATAAAGCTGTAATACCAATAAATAGGCAGTTTCATTTATAATAATGAAATCCAGTCTTCGATCCATTTTCTATAAAAGCAGTTTCAGTTTGCAGTTTTTTTTCCTAATAATTTTGTACTTTTTTTTACTACTAAAATATCATATGTCAGACCAGAAAGTTGAACTCGTTGGCAAGGTCAGGTCGAACGCTGTTACATGATTCCGATTGATAACTACCGTATTTCAACGGTAGGGTGTGCGATATACTATGTTTATCAAATTAAGTACATCAGGAGATTTGCGTAATACTACGAGGCCCGTCGCAAGGTAAATACTTCGCAACTGTGTAAGGTTGGTTTGTAATCTTACGCATTACTTACAATATGTAAGGTGTAAAATTATATACTATCCCTTCGTCTGTAATGCAGGCAAATTTGCCTGCGAACTTCTTTAGATTTAAATTATTATGAAAAATGTATTAGATTAGCAAAAATTATCAAAATATAACACTACGAAATATCATCTGCAATGCAATCAAATTTGGCTGCAGAATTTAGCATATTCAGGTTTTTATTCAAGCAGCAAACTCATTTGTACTACAAATAGCTCGCAGGCGCAAAAATTACCTTCTTGACCTTGTACGACCTACCTTCTTGACCCGTATAATATATTATACAATAGGCTGGTCAAGATAGTAACACCAGAAGGGCAAATTATTGGTGTAGTGGATGTAACGTTCCACTATGTTGTAACAAAAATCGCCCAAAGAGTTCGCGATAGTTAAGATCATTTTTTAAGTTTCAAGGTCTGCTAATAAATTGAGTTAAGATCATCAAGAAAAATTCCGAGGGAATTTTCCTTGATACTGCTTATTTTTTAGATTAACGAATTGAGTTCGCGATAGTTAAGATCATCAAAGGAAAAATTCCGAGGAATCTTTCTTGACACTTCTTATTTTTTAAATTCAATGCTCGATTATTATTACAGGTCTTTGTAAATTTATGTTCAAAGCTTATGTATGTTTGAAATTATTAAATTTATTAATGAATAAAAAGAAAAGATTCATCAAAAAGTTCGTCAAAGTTAATTGTCATTTTTTCTACAATAACTTTTCCTTCTAGTAGGCCCAAATTTTGAAAAAGTTATTATTATTATTATTTTAAATATCTAATTTTTCTAATCTTCTTTTTTTGATCTCCTCTTTATATTCATTATATAATTTTCTTCCTATTTCAACCGAGGGGAGTATACCAGTTTCCACCAATTTTAACCATCTCTCGAAATTGACTACGTTCAATTTTTTTGGCAAGAAAAATTGAGGGTGGAGGTCAGGAAACGCGTAAAATATATTGAAATCGTTTTTTGCCAAATTTAACAATCGCCTTATTCTTACTGCTTGGGATAATACCACCGTTATCTCTCTACCTTTAATATATGGTGGTTTATCCTTCGAGGGTTTAGACAATCTTACGATCATTTTAATCGCCTGCGCCTTCACCGTCTTACCCTTATTTCTTGTTAAGTGCAAATTACAAAAAACTTCAAGCTTTTCGTAATATTTTAATAGTAAGATCAGGTTGTTAAACTGGCTTCGTCGGAGTAATTCGGATGTGACTTGATCCTTTACCATTACTTCGTATATATTTATTATTTTATTTGTGATAAGTTCACACACTTCGGTTTGCTTTTTCTCGAAATCGTCTATAGGAAGATTAATTAATGTTTCGGGATCGACACTCTCCACATCAACGTCTATAATAAAGTTGATTGATAATTTGGATACGGAAGCAGGTGAGGTAGAAGAAGCGGATGGTTCGTCAACAGGGATGAATATATCGCGAATATTGAGTGCGAACTTGTCCACATTTTCGATACTTGTCAGGTGATTGACAAGTATCGATCGATACTTATTTGTTGTATATTGAGGATTGTTTGTGGGAGGAGGAGTGGGAAGTTTGCAAATATTTTTAAGGATGACGTATAAATCCTTTCCCATCTCAATATAATTATTGGGCATTTCTTTTGGTTCAATATCTTGCTGCTGAAGTCGTTGTTTCTTACTATCTTGTTGTTTTCGTTGCAGAGGATGTTTCTTATTATTTTTCTTTTCTACCTCGTCTTCTTCCTCATCTTTTTCTATTTCGTCTATCTCATCTTCCTCCATATCTTCATCATCTTCCTTGTATTCATCATCTTCTATTTCTATTTCGTATATCTCATCTTCCTCAATTTCCTTGTCTTCTTCGTCTTCCTTTTCTATCTCATCTATCTCATCTTCCTTATCTTCCTCGTCTTCATCTCGACTTCCATCATTATTGGATTGTTCATCTTCACACCATAAATGCAACGCTTCATCATCATATGTTTCTAACGTTATTGCATCAGAATCATCAATGATAATTCTTTTATATTTGCTCTCTTTCAATAATAGTCTTCTAGCTTTAAATATCGATTTTACCAATTCTGTTTATAATAAATTATTAAATTTTAAATTATTGTATAAATTAATTAATTGAATTTATAAATAAATAAAATGCATTTGTTCATACCTTGATTAAGATCAACTTCTTTTGCTGCGCTCTTTCCCGTAAGAACCACTTCCACAAGATCATTGTCTGAATCCATTTAAAAGTAAAAAGCACTATTAACAGAAAGAAAGAAATTTGTAAAGAGTAAAAAATATTTGGATGCTAGCCTAATTTAATTAATAAAAGAAAAGATTTATTATTATTAGTATCATTATTATTTATATATACGTTAAGAGAGTTGTTTATACTTACTGAATAAACTAAAGACGAAATTTTCCTTCCGAAAACTCTTTGAAACGCCATCATTTTATATCAAGTCTTAGAGTTAATAATCATAATACTTGATTTAAATTTCTTTCTTTATTTTAAGGAGGAATAAAAGGGGAATCAATTAATAATTATAATATAAAAATTGTATAAAAATAATATTATGTATTATACTTTTTTTTTTTTTGAATTATTCCATTTTATTTATAGCCTTCCTTGCATCGAGAATTTATAATATTCTAATATTCGACAAACATTCCCTGAAGACTCCAATTTTAAATTTAAAATAAGTCTTCCTGCGAGGCTTCTGATTGATAAAAAGCTAAAAAAAAGCCGACTTTTAAATGGAAACCGCTAAATCTGTCGCACTCTAAGTTGTACAAACTGCAATCTACACAAGTATTTATTATTTTATATATACACTATATGCAGGATCCATATTAAAAAAAGTAACAGTTGTAACACTACTAAGTAATGTTACAAGTCCAGTGTGTAAAATCCATGATTTCATGCAATCACATAATTTTGCATTAAATGCATAAAAATTATGCAAAAACACATAATTCATGTTTATTGCATCATAAAATCACATTTGGCTGCCAATTTCAAGTTGTACCGTTGAGCGAAGTTTTTCTATGTACAATTCCCTTTTAGACAGTGATCGTTAAAATTTGTCTCATGATTCTCTTAAAAGATTAAATATGATGTACATGTACTTTAATGGTGTTAGAAATTAAGAATAAATAAATTTTATTGATTTTTTACTTCACATAATTTTACATAATTTTAAATTTTGGCGCATAATTACAAAAAAAATATGCACTTTAAAATGCATTTTTTGTCTTTATTGCATACATAATTGATGATATATATTGCCGCATAAAATTATTGTCCCTGCCTTGTGATTATAAAATGAAATAACATGATTAATGTTACACAGACTAAATTTAATTATTCCATTGGTGATAGACAATGAAACAGGGTATGACAATAAGAATGAAACTTCGGCAAAGTACTTCCAAAGAACTTTCTAATAAATGTACATCGGAATCATTCCTAAAAAAAGATTAGCATATTTTTGTATCGCATTATCAATGATCGTCACATAAATACTACCCCAGCCCCTATTCAGTTCCCATTCCCACGCTTTTTTTTTTCTCACTGCGAAAGTTTATATTCTGAGGACAACGGTTCTAGGTTTTTATAACAAGTAGTCCTTTTGTATCTTCTGCCTATTAGTAATATACACCAAGAATCTTTTTTCTTGCCGAAGCTGTTATTTTGTCGCAAATCAATGATAGGTTAGTGGAAAAAAGTTAATCATGTTACAGTAAAAATAAAGAAGTTTACCTTTTTTCACTGCATCTACAACTACCACGAATGCATCGAAACGGAACTTGCGTAAGAAAATATCCTGATACGCCAAGAAAGCGAAGCTCGGAGAGCTCAGCCACAACGACGAAAAAGTTGATATTTTCTACGATCCAAATAAAGTAAGTAAAGGAGATATTTTTATCGGATTAGGATTCTAGTTCTACATATAGCAGAGCTTGAAGTATAGGGGCAGTCAACGCCTTTCGGGGCAGGTCTAGGGGCCGATTGAACCCTCCCTTGCAAAGCTCTATTTTTTTTATTCAGTTTTCTTGGCGTGATCGTCATCTTTTTAAGCAAGGGGTATGCAAGGAGAGGAAAATCACAAAGAGTTCCCGCGGTTTTAAAAACCACTAAGCTACATTGTAAAAAAATGATGATTGTATCCACTAGAAATTTTGATGTAATTATTTATGCGAAGCGCTCCGCTAAGCGATATTTTTTTTTACTTTATAAAATAGCACAAAACCCAAAAAAAATCACGTCTATCTACGAAGGAGCAATCACGCGAATATATTCACTTCTCATGGATGTCTGAAGATTTCTTATCAAACGATCTTAAATCGGTTAATATCTCTCAACCTATTAGTATTATAGATCCCAAATTTACATTTCTAGATAAGTTTCTTGAGAAGAGATTGCAAAGGAAGATCGTTAAAGGGTTGATCGATCAAAGGTTAATTCCACCAGACGCTGTAAAAACAAACACTTTCACTCTCAAATTCAACGAGCTTTCTAATACCCAACTGAATATACTTTCAGAAGCTATTCATAATGAATTATATAAAAATGATGATAGTCAGAAATCGTTACCACCACAAAGTATTCAATCAATCCCAACTACTTCTCTAATTCTTACTGATTTTATGGGTCTGTTAGAATCTGAGGTTTTTAGCCTTAGTAGTGTAGCTAATTCTATGAATTTTAGTTCAAATATAGGTATATATAATCTTTACATTTAAGCTAAAATGTTTCGCAATAAAGGTCTAATAATTTTTGTTTTATTAAAAGATATTGAAGGTATGAAGAGAGGATTACCTGCACAGTATAAGAAATTTTAGTTAGTAATAAACTTTGAAATATTGAATTTAATTTTGTATTAGTATTACAATTCACAGCTAATGTGAATATTTCAATGTATATTTATTATATTTTTGTTAACAATAAAAATTACTGGCTGATTGTAATAATAAAAATGTTTGAGGCATTAAAATATTTTTTAAAAAAAGAACTCTTAATTTATTTAAACTTTAAAAATAAGCAGTATCAAGAAAAATTCTTTGGAATTTTTCTTGGCGATCTTAACAATGGCAAACTCAATTTATTAATTTATTTAAACTTTAAAAATAAGCAGTATCAAGAAAAATTCTTTGGAATTTTTCTTGACGATCTTAACAATGGCAAACTCAATTTATTAATTTATTTGAACTTTAAAAATAAGCAGTATCAAGAAATACATATTTATTATAATCATTAATTCACCTGGACACACAGATGTTTTATTTTAATTTATCAAAACATTTAAACAAAGTATTTATATATAATTTAACGAAGCATTTATTAACATTTATTATATAATTTAAACAAAAGATAATCACACAATTTAATGCATTTAATGTTTTATTAAATCTTATTTCAAAGTTTCCTTGTAACCCTCCAAAGCGTGACAAGTCCATATTTACCAAAAAAGAATATTTTCGTAAAGCTTTAGTCGATCATGTAAGGATGATTCATCGAGACAACGCAGGATTTCAATTCTTTAGAGGTGCATGGCGTGTAGAGATGAATCAGATTGATAGAAATAGTTTAGGATCGGCTAATAAAGTATCAATTAAGGTTCAAGAAGGTTCAACGGAAAGCTTTAATGATATCGCAAAAAAATTAGCAGAGAACATATACCAATCTGTGCATAGTGAAATAAACGAACAAATAAGCAAAGAGCAACCGATAATAAAACATTTTATTAGATGGTATATATTAAAGTCAAAATTAGTATTTGTAACCTTGCATTTTTTAAAATAAATTTGTGAAGCAGGTGGGATTACACTTATACTGAGCGTTTGAATTGCGTCAGATAATTCCATTGAGTTTACTGTGATCGATCGGGTTCCAATCGGGCATGTGCACGATTGGCAACCGATAATTAACATTTTATTAGATGGTATATATTAAAGTCGAAATTAGTATTTATAACCTTGCATTTTTTAAAAATAAATTTGTGAAGCAGGTGGGATTACACTTATACTGAGCGTTTGAATTGCGTCAGATAATTCCATTGAGTTTACTGTG
>C688J14111_10000198_pt1 | contig 14938 bp, 9 predicted proteins | sample HopSoiMetagenom1_FD_14111 | JGI IMG/M metagenome (IMG submission 14111)
TGCGGACCTGCGCGACCAGCTCTCCGGGCGCCATCTCCGCCGGATCGACCTGACGCACCCGCAGCTTGCCGGAATCCATCGGCTTGCGGATGTCGATGCCCAGCGCCGCGCTGCGCAGGGCCAGCGTGTAGAGGCTCTCGTCGAAGGCATAGACCGTGGCGGTCTCCCCGCGCCGCGTTGCCGAGACCGCGAAGTGCATTGCCAGCGCCGACTTCCCGCAGCCCGCGGGTCCAATGAACAGCGCGCTGGTCCCGCGATCGAGCCCGCCGCCCAGCAGCTGGTCGAGCGGGGCAAGGCCGCTCTCGATCATGCCGGGCTCGAAGGCCTCGTGATGCTCGGCGGCCACCAGTCGCGGGAAGACCTCGGCGCCGCCCTGACGGATGCGGAAGTCATGAAAGCCGCCGCGGAAGTCCACGCCGCGCATCTTGACGACGCGCAGCCGCCTGCGAGCCGCGCCGTAGAGCGGCGTCAGCTGTTGGAGATCGATGACTCCGTGGGCCAGGCTCTGGAGCTGCAGATCGCCGGTCTCGCTGGTCTGGTCGTCGAGCATCAGCACGGTGCAGCCGCGCCGGGAGAGGAGCTGCTTGAGCGACAGCACCTGACGCCGGTAGCGCAGCGCGCTCTGGGCGAGCAGCCGCATCTCGGAGAGCGAATCGAACACCAGCCGCGTGGGCTTGACCGCGTCGACCTGCGCGAGCAGGGCGGTGGTCAGCTCCGCCAGCTCGACCTCCGACGGCTCGAAGAGGGTGTTCTGTTCCTCCGAGCTCAGTGGCTCGCCGCTCGTGGCGAGCTCGAACATCTCCACTCCGGTGAGGTCGAAGCCGTGCGAGGCGGCAACGGAGGCGAGCTCCTCGCGGGTCTCGGAGAGCGTCACATACAGGCAGCGCTCGCCGCGCCGCGCGCCCTCCAGCAGGAACTGCAAGCCGACCGTGGTCTTGCCGACACCCGGATTGCCCTGCACGAGATGGAAGCGGCGGGGAGGAAGCCCTCCGCCGAGGATGTCGTCCAGTCCGGCGATGCCGGTGCTCACGCGCGGTTCGGACATGTGGCAGGGAAAATACCCGCCGGCTGGTGAAAGGAAAGCGAATCCCGGGGATACCGTCGAGCAGACAGCCCCACGAACGCCCCTCTGGCAGGCGAGCGCGGTCGACGGCAACGGCCGGGATCGCCTCGTATGGCCCGACGACCAGCGCTCTCACTTCACCGAACCGGCGAGTGGCCGGATCCAGTCGAAGAGCGGCTTTCCCACCTCGGGGAAATGAGCCGCGACCAGCGCGAGGATCGGCAGGCCGGCGTACACGATCATCTGCGAGATGAAACCCACGTCCCAGGTGATCTTGCCAGGCTCGCTCCCGGACATGTAGCTGAGCAGGGCGTTGCGCTCCATGTCCAAGAGCGTCCAGACGCACATCGCCATTACGCAAAGGAGCAGGGCCCAGGCCACTGACGAGAGAATGCTCTGGGGCTGGAATGGATAGACGCGGGTCGCGAGCAGGAGCACGAGCGCGTCGATGGTGAGGACGCAGACGAGCGCGCGGATGGCGGAGATGCGGCGCAGCAGGACGCGCACGGCTTGGAGCGCGACGAGCTCGCTGCGCAGCTCGAAAATCGTGCGCGGGGCGCCGGACCGGCGCTCCCATCCGGCGGTTTCGAGCTCGGTGGCGGCGGCCGTCGTCGTCGACGAGATCTCTCCGGCGTCCGGCGGGCTGGACGCGCCACTCAGGCGCGCGACGCACGCGCCGATGCGTGCCTCGATCGGGCCCAGGCGCGGCGCCGCCGCATAGGGATGCAGACCGATCATGCCTGTGAGGGACTCGCGCAGCCGCAGGTAGGTCCTGGCGATCGGGTGGCCAGCGAGTTGATCGAGCGTGCGCCGCGTGACGTGCCAGGCCTGCGCCAGGAGGACGAGGCCGTGCGCCACACCGATCACGAGCGCCGCGAAAAGGAACTCCATCAGCAGCGTCCACGAATACGCCTCCACCGTTGGGCGGATCCACGCGAACCAGAGAACGGTCGCGGTCGCGACAGCGATCATTGCCAGGCGCGAGGCCGGCACGAAGTAGCGTCCTTCGGCCACTTCTGCAGCGCGCGCTTCGGCAGCCTCGAGTCCCGTCTTGTACGACGGGAAAAGGCTGCTCAGCTTGATCGCGCCGCGCTCAGTGGCGGCGATCTCGATTCGGCGAAGGTGAGAGGTCGCGGTGGCGATCACTCCCAGACCGAGACACACCAGCGGCAGCGCAGGCGAGACCCCGCTCAGCCAGTTGGCGGTGCGCACCCAGAGGAAGATCTGGCCGGGAGCGTCATCGCGGAGAACCTGTGCCGCGTAGACGACAGAGAGCGCAAGCACGATCGCGCCTCCTACCCAGCAGAGCGGCGTCGCATGCCACCGCAAGATCCCCGGCTCGCTCGCCGCATGCGTGCTCTTCCGGAGCTGGATCAGGCGCACGTAAAGCGCCCCGATGAAGAGAAGCAACGAAGCGGCGGAGAGTCCCCAGAGCGTCAGTTGCCATCCTCTCGACAGCCAGGGACCGTATTCAGGGGGCCAGTGCCTGGCCCTGCCTTCGGCGATCAATCGACTCTCGGCGAGGAGTGGAGCGACGAGGGGAGCCAGCGCGGTGAAATAGATCCCGGCAAGCGCCTGCCACGCGAGGAGTTGGACGGAAGCATAGGGTCTCCGCAGCTCATCATGGCTGGTCACGACCGCGGGCGGCGCGGACAGGAGCGGCCGCCGCTCGATCGCGGGCGGGTCAGGCTCGCGAGAGAGGAGTCGCGCCATCCAGGCGCGAGGTCCCTTCTTCCCGGATCCGACGGGAGGCAGGGGAAAGGCCCAGGCCATCAACGAGGCCAGCACCGTGAACAGCAAGGCCGTAGCGGTGGTGTGCAGGTTGCCGGGAGGGAAGATGACGAGCGGATTCTTGTCTTCGACTTCCACAGGCTGCACATAGGCTTGAGCGGTCTGCCATCCCTTCGCCGTCTCCGACTTGTCGGTGCCAGAAATCTCGTCGGGAGGTCCGAGGACGCGCACCGGAAGGATCGCCTCGTGCCCGACGATGCCGACCCACAACGGCGGCACGCTGCTTTTGTTCGCGAAGGGCATGCCGTATTCGATTGGCCGCAGCGTCTGGTCGAACTCGCGTAACAACACAATCGTGGCGTTGTAGACGCCCTCGGCCGAGCCACTCGAGAACTGGAGGCGCCGGCCGTCCGGGTCGCCGCGCGGTGGCGACCAGAGCTGGTTGAGGATGTGCAACGGATACCTGGAAACGACGATGGCGCCGCGCAGATCGTCCGCGAGCGAGGGGTGGGTGAACAGCAGGTCCGCCTTGGTGAGGAAGATCTGCGTGTCGGGAGCTGCGCGATGGACGGCTTCGGCGAGGAAGACTTCGTCGCGCGGATCGGTGGCCACGATCCCCACCAGGCTTACGTGCGCCCGTGAGATGACCGCGAGGCTGTTCGCGAGCGAGAGGTCGCTGGAGGACCTGGTCATGGGAGATAGCGCGGGCACCACATCGCTCGATTCGTTGTCCTCGGCGAGGTTGAGTCCGAGGACGTGGGGGATCCTCGAGGGCAGCAGCGCGGAGGCGTCCGTGCCGCTCTGACTGCGCGCCTTTTCATATTCTGCGCCGAGTTGCGCGATGTGCAGGGGAAACGGCAGATCGAAATGCTTCGGCGCGGGAGCGGGGTTCATGATCGCCTGCACCAATCCGGCGGACCGCAGCGGCGGCGTATCTTCGGCTTTCGGCGGCGGCGGAGTAGCCGGCGGACTTCTGGCGACGGCGGGCGCCGTCGTCGCAGTTTCGGTCCCGCTGCGCGGGAAAGAGCCCTGACCGTAGCTCGTGTTGGACTCGGTCAGCATGGCCATCGTGATGGCCCCACGCGAACCGAACGAGAGCGCGAGATAGTCGTAGAAGGCGCTGAGCGCGCTGTCGGGCTGCACCGTCGCCGTGAACGTCAGATTCGGCTTATTCCCATTCCTGCGATTGACTCGTTCGAGAATCGTCTTGGTCGAGGCGTTCGTCGCCGAGCCGGTCACGATCCGGAAATGGTCCTCTGGATGATCCTTCAACCAATCCAGGATCGACTCGGACAAGGAGTATGCCGTCCCGGAGAACGATGGCCCAATGATCCGGATCGTCTTTTCGCTATCGGGCAACGCACAGCTCAACCATTTCGCGTACTCGACCGCGTGCCGGAACGCCGGTTTCGAACGAATCCCGTTCGTCGGAGTCTCGCCGACGAGGACAATCGCCAGCAACTCATCCTCGCGCACCGCCGAATTCGGATGCCGGCGAAAGAGCATGACGCCCGGTTGCTCCTTCAGGGGAACCGATTTCCGTACGGCCAGGCGCGTCGAAAGCGTGTACGTGGTCTTTGCCGCCGGCGACTCCCCCTCCACCGTGACGTGATCGCCGTCCGCGAACAGCATCCGGTTCTTCGCCCGGTCCTTCTTGTCCCTCTCTTCGGTCCAGGGGAGCCAGAACTGATCAGCGAGGTAGTCCCCCTGCGCGAGCGCGGACTGGATGGAAGCCAGATAGGAATCGAACGCGTCGGCGAGCCGCGGGTTCGATGGGTCAGGAAGCGTCGCGATAAGGGCGCGCACCGTGAGATGGTCNCTGGTCANCGTGTCATGGCAATTGCCAAGATCCTTCGACGTGGGGCCGAGGAAGCGTTCGAAGGGACCGCGGTAGTCAGTGGCCTGTGGCTGGATTGCCAGGGCGGACCGCTCGTCGGCCTCGCCGCGCCCGGTCTGGGGCGCGCCGCGCGGGCCGACCGTCGCCGCGACGACGGAGAGGGTGAGTAGCAAGATGAGAGGGTTCGACGAACGAGTCTTGTCCATGCCGTGTCCCCAGGACGATGGCGGCGGTGTTGCGCTCGCGAGAGCGAGGCCCCGCTGGCGATGCTCAACGAGGCGTAGCGCCCGCGGCGAACGCCGGCGGATTCTGCGAATTCTCGGCGGCGGCATGCGGGGCGCCGGTCAGCTTGCGCTTCACGGCGCTCCGCCCGGTCGCCTCCTTCGCGGAGCTCAACATCTTGATCAGGGAATTGAACGTCTCTGTCCCGCCGCCGATGAGGAGGCCATTCACGAAGGCGAATCCGGGATTGTGCGTGGGGATGTTCGGATCGAAGAGATAGCCCGCATCAAGCGCGTTGGAGATCGAGGTGCCCGCAGCGACCGCCACGACGATCGCTGCGGATTTCTTCCACTCGACCCCGATGCGGTTGCAGATGGCGGTCAAGATCGGATCCAGCGCCTCCACCAGGCGCTGCACGCCGATCCCGCAGATGCCGACGAATTGCAGAGGATCCACCGCCATGTCGAGCTCCTTCAAACCGACTTGGCGCTCGCCTGCGAGCTGACCAGTCGGATGGTCCAGAAGTCCGCGGAGAGGCCGTGGTCGGTGAGGTAGGCGTAGGGGAACGTGCAATAGCCCTCGATTCCCCACCCGACTCCCCACGAGTTGCGCACGATGAAGCGCTGCTTGGCGTCGTCGTAGCCGACCGCGAGAATCGCATGGCCGCCCAGCATCTGCTCCGTCATGGCCGGCATCGGGACATCGCCGGTCTTGGCGACGGACGCGCTTTCCAGGCTGTCGTAGACGGCGATGCCGAACACGAAGGGGAACCCGGCCGCCAGACACCCCTTGAGCTGCGAAAGGACCGGGTTGAGGCGCTGGTATGAGAGCGCGCGGTCGAGCTTCGCCTTGGCGAAGGCCAGATCCGGCGGCCGTACCTCGAACTGCGCGATCTCGTACGGCCAGAGCGCCTCCGGCGGCGCTCCCTCCACACCTACGGATTTGATGCCGTCGCGAATGCGGGCGCCGGCGTCCGAGTTGACCGTGTGCTCCCGGTACCGCTCGTTGTAATAGATGAAAAGACGGGAGGGCGAGGAGAAGGGCAGCCCCTGCTTGTTGCGGTCGAAATCGAGCGCCGCCGCGATTGCGTTGGCGGTGCAGCTGCCGAGCCGGCCCTGGTCGTAGACGGGCGGACAGCCTGCCCGGAGGTCGACGTGCGCCGGCAGTGCCGCCGGAGCGATTGGGCTCGAATACATGATGTCGCGGTGGTCGGGCAGGTCGCGGATCCAGCCGAACGAATGCGTCGCGGGCATTGGGTTCTCCTTCGGTTTCGGAAACCGATGCTGCATTTGTTCAGCACGACGTGTGCCAGCCTCCCAGGGGCATACGGCCGGGAAATCGTGAGCAAGAACAGGAATCGGGGGAGTTGCAACGGTCCGGGTGCGACGTGTGGCGCGACATGTTGCACCCCGCGAAGCGCTCCGCGATCTGTTCCGGCGAGCGGACACCTGTCCGGCGCCGTGACAAGTGTCCGCACCTGACGCGGGGTGACGTGCTCTGGCGGCTCCTGGCACGGCACGTGAAGCTCGCCTGGGCAAATGATTCAGATGTCCGGCATTCGCAAGACCTTTCGCGATGGTCTACGCGCGATGGAGGTCCTCAGCGAGTTCACCCTGCACGTGAAGGCGGGTGAGTTCGTCTCCATCATGGGCCCATCCGGATCGGGCAAGACCACCTTCCTCAACATCGCCGGCCTGCTCGACGAGTTCGACTCCGGCGAATATCGCCTCGCCGACGTCGACGTGCGCAGCCTCTCCGACGACGCGCAATCGCGCCTCCGCAACCAGCACATCGGATTCGTCTTCCAGAGCTTCAACCTGATCCACGACCTCGACGTCCGCGACAACGTCTCCGTCCCGCTGCGCTACCGGAAGATGCCCTCGGCCGAGCGAAGGCGCCGCGTCGACGACGTCCTGGAGCGCGTCGGGCTCGCCTCCCGCCGCAACCACTTCCCGCCGCAGCTCTCCGGCGGCCAGCAGCAGCGCGTCGCCATCGCGCGGGCGCTGGCCGGCAAGCCCGACCTGATCCTCGCCGACGAGCCCACCGGGAACCTCGATTCGCTGATGGCGCGGCAGGTGATGGACATCCTCCAGCAGATCTCCGAGGCCGGCACCACCATCGTGCTGGTCACCCACTCTCACGAGATCGCCGCGCGGACGCAGCGCAAGCTGCATGTGCTGGACGGCCGGGTCATCGATCCCTGGGCGCAGCGGCCGTCGCTGACGGAGGCGCGCTGATGCGGGAGCTCCTGCGCGAGACCGCCCGCGGCCTCCGCCGGGACCGGGCGCTCGCCATCATCATGATCGCCGGCCTCGCCGTCGGCGTGACCGACTGGCAGCTCACCGATCTCCTCTGGCGCGAGCAGCAGCACTCCGCCATCGAGGAAGCGCCCTCGCTCTTCGCGGTCGAGCTGGATCGCGACCGCCGCTTCGACTTCCTTGGGGACGGCGAGGGCGAAAAGACCAACATGCTCTTGCGGACGTACCTCGCCCTCCGCGACGCGGATGCCCTCGCGGTCCATCCTGCCCTCATTGGCACCGCGATGACGGCATCCGGATCGCTCGCGGTGTCGCGGGAAGGCGGCGCGCCCGAAGAGCTCCCGGCGCGGTTCGCCTCCAGCTCGATGTTCGCGATGTTCGCAATCCAGTTCCGCTCGGGGAGCGCCTTTCACGACGGCGCCGACGAAGCGGTGGTGAGCGACGAGCTGGACCGTCGCTGGTTCCCGGATACCGGCAGCATCGGCAAGACCTTCCGCATCGGCGGCCGGCGGATGCGCATCACCGGCGTTCTCAGGCCGGACCACTGGCCGCGCCAGTTCGATGCGCGCCTCCCCAGGATCGAAGGACTCTTCCTCTCGATGGAAGCCTTCCGGCGGTTCCGGCCGTGGCCCGATCCGATTCTTTCCACCACCGATCCGGCCGCATTCTTCGCGCATCCTGGCTCCGCCGAGGATGCCGTGGTGCGCCTCTTCGTCGAGGTGCCGCCGGAAGGGCGCGCGCCTTACGAAGCATTCCTCCAGCGCTACCTCGCCTCGCAGCAGCAGCGCTCGCCGCGGATGACCTCGGCGCGACTCGTCCCCTGGGCCGAATGGGCGGACTTCACGCGCAGAGCCGAACCCGTCTACGTCATCGTCCGCGGGATGGGCCTGCTGGTGCTGGCGGGCTGCGCTTTCAACCTGGTGCGCCTGGCAATCGTGCGCTCGGGTGCGCGGGCAGGTGAGCTGGGCATCCTGCGCGCGATGGGCGAGAGCCGGCGATCGCTGCTCATCCGGCAGCTCGTGGAGGCCGCGCTGATGGGACTGGGCGCTGGCGTCCTCGGCCTGATCCTGTTGGCGTTCTGCGTCCCCGCTTTCAACTCCGCCATCCCACCGCGGCCGATGACCTTTTTCCTGGACGCGCACGCGGCCGTGGCGTCGCTGGTGGTCGGTCCGGTGGCGGCGGTGCTTTCGGCCCTCTACCCGGCCTGGCGATTCAGCCGGATGGCGCCCGCGGCGCTGCTCAGGCGCCAGTGACCGGCGCGCTCAAGCAGGTCGCCGCGGCGATCCGCGGCCGCTCGATGGCCTTCAGCTTCCTCATCGGCCAGATCATCTTCGGCATCATGGTGGTCTCCCACGCGCTGGTGTTCGTCGATCTCTTCCAGCGGCAGGGGCTCCTGACGGGCGTGGACATGGACGGCTCCTTCTGCGTCATCACCGAGGACGACGACACCATGCTGCCCGAGCGGGATCTGGCGGTGCTGCAGGGCTTGCCCGGCGTCCGCGCCGCCGCATGGGTCTCCAACGCGCCCGTTCACGAGCGCAGGCTGGCCGGAATCTTCTCCGCCGGCGAGCGGCACGTGGCGGCGTGGGAAGTCCATGGAACCAGTGCCGCGGCAGACGCCTACGGATTCGAGATCGTCAGGGGCCGTGCGCTCACGGACGAAGACCTGGTCACAGCCGGAGAACGGCCGGCGTTGATCAGCGCGGCCCTCGGTGAGGCGCTGTTTGGAGCGGGCGATCCGGTTGGCCGCACCTTCACCTCGCGCGCGGTGACCTGGCGCGTGTCCGGTGTCCTGCGGCAGGCAGGTATCTTGCCGCCCTTCTCGGTGGTGGCGGACAATCTACTCGTGCAGGTCGCGCGGCCTGCCCGGGCGCGGCATGCCGAGTACGTGGTCAATGTCGCTCCGTCGAATCGGGCCGGATTCCCCGCGGCGGTGGAGAGCGCGCTGCGCCCCGCGGCTCCCGAGCGCTTCCTCCGCGTCGAGACGCTTCGTCGGGCGCTCCTGCGCGTCTACGAGGCCACGGCAGGAGCCATCGTCGTGTTCGGCATGATCATCACGCTGGTGCTGGGAGTGGTGCTCCTGGGTTCCACCGGGATGTCGGCGTTCCTGGTCGCCGAACGGCTGCGCGAAATCGGCATCCGCCGCGCGATGGGCGCCACGCGGCGCGACATCGCCGGCTACTTCCTCTTCGAGAACTTCACCGTCACCACCATCGGGCTCATTCTGGGCAGCGCCCTGAGCCTGGTCATGAACCGCTGGCTGGTCCATCTGGCGCTTCCCTTCGCGACACTGGACTTCAGGCACCTGGTTCTGGGCATCATCCTCTTCCAGGTCACCGGCTTGCTCGCCGCGACCGTGCCCGCGCTGCGGGCCTCACGCGTTCCTCCGTCGGTGGCGAGCAGGACTGCATGACCGCGCCGGGGGGGCGCCATGAAGGTGTTGATCGTCGATGACCAGGATGCGGTTCGCGAGGCGCTGGAGCTCCTCTTCACCGTGCAGGGCCTCTCCGTCCTCAACGCCAGCAGTCGCGAGGAGGTGATGCACTTCGTCTCCACCGAGGAGGTGGGCGTGGTGCTGCAGGACATGAACTTCTCCGAGCAGAGCACCTCGGGGCAGGAGGGAGCGGACCTGTTCCGCGCCGTCAGGGCGCTCGACCCGGATCTGCCGGTGGTGCTGATGACGGCGTGGACTTCGCTGGAAGCCGCGGTGTCGCTGGTCAAGGAGGGCGCCGCCGACTACATCGCCAAGCCCTGGGACGACGAGAAGCTGGTGCGCACCGTCAAGAATCTCCTCAGGCTGCGCTCCGCGGAGCAGGAGAACACGCGGCTACTGGCGCAGACCTCGCGGGCGCGGCATTCGCTGACGCAGGAGCACGACCTCTGCGGCGTCGTCTACCGCAGCGCCCAGATGCACGACGTGGTCTCGTTGGCGGTGCACGTCGCGCCCTCCGAGGCGCCGGTGCTCATCTCCGGTCCCACCGGGGTGGGCAAGGAGAAGCTGGCCGAGATCATCCAGGCGAACTCGCGCCGCAAGCAGCAGCCCTTCGTGAAGGTGAACGCCGGCGGACTGCCCGACGAGCTGCTCCAGGCCGAGCTCTTCGGCGCGGAGCAGGGCGCGTACACCGGGTCGAGCAAGCTGCGCATCGGCCGGTTCGAGGCGGCCCACGGCGGGACGCTCTTCCTCGACGAGCTGGGCAACCTGAGCCTCTCCGGGCAGATGAAGCTGTTGCGCGTGCTGCAGACGGGAGAGTTCGAGCGGCTGGGCAGCAGCACGACGCGCAAGGTGGACGTGCGCATCCTCAGCGCCACCAACGCGGACCTGCGCAAGGAGATCGCCGCCGGCCGCTTCCGGGAGGACCTCTTCTTCCGCCTCAACGTCATCGAGCTGCGCTTGCCGCCCCTGTCGGAGCGACCCGACGACGTGGGTCCGCTGGCAGAGACGTTCCTTGCCCAGAACGCCGCGGGAGGATCCGCCTTCAAGCTGGCCGAGAACGTCGCAACCGCGCTGATGCAGTACGAGTGGCCCGGCAACGTCCGCGAGCTGCAGAACCGCATCCAGCGCGCCACGCTGGTGTGCCGTGATCGCATCGTCACGGTGGCGGACCTGGCCCTGCCCGCGGCGGGCCTGGAGCAACCCGCGCCGGCGGGAATGCGCGCGGCCGATCCTGAGCGCAACGACATCGAGCTCGCCTTGGTCAACGCGGGCGGCGTGGTGGCCAAGGCGGCGGCGAGGCTGGGGATGAGCCGGCAGGCGCTCTACCGTCGCATGGAGCGGCTGGGCATCGTCCTCGAGCGCCGGCCGAAGGTTTGATGGCGCGGCCGCTTCGCCTCCGTCTCGTGCCGCCGTTGCTGGCGGTGCTCTGCAGCGCGGCGGGCGCGTCGGCGCTTCTGGCGGGACGCGTGGGCTGGGCCTGGGCGCTGGTCGCGGGCACGGCGGCGGGCGCGATCGCGGCCTGGTTCTTCCTCGGCCGCTTCCCGGAAGTGCTCGAAGCCCTTGCCGATGCGCTGGACAGCTTGCGGGAGCGCGACTACGCGCCGCGCATCGACGAGCGGCGCAGCGGACCGCTCTCGATCCTGGCGGCGCGCTTCAACGCACTGGCCGGCGCGCTGCGCGGCGAGCGGAACGACGTCTACCAGAAGGAGATGCTGCTCGAGACCGTGCTGGAGACGGCACCTACCGCCATCCTCGTCTGCGACGAGAACGACGTGGTGGTGATCGCCAACACCGCCGCACGCGATCTGCTCGGCGACGGCCGCAGGCTCTCCGGTGCACGCTTCAGCGAGGTGCTCGACCGCTGCGCGCCGGAAGTCCGCGCCGCGCTGCAGGGCCAGGACGACGCGCTCTTTTCCGTCGACCGCAACCACGAGACGGAGACCTACCTGGCGGTGAGCCGGTGGTTCGAGCTGAACACGCGCCGTCACCGCGTACACCTGCTGCGCCCATTCACGCGCGAGCTGGCGCGGAAGGAAGTGGAGGTCTGGAAGAAGGCCATCCGCATCATCAGCCACGAGCTGGCGAACTCGCTCGCGCCCATCACCTCGATGGTCCACTCCGCGCGCACGCTGGCCGAGCGGCCGGGGCAGGGCGAGATGCTCAGCCACACGCTGGCCGTGGTGGAGGAGCGATCCACGGCGCTGCGCACCTTCCTCGAAGGCTATGCGAGGTTCGCGCGCCTGCCGCACCCGGAGAAGAAGGACGTGCCATGGGAGGAATTCCTCTCCGGCGTGCGCTCGCTGTACGCGTTTTCGCTGGATGGTTCCCTGCCCGTGTCGCCGGGGTTCTTCGATCCGGCGCAGCTCCAGCAGGTCTTGATCAACCTGCTCAAGAACGCGGTCGAGGCAGGCAGCACGCCGGATCAATGTGCGGTGCGCATCTCCGCGCTTCCCGAAGGCGGCGCCGAGCTGCTGGTGATGGACCGCGGCGGCGGCATGGCCGAAGAAGTCCGCCGGCGCGCGCTGGAGCCGTTCTATTCGACCAAGAAGCGGGGCAGCGGGTTGGGCTTGCCGCTCTGCCGCGAGATCGTCGAGGCGCATGGCGGGCGCATCTGGATCCTGCCCCGCGACGGCGGCGGAACGTCTGTCCGCTGCTGGCTGCCCGGACGGGCGTAGCGGACGGACGTCCGCGGTCGACGTCGGGGATTCCTCAATGAAAGCACGCGGAAGCGATTGGCCACGCGGTTGCAATCGCGGCCGGCATGACTCCTCTCATCGCTCTCTTCCTGGCAGTGGTGCCGCCGCAATTGATCGGACAAGCCCCCCGTCCCGGGTATCCGGCCGGCGAGACGCGCGACGCCCGCGTGGTGTTGACGCTCCAGGTGGATGCGAGCGGAGCGGTGCGCGACGTGTCCGTCGTCCCGCCGGAGCAGCCACCCTTCGACGCACCCGCCATCGCCGCCGCACGTGGCCTGATGTTCAGTCCGGCCACGCAGGACGAAAAGCCCGTCGCTGTCCGCATCCAGTACGCCTTCCAGTTCACCGCGCCGGCGAAGCCACGCGAAGGCGAGCTTGCCGGGACGGTCCGCGAGCGGGGCACACGGCGCAAGCTCTCCGGCGTCGAGATCACGGTGGGCGACGCGACCGTGATCACCGACGGGGACGGGCGCTTCGAGCTGCGCGGCGTGCCAGAAGGAGACGCGCGCGTCGTCATTGCAGCGCCCGGCTACAAGCGCTTCGAAGGTCCGGAAGCGATTGCCGACGGACAGCGCCTCGAAGTGGCGTACCTGCTCGAGCCCCTCTACTCCAGCCCGTACCAGGCGACCGTCACCGGCGAACGGACCCGCCGCGAAGTCAGCAAGACCTCCATCAGCATGGCCGAGATCGAGCGCATCCCCGGCACGCAGGGCGACGCCCTCAAGGTGATCGAGGACCTTCCCGGCGTCGCGCGCACCAGCCCCATCGGCGGCGGCATGCTGGTGGTCCGCGGCAGCAAGCCCGGCGACTCGGAAGTGTACCTGGACGGCGAGCCGATTCCGCTGCTGTACCACTTCTTCGCGCTCTCCAGCACCGTCAACCCCGACCTGCTCGCGGGCATCGAGTTCATGCCCGGCAACTTCGGCTCGAGCTACGGCGACTTGACCGGCGGCGTGGTCGAGGTGCGCACCCGCAACCTGCGCGACGAGCTGCACGGCTACGCCAACCTGAACCTGCTGGAGGGCAGCGTGCTGCTGGAAGGGCCGGTGGCGCCCGGCCTGTCGTTCGCGATCGCCGGCCGCCGCAGCCACGTGGGCGAGATCCTGGGCGTGGCCATGGGCGGATCCTCCGACAGCAGCTTCACCGCGGTTCCCCGCTACTACGACGCGCAGTTCCGGCTCGACTGGCGGCCGCCGGGAAGCGCCCACCAGCTCTCGCTGCTGGCGCTGACCTCCAACGATCACCTTGGCATGCTCTTCAAGCGGCCCATCAGCGACGATCCCAACCAGACCGGCGGCCTGGACGTGGGCACCGGATTCTCGCAGCTGCGGCTCAAGCATCGCTGGCAGTCCGGAATCGTCTCGCTGGATACGGTGGCGATGTTCGAGGCGCAGGACAACCACTTCAACGTCGGCAGCGAGAGCGTCCGCGTGAGGGGGCGGAACTACATGTTTCGCAGCACCGGTACGGTCCAGCCGTCCGACGAGGTGGCCTTCTCCGGCGGCGTCGACGTGGCGGCCCGCCGCTACGCGATCAGCGCGCGCTTGCCGAAGTCGTCGTATCGCCTGGAAGGCGAGCCCGACACGGGGCGGCCCGACCAGCCGCCCACGGAGTTGCCCGAGTCGCGCTACGACCGCTACACGCCGGCGATCTGGGCGGAGGCGCGCTGGAAGCCGCTGCCGGGCGTGACGCTGACCCCGGGCGTCCGGGTCGACGAGTATCTCTACCTGACCGATCGCGAGCGCGGCAGCGCGACCGTGTCGCCGCGCTTTGCCGCGCGCTGGGATGCGACCTCGCAGATCGCGTTCAAGGGCGGCGTCGGCCTGTACACGCAGGGGCCGCGCGAGGCCGATCCGATGCCGGTCTTCGGCAACCCCGAAATCCAGCCGGAACGCTCGCTGCAAGTGACCGCCGGCACCGAAGTGCGGCCCATCCCTGGCGTATTCGTGAGTGTCGAAGGATTCTGGAAGAAGCTCGACGGCCTGGTGGTGCACACCCCGGCCACCGATGCGCAGGGCAACGCGCTCAACCTCGACAACGCGGGAACGGGCCATGTCCGCGGCCTCGAAGTGATGGTGCGCAAGGAACTGACCGAACGCGCCTTCGGCTGGATCGCATACACGCTCTCGCGCAGCGACCGGGTGGACCGGCCCGGGCAGGCCAGCCGGCTCTTCGACTTCGATCAGACGCACAACTTGACCGCAGTGGCAGGCTACAAGCTGGGCCGCGGCTGGCAGGTCGGCGCCCGCGTGCGGCTGATCAGCGGCAACGTGCAGACGCCGGTGATCGGCAGCGCGTACCTCGCCCGCACCGACAGCTACCTGCCCATCTATGGCGCGACCAACAGCGTGCGCGCGCCGCTCTTCTCGCAGATCGACCTGCGCGTCGACAAGATCTGGACCTTCGATTCGTGGTCGCTCAACGCGTACGTCGACGTCCTCAATGCCGGCAACCATCGCAGCATCGAAGGCACGGCCTTCAACTACGACTTCTCGCAGCAGGCGCGCGTGCAGGGCCTGCCGTTCTTCCCCTCGACCGGCCTCAAGGCCTCGTTCTGAAAGGACACGCCATGCGCTGCCTGATCCCGCTCCTGCTCGTGACCGCCGCCTGCAACTTCGATTTCGAGAAGCAGTCCCACGTCTCCAAGCTGCGCGTGCTCGCGGTGCGCGCCGACCCGCCGCAGGTCGTGCTGGTGCC
>C688J14111_10000206_pt1 | contig 14784 bp, 10 predicted proteins | sample HopSoiMetagenom1_FD_14111 | JGI IMG/M metagenome (IMG submission 14111)
CGCCACGAGCTGGTGTTCGCCTGCGCCGCCGACATGCCCTTTGCGCCCGACGCGGCGCTGATCGACGCGCTGGTCGCGGCCTTGACGGGTCACGACGCCGCGGTGCCGGAAGGAGGCGCCGCCCTGCAGCCCCTCTGCGCGGTGTGGCGCCGCGACCCCTGCCTCAGGGCGGCGGACGAGCTCCTGGCGAATCCTCGCGCGGTGGGGCCGCGGGCGATCTTGCAGTACGTGCGCTGGGTGCGCCTCGCCTGGGGCGACGGGCGCCCGTTCCTCGACGCGGACACGCCCCAGGCGCTACGCGATCTCGACCCGAAGCGCTGAGGCGAGCCGCGCGTATTGCGCTTCCAAGTTGTAGATCTGCGCGGAGATGCGGACCAGCTGCTTGGGAAGGGCGGGGAAGACCATCAGCGGCGCCTCGATGCGGTGCTTCTCCAGCAAAGCCTTCTGCAGCGGGTGCCAGAAGGCGCCCTGCGGCGGCGCGCCGCGCCAGTCGGGCAGGGGGACCGAGGCCAGGGAGCCCAGCATCTGCTCGGGCGCGGGCGGTGGAACGCCCAGCGCCTCGCAGAGCAAATCGCGGCCGCGCAGCGCCAGCGCGTGGTTGCGTCGCATCAGCTCGGGCAGGCCGCCGGGCAGCAGCGATTGGAGGAAGCGGATGGCGTGCGGCACGCAGAGGAACGGCGAAGGGTCCACCGTGCCGCACCAGTCGAACTCCAGCCGGAAGCGCGATCGCTCGGGGCGGTTGGCGTTGGCGCCGTGGCTGATGGTGAGCGGGCGGATGCCGGCCTGGCGGTCCCGCCGCACGTAGAGGAAGGCGGCGCCCTTGGGCGCGCAGAGCCACTTGTGACAGTTGCCGGTGTAGTAGGCCGCGCCAAGGGCCGCGAGGTCCAACGGCAGCATGCCCGGCGCGTGCGCCGCGTCCACCAGCGTGTCGATGCCTCGCTCCTCGAGCCCGCGGACGATCTCGCGCACCGGAAAGACCAGACCCGTCGGACTGGTGACGTGATCGAGCAGGAGGAGCCGGGTGCGCGGCGTGACCGCGCCGAGCACCGCCTCGATCACTTGCTGCGGCCGTTCGATGGGCCAAGGCACCTGCGCTACCGCGATCTGGACGCCGCGCCGCGCGTGCCACCCCAGGGCGTTGCGGCAGGCGTTGTAGGCATGATCGGTGGTCAAGAGCTCGTCCCCCGGCTGCAGATCGAGCGAGCGCGCCACCGTGTTCACGCCGGTGGTGGCGTTGGGCACGAACGCCAGATCGTCCGCATCCGCGCCCACCAGTCGCGCGAGCGCTGCCCGCGCCTCGTCGAGCAGCCCCTCCAACTCGCGCGCCAGGAACCGCACCGGCTGCCGCTCCATGCGCGCGCGCAGCTCCGCCTGCGCCTCGAGGACAGGCCTCGGGCAGGCGCCAAAAGATCCGTGGTTGAGGAAGTCGATCCCGGGATCGAGCGTCCAGTGGCGCGCGAAATCATCCATGCGCGGGTTCCGCGGAGAGCTTGTCCACGAAGAGCACCTCGGTGAATCCCAGCCCCACGAAGAGCGAGCGCAGCGACTGCCGCGCCGATTCCCGGGCGCGCTCTTGAAGCCCCTTGTCGCCGGCGGCTTCCGCCTCGAAGGCGTTGCGGGCATGCTCGAAGAGCTGCGCGGTCTGCTTCGAGTCGAGGTTGGAGCCGATGATCTCGGTCTCCGCCGGCTGTAGCTCCACCTGCGTCTGCACCCGCGGCAGCACCACCTCCACGGTGCGGCCGCTTACCCGGAGAGAGCCCTCGTCCAGCTTGCGCAGATCCACGCCGAGGTGGGCCACCGCAAAGACGATGGCGCGGCCCTGCGGCGGCCGCACCGAGTAGCTGGCCCACTGCGCCAGCGCGCCCCAGACGGTGGACTGCTCGCGCGGGTCGGGCGAAAAGTCGATCTTCTTGTAGAGCGAGACGTCGAGGGTCTCCAGGCGGGCGACCTCGCGGACCTTGAGGATCAGCGCCGGCGCGTCGGGCAGCTTCGCCTCGCGGTGCGTGAAATGCCAGACCACGCCCGCGCCGAGCGCGAAGGCGAGCAGCAAGGCAGCCGCCGCCAGCACGTTTCTCATGCGGCCCACTCTAGCCCAGGCCGCTGGGCGACGTTCCCTTACATTGACCGGCGTGTGGAGTCTCTCTACAAGTTGCCCAACCTGGTCCGGAGGCTCCTCCTTTGACGAAGCGCATTCTTCCGCTGCTCCTCGCGCTCGCCGCGTGCCACTCCAGTCCCGACATCAACGAGCTGCCGTCGTTCGTGAAGGGCACCATCATCAAGAACACGTACGACGGAACGACCGACGATCTGCTCACCGGCGGTCTCGGCAAGTCGGGGCTCCAATCGAACGCGGCGCCCGGCTTCGCGGATCCCGCCAACCCGACCGTGGCCGAGCTGCGCAAGCGGACCATCTACGTGAACTACCGCGCGCTGATCGATCCCACGCCCGCCGGCGGCTATGGCGTGCTCTACGGGCCCAACGTCGACGTGAACGGCGGCAACACGCTGGGCGAGGGGATGGTGGCGGGCGAGGAGTACCTGGCCTTCGACGACGATGGGTCGGGCGCCCAGAACGCCACCATGATGGTGCAGGTGCCCGGCTCGTTCGACAAGAACAACCCCTGCATCGTCACCGCCACCTCGTCCGGGTCGCGCGGCGTCTACGGCGCCATCGCCACGGCAGGGGAGTGGGGTCTCAAGCACGGCTGCGCCGTCGCCTACACCGACAAGGGCAGCGGGATGGGCGTGCATGATCTCGAGGCCGATACCGTCAACGAGATCGACGGAATGCGGGCGGTGCGGAGCAACGCAGGCGCCCGCTCGAACTTCAACGCGCCCATCAGCGATGCCGACCGCGCCGCCTTCAACACCGCCAACCCCAATCGATTCGCGGTCAAGCACGCGCACTCGCAGCAGAACCCGGAGAAGGACTGGGGCAAGTACACGCTCCACGCGGTGGAATTCGCCTACTACGTCCTCAACCAGAAGTTCGGGACGGCGCAGAGCGACGGCAAGACTCCGCGCGTGTACCACCCGGGGCAGATCCTCACCATCGCGGCCAGCGTCTCCAACGGCGGCGGGGCGGCCCTCGCCGCCGCGGAGCAGGACACGGAGCATTTCATCAGCGGCGTGGTTGCGGGCGAACCCCAGGTCCAGGTCGGCTCGACCGCCACCATCCAGCGCGGCGGCGCCACCGTGTCCGCCAGCGCGAAGTCCCTCTACGACTACACGACGCTGGCGGTGCTCTACCAGGGTTGCGCCGCGGGAGCCACGGGCCAGCCCGCGAACACGCAGTTCATGACCGCCGCCCAGATCAACAACCGCTGCGCGGCGCTGAAGGCCAAGGGCCTGCTCAACGCCGCCACGCAGCCGGACCAGTCGAACGAGGCGCTCACGCGCTTGCAGCAGGCGGGGTGGGAGAGCGAGTCGAACATCATCCACAGCTCGCATTTCGCCACCTACGCGACGCCCTCGGTGGCGGTCACGTACGCGAATGCCTATTCCCGCTCGAGCGTGAAGGACAATCTCTGCGGATACAGCTTCGCGTTCGTGGACAACACCACCAGCTCCGCCCCGACGCCCGCGACCGCCGGGTCGGGGACCGGCAATGCGCTGGCGGTCATCTTCGCGACGGGAAACGGCGTCCCGGGTCCGATGGGCGCGTTCGCATCGGGAGCAGGCAGCTCGAGCGGCATCGAGATCATCAACGACAGCGACGCGACGGGCGCGACCGCCGCAGCGAAGGCGGATCGGTTGTCGCTGTCGCCGACGGCCAAGAACGCCGGCCTTTCGGGCACCGACTTCAACGTCGACGGCGCGGCCTGCCTGCGCACCCTGTTCACCGGGCAGGATGCCTCGGGCGCGGCGCTCACCGGCGATCTGCTCGCGAAGTCGAATGCGCTCAAGGCAGGAATCCAGGAAGTGCTGCGCAACGGCCGCCTCCACGGGGTTCCCACCATCCTGGTGCAGGGAAGGGCGGACACGCTCGTTCCGGTGAACCACGCCTCGCGCGCCTACCTGGGCGCGAACAAGAACGCGGAGGGCGCTGGCTCGCCGACCGTGTACTACGAGATCACCAACGCGCAGCACTTCGACGCCTTCATTCCGCTGATCGCTGGTTTCCAGGGAAGGCTGGTGCCGCTGCACCGCTACGTCATCCAGAGCCTGGATTTGATGTACGCGCACCTCAAGACCAACGCCGCCCTGCCGCCCAGCCAGGTGGTGCGCACGGTGCCGCGCGCGCCCACCGGCGCCGTGCCCCCCATCGCGCCGGACAACGTGCCTCCCATCGCGGCCTCGCCCGCCGCGGCGGACCAGATCACCTTCGCGAATGGCACCCTGAGCATTCCCAACTAGCGCCTCGCCTTGCGGGAGGCGCTGCCTTGGGATAGACGCAGCGCCTCCCATGGCCCAGATCTTCGTCGAGCCATCGCAGATCGAAAAGGCGCGCGAGCTGGCGCGCGGCGCGGCGCTGGGTGTGCAGGCGTTCATCGATCGGCACACGACCGTCTCGATCGAGCGTACGGTGCTGCGGCTGCTGGGCATCGCCGGTGCCGGCACGCGCGGCGCGCCGCTGGCGAATCTGATGGTGGACCGCCTGCGCGACGCCGGCGTCCTGAACAAGGGCGCGGCGTACTGGCTGGGCCGCGCGCTGCGCGCCTCGCCAGGCAAGGACCCGCTGCACGCCATCGAGCGCGTGGCCGCCCATCCGGAGAAGCTGCCTCCGCTGGGCGAGGCCGAGGAGGCGCAGCTCCGCGAGGAGATGCGCGCCGACGCGCGCGCCGCGGTGGGCGAGCTCAAGTCGCGCATCGACCAGCGCAAGGAGCTGAAGCGGTCGCTCCAGGTGGGTTCCTTCGAGGGCGCGCCGTGGAAGTACGTGATCGTCGCCACCGGCAACATCTACGACGACGTGGAGCAGGCCAGGGCGGCCGCGCAGCAGGGTGCCGACGTCATCGCGGTCATCCGCAGCACCGCGCAGTCGCTGCTCGATTACGTGCCGCACGGCGCCACCACCGAGGGATTCGGCGGCACCTACGCCACCCAGGAGAACTTCCGCATCATGCGCGAGGCGCTCGACGGCATCTCGCGCAAGCTGGGCCGCTACGTCCACCTCACCAACTACAGCTCCGGACTGTGCATGCCCGAGATCGCCTTCATGGCAGCCTGGGAACGGCTGGACATGCTGCTCAACGACGCCATGTACGGCATCCTCTTCCGCGACATCAACATGAAGCGGACTTTTTGCGACCAGTACTTCTCGCGCCGCATCTGCGGGTTCGCGGAGATCATCATCAACACCGGCGAGGACAACTACATCACCACCGCCGACGCCGATGAGGCGGCGCACACCGTCATCGCCTCGCAGCTGATCAACGAGACCTTCGCGCACCTCGCGGGCATGAAGGACGAGCTGATCGGCTTCGGCCACTCCTTCGAGATCGACCCCGCGCGCGAGGACACGCTCTTGCGCGAGTTCGCCATGGCGATGATGGTCCGCGAGCTCTTTCCCCGCAGCCCCATCAAGTACATGCCGCCCACCAAGCACAAGGAGGGTGACATCTTCTTCAGCCACGCCTACGACGTGATGTCCGATCTCGTCGCCATCACCACCCGCCAGGGCATCCAGCTGCTGGGCATGATGACCGAGGCGATGCACAATCCTTTCCTGATGGATCGCTACGTCGCCCTCAAGTCCGCCGCCTACGTGTACCGGGGTGCGCGCCACCTGGCCGACGAGATCTCCTTCAAGCCCGACGGCATCGTGGCGCGGCGCCAGCGCGAGGTCTTCGAGAAGGCGCTGCACCTCCTGGCGGAGACTGCGCGGGACGGGATGATGGCGGCCATCGGCAAGGCGCGCTTCGGCGACACGGCGCGCACGCCGGAGGGCGGCAAAGGGCTGGACGGTGTGATCGAGCGCGGGCCCGACTACTTCAATCCCTTCCTCGAGATCCTGGAGGCGCGGGCGTGAGCGAGAAGCAGCTCATCCGCCCCTACGGCGACCGCAAGGACGACGGCGTCATCCAGCTCTCCTTCGTGCTGCCGGTTCCCGCCGGCGAGAAGGCCAAGGAAGCGGCGGCCATGGTGGCCAAGAAGCTGGGGCTCAGCCACGTGCTGGTGGCGGCGATGGAGAACGCGGGCGAGGACTACAGCTTCTTCGTCGTCTACGGCCGCACCCACATGCAGCTCGACTACAACGCCATCGAGGTGCCGGTGGTGGTGCACCGCAAGCACGGCTTCGACGAGCTCAACGAGGTGGTGAAGCGCGACCTCGGCCGTCGCATCGTGGTGGTGGGCGCGTGCATCGGCACCGACTCGCACACCACCGGCATCGACGCGATCATGAACATGAAGGGGTTCGCCGGCGACTATGGTCTCGAGCGCTACCCGACGTTCCGCGCCGTCAACCTGGGATCGCAGGTGGAGCCGGCGGCGCTGGTGGCGCGCGCGAAGGCGGAGAACGCGGACGCGGTGCTGGTGAGCAAGGTGGTGACCCAGCGCGACGTGCACAAGGAAGACGCGCGCGCGCTGATCGATCTGGCGAAGCAGGAGGGCATCTTCGCCACCACCATCTTCCTCTTCGGCGGGCCGCGGGTGGACCACAAGACGGCGCTGGAGCTGGGATTCGACGCAGGCTTCGGGCCGGGAACCAGGCCCAGCGACGTAGCTAACTACATTTATTATCGTCTACTGGAGCGAGCAGGCAAGCTCCCGCCGCCCCAAGAGACGGCGCACGGCACGCAGGATGCCACTGTCCCGGGCACGCCCGAGAAGCTGGGAGAGACGCTATGAAGGTGACGCTGCGCCTGCGCCTCTCCGCGCACGACGCGCACTACGGCGGCGGGCTGGTGGACGGCGCGCGCGTCCTGGGCCTCTTCGGCGACGTGGCCACCGAATTGCTCATCCGCCACGACGGCGACGAGGGCCTTTTCCGCGCCTACGAGTCGGTGGAGTTCCTGGCGCCGCTGCACGCCGGCGACTTCGTCGAGGTGGAGGGCGAGATCGTCGCCACCGGCAAGACCAGCCGGAAGATGAAGTTCGAGGCGCGCAAGTACATCTCGCCGCGACCCGACCTCAGGGACTCCGCCGCGGATCTGCTGGAGACCGCCGTGGTGGTCTGCCGGGCGGTGGGGACCTGCGTCACGCCGGCGGAGAAGCAGAGGCGCAAATGAGCTCACCGGCAATCATCACCGCGGCCATCTGCGGCGCGGAGACGACGCGCGAGATGACCCCGTTCCTGCCCGTCACCGCGCAGGAGCTGGCGGACGAGGCGGTGCGCTGCCGCGAGGCGGGCGCCTCGGTCATCCACCTCCACGTCCGCCGGGACGACGGCACTCCGGCGCAGGACAAGGCGCTGTTCCAGAAGGCCCTCGACGCCATCCGCTCGCGCTGCGACGTCATCGTGCAGACCAGCACCGGCGGCGCGGTGGGCATGAGCGCCGACGAGCGCGCCCAGCCGCTGGAGTGCACGCCGCCGCCGGAGATGGCCTCGCTGAACGCCGGCTCGCTCAACTTTGGCGACGACGTGTTCCTGAACCCCTTCCCGCTGGTCCGCGAGTTCGCGCGCCGGATGCGTGAGAAGGGCGTCGCCTACGAGCTGGAATGCTACGACGTAGGGCACGTCGAGGCTTGCCTGAGGCTCGCGCAGGAGGGCGTGATCGAGCTGCCGGCGCCCTTCGACTTCGTGATGGGCGTCCGCGGCGGCATCGACGCCAGCGAGGCGAACCTGCGCTTCCTGATCGGGAAGCTGCCGCGCGGCTGTACATTCAATGTCGCGGGAATCGGCCGCCATCAACTGCCCATGGCCGAACTGTCGCTGCGCCTGGGTGGTCATGCGCGCTGCGGGCTGGAGGACAACATCTACCTGAGCAAGGGCGTGCTGGCCAAAGGCTCCTCCGAGCTGGTGGCGCACGTGGCAGAGCTCGCCCGCACGGCTGGCCGCGAGGTGGCGACGCCGGCGCAGGCGCGCGAGATCCTGGGCGTGCCGAGGAGGCCCCGATGAAGTACCGCATGGCCCGGTTCCACGTCAGAGCCTCCGAAGTCGCGGTGGACCGGTCTTCACGGATCTAAAGACGATCTCCGGCGCCGGCCGCTGACCGCCTACCCCGGTTCGCGGTTCAACCGGGTGAACCAGGGGTCGGGGTCGTGCCAAAAAAGAAAAAAAGTTTTTTTCTGGAGCGAACTGGGAGGGAGGTCTCGGAATCGGGGTTCCAAATCGCTACAGCCCGCCAGCTCGCAGCTAGACCGGCGAGATACTCGCAGGCACCCTCACACCGGGGAAATCTCGCGCTTGCGCCACGGCCGCTCCACCTTCTTGTTCTCCGTCACCCGCAACCAGTGTGCCAGCAGCGGGCGCGTCTCGCGCGGATCGATCACGTCGTCCACGTACCCCAGGGCCGCCGTCTTGTAGATGTCGATGTGCGGGCGGATGGCCTCCGCCAGCTGCTTCTTCACCTCGTCGCTGGCCTTGTTCGCCGCGATGGCCACCATCCCCTCCGCGCCCATCACGCTGATCTCCGCGCCGGGCCACGCGACAAGCAGATCCGGCTCATATGCACGCCCGTTCATCACGTAGTACCCCGCTCCGTATCCCTTCCGCAGCACGACGGTGAGCTTGGGCACGGTGGCGCTCGACACCGCGTATAGCAGCTTCGCGCCGTGCCGGATGATCCCCTGCTGCTCGACCTTCGACCCAACCATGAAGCCGGGCACGTCCTGCAGGAACACCAGCGGGATCTCGAACGCGTCGCACAGGTTGACGAAGCGGGCCGCCTTGTCGGCGGAGTTCACGTCGAGCACGCCCCCGTAGAACATGGGGTTGTTCGCCACCACACCCACGGAATGGCCGTCGATGCGCGCCAGCGCGGTGACCACGTTGCGCGCCCACTTCGGTTTGATCTCGAAACAGTGGCCGCCGTCTGCGACCGCCTTGAGCACCTTGCGTACGTCGTACGCCTGCCGCGGGTTCTCCGGCACGATCTCCAGCAATGCCTCGTCCTGCCGGTCGGCGGGATCCTGCGTCGGCCGGCGCGGAGGCTTTTCGCCCGCCCGAGAGGGAAAGTAGGACAGGTACTCCCGCACCGCCGCGATGCACTCCGCGTCGTTCGCGGTCTCCAAATCCGCCACGCCGCTCACCTCGGTGTGCACCTTCGATCCGCCCAGCGCTTCCTCGGTGACGTCCTCGCCCACCACCGACTTGACCAGGTAGGGCCCGCCGATGGCGATGGAGGACGTCCCGCGCACCATCGGGACGAAGTCCGCCAGCCCCGGGATGTACGCCGTTCCCGCCGCACCTGGCCCCATCATGGCCGCGACCTGTGGCACCACGCCGCTCATCACCACCTGCTCGCGGAAGAGGTAGCCGGTGTCCGCGAATGAGCTGATCCACGCCGCCTCTTCCGGGTCGGACGAGAGCCGCGCGCCGCCCGAGTCGATCAGCCAGATCATCGGAATCCGCTCGCGGAGCGAAAGCTCGCGCAGCCGGGCCACCTTGCGCTCGCCCACCGGGCCGATGCTGCCGCCCAGCACGGTGAAGTCGTATGCCGCCGCACAGACGGGCCTTCCTTCGATGAAGCCGGTCCCGCAGATGACCCCGTCCGCCGGCGTGGGTGAGTCGGCCTTGCCGAGGTGCGTCGCGAGCAGGCCAAGCTCCCGGAACGTCCCCGCGTCGAGGAGCAGGTCCATCCGCGCCCGCGCGTCCAGCTTGCCGCGCTCCTTCTGGCGGGCCAACCGCGCCTCTCCGCCCATCTTCCTTGCCGCTGCGCGCCGCCGCGAAAGCTCCTCAGCCTTCTTCCGCATCGACATGTAGAGACCCGTACCACACGGCTTTCACTAGCGCCGGTTTTCCCTACATCCAAGTATTTTCAATTGTTTGACGCCATCGCAATGTTCGCTGTAGCTTTTCTGACGCGTGCGAAGTCGGGGGATGACGCGCGCGAATGGAGTATTGCCTGATGCCTGGCCCGCAGCCGGTCTCTGACGCTCACATCACAGAGACGGATCCACTTCTCGGCCGAACGCTCAACGATCGCTACCGGATCGTCGAGCAGATCGGCTCGGGAGGGATGGGCCGCGTCTACAAGGCGATGCAGGCCCCGCTCGACCGCCTCGTCGCCCTCAAGGTGCTCGGCGCCGGGCATGACCGCGACCCCAACTTCTACAAGCGCTTCTTCCTCGAGGCCAGCGTCACCGCCAAGCTGACGCACCCCAACACCATCACGTTGTACGACTACGGCCGCACCGACGACGGCGTCTTCTTCATCGCCATGGAGTTCATCGCCGGCCGCACGCTCTCGCAGGCGATGCAGGCCGACGGGCCGCTGGCGCAGGAGCGCGTGATCCACATCGCGCAGCAGATCTGCCGCAGCCTGCGGGAAGCGCACGGCCTCGGCATCATCCACCGCGACCTGAAGCCTGCCAACGTCATGCTGCTGCGCCAGCACGACGACCACGATTTCGTGAAGGTGCTGGACTTCGGCCTGGTGAAGTTCTTCTCCGGCGAGAGCCCGGAGGTCGACATCACCAACGCCGGCACCTTCATGGGGTCGCCGCACTACATCGCGCCGGAGCAGGCGCGCAACCAGAACCCCGACCAGCGCTGCGATATCTATTCGCTGGGCGTGCTGCTCTACCACATGCTCACCGGCCGCGTTCCCTTCACCGCGCCCGCTCCGGTGGACATCATCCTCAAGCACCTGCACGATGCGCCGGTGCCGCTGCACGAGCTCCGGCCCGACCTGAACATCTCGCGCGGCCTCGAAGACATCGTCCTGCGCTGCATGGCCAAGAGCCGCGAGGAGCGGTTCCAGTCGATGGACGAGCTGCTGGCGCAGCTCAAGGCGGTCAGGGCCCAGCTCACCGGCATGGCCTCGCCCAACTCCGGTCCGCCGGCGCACGGCGAGAGCACGAACCCCAACCTGCCGGTGATGGCCCAGACGCCGCCCACGCCGCAGCCAGGGTTGCGGACGCCGAGCCAGCCCATGCGGGCGCAGCCGGCCGGAGCGCCGCACCTGGTCAAGCCGCCGCCGCCGCCGCCCGACGCGATGGTGGACGATTCGGCCCCCACCCAGCCCCGGCTGACGCCCGCGCCGCATGCCCGCTCCCGCCCGGCGGCCGCGGTGGCGATGCCGCCGGCACAGGCGCAGGCCCAGAGGTCCTCTTCGCGGGCCGTGATCGTGCTCTCGGTGGTGATGGTGGCAGCGGGGCTCGGCGCGGCCGTGCTCTGGGCGCGCCACGCGCAGCCGCCCGCGGCGGTGGTGCAGCAGCCGGTTCCGCAGCCTCCGCCGGTGGCCGCCGCGACGCCCGCTCCTGCCGCCGTGGAGCCGGCGCCTGCGCCTGTTCCGGTTGCCCGGCCCGCGGCTCCAGTTGGTCCCACCACGCTGGTGACCATCACCAGCATCCCGAGCGGCGCCTCGGTGCACGACCCCAACGATCGCGTGCTGGGGATGACGCCCTTCGATCTGCGCGTCCCCTCGGCGCAGCCGCTCCAGCTCACCCTCAAGCACGACGGCTACAAACCGGCCACGCTCAACAAGCAGGTCGATGGTGAGCGCATGTCGCTCAGCGTGACCCTGAAGACCGCGAAAGTAGACGGCCCACAGACGCCCAACCGGAGATCGGTCGGATACAAGGACGACCCGTACTGATCTCCGCCACGGATGAGTAGCGACATGATCAAGACGAACGACGCGGCCTTCTTCGAAGGCGCGCGATGGAAGGCTTGTGCGCTCGCAGCGGTGCTGCTCCTCTCCGGAGCGGCGCTGGCGGACTCGCGCGCCGACGCGAAACGGCACTTCCGCGACGGCATGGCGCTGATCGCCGCGGGCCAGGTGGAGCGGGGCATCGCCGAGCTGAAGCAGGCCTACGCCATCAAGCCACATCCGGACGTGCTCTACGACATCGCCAAGGCGTACGTCGACCTCGGCAACATTCCCGAGGCGCTCAACTACTTCCGGCAGTACGTGGCCACCGATCCGGAGGACAAGGAGAACGTCCTCAACGTGATGGCTCGCCTGCAGGCGGCCATCGGCGGCGCCGCCATCGCCCACGCTGCAGCGGCCCCGCCGGCGCCTGACGCCGCCCCGCAGAACGTGGACGTTCAGAAGCTGCTCGCGCAACTCCAGGCGCTGATCAACCAGCAGCAGGGCCAGCCCGCGCCGCAGCCGGCTCCGGTCGCCAAGGCCGGCAGGGCGGATCAGAAGCCCGCCATCCCCGCGGCCGCGGTCAAGCCCGCGCACCCCGAGGACGAGATGTTCGAGGCCGAGACCATCTCCGCCAAGACCCGCGCCACCGCCCGCGAAATCTCCCAGCAGCTCTCCGCCGGCCACTCCGGCTCGGACGAGGAGATGTTCGACGAGCAGGTGGTGAGCGCCAGCGCGCGCTCCAGCTCCGAGATCCGCGCCCCCGCCTCGCTGACCGTCATCTCCGCCGACGAGATCCGCATGAGCGGCGCGCTCACCATCCCCGAGCTGTTGCGCCGTGTGCCGGGCGTCGACGTGGCGGAGATGGATCCCTCCGACACCAACGTCTCCATCCGCGGCTTCAACCGGCGCATCTCCAACAAGGTGCTGGTGCTGGTGGACGGCCGCTCCGTCTACCAGGACTTCATCGGCGGCACCTTCTGGCCGCTGATCGACGTCGCCATGCAGGACATCTCCCGCGTCGAAGTGGTGCGCGGGCCCGGGTCGGCGGTCTACGGCGCCAACGCCTTCTCCGGGATCATCAACATCATCACCAAGAGCGGCGAGGAGGCGGACGGGGCGCGCGTCTTCCTCCAGGCCGGCGAGCACAACACCGTGCAGGCGGTCGCCTCCGCCGGCGGCAAGACCGGCAAGCTCTCCTACCGCACCACCATGGCGTACGACCGCGCCGACAAGTGGACGAAGGACGTGGCCGACGGCCGCATCGACATGGTGCCGCAGTTCGCGCAGCCCGACCGCAGCCGCGAGGTGCAGCGCGCCGACATGGCGGCTACCTACGACATGGGCAAGACGCAGGTGACCGCCGGCGGCGGATTCGACAATCTGGCCACCGAGATCGTGCCGCTTGGCGCGCTGCGGACCTTCGCCAGCACCGGCCAGAGCGGGTTTGCCCGCTTCGAGGTGGACAGCGGTTCGACCAAGCTGAAGGCCTTCTGGAACGCGGGGCGCCTCACCACCGGCCCCGAGTACTGGCCCAACGACATCCGCTCGCTCACCAGCAGCGTGCGCAGCGACGTCGTCGACCTCTCCGCCCAGACCGGCTTCGAGTTCAAGGGCGCCGGCACCCACAACCTGGACATCGGCGCTGGCTACCGCTTCAAGAGCGTGAAGTGGGGCTACCTGGCCACGCGGCCCGACAACGATCCCTACCAGGAGCACCTCTTCAACGTCTTCCTCCAGGAGCACTGGCAGATGTCGAAGAAGGTCTCGCTGACCCTCTCCTACCGCCTCGATCGCGACCCATTGCTCTACCAGCAGAACGTCACGCCGGGCGGCATCGTGCAGTCGCCTCGCGGCACGCTGCTCTTCGAGCCGGTGCAGGACCAGGTCTTCCGCTTCACGGTGGGCTCCGCCTTCCGCGCGCCGACGTACTTGGAGAGCTACATCGACCTGATGGCCACCATCCCCAACCAGCCCGCGATGGGCGTCCGCTTCCAGGGCAGCAAAGATCTGAGACCAGAGCAGATGCTGCAGGCCGAATTGGGGTATCGCGGCCGGGCGGGCAACTTCCAGCCGGAAGTGGTGGTCTACGCCGAACGGGTTCAGAACCTGATCACCGACGGCGCCCTGCGGCTGCCGGCCAACCCGGCGGAGGCGGTGGACCCCAAGACCGGCCAGTACGTGATCGGCTACACGGGGTTCCAGAACCAGCCCGGCAGCTACTTCGGCCTGGGCACCGAGATCGGCGGCAAGTGGTCGCCGGCCGACGGCGTGGACCTGGGGCTCAACTACTCGTATGAGAAGATGCTCGCCTGCAGGGTCGATTCCAGCGGCGGCTGCACCGACGACACCACCCTCGCCAACCAGGTCTCGGCCACGCTGGGCAACACCGCCCAGCACAAGCTGAACCTGACGGCACAGTGGCGCACGCGCGCCAACTTCGACCTGGCGGTCGATGCGCACTGGGTGTCGGGCGTGACCTGGTACGAGAGATCCTTCGACGTCACCCAGCAGGGCGGCGTCTTCTTCACGCCGTACGCGATCCCGGCCTACACCATGATCAACGGCCGCGTCGGCTACCGCTGGATCCAGGACAAGCTGGAGACCGGCGTCTCCTTCTACAACCTGCTCGGCGATGCGCACCGCGAGCACCCGTTCGGCAACGCCATCGGGCGCCGCGTCCTCTTCACCGCCGCGGGGAGCTTCTGATGGGTCCCACGATGCGCAAGTTCCTTCCCGCCGTCCTCCTCTTCGCCCTGGCCTGCGAGAAGCCTTCCGTCGCGCCCGGCCTCGACCAGTTCTCCTGCGACGGCGGCCTCTGCCCCGCGCCCGGCATCGTCCAGGGCAGCGTGGTCTACAGCGGCACCTCGCGCGGCGACGCGGTGCTGCTGCTCTTCGACACCGCCTCGCTGCCGCCGCCGGACGGCAACGGAACCTCGGCCGTGGCGGTCGCGCGCGTGCCGCAGGCGCTCATGTTCGGCAACGCCTTGGCAAGCTCGATCGGGCCGTTCTCGGCGCCGTTCACCTTCTCGCAGGTGCCGTCCGGACACAGCTACCAGATCCGCGCCTTCATCGACGCGACCCACGACTTCGATCCCTTCTTCGACTACACCCGGCAGCCGCGCGCCGGCGATCCGGCGGGCGGGCA
>C688J14111_10000208_pt1 | contig 14716 bp, 12 predicted proteins | sample HopSoiMetagenom1_FD_14111 | JGI IMG/M metagenome (IMG submission 14111)
TGCCGGCCAAAACTGGACGGCCTACGGCGGCAGCGGCTTTGGTACGCGCTTCTCGTCGCTGAGCCAGATCACCAAGGACAACGTCAAGGACCTCAAGCTCGCTTGGGAATTCCGCACCGGTGACCACAAGGGCCCTGATGACCCCGACGAGATCACCAACCAGGCAACGCCGCTCAAGGTGGGGGATCTCCTCTACACCTGCTCGCCGCACCAGATCGTGTTCGCGCTCGAAGCTGCGACCGGACAACTGCGCTGGAAATTCGATCCGCAAGTCCAGCACAACAAGGCGTTCCAGCACATGACCTGCCGCGGCGTGTCCTATCACGCGACCAGGCCCGGCGCCGTGACTGCCGACGGCGCGCCGGCCCCGAACGATTGTGCGGGACGCATTTTCGTACCAACCAACGACGGGCGGATGTTCGCGCTCGATGCCCAGAGCGGTGTGCCTTGCCAGAGTTTTGGCAACCAGGGACAGATCGACCTCAAGCAAGGCAGCGAGATCCAGACACTCGGCTTCTACGAGGGCACCTCGCCGCCCGTCGTCACGGACAAGGTTCTGATCGTCGGCGGAGCGGTGATCGACAACTATTCCGATCGCGTCCCGTCGGGCGTGATCCGCGGCTTCGATATCTATTCGGGACGGTTGCTCTGGGCGTTCGATGCCGGCAATTCCGATCCGAACGAGATGCCTTCGGCCTCGCATCATTTTACAGCCGGCTCACCCAATTCGTGGAGCATTTCGGCGGTCGACGAGAAGCTCGGACTCATCTACGTGCCGCTCGGCTCGAGTTCTCCGGATATCTGGGGCGGCGGCCGTTCGCCCGAAAACGAGCGCTACGATTCGGCATTGATTGCGCTCGATGTCTTGACCGGAAAACTGCGTTGGTCGTTCCAGAACGTGCACCACGATCTCTGGGACATGGATATGCCGTCGCAGCCCAGTCTGGTCGATTTGCGCTCTAACGGCGGCGTGACGCCGGCGATCTACATCCCGGCAAAGACTGGCGACATCTTCGTGCTCGACCGGCGCGACGGGCGTCAGTTGGTGCCCGCACCGGAGAAGCCGGTGCCTCAGGGCGCCGCGAATGGAGACCGGCTGTCGCCAACCCAGCCATTTTCGGAATTGAGCTTCCGCCCCTCCGGCAAACTTACGGACGCGCAGATGTGGGGCAGCACGATGTTCGACCAGCTCGCTTGCCGGATCAAGTTCAAGCGCCTGCGCTATGAGGGGCCGTTCACTCCGCCGTCTGAACAAGGCACGCTGGTGTTTCCCGGAGACTTCGGCATGTTCGAATGGGGCGGCATTGCCGTCGATCCGCAGCGCCAGATCGCGATCGCGAATCCCCAATCGATTCCCTTCATCTCTCGCCTGGTGCCGCGCGGAAAGGACAATCCGGCCGCGCCGAATGCGGCGCATCCACCAGGAACCGAGCTGGGCGTGCAGCCGATGTACGGCGCCCCCTACGGCGTTGATCTCGGCATTTTCCTCTCACCGCTCGGCATTCCCTGTCTTGCTCCGCCGTGGGGCAACATCGCAGCGATCGATCTTAGGACGCACAAGGTGGTCTGGCAGCATCGGATCGGCACGATACGCGATCAGGCCCCGCTGCCGCTGCCATTCAAGCTCGGCGTTCCCATGCTGGGCGGTCCGATCGTCACCGCGGGCGGCGTCATCTTCATCACGGGAACGATGGATGACTACATCCGCGCGTTTGACGTTCGCGATGGCAGACAGCTTTGGCAGGACCGCCTTCCTGCCGGCGGCCAGTCGACGCCGATGACCTATGAGGCTGGCGGCAAGCAATATGTCGTGACGGTCGACGGCGGCCACGGGTCATTCGGAACTAAACTCGGCGATTACGTGCGAGCCTACGCGCTGCCGTGATCTGCCTCGGCAGGACTTGCTTGTACTTGCCCACGCCTTGTCCCGATCTGCCGGCGCGACGCGCAACTGCTGACGCCAGGAGAGCTACGCCCGCAGCTATTCCCAGCGCCGCGAGCCCCTGACTGATGACGCCGGCAGGTGGGAGCTGCTTGCGTGACAGCCAACCGCCATCGATNGACGTGCCCTGCNGACCAGCTTCAATCATGGTGCCCTCGCTGCTCTTTGCGGGGCGCGCGCGCGACAGCAGGTAGCGGAAGGCAGCTCCCACGATGTTCTCGGTAATCTGCGGAGCCATCGCGTAGGCAAATTGGCCGGCACGAGCCGGCCAGCCCACGGCGACTTCGTCTCGGGGCGCGCGGACGAGGCTCACGAACGTCTCGGCAACGTCCTCCGCCTGATACAGCAGCGGACCGGGATCAAGCGTCCGGCCGGACATGTTGGCGCCGTGGACGAAGCCCGGCGTGTCGACCATGGCCGGGAAGACGCCGCAGACATGGATGTTGCGGCGAGCACTGAGCTCTTGACGCAGGCTAGCGGTGAAGCCCCGAAGGCCGAATTTGCTCGCGGTATAGGCCGCAGCAAAAGGCGTCGGCGCCCAGCCGCCGAGCGAGATGTTGTTGATCAGGATGCCGCGGTTCTGGCGGAGGAAGATCGGAAGCACCGCGAAAGCGCCATGCATCGTGCCGAGGAGATTGACCTCGATCGTTCGGCGATGAAGCGCGATATCCGCGTCCTGATAGGCCCCGAAAACGCCGGTGCCGGCGTTGTTGATCCAGACGTCGATGCCACCGAACGCGTCTTCGGCCTCTCGGGCCAGCCGCTGCACCGCCTCGGCATCGGTGACATCGGTCGGGATCGCCAATGCGCGGCCTCCGAGCGCCTCGCATTCTGCGGCGAGGCTCGTCAGGACTTCGGCACGGCGTGCCGCCAAGACCACGCTTGCGCCCTTGCCCGCGAAGGCCAGCGCCGCAGCACGCCCGATTCCGCTCGAGGCACCGGTGATGACGACGCGCGTGCCGGTCATTTGCCGCGGCTCAGATCCGGAGCGGGCCGCCGGAAGCAGCCAGTGCAGGGATCGCCGGAGGCGCTCAGTTCCCTCCGCTTCAAACCAGTCGCCATGCGCGAAGATCACCCGCTCCGGAGACAGCCGTATAAGCCGCTCGGCTGCGGACCGCACGGAACGGCCGCCGAGGCGCAGCAGAAGCCGTAGATAGACCGGCGCCATTCCGTTTGGCTTGGAAATGCCCAGGAGGTTTGCCGCCGCCTCATTTGGCGCGCTGAGATCGTTGGGATCGAGATTTTGCACGAGATCCGTCAGGATCAGTGTCCGGCTGCGCTTGTCGAACAGCTCGATCTCGGAAAACATCGGAGCGTTCACCGAGACGGCTTCGAGGTCGGCCCTCCATTCCTCGGGCGTCGCCTCTCCAAGCTCGCGGTCGATGCGGATACGTGCCGCTCGAACTTGCCTGCGTGCCGCAAGGCCGCGCGCCGCGAAAGTCGTCGCCGGCGGCAGCTCTCTCTGCCAGTCGGACAGGAACATCCAGTGCGCGATATTCGGCGCGAGCAAGTACCTTATCGTCCCAAGCCGCTCCAGCTCACCGCGGAGAGCCGGCGAATATCTTACCGGCGAATGCAGCACGAGATCGCCGTTCGAGAGCCGAATGACGGTCATACGCACCGGAAGTTTTAGACCGGCGGCGCTGATCGGGGCGTCGTCCACGACCCAGATATCGTCCGTCACGCGCGACAGACGGGCGGTCGACAAGGTGGCGTCGGAACTTTGCATGAGCATCTTCCATCACGGGGCGTTAGCTCAAGCTTTGGGAGTGACGCTCGTTCCTTGCTAGGACGCCCGAGCCTGCTGGCCAGCGTTGCGTCGGCGACGGCGCGCTGCAAGCCGGCCTCGCCCCCTCTCCGCCGGAAAGTGCCGCGTGATCGCCGGTACGCACTCCGGCTCTGAGGGAGGTTGTTCGCAGGCAATCGGCGCATGGTCCGGACGAGCTTCCATCAGATCAAGCACGGCGCGGCCCTTGGCCGTGATGCGCCACCCGCCATTTGTCCGGTCGATCAGCCTTTGCGAAAAGATGTCCAGCCCCGGCACCCGCCCGGCGAGCCGCCGGGTGCGCTCGGTCCAGTCGCGACCGCTGGTCGCCAGAATGGCCATATCCCGCTTGAGATCCTCCAGGGCAGCGAACCCATCCGGGTAGCTCACCAGGATCTTGAGGACCGTCACGTGGAAATTCACCCCCGCCCCCACATGACCATCGTCACATCGTCGGGACTTCTGAGAGAGCATTGCGGGCCGCTTGTTTGAGGCGATCCGCAGAGACGTCGCCCCTGCTTGCAGTCTCCAGAAGCTTCGAGGCCACGTGGGTCCGGGCGCCGATCTCACAGCGTGGAACACCTTCGCACACCTCGTCGAGAACGGTGCGCAACAACGCCTTTGTCGCCGTATCGATCATGGAAAGCCCCAGCGGAAAGGTTCACGGTAGGGCAATCGCTCCGGTCTGTGATTCAACATTGTTAATGATCTGAAAATTTCGCTGGCGTCCATTGCCGGCCGCGCTCACCCAGCCCGAGGGCGGGCGCAATCGCCTTGGGCGCCACGACGTCAAACACCGGCATCTTGGAGGTAGGGGTCTGAGGAGTCCGGCATCACGTCGCGACACCACCGCGAGCCTGGAGAAGCTCGAATATCTATGTCGGAATGACAAGTTTCGAGGTGATTGCGGAGTATACAAGCGCCGTCGCCGGAGAGATAACCGGCCAACGCAGCGACGCAATGTCCGAGCCCGGCAATCCTTTGGTCTTCATCCTTTTTAAGAAGCCAAGGCCGGAGGACGTTCAGCTCTATCCCGAGTAGTTGCCAAACGCCCTCAAGGTTTGTGGCGCTGGGATCGCGCAATGAGCAGCGTGGCCGCCGGAATTTCTGCATCGCCTGCACATTCCTCTATTCCGAAAGTTCGATTGCAATGGGTTGGTGATCGGAGGCATCGGTCGCTTCGTTGACCTGGATGCTGCGAACGTAGCCGGTCAAATCTTCCGTCACGAAAATGAAGTCGCGGCAGTCGGGCCCGTCGGCCCACTGCGCGCGGTCGTAGATTCCGCAAGTCGGCGCACGCGCTCGGTCGCGGCCATCGGCGATCCATGCATCCCGATAGGCCAGACCGGGCCGGCCGGATCGGGCAATCAATGCGTGCTGGGGGTCGGCAACGTCAAAATTGAAATCGCCACACAGCAGGCTCGACGCAGCGACGGTCTGACTTCCATACGGCTCGTCGTGCCGGGAGTTGGCCTGCTTCGGGCTCATCGACGCCTCCTCCTGCAAATCCAGCAGACGGGCGATCTGTGCCTCGCGCTGGCCGGCCGAATGGAATTCGAGATGCGTGTTGACAATGCGGACCGCGCCAAACGAGGCCTGAACCGTCACCTCCAGGGCGTGACGGCGCATGCTGCGCACCGTGGCTGCGTCCGGCCATGGCAGCAGGTGGTTGGCGATCTGCAGCACCGGCAACCGCGACAGCGTCATGTTGCCGAAGCGATGGAGGTTGCCATCACGATCGACAGTTTCGATAGCAGGTCGGAATATTGCGGAGTAGCCGGGCAAAAGGGCTGCCAGCTGTTCACTCTGATCCGCTCCATCACCAAATCTGGAGAAGTTCGCGCTCACCTCCTGGAAGCAGAACACGTCCGCGTCGAGCGTCTGCTGGGCGACGGCAACGATCCTCGCCAGATCGGTCACGCCGTCGCATCCTTTGCCGCACTGTATGTTCCAGGTGAGAAGTCTCATTACCGGATGCCTGCACGCATGAACGACTGGACGAACTGGCGCTGGAACAGCAGAAACGCGATCAGCAGCGGCGCCATCGTCATCACGGTTGCCGCCGTGATCACTGACCAATCCACACCGGTCTCAGGCGCGCCGAATACGGCAAGCCCCACCGTGAGCGGCCGCGCTTCCACCGAATTCGTGACGATCAACGGCCACAGGAAATTGTTCCAGTGATAGCTGACGGAGACGAGGCCAAAGGCGACGTAGGTCGGGCGAGCCAGCGGGACATAGACCCGCCACAGGATTCCGAGCGGACCCGCTCCCTCGACCCGGGCGGCTTCCACCAACTCCTGGGGCACACCCTTGAAAGTCTGCCGCAGCAGGAAGATGCCGAAGGCGCTCGCGAGATAGGGCAGCGCGATCGCAGGGATCGTATCGAGCAATCCCAGCTTGGCGATCGCGCGGTAGTTCTCGACGATCAGGACGTCGGGCATGATCATCAGCTGGAGCAGAACGAGGGCGAAAGCGATGCCGCTGCCCCTGAACTTGAAGCGCGCAAAGGCATAGGCGGCCAGCGTCGACAGGATGAGCTGGCCGACCAGGATCAGGGTCACCAGTACGACCGTGTTGAGATAGTACCGGGCGAACGGCGCCTGGTTCCAGGCCCGGGCAAAATTCTCCAGCGTCCAGGGCGCGGACAGGCTGAACGACGTGGCGTAAGCGGCCGGATGCAGCGCGCTCCAGAAGGCATAGGCCAATGGGGCGAGCCAGATCAAAGCCAGGAGCCATGCTGCGACGGCTTCAATGGGGCGTGTCCGGCCTTTCATTGATAGTGGATCCTGCGATCGAGATAACCGAACTTGATCAGCGCAACCGAGCTCAGCAGCATCAGAAGCACAACCGTCAGTGTTGCCGCGTAAGAGGAATCCTGGAAGGTGAAGGCAACCTCATAAATGTAGTAGAGCAGCAGCGTGCTGGCGTTGTTCGGACCGCCCTTGGTCATGATGACCAGATGGTCCACCAGCTTGAAGGAGTTGATGACTGCGTTGATCGCCACGAACAGCGTGGTCGGCATCAGCAGCGGGAACGTGATCCGGCGAAACGTGTACCACCGGCTCGCGCCTTCGATGGACGCGGCCTCTTCGAGATCCGGCGAGAGCTGCTGCAACGCCGCCAGGTAGAAGATCATGAAGAAGCCGGCCTCCTTCCAGATCACCATCACGACCAGACAGCTCATCACCGTCGAGGGATCGCCCAGCCAGTTCCAGCCGCCGAGACCGAAAAGGCCGCGCAACTGATCGAGCAGCCCATAGTCCGGCGTGTAGAAGAACAGCCAGATGTTGGCGACGGCGATCATCGGCAGCACGGTCGGCGTGAAGTAGGCCAGTCGCAGAAAGCCGCGGCCGCGCATGTTGCGATTGACCCAGATCGCCATCACCAGAGCCAGGGCGATCGAGGTAGGGATCGTGCCGAGCGCGAACCAGAAATTATTGACCAGCGCCTTCCAGAAGATCGGATCGGCCGCCATGGACCGATAACTGTCAAGCCCGACGAAGGCCTCGGTGCCGTTCCGGCGTGTGACGAATAGCGAATGCCGGATCGTCGCCAGAATCGGAAAGTGCGTGAATGCGATCAGCAGGACGGCCGCCGGCAACAGCAGCAGCCAGGCGTTCACGGTGTTCCACCACGCCTGCGATCGGGCGCGGCGCGGGGCGATTGGCGATGAGGCGACCTCGTCGGACATCTGTGAGCCGGCGGGATGGCGGCGGCGCGCCATCCCGCCTCGTCCCTATTTGTAAGCGCGCAAGACGCGGTCGGACTGCTGCTGCGCGGCAGCCAACGCCTCCTGCGGCTTCTGCGCGCCCGTGATCGCGGCCTGCACGGCATCGCCGACAAACTTGTAGATGCGGCCGTTCTCATGGACGGAGAGCTCCGGCACCGCATGCTCCAGCTGATCGCGCGCAACTGTGGCCTGCGGGAAGCCCTTTGCGTAGGCCTCCATCGTCGGCGTCTTGTAGGCGGCCGGCGACACCGCCACGTAGCCGGTCTTCATGCTCCATTCCGCCGCGCGTTCCGGAGCCGTCATCCATTGAATGAACTTGACGGCCGCCTTCTGCTGGTCGGGAGACGCACTCTTGAAGATGTAGAAATTGCCGCCGCCGGTCGGTGATCCGCGCCGCTCCCCGGCCGGCAGCATGGCCACACCGAACTGGAATTTCGCGGCGTCCTTGACCGCCGTCAGATTGCCGGTGGTGTGCCACATCATCGCCGTCTTGCCTTCGAGGAAATCGTTGCGCAGCGTCGCCCAATCGATGCTGCCGGCGGGGGCGACGTTGTGCTTGCGCGACAGGTCGACCCAGTACTCGAGGGCGGCGACCGTCTTCGGAGCGGTCAGATAGACCTCGTTGCCGGGCTCGTTCATCATCTTCTGGCCGTTCTCGATCGCCAGCGCCTGCAGCATCCAGTAGGCATAACCAGTCGAGGGAATTTCGATGCCCCAGCGTGTCGTGTTGCCGCCATCCTTCTTGACCAGCTTCTTCGACATCTCGACCATTTCGTCCCATGACGCCGGCGCCTTCTCGGGATCGAGGCCCGCCTCCTTGAAGGCGTCCTTGTTCCAGTACAGCACGATGGTCGAACGCTGGAACGGCACGCTCCAGGTCTTGCCGTCGATCTGCCCGTTCGCCATGAACGCCGGATAGAACTCCTTGAACCAGGCCTTGTCGCCGACGAGGCCGTCAAACGGCACGATCGCGTTCTCATCCATCAGCGTGAACACGTCGGTCGACAGCAACACCGACAGTTGCGGCGGCTGCCCGCCCTTCATGGCGGTCATCGCCTTGGTCATCGTATCGGTGTAGTTGCCGGCATAGACCGCCGTCACCTTGATGTCCGGATTGTCCTTCTCGAAGCGCGAGACCATGTCGTCGATGATCTTGGTGACGGGACCGCCGACCGCGACCGGATAGTACATGGTCAGATCCACGGCGGCGGCCGGGCGGGCAGCCATCGANAGCACGGCGAGTGCCGCTGCTATCAACATCGTTCGTCGCGCAAACATGTGACAATCTCCTTCGTTACCACGTTTGAAACAGCCGCTGCTATCGACCGGTTATCGCCCGCTGGCCCTCTGTGACGATGGTCTCCAAGCGAGCTTCCGAATTCGAATCGAACCGATGCTCGAGCCCGGGTTCCCACGCGATCCGGACATCCTCGCCTGGCCGAACCTTGCTGAAACCTTCGAGCCGCACTGAGATCGGCTGACCATCGACCTCGCACAGAACGATGCTGTCGGCCCCAAGATGCTCGATCGCCTTGACGCGCGCAAAATGATCCCCGCCCGACACGATGCGGATATGCTCCGGCCGGATGCCGATGAGATGATCGCCATGGCGCAAAAGATTCATCGGCGGCGTGCCGATGAACCGCGCCGTGAACGCCGTCGCGGGCCGGTTATATAACTCCTCCGGTGTGCCATTCTGCTCGATACGACCATCGCGCATCAGCACGACGCGATCCGCCATCGTCATGGCTTCGGTCTGATCGTGGGTCACGTAGACCATCGTCATTCCGAGCCGCTGTTGCAGGGCGCGGATCTCCGTCCGCATCTCATGCCGCAGCTTGGCNTCCAGATTTGAAAGCGGCTCGTCCATGAGGCAGACCCGCGCTTCCGCAATGATGGCTCGCCCCAGTGCAACCCGCTGGCGCTGGCCGCCGGACAGCTGCGACGGCTTGCGTTCAAGCAGCTGCGCAAGGCCAACGATCTCGGCCACACGCCGGAGCCGTTCGTCTCGTTCGGCGCGCGACACGCGCCGCACACGCAGGCCGAAGACGATGTTCTCGGCTACACTCAAATGCGGAAACAGCGCGTACGACTGGAAGACCATGGAGATCTTCCGTTGCGCCGGAGTCAGATGGGTCACGTCGACGCCGCCGATGGCGATCGTGCCGGCGTCAGCATTCTCAAGGCCGGCGATCAGCCGCAGCGTGGTCGACTTGCCGCAGCCGGACGGTCCCAGCAGCACCAGCAGCGAGCCCTCGTCCGCCGTCAGACTGACGTCATCGACGGCGCGCATCGCGCCCCAGAACTTGGAGACATGACTCAGCGTAATCGCTGACATGGCCCGTTCGCTCTCAGCTGCAGGGCTCTGCGCCGCGCGCAGACATAGCTCGGCATGCTCGCAGCATCCTGCTCGCGCGGAGCAGCCCAAAGCTGGTCGCCATGAGCAGACAGATCCATGCCGTCCCTCCCGATGGCCACGCAACGTTCACCGGCGCGGCAAGTCATTCTGTTCATATGAACATATTGGAGCGCCATATGAAACAGAAAATTGCGCCTTCGATGTTCGAATGATAGTTTGCTTCGAACGGACAGCCCCATGCTCAAGACAGTCTCGTCACGTCAGGCCTACATACTGGAGATCGTCCGCGACGAAGGCTTCGCCTCGATCGAGCAGCTTGCAACGCGCTTTGACGTCACGCAGCAGACCATTCGCCGCGTCGTGAATGCGCTCTGCGATCAAGGGCTGCTCCGGCGAATGCACGGCGGCGTCAGCCTGCCCGTTCAAAGCCAGAATCTCGCTTATGGAAGCAGACAGGGATTGAATGCCGACGCCAAACGGCGCATCGCACACGCGACTGCGAGCTTCATTCCCGACGGGGCGTCGCTTATGATCGGGCTGGGTACAACACCTGAATATGTCGCGCAGGCGCTATCCCGCCGTCAGGATCTGCGCGTGATCACCAACAATCTGAATGTGGCCGCAGCGTTCGCACAAAATCCCGACGTGGAAATCACGATCGCGGGCGGCACGCTCCGTTCGCTCGACCGGGACATCGTGGGCGAAGCGGCGGCCCGCTTTTTCTCGGGCTATCGAGCCGATTACGGGATATTCGGCGTCGGAGGCGTCGATCAGGACGGTGCGCTGCTCGACTTTCACATCGACGAAGTCCTGGCGCGGCAATCCATCGTTGCCAATTCGCGCACCGCCGTCCTGGTCGCCGACACGACAAAATTCGGCCGCAACGCCACGGTGCGCGGCGGACATCTCGCCGATTGTAACCACCTATTCACCGACGGGCCGCTGCCACCGGCCTTTACACCGGTCGGCGCCAAATTTGCCGAGCGCATTCACGCATCCGATGCCGCGCGTGCCGGAGCCACGTAGCCTGCGCGAAATTAACCCGCGCCAGCAGTCGCCAAGGCCGCGGCCCCTACGCCCCCTCAATTATATCGGACGCCGTTTCGGCTGATTTGTAAGCACAATTCTCCACGTGTGACGGACAAATCCCGACGATATACCCACTGCGATTTTTCGGTCTTGAATTCACAGAAAATTCGAGCCGCTCGCAACGCTGGTGGCTCCGGTACCTATCGGGGTCAATCGACTGTCGGCACTGTGTGGGGGCGAAGATTGCCGTGCGCGCACTGGTGCGGTGTAAATTCAAATACCGTCAGAGATCGGAAGGCGCTCGGCCGCTCGCTCGGTCCGCACAGACAAAGGCGTGCTTGCCGAGAAGATCAATATTCTCTTGATGCCGCTGCTGTCGACCTCGCCGTCTATCGGGGTAGCCAGCCGGATCTATTTTCCGCGGAACACCGCCGGGCGACGCTCCACGAAAGACTGGATGCCTTCTTTCATGTCTTCGCTGCTGAAAACGCGGTCCTTGATTTTCGGGATATAGTCGATCGCCGCTCTTTCGCCGGCCTCAATGTACTTCAGCGCGGCCTCTTTGGTTACCTGAATGCCGATCGGAGCGTTCTTGGCGATCAGACCAGCAATTTCCATCGCGCGGGGAATCTGCTGACCAGGAGCGACGACTTCCTGAACAAACCCGATTTTATACGCCCGCGCCGCGCTGAACTCGTCGCACAAGAACAGATGATACATCGCATCCCCCCATCCTGCCCGCGCCACGTACCGGAAATGGGCGCCACCGAGCGGCGCGATCCCGCGCTTGGATTCCATTTGGCAGAACCGGGCGTCGTCGGCGGCCACAACGATGTCGCCGGCCAACATCATTTCGATGCCAATCGTGAAACAGATCCCCTGCACGGCCGTCACGATCGGCTTACGACACCGGCTTTTCAGCGCGAACGCATCGATGTTGCCGGGCTTGATCTCGGTATTTTCGGCCTTGGGTCCGAAGAACTTCGGCATATCAAGGCCTGCCGTGAAGTCCGGGCCGTCGGCGCAGAGCACACCGACCCAATAGTCGTCGGTGCGGTCGAGAAGCGTCATCGCATCCGACATCTGCGCCATCATCTGCGGGCTGAAAGAATTCTTCTTCGCCACGTTGTCGATGACGATCTTGAACACATGCCCATGCACCTCGGTACGGATCTGACCGACTTGCGTCGTCTCGGTCATTTGCTGGTCTCCGAATGCTCCTAGGCAACTGCGCGACGTTGCGCAGAATTAACCTGTCAATTTTGCTCAGCTCAGCGCCGCAAACGCAGTCCGTTCAAAAGCCATCAGTTCTTCCGTCCGTCCGTCGCGTATCTTCAGCAGCCACTGCGGATCCTGAAGCAGCGCCCGCCCCACCGCGACGAGATCGAACTCCTCGCGATCGAGGCGGCGGATCAACTCGTCGAGGTCAGTCACCGCCTCCCGTGCGCCCCGGCTGCACGGCCGATGTACTTGGCTGCGCTCCAACGCTGCTCACTACCATTTTTCGACCCAAGGCCGCAGCACGACTTCGAACGCCCAGGTCGACCGATGCTGACGATGCAGTTGCAAATAGGCTTTTGCGATATGGTCGGGGTCGGCCATATTGTCGTCGACAGTTGTCCCCGCCAGCCGATGCGCGCGAGTGCCGTCTTCCTGGGTCCAGCCGATCGCGGCGTCGATCGGCACATTCGCTATGTGGACGCCCTGCGGCATCAATTCTCTTGCCATGCTCTGCGCGAGTCCGGACTTGGCATGACATGCCATTGCAAATGCGCCACTTGATGGGAAGCCTTTGAGCGCCGCGCTGGCGTTCGTGAAGATGATTGTTCCTCTGGCGCCGTTGGCGTCGGGTTCGTTCCCAAGCATGAGCCGGGCTGCCTGTTGACCGACCAGAAACGCGCTGAACGCCGAGTTGCGAAGTGTTTCGAACGCCATGCCCGGGTCGGCTTCGATGATGCTTTTGCGGAAAATGCCGGGAACCCGGCCATCGATGTTATGCACGACAAGTCGTGGCGTGCCGACGTCCTGAACGACGTTGCCGAACAGCTGTGTCACCGCCGCCGGATCAGTTGCATCGCAGGCATATCGAAGCACACGATGCGTCTTCTCCAAGGCTTCGAGGACCGGCTTTTCGGGATTCCTGGCTGCGACGCAGACACGCATGCCGTTCTCCGCGAACAGCCGGGCGCAACTCGAGCTGATGCCCGGACCGCCCCCCACGATCACCGCAACCTCGTGCACGGAACTTTTGATATCAATCATCTTGACCTTTCCAGTCCTGCGTTGTCGCGCTCTCCATGAAGAGATGACACGGAAACCGCCGTGACCCTGCTTCCCGCCAGCCGGGCGTCACCAGTTTTCGCCGAATGGCCGCAGCTCTGTGAGGAACGACCAAGCCGATCGATTCTGCCCATAGAGATGATAGAGTTCGTCCGCGATGGCAGCAGGCTTGATAAAGAATTCATCTGGCTTGTCGCTCATCCGCGCGCGCATTCTGGGCGTATCAATCACGGCGTCGATGAGAACATAGGCGACGTGCACGCCCAGAGGTCCCATGTCACGTGCGATCGACTCGGCCAAAATGCGCTGCGCCGCCTTTGTCGGCGCGAAGCCGGCGAAGTTGGCCTTGCCCCGGATCGAAGACGTGTTTCCGGTCACCAGGATTGCGCCCTTGCCTCGGTCGATCATGTCAGGAGCCACTTCGCGCGCCAGGTATAACAAGCCCATCACGTTGACCTCGAAATTGCCCTTCAGCATCTTCGGATCGATCTCCCGAAAGCTCCCCCAGCCTCCGCCGACCGCGTTGTGGACGAGAACTTCAGCCGCGCCAAAACGCCGCTTTACATCCGCAACGACGGTCCGCACCTGATTTTCGTCTGAAACGTCGCAGGTCGCCGCGTGGACATCAGGAAGCTCTTGCGCCAGGCGATTGATGAGCTCGGCTGAGCGAGCCAGCGCTATGATACGGAACCCGCCGGCAGAGAAGCGCTTGACGATGGCAGCTCCGGTGCCCGGCCCGACCCCGGTCACGATCGCGACTGGTTTCTCACTCATTTGAACTTTCTCCACGTTATTGTCCGGCCGCTTTCAAATGAATTCGCTCGGACTGCGACTGATAGGCGGCTGCCTCCTGCGCGGACACCAAGGCCAAACGAACCGCAACATTCTTGTGGTAGGGCGTGCCGGCAATGGGATCGCGGTTGCCGCTCTCTGTGAGCAGATTGATACGTGGCCCATTGATCAGTCGCTCTCCGTCCGACGCGGGGTATGCCTGCCCATAGCCGTGCGGCAGCGCCAGCTGGCCGTTTCGCATGGCGTCATCGAGCTTGCAGCGGACGACGAGCCGGCCAATCACGGATTCCACCGCGACCCAGTCACCATCCTCCGCGCCCAGATTTCTCAGATCGCTCGAATTGATCAGCATGGCGCCATCCGGATCCTCGCGACGCCATGCGGGGTCACGGAAGATCTGGTTGGCGTTGAACATGCGGCGGCCGCCGGCTGCCAACATGAACGGAAACTCCTTTGGCGCGCCCGCGGCACGTGGATCGAGCCGCGCGAGCCATTCGAACATCTGCGGGACCACCAGTCGAACCCTGCGGTCCGAATGGCTGATCAATGACCAGACCTCGTCATAGTCGTGCTCGGTAATCGCCGTCCCCTGCCGCGCAGTCACGATCGTGTCGAACAGGAGATCGCCAAGTTGATGGTCCGCCACGTCGTCCGATGCACCAATTGCCCGTCGCACCGCTTGCGGCGACCGCTTCGCGCAAGCCAGTGCCGCGCTCCACATAGGCGCCGCGGCCGCGGTACCATCCGGAAGCGTCTGCCCCAGCGTATGGTAGAGCACGAGGGCTGGCACTGCCCCTGGGTTTTCCGCGATGAAAG
>C688J14111_10000210_pt1 | contig 14662 bp, 16 predicted proteins | sample HopSoiMetagenom1_FD_14111 | JGI IMG/M metagenome (IMG submission 14111)
GTCGCGCCGTATCCGATCGATGGCGCGGTTCTTCGCGGTGGCCATCAGCCAGGCGCCCGGGTTCTCCGGCACGCCGGTCTGCGGCCAGCGCTCCAGCGCCGTGACCAGCGCGTCCTGCGCCAGCTCCTCTGCCAGTCCAACGTCGCGGACCATCCGGGTCAGGCCGGCGATGAGCCGCATGGATTCGATACGGAAGACGGCGTGGATGGCGCGGTTGACGTCGGAGGTCACGGCCATCCGAGTAGAGCATCGCCGGGGCGCGGACAAGCGCCAAGTGCGCGAAATTGCGGATCTCCGCCGACAATCCCTTCCTCGAAGCCGTCGCTTCGCGGCATCCTGCGGCCATGGCCGAACCACCCCGCCGGCGGCTCGTCGAGCTGAGCCATCCCATCGAGCACGGCATGGTCACCTACCCCGGCCTGCCTGGCCCCGAGATCTCCGATCATCTCTCGCGCCAGGCATCGCGCGCCCGCTACGCGCCGGGCACCGAGTTTCACATCGGGCGAATCTCCATGATCGCCAACACCGGGACCTACCTGGACACCCCGTCCCACCGCTTCGACGGGGCGCCCGACCTGTCCGGCGTGCCGCTCGCCTCCTTGGTCGACCTCGACGGCCTGGTCGTGCGGCTGGAGGCGGGCCGCGCCATCGATCGCGATCTCCTGCTCCCGCACGACGTGCGCGGACGCGCCGTGCTCCTGCACACCGGCTGGGCTCGCCACTTCCGCAACGACGCCTACGCCGTGGACGCGCCCTTCCTGACCGGCAGCGCCGCGCGCTGGCTGGTCGAACAGCGCGCCGCGCTGGTGGGCATCGACTCGGTCAACGTCGACGACATGGCGGACCTGTCGCGGCCGGCGCACACGGCGCTGCTCGAGGCGGGCATCCCCGTCGTCGAGCACCTCCGCGGCCTCGAGCAGCTCCCGCCGCGTGGCTTCCGCTTCCACGCTGCCCCGCCCCTGGTGCGGGGCCTGGGCACATTCCCCGTCCGCGCCTACGCCGTGTTGTAATCCTCCGGAGGCACGATGACCCCGCGCCGACTCCTGCTGCTGCTCGCCGCCACCGGCGCGATCGCCGCGGGAGGCCTGCATCTCTGGTCGGGTTCCACCACCGCGCCCGCCCCTGCGGGACCCGACGGGGCAGCCGCGAAACCTGCCGGCCCCCCCATCGACGCCGCGCAGATCGGCAGCGGGCGGCTGAGCATGGAGCGGCTGCCGACCGAGGTCGGCAACGCGCTGGAGCTGCAGTCCGAGGAGATCGTCAAGAACGCCGAGGCGCTGGAGGGAAAGCAGGCGCGCATCACCGGCACCTGCGCTCCCGGCTCCGCCATCCGCGTCATCGCCGAGAACGGCACCGTGAGCTGCCAGCACCTGCCCCGCGGCGTGATCGCGGTGGCGGCGCTGACCGCGGCACCGCTCCTTCCGGCGACGCCCACCGCGCCCGCCACGGTGCGCGGCGGCGTGGGCAGGTACCAGACCGGCGGCGAGGACGACTTCCTGGTCGCGCCCATCGCCCTCCCCGACGGCGCCATCGTCACCGGGTTCTCCTACGTCTATTTCGACGACGCGCCCGACGTGGACGGCGCCGCGTTCCTCTACCGCTCGGACGCGCAGAAGATGGCCGAGGTGGACACCAAAGGCGCTGCGCCCGAGGTGCGCGCGGTGTCGACCGAGCAGATCGAGCTGAGGAAGGTGGACGCCTCGCGCTACGCCTACTTCGTCTACTTCCAGCTCTCGACGCGCGCCGGTGCTGGCCTCGTGCCCATCTCTGCCTCGGTCTTCTACCGGCTGCCCTGAGCCGGACGATTCTTCAGCAAAAGACGAGGTGCGCGACGCGCGATTCGAGATCCAGGTAGATGATCGCGACAGCCACCAGATCGAAGCCCGCGTGGGCGCACATCACCGGGTACAGTCGGCCGGTGCGCGCGAAGACGCCGCCGAAGGCGAGACCGGTGAAGGTGGCCTGCTCCGTTCCTGCCACCCCCTGATCCGGCAGGTGGGCGAGCGCGAACACCGCTGAGGTGAGCACGACGGCGGCGACCTTCGCCGGCACGTTTCGGCCGATCAGCTTGCCCAGCCGTTCGAACATGTAGCCGCGAAACACAGTCTCCTCGCCGATGCCGGCATTGATGGTCACGATGAGGAGCATCCAAGCCAGCATCTGCGTGTTGCCCACCAGCGCGTGATAGGCGCGGTTGATCGGATCCGCGCCGAGCAGCGGCATGACCACGGCCTTCATCGCCAGCTTGAAGAGGCCGCCGAGGATGAGGCCGGCGGCGAGCTCGCCGATCCAGCTGCGCGGCCGGACATAACCGATCTCGCGCCAGGGGGTGCCCGACCAGCGGGCCCAGAACAGGACCAGGACGGCGCTGAGCGGCGGGAAGAGGAAATTGCCGGAGAGAATGACGACGATGGCGAGGAGCCCAAGCGGACCAAAGCCGCGCAGGGAGGCGCGGAGGTCTCCAGGACGGCTAGCAGCCGCCCGCGCCAAACGCCACGCGCAACCCCGCCGGATTCCCCGACAGATCCTGCGCCGCGTCGGGATACAGCGTCGCCCAGTCCCATAGCGCGAGCACCGCGACATCCGGGCGGTTCAAGCGCACGCGAGACGGGAAGAAGTTGAGGGGCGCCTGCGAGTCAGGGTTGTCCGCTGCCCACTCGAGCAACATCTGCGCCTGGGCGGGGTGATCCAAGACCCACTTGCGGACGTCCATCGCGAGGGTTGGATAGTGCTGGTTGAACGCGCACAGCTGCTGGGCGGCGCCCGGGTTTGCCGCCCGCCAGTTGGCGAGCGGATATCTGCCGGACGAAGAACCATGAGCGCAGGCGGCAGCCAGCACGACGGCACAGCAGAGTGCCTTCATGCGGACATCATACTCCTCTCGCCGCGTCTGCGCCTCCCGCCAGCCCCCGAGGTCGAACAACTGACGTTGCGCGCGCTCTCCGCGGTTGCGGCGGCAATACGGGAGCGATACAGGCAACCCCCATGACCACCACCCCCCCTCCCTGCGGCGGCATTCCGCGCGTCGCCACCCTCGACGAGCTGGTCGACCGCGACAAGACGCACGACTGCGGTGGTTTCGGCGCAGCGCGCGTCTGCGTGCGCGTCGAGGCCGTCGCAGATCTACCCAGCCGGTTCGGCCGCTTCCGCATCGTGGCGTTCTGGAACAACCGCGACGGCAAGGAACACATCGCGCTCGTCCACGGCGACGTGATGGGCGGGGAGGACGTGCCCACGCGGCTGCACTCGGAGTGCCTGACGGGCGACGCGCTTGGCTCGCTGCGTTGCGACTGCCGCGATCAGCTGGAGGTGGCGCTGCGCCGGCTCTCCTCGTTTTCCCGCGGCATCCTCCTCTACATGCGACAGGAAGGGCGCGGCATCGGCCTGATCAACAAGATCCGCGCCTACTCCCTTCAGGATCAGGGCATGGACACCGTGGAAGCCAACCTCGCCCTCGGGTTCCGCGATGACGAGCGCGACTACGCCGTCGCGGCGCACATGCTGGCGAGCCTGAACGTGGCCTCGATCAGGTTGATGACCAACAATCCGAACAAGATGCGCGAGCTCGAGCGGCTGGGCGTCCGCATCTCGGGGCGCATCCCGCACGTGATGCCGCCCAATGATCACAACCGGTTCTATCTGATGACCAAGGCCACTCGCTCGGGCCACCACATCGACTTCGACGGCAAGGCACACCTGCCCGAGCAGGACGAACCCGTGCTGCTGGAGGGCATGGAAGCAAGCTGACCTTCCCGCGCGACTGTCGCGCTACACCCCGCTTGCAGGGACGCTCGCGGCATGCTCCGATGTGCGTCGGAGATTCNCGGGGCACCGAGCGGAGGCACGGATGAGGAATCGATTCGCCAGGGCGCGGCTGGTGGCGGCAGGAGCGGTCCTCTTTGCGTTGGTCTCCTGGGGCGTCGCTGCCGGCAGGTCAGGAGAGCAGGACTCGGTGATGTTGGGCGCGGCGGTGTCGCTCACCGGCAAGTACTCGGTCAACGGCAAGAACACCAAGGACGGCTACGACCTGGCCATCAAGCGCATCAACGAGATGGGCGGCGTGAAGGTCGGCCTCAAGGCCTACAAGCTCAAGATCACCTACTACGACGACGAGTCCACGCCCGCCCGCGGAGCGCAGCTCGCCGAGCGCCTGATCAGCCAGGACGGCGTGAAGTACCTGCTCGGGGCCTACAGCTCCGGACTGACCAAGGCCATCGCGCCCATCACCGAGAAGTACAAGGTTCCGCACGTCGAGGGAAACGGCGCCGCCAGAGAGCTCTTCACGCAGGGCTACCGCTATCTCTTCGCGGTCCTCTCCACCTCCGACTACTACCTGCGCGACGCGGTAAACCTGGCTGCCGAGGTGGCCAAGGAGAAGGGCCGCGATCCCAAGACGCTGAAGATCGCCATGGCCTTCGAGAACGACCCCTTCAGCCTCGACGTCCGCGACGGAATCCTCGAGGACGTGAAGCGTCATGGCATGCAGGTCGTCGCCGACGACAAGCTGCCGCCCGACCTCAACGACATGGCCGCGACGCTCACCAAGGTGCGCGCGCTCAAGCCCGACGCCCTGCTCGTCTCGGGCCACGAGAAGGGCGCAACGCTGGTGGTGCGCCAGACCTCGGAGATGAAGATCGACGTCCCCATCGTCGCCACCACCCACTGCGACTCCGCCAAGATCGCCGAGAGCATGGGCAGGCTGGCGGAGGGCGTGCTCTGCGCGTCCCAGTGGGATCGCAAGCTCAGCTACAAGGACAAGTGGTTCGGCAGCGCCGACGAGTACGCCAAGCGGTTCGAGAAGGAGTTCAAGTACCCCGCGCCCTACCAGGCCGCGGAATCGACCGCCTCCGTGCTGGTCTTCGCCGACGCCTTCCAGCGCGCCGGCACGCTCGACCCCGAGAAGGTGCGCGACGCCATCGCCAGCACCGATCTGATGACCTTCTACGGGCCCATCAAGTTCGACAGCACGGGCAAGAACGTAGCCAAGCCCATGGTGCTGTACCAGGTGCGCGGCGGCGACTACAAAGTGGTGGCGCCGACGAAGTGGGCGGAAGTGAAGCTGGTCTGGCCGCGCAAGCTGCCGGAATAGGCCCTGGGCCGCTTCGCGCGGCATGGTGGGAACACACTCCTGGATGGACAACCTCCGGCTGCTGATCGAGGCGCCCGCGCTCAACCTGCAGCTCCTGCTGGATGGCCTGCTCATCGGCGCCATCTTCGCGCTCTCCGCCTTCGGCATGGCGCTGGTCTGGGGCGTGATGGGCATCATCAACGTGGCGCAGGGCGAGCTGGTGATGCTGGGCGGATACGCGGCGTACTACCTTTACCGCGCCGGCCTCCACCCGCTCTTCGCCGCTCCGCTGGCCGCGGCCGCCCTCTTCGTCGGCGGTTGGCTGCTCTACCGCGCGGTCATCTTCCGCGTGGTGGAGCGCGATCTCTTCATCTCCATCCTCGCCACCTTCGGGCTCAGCATCCTCTTGCAGCAGCTCGCCAACACCCTCTTCGGCGCCGACGTGCGCACGGCGGAGTCGGGGTTCGGCACCCTCTTCCTCCTCGGCGGCAGGGTGACGGTGACGGTGATCAAGCTGGTGTCCTTCGCCGCGGCGCTGGTCACCGGGCTCTTCCTCATCCTCTTCCTCAAGCGCACCCGCATGGGCCAGGCCATCCGCGCCACCGCGCAGAACGCGCGGGCCGCCCGGGTGATGGGCGTCGACACCGACGGCGTCTACGCCTGGACCTTCGCGCTCAACGCCGCCATCTGCGGCGCGTCGGGGGCGCTGGTGGCGATGACCTGGGTAGTCCACCCGTACCTGGGGCTCCCCTACACGCTGCGCTCCTTCATGATCGTGATCATCGCCGGCATCGGAAACGTGGGCGCCGTGCTGGCCGCCGCGCTGGGGTTGGGAATGGCGGAGAACTTCGCCGGCTTCGTCCTCGGCGCCGAATACCAGGCGGCCTTCGTCTTCACGCTGCTGGTCGCGATCCTGGTCTGGCGGAGATTCTGGCTCGCCCGCGAACGGAGATACCTGCGATGACGCCGCGCGTGCGCGCGGCGGTGGCTGCAGCGGTGGTGGTGCTGGCGATCTTCTTGCCCGTCTTGCTGCCCGGCTACCGCAGCCAGATGGCGCTGCTCTGGATCATGATCGTCTTCGCCTCCACCTGGGACCTGCTCGGCGGCCAGATGGGCTACAACTCCTTCGGGAACGTGCTCTTCGTCGGCGTGGGCATGTACGCCTGCGTCCTCATCCAGCGCGACGCCCACCTGGGCTACTTCGCCGGCCTCGCCCTGGGCAGCCTCTGCGGAGCGCTGCTCTCGGTCGCGCTGGCGGCGCTGCTCGGATCCGGCATCCTCGGATTGCGCGGGCATTACTTCGCCATCGCCACGCTCGGTCTCGGCGTGGCGGCGGGAGAGTTGGCCGGAGGCTGGGACTTCGTCGGCGCCGGAGGTGGAATGGTGCCGCCGCTGTTCCCCGGCGAGGTGGGCGGCCGCGAGACGTTCTTCTACTATCTCTGCCTCGCGCTCGCGGCAGTCACCATACCCTTCCTGGGCTGGCTCTACCGCGGGCACTTCGGCCTGGTGCTCAACGCCATCCGCGACGACGAGGACAAGGCGGAGGCCATGGGCCTGCGCACCACTCGCTACAAGACCGCGGCCTGGTGCATCTGCGCCTTCTTCCTCGGGCTGAGTGGCGGCGCGGTGGGCAACCTGCTCGGCTTCATCGACCCGCGCGAGGTGGCGTTCGCGGGCTCCACGTTCGGCGTCTGGATGGTGTTGATGGCCATCCTCGGCGGAAAGGGAACGCTGTGGGGGCCGGTGCTGGGCGCGATCATCTTCCACGTCACCAAGGAGCTCTTCTGGACGTACTTGCTGGGCTGGCAGCGGGTGGCGCTCGGGCTCTTGATCGTGGTCATCGTCGTCTTCTTCCAGGAGGGAATCCTCGGCTGGGCGCGCCAGCGCTGGCCGGAGCGCTTCGGCCACCGCGTCGAGCAGGACGCGGCGCCGTGACGGCGATGCTGGAGGTCGACAAGGTCCGCAAGTCCTTTGGCGGCCTGCTCGCCAACAAGGACGTGAGCCTGCGCGTGCCCGCCGGCGGAATCTTCGGCCTGATCGGACCGAACGGCTCGGGCAAGACCACGCTCTTCAACTCCATCGTCGGCCTGCACCCCGTCGATGCCGGCTCCATCCGCTTCGAAGGCCGCGAGATCTCGCGGTTGCGCGTGCCGCAGATCGCGCGGCTGGGCCTGTTGCGCACCTTCCAGCAGACGCGGATCTACGGCGGGATGACCTGCGTGCAAAACATGGTGATCAGCGTGCGCGCCTCGGAGCGGAGCCTGCGGTCCATGTTCCGGCGGACGCCGCCCGAGGACCTGCGCAAGGCGGAGGAGCTGCTCGAGTTCGTGGGCCTCTTTCCCAAGCGCCACCTGCGCGCCGGCGATCTTTCCTTTGGCCAGCAGAAGCTGCTCGAGCTGGCGATGGCGCTGATGAGCGGGCCGCGCATGCTGCTGCTCGACGAGCCGACCGCGGGGATCAATCCCACCTTGATCAACGGCCTGCTCGAGCGGCTGCGGAAGATCAACCAGCAGTTCGGCATCACGCTCCTGATCATCGAGCACAACATGCGGGTGATCATGGAACTTGCCGGCTACATCTACTGCCTCGCGCACGGTGAGCTCCTGGCGGAGGGCAAGCCGGCGGAGATCCAGCGGGACCCGCGCGTCCTCGAAGCCTACCTCGGGGCGCGGTGATGACGGCAGAGCGGATCGCGGAGCTGGCCGGCGGCGAACCTGTCCTCACCGTCTCCGGGCTCCACGCCGGCTACGGCAAGATGGAGATCCTGCACGGCGTCGATCTGCAAGTCGCCGCCGGCCGCGCCGTCTGCATGATCGGCCCCAACGGCGCCGGCAAGTCCACCGTGCTGCATTCCATCTATGGGTTCACCCGCATCAACGCAGGCACCATCCGCGCGGGCGGCCGCGACATCACCCGGCTCTCCTCCAACCAGAAACTCAAGCTCGCGGGCGTCGCGTACATCCTCCAGGACAACTCGGTGTTCCCGGACATGACGGTGGAGGAAAATCTCTGGATGGGCGGATATCTGATGGACAAGCCCGAGCAGGCGAAGGAGGCCGCCGAGCGCGTCTTCCGCAAGTACGACCGCCTGGCGAAGCGCCGGCAACAGCCCGCGCGCGTGCTGTCGGGCGGCGAGCGGCGCCTGCTGGAGATCTCGCGGGCCCTGGTGATGAACCCCCGCGTCCTGCTGGTGGACGAGCCGTCCATCGGGCTCGAGCCGCGCTACATCGACATGGTGTTCGAAATCCTCGCCGACCTGCGGCGGAACGAGGGCAAGGCCATCGTGATGGTGGAGCAGAACGCCAAGAAGGGCCTGGAATTCGCCGACGTGGGCTACGTGCTGGTGTCCGGGTCGGTGGCCAAGGTGGGCACCGGCGCGGAGCTGCTGGCGGACCCGGAAGTGGGGCGGCTGTTCCTCGGGGATCGTCCCTAGCTTCAGGGCAGGCAGGTCGAGCGCAGCACCGCGATACCGCCGATGGCGCCAGCGACGACGTCCGGGCGCAAGTCGCCGTCGACATCGCCGACAGCCAGGCCCTGGCCTCCGCGCGCTGACCACCGACGGAAGGCCTGGAGCGTCCCGTCGCGGGCGATCTCGACGCAGTGTCGGCAAAGCCCTACACGTACCGATCGATGAACGCGTCCAGCTCTGCCTTGGGCAGCGCTCCCGCCATCCTGCCCACCAGCAGCGGGCCGCGCTGCACGATCAGGGTGGGAATCGACTGCACTTGATGGAGCGCGGCGGTGCGCGGGTTCTCGTCGACGTTGAGCTTGACGATCTTCACCTTCCCCCGGCGTTCCTTCGCCGCCTGCTCCAGCGCCGGAGCCACGGCGCGGCAGGGGCCGCACCAGGGCGCCCAGAAGTCCACCAGCACCGGGATGGGGCAGTCCTCCACCTCGCGCTTCCAGGTCGCGTCCGTCGCGGCCACGGGTTGTTCGGGGAAGACGCCCTGCTTGCAGCGCCCGCAGCGCGGGTCGTCCCGCAGGCGGCTGCGGGGGATGCGGTTCTTGGCTCCGCAATGGGCGCAGGGATACTCGACGCGGTCGTCGTCCATCCCCCTTTCCTAATCATCGCCGGCGAGGGCGCAAGGGCCAGGTGTAATGCCCTGGCGGGTGCCGCGTTCCCAGGTCTGACAGCGCGCAAGACGGCGCGCAAAACCAGGAGAACACGATGAGCGACCAGAAGAAGAACGAGTGCCGGTGCGAGAAGGCTTCCTGTGGCTGTGGAGCTACGCAGCGCTGCACGTGCGGCCGGCAGTGCGAGTGCAGCAAGATCTGCGCGTGCGGCAGCGGGTGCGCCTGCGCGGCCTCGAAGTAGGACGGTGGCCGAGGGGCGCGCCCATCGCGGCGCGCCTCCGCCTACGTCCCCGGCTTTTTGCAAGTGCAGTCCACGCAGCCGTGCTCGGCGCAGGTCCCGCACGAGCTGGTCACGCGCTTGCGCAGCGCCTCTCGCGCGCGGAAGATGCGGACGCCGGCGTTGTTGGCGGTGATGCCTGCCTCCGCCGCGAACTCCTGAACCGAGAGGCCGTCCACCTCCACCCGCTGCAGCGCCTGCGCGTACTCGGGCTTGAGGGCGGCGGAGAGGATCCCGATGCAGCGGCAGACGGCGTTGCGCGTGTCGAGATCCGGCTCCTCGCGCTCCTCCATCTCGCGCGCCACCGCCGCCAGCGCGCGCTCGGTCGTTCCTCCGCGCCGGTAATGGTCGATGACCGCGTTGCGCAGCACCCGGTAGAACCACGCCACCAACGACTCGTCGCTCGCTCCTTGCGGCGCGCTGGAAAGGCTGCGCGCGAAGGCCTCTTGCAGCAGGTCCTCCGCCAGATCGCGCCGGCCGACGCGCTTTTCCAGGAACCCGAGGAAGGCGCGGTGGTTCTCCACCAGCGCCCCCACGTTCGACTCGTCCTGCCCGTTCATGCCGGGTTGAATAACACGCCCATATTAGGGGACACCATCGGAGCCGAAGGCAGATGGTGTCCCCATTTACGCGGACACCATCGGAGCCGAAGGCAGATGGTGTCCCCATTTACGCGGACACCATCGGAGCCGAAGGCAGATGGTGTCCCCATTTACGCGCCCTCAATGCTGGCTGATGATCGGGCAGTTGACGATGAAGTTGCTGGCCGCGAAGGTGCTGCCGTCCGGCGCGGTCAAGAGCCCGTGGCTGGCCAGCCCGAGGATGTCGCCGTAATCGGTCTGGCGCAGGTTCTGGCCGGTGGCCACCGCGAAGTCGGTCCAGCGCGCGAGATGCACGTCCCAGAGCGGGCTGTAGCGGCCCTGGCTGGGATTCCAGCGCAGCACGTTCAGCGGGGAGAGGCCATCGAGGATGGCGGAGTTGAGGCCTTGCCGCTGCGGGTTGGCGGCGCCGGTGCGGCCGTTGACGAAGGCGGCGAGGTTGGTTCGCGAGGAGTCGGTGCCGTCCCCGTCGAGGAAGGGAGCGCCGTCGAGCGCGGGCGCCCAGGTGACGTTCTCCAGCGCGGCAGCCACGGGGTTCGAGGAATCCGTCGAGAGATAGCGGACCGCCTTGCCGCCGGAAAAGCCCGGGGTCTCCTCCAGCGTCACCGTGCGGCCGGCGAAGTCGATGCTGCGCACCTTGGGGGCAAGCCCGCTGTCGTTGGCGACCTGCGGCGCGTTCTCGATGGTGCCGTTGGGAAGCTGGATGAGCGGGCTGTAGGCGTCTTCACCCTTGGCGGAGGGCCGGGCATCGGCCGGAGGGAAGCCCTGGGGTCCGGCGACCACCACCCGCGGCCCGAACGCGAAGTTCACCGTGCCGGGAAAGTCGATGGTGCCGCCTGCGACGGACACGCGTTGGACCGCCGTGCTGCCGCGCGCGTTGGCCAGCTTCTGCGAGCGGTTGATGCCCTTCGTCGACGCGTCGTCTCCGCTCGACGAGTCGAGCAGGATGTACCAGACGGTGCGGCCATGGCTGGTGCCGCGGTAGAGCGGCAGCGTGACGGTGCCGTCGGCGTGCTCGACGGCGCTCTGGACGAACAGCGTGCCCCCGTCCGCGGACGCAGCGCGGGCGATGGCGAGGACGGCAAGCAGCGAAACGACGCGATTCATTGAGGACCTCCGGGAACGGGTATGCACCGTGGGTACGCCGGAGAGCGGTGGGCGTTACGCCTGGTCTGCGATCGCGGCGCGGCGGCGGCCGCGCGTAACGCTTTGGCCGGCCCGGCGTACTCCGCCGAGCAGCTCGATCACTTCCTGGATTTCCAGCCGCGGAACAATCGGACCAGCTCGTCGTTCTTCTCGGGTGCGAGCGACTCGTCGTGCGGCGCGCCGGACGCGCGGATGGTCTGGCGCATCTGCTCCAGGTAGTTCCGGCAGCCCCGGCAGATGCCGAGGTGCTGCTCGAAGATGGCGCGATCCTCCGCTGGCATGCGGTCTTCCAGGTAATCGGTGACCACCTCGACGATCTCGCGGCAGGCCGGATCGGGGGAGAGGCGCGTCATCGCTGCCTCCCGACGTGCGCTTCCAGCGCCGCGCGCACCTTGGACCGCGCGCGATGCAGGAGGACGCGCTGGTTGACCTCGGAAACGCCCAGCGCCTCGCAGACCTCTTCCGAGCTCCAACCCTCCACGTCCCGGAGCGCGATCACCTTGCGCTGCGCTTGCGGAAGCGCGTCGATGGCGGCGCGCGCGAGCTCCATCGTTTCCTGCGCCAGCACGCGCTCCTCGGGCCACTGCTCGGGCGGCGACGCCCAGTGGCCCGGCCAGCGAGGGTGATCGGCGGGAAGGAACCGGTCCGGATCGACCGATGGCTCGTCGTCGTCCGGCTCCAACGCGGAGAACGGAGACGACCGCGCCTCGCGCTCGGCGCGCGTCCTCGCGCGGTTGGAGACGATGGCGAGGAGCCAGGAGCGGATGGAGGAGCGCCCTTCGAACTTGCCGATCCCTTCCAGGGCGCCCAGCCACGCCTCCTGGGCCACCTCCTCGGCGATGGCAGGGCTGTTCACGAACACCCGGGCGACCCGGACCATGGACGAATGGTGGCGCTGGACCAGCGACAGGAAAGCTGCCTCGTCACCGGCGCGCAGCGCCGAGACCAGCGGAGCCTCTTCCGGGCGGGCCACGGCAAGCATCGATTCCAGAGTAGACCGGTCGGCGCCCCCGATGTCCACCGCATCGGCTTCATCACAGGCCCATCTCCACCAGCCCGGCGAGCAGGTAGACGTAGAAGCCGGGCTGCACCTTGCCGCCATAGTCGGTCTCGAGCGAGCCGGGAACGAACGCCAGCGATCCGCGCGCGCCGACGCCGAACGAGAGCGGGCCCACCGGCGGCAAGCGCTGCGTCGCCCCGAGCACCACCTCGTGCACGGTGAACGGCGTGAAGCTGGGCACGCCGTCGATGACCAGATCGTGCGCCGTCTTCTCCACCCGCTCGAGCCGTCCGAAGAGGGCCAGCGCCCGGGTCAACCGGAACCTCCCCTCGAGCAGGTAGCTGTCCAGCGGAGTGATCTCCACATTCCGGCCCCAGACGAAGCTGGCATCCAGCCGCGCGATGCTCACCTGCACCGAAGCGGTCACGCGGGACACGCCCAGCACCACGCCCTGGAACTGGGGAGGCTCGGGACTCGCCAGGTAGCCGTACGACACTTGCAGCGCCACATGCTCCTCCGGGATGGCCGACAGACGCACCGAGAAGGAGTCGAAGGCCCGCAGATCGAAGTTCCACCGGTCCTGATCGGGCTCGCGCCCGTTGAACCACGAGGCCTCCAGCTTCAGATCCCGCGTGTAGAGTCCCCCGGTCACCACGCCAAAGGTCACATGGGTGGAGTCCTGCCAGTGGTGGCCGATGGGAGGGAACGGATCCTCCTCGGCGGAGGCGCGGTGCATGAACGCCACCGGCCCCAGCGCCGGCTCGCCGGAAAGCCCGCCGTAGACCTCGAATCCCAGCCAGCTTACCAGGGGCCGCCGGTAATCGGCCGCCAGCTCCATGAAGAGATCGTGGGGATGCTGCGCGTCGTGCAGGTGCGTTCCGTTGTAGTACTCGCCGGTCTGCAGCAGCAGCGGAAACCCGGCGCCGGGAATGGTGGCCGCCTCGCCCGAAAACATCGAGCGCAGCGTCAGATCGCCGCCGAAGAGCGGGTGCTGCGCCATCGCCATCACCCAGTTGGTGGAGATGACGTGATCTCCTCCCCGGGGACCTGCCTGCCAGTCCCAGCCCAGGGTGGCCGCGCCGTGGAACATCCACACCCACTCCCCCGCCTGCAGATGGATCATGCGCATGGGCGTGGTGTCCGGTTGCCATGCCGTGCCGGAAGCGAGGCGCTGGTGTGGTACGCGGAGGGCAGGCACTTCCCTGGCCTCCTCCTCGACCAGCGTCATCCCGCACACGGGACACCGCCCCGGCGCGTGCTCGTGCACCTCATGATGCATCGGGCAGGTCCAGGTGCGCTCCTCGGCGAAGATCGGAGAAGCGGCCACCACCAGTGCTGCCATGAGCACGCGCATGGATCGCATGCTATCTTTTTTTCATGCGCGCCCTGGCGTTGCTGCTGTTGATCCCGGGTGCGGCCCTGGCCGACGGCGCGTTCCCGTCTGCGCACCAGATCCTCCTGCAACAATCGCAGCCGCAGGGCCTGCGGTTCGGCGCCACTCTCGGGCTGGTCTTTGCCGACGGCAGCGGGTCCAATTCGCGTTACGTGTGCGAGCCCTACATCACGGGTGGGCCCAACGTGGTCCTCTATGCGCAGACCGCCGGCGGCGCGCTGCTGGCGCTCTCCAGCGCGCTCGGCCGGTCCACCGATCAGGGCTGCAGCTGGTCGGCGATCGCGCCCCCCGCGGGCGCTGCATGGACCGACGTCTTTGCCGACGCGCGCGACCCTGCGCGCGTCCTCGGGGTCGCGTCGTCGGCGTCGCGCACCGGCGTCTGGCTCTCCGCCGACGGGGGCCAGACATTTCCGCGCCAGCTCCTCGATACGGCCGAAACCCTCGAAAGCGTGGAGAGCGCCGCTACCGATCCCACCGTCGTCTACGCCTCGACCGGCTCCAACGGCGGGCCCACGCCGGCCCTCTTCCACACCACCGACGGAGGAGTCAGCTGGGCGCGCACGGCGCTGGCCCTCGCAACGCCGGTCGCCGTCCGCATCGTGGCAGTGTCGCCCAAGGACCCCCGGACGCTCTGGCTCCGCGCCAGCTACCTGTCGGGAGCGGGCGACGAGCTGCTCGTCTCTACCGACGGCGGCGCAACCCTCAGCTCGCTGCTGAAATCTCCCCAGCACCAGCTCACCGGATTCGCCCTGGGCGGCGACGGAACCGTCTTCCTTTCCGACGGCAGCCCGGGAGTGATGGTGATGGCCCCGGGTGCCTCCGCTTTCACGCGGCTGGCCGGCCCCCACCTGCTCTGCCTCGCCGTCGCCGGATCCAGCCTGCTCGGGTGCGCGGATGGCCTGCAGGATCCGTACGACGTGGGCCAAAGCGACGACGGCGGAAGGACCTGGCGGCCGCTGCTGTCGCTGGCGAATCTGCTCGGGCCGGCAACCTGCTCTCAGGTCCAGAGCGCCTGCGCGGCGGACTGGCAGTTCCAGCAGACGCTCTTCGCGGCGGCGAACCGCAACCTCGCCGGCAGCTGCGGCTGCCGCGCCGCGGCGCCCGG
>C688J14111_10000211_pt1 | contig 14608 bp, 15 predicted proteins | sample HopSoiMetagenom1_FD_14111 | JGI IMG/M metagenome (IMG submission 14111)
AGCTATCGCAAACGCGTGACTCACTCCGCCTGCCTGTGGTGCGCGTTGCGAGAGACTGATCCGCAGACGCACCAACGCAAGATTTCCTCCGGTCGGGTGCGTCATCTTCGCCCCGGCAATGCAGCAAGGGGGGTTGCCGGGGCATCTTTTTTTGATCAGCGGATCTGAACCGGAACACTCTGCAGGCCCGCTCGCAACGGCATTCGCTACATTCGCTGCCCATGCCTTCGAAGACCGTTCAACGCTTATTGGAACTGATGGTTGCACGCATCGGCCGCGAGGACGTGGCCCTGCGGCTGCGCGTTCCGAGCGCGATCGTCAGCGACTGGTTGAGCGGCAAATCCGCTCTGCCTGACATCACCGTCCTGGCGTTGATCGCCTTGATGGATGAAACGAACGACAGTTAGGAAAGTGCTTCGGCCGCGCGCGCGGCTCCGCGTACTCGGTCCAGCACGTCGTTGAAATCGGCCGGCAGGCGCTCGCCCCGCCACGCCACATGGCCGTCCGGGCGCACGAGCACGAAGCGCCGCTCATACAACTGGGCGATCGCCGGGTCCTGAATCGAAACGGTCTTGAGAGGGACTGGCGAGGCGGGAAACGATTCTTGCTCGGCTCCGAATACGAGCAGCGTGAAGCCGTCCCCGAAGAGGTCCAGCGTCGAACGGCCGTCGGACAGCCAGGCATGCGGGGCGCGGCCGCCGGGATGGCTCGACTGAACGTAGACGCGTGAATCCCCCGGCTCCGAAGGCGGCTCGCCGTCGGGGATGCATACGGGCGAGCCTTCGTAGCGGTAACCGAGGTGAGTGTTCAGCGGATTGTCCCAGGCGTTGCGCATGGAGACCGCCAGCTTGGCGCCGAGCTCCTCGCGAGTTTTTCTTCCTTCCGCGGAATCTTCGTTGATATGCGGGAAATGCCGGCGCGGCGTGATGCGCTCGAAATTCTTCATCGCCTCCTGGCAGGCACGGCGGCCGGCGAGGCGGCGCTCGGCCTCGTAGCTCGCGAGCAGCCATTCGCCGCCCCAGCCGGCATGCACCGCGGCGAGCTTCCATCCGAGGTCCACCGCGTCGCCGATGCCGGTGTTCATGCCGAGGCCGCCGTTCGGCGGCATGACGTGCGCTGCGTCGCCGGCAAGAAAGACCCGGCCGGCGCGATACCGCGAGGCGACCAGATTGCGCCGCACCCAGGTGCCTACGCTGAGGATCTCGAAGGCGAAGTCGCGGCCCACGGCGGCGCGTACCGCCTCTTCGGGCTTCAGCTTGTCCTCGTACAGCATGAGCCGCCATCGACTGCGCCCGTCCGCGGCGGTGAGGCTCGCCCACGGACCTTCCGTGCCGATGGGCACGTAGCGGCCCGCGTCGCCTTTGTCGTGCAGCGCGGAAAGGTTGGCCGTCTGGAACATGATGTTGATCGCGCGGTTGAGGTGCTCATCTCCCTCCATCGCAATACCGAGCTGCCTGCGCACCATGCTCGAATACCCGTCGCACGCGGCGAGGTACGCGGCCCGGATGATGTCGCCGTTTTCCAGTCTCGCCTCGACATGGTCGGGGTGCTGGATGAAGTCCTGCAAACGGCTGTTGTACCGCAGCGTCACAGTGGGCAGCTCGCGCACCTTGTCGACGAGGATGCGATCGAACACGAACTGCGGGCAATGCGCGAAATTCTCGGGGCTCTGCGCGATCGGCGGCGTGTCGGCGATCGACGGCATGCGGATGCGGGCGAGCTCGTAGCCGGCGAGGCTGGTGACGAAGACATTGTCGAACGGGAAATCGCGCGGGAATCCCCAGTCGCGCACGCGTTGCGCGATGCCCCAGCGCCGGCAGAACTCCACCGTGCGAATACCGGTGGCGAACATTTTCGCGTCGACGATGCGCCCATCGCCCTGCTCGATAAGCGTGCAGGCCACGCCATGGGTGCCGAGTTCGATTGCCAGGGCGAGACCGACGGGCCCGCCGCCCACGATCAAGACCGGAACCACTAGAGCTTGAGCGGTTCGCCGTCCAGATCTTCGGCGCGCTCGACGCGAATCAGCACCGCGTAGCCTTTTTTCTGCGGGTCGCGGTCCTTTTCGGGCTGGATCAGCTTCTGCCACACCCCGTCGTAGATCGCGCCGGACTTATGCACCTTGGCGACGCCGTAGAAGCGCGCGATGCCGCCTTTGGGTAGCACGCCGGACTCGCGCAGCTGCGGTTTCCTGAGGAACACGGTGACCTTCGTGCCGTCCTGGAGCTGCTTGTTGGTGGAGCCTTTGCCGCGCTCCCAGAGCGCGAGATGCTGGTCGTCGTAGACCATCGTGCTGCCGCGCGGGGTGATCTGCGCATAGCCGTCGGGCAAGGCGACGCCGACCAGGCAGACGTGCGCGGGAAAGGCACTATCGATGTGCTCGTGCAGGATTTTCGGAATCATTTGAACGTGCTCTTGTGGTCGGTGTTGTTGGGCGTACGGTCGCCCGCCAGCCAGCGCTTCAGCTCGGCGTGCGCATCGGCGCGCCGCTTGCCAGCGATCTCATCCACATTGTCCGGGTCGAGCGTGTACTCGAGCTTCAGCTCGTCCGGGGTCATCACGTAGAGCGAGCGGCAATAACCGTGGTCGGTAACGCGGAACTTGGTTGCGGCGGCCTTCAGGCGCCGCTCCGTGTCTTCGAAGGTGGCGCGGTCTACCTTGAGCGCGATGTGCCCGAAGCGCGCCTCCTTCGGGTGCTGCGCCTTGAACAGTTCGAATAGCCCGGGGTCGGCGAACTGGAAGAATGCGATCGCGCCACCGTCGGCGAGGCCGTAGAACGCGTGGCAGTACTCGAGCTCGCGCCCAACCTCCGCGACGTAGGCGCGCTCGCACCATGTGGCGACCAGCGGCATGCCGAGAATGTCTTCAAAGAACCGGCGGTTTGCTTCGTGGTCCCGGGTGACCCAGGCGTAGTGATGCAGGCGCAGCGGGGAATTCATTATGATGGCCTCGTCCTATCGATGGTAACGAGAAAATGAAAGCAGCGGTATTCGGTGCGCGTGGCCTCGAGCTGCGCGAAGTGGGAAAGCCACGTGCGCAAGTGGGACAGATTCTCGTACGCGTGCGCTACGCCGGGCTCAACCGCCGCGACCTCACGCGCATGGAGGGCGATGAAGGGCGCGTGCCGGGAATGGATTGGGCGGGCGAGGTGGCAGAAATCGGCGCGAACGTGCAGGGCTTCAAGCCGGGTGACCGCGTGATGTGCATGGGCGCGGGCGGGTACGCGCAATACGCGGTGGCGGACGAAGAAGTTTCCTTTCCCCTTCCTGCCGATATGGGCTTCGACAAGGCGGCTACGCTGCCGCTCGCCCTCCTCACCATGCACGACGCGCTGGTCACGAACGGTCGGTTGCGCAGGGGCGAGTCGGTGCTCATCCAGGGCGCGAGCTCGGGCGTGGGCCTGATGGCGCTGCAGATCGCCAAGCTGAAAGGCGCGGCGCTCGTCGCCGGCTCATCGCGCAACGCCCCGGAGCGGCTGCGGCAGTTCGGCGCCGATCTCGCGCTCAACACGAGCGAGCCGGGCTGGGTGGAGACCGTGACGAAGGCGACGGGCGGCAAAGGGGTCGATCTCGTCATCGACCAGGTGTCGGGGGCGCTCTTCAACCAGACCCAGCAGGCGACCGCGATCGGCGGACGCATCGTCAACGTCGGGCGCCTCGGCGGGATGGCGGCGCCATTCGACTTCAATTTGCACGCGCTGCGCCGCCTGCAATACATCGGTGTCACTTTCCGCACCCGCTCGCGGGACGAGGTGCGCGAAGTGGCGAAACGCATGCGCGAGGATTTATGGCCGAGCCTCGGCAAGCTCGCCTTGCCGATCGACCGCATATTTCCGCTCGAAGAAGCGGAAGCAGCGCAGGCGCGCATGCGCACCAACGCCCACTTCGGCAAGATCCTGCTCGCCGTCGCTTGACGTCAGCGCCCGAGGATCGCGCGGCGCTTTTCGCGCATGCGCTCCTCCATGGCGCGCCCGCCGCCGCCGCTGCCGCCAAGGTAGGCGTCTTGCACCCTCGCGTCGGAAAGCAGCGCCTGCGCCGCGCCGGCCGCGCTGATGCGGCCGTTCTCGAGGACGTACCCGCGGTCGGCAATGCCGAGCGCGGCGCGCGCGTTCTGCTCCACTACCAGCACCGTGCCGCCGGCGGCGCGCAGCGCCTTGATCCGTTCCATGACGCGCTCCACCAGGAGCGGCGCGAGGCCGAGCGAAGGCTCGTCGAGTAGCAGCAAGCGCGGCCGCGACATCATGGCGCGCGCGATGGCGAGCATCTGCTGCTCGCCGCCGGAAAGTGTCTGCGCCGGTTGGCGCCGGCGCTCCGCGAGGATCGGAAAGGTCCGAAACTGTTCGGCGAGCGCCTCGCTCACGCCGGCACGGTCGCGGCGCGCGTAGGCGCCCATGCGCAGGTTCTCCTCGACTGTCATGGTGCCGAAAAGTTGGCGGCGCTCCGGCACCTGCGCGATGCCGGCGCGTACGATCGCGGGCGTGGGGCGGTTCTCAATCGCCGTGCCCTCGAGCAGGATGCGGCCACTGGAGACGCGGACAAGGCCCATCACCGTGTTGAGGAGCGTGCTCTTGCCGGCGCCGTTGGCGCCGATCAGGGCGACGATTTCGCCTGGGCGCACCTCGAGCGAGATGTCGTGCAGGATCGGCGAGCGACCGTAGCCGCTCGCGACGCGCTCAAGCCGCAGCATGCTCGCTTCCCAGGTAAGCGCCGATCACCTGCGCATCCAGGCGGATGAGATCCGGCGCGCCATCGGCGATCTTCTCGCCGTGATGCATGACCACGACGTGATCGGCAATGCCCATCACGAGGCGCATGTCGTGCTCGACGAGCAGGATGGTCACGCCGAGGGCGGCAATGCGCAGGATGAGCTCGGCCAGGCGCTCGGTTTCCGAGTCATTCAATCCGGAGGCAGGCTCGTCCATGAGGAGGAGCCGCGGCTCGAGGGCGAGCGCGCGCGCGATTTCGACCAGGCGCTGATGGCCGAAGGCAAGCTCGCCGGGTGAAACGTCCTCTGCGTCCTGCAGTCCGACGAAGGCCAAAGCCCGTCGCGCCATCTCGCGATTGCGCTTTTCCGGCGCGACGAAGCGGTGGTGGCCGCACATGACGTTGTCCAGCACGCTCATCGTCTCGAAGAGCTGCAGGTTCTGGAAGGTGCGAGCGATCCCGAGCCGGGCAATTTCGTTGGGCAGCAGCTTCTCGATGCGCTGGCCTTCGAAGCTCACGCTGCCCGCGTCGAGCGGCTGGTAGCCACAGATCAGGTTGAAGAGCGTCGTCTTGCCGGCGCCGTTCGGGCCTATGAGTGCAGTAATGGAGCCGGTGTCCACCGTCAGACTGACGCCGTTCACGGCCGTGAGGCTACCGAAGGAGCGCTTGGCGCCGTTCACTTCCAGCCGCGAGGCCGCGCTTTGCACGGGCTCGAGAGCAGAAAGCTCCGGTGCAACGACCCTCGCCTTGACCTCCCGCTTCCCGGCGAGCAAGCGCTCGTAGACGAGGGCGAAGAAGCCGGCGAGGCCGCCGCGGAAGGCAATGAGCACAACCACCGTGAGCGCGCCCATGATCACACCTTCCCAGAGGGGTAGCGAGAGCCCGCGCAAGAGCTCGCGTAGTCCGGTGACCGCCGCGGCGCCCGCCACGCCGCCCCAGATCGACGTCAGGCCGCCGATGATGACGGCCGTGATGAAGTTCAGGCTGAACGTGAAGCCGTAGACGTTCGGATCCATGGCGCGCAGGTAGTGCACGCCGAGGCTGCCGCCCACGCTCGCCATGCCGGCCGCGAGCACGAACATCTGCACTTTGTAGCGTGTGATGTCGATGCCGACAGACAAAGCCGCGGTCTCGGCGGCGGCGATGGCCTTGAGCGCGCGGCCGATGCGCGAACGGTCGATAGCGAGGCCGACCACCACGAATGCGAGCACGATCGCCCATACGACGTAGTAATAGGCGAGGTCATTGCGAAGCTCGAGGCCGAAGAGCGAGAACTTGGGCACGCCGTAGGTGCCGAGCGCGCCGCCGGTGAACGGCAGCTCGAGCGCCGCCACTATGAGGATGAGGTGCAGCGCAAGCGAGCCCATGGCGAGGACGAAGCCGCGCAGCTTGAGTATCGGCGCGGCGATCAGCCAGGCCAAGACCATCGAAAGGACGGCGCCGACGAGGAGGGCAGCGAGCCCGTCCCAGCCGCGCTGCACGGTGAGGATCGCACTCGCGTATCCGCCGATCATGCAGAACGCGGCATGGCCGAGGGCGAGCTGGTGCGCATAGCCGAGGAGAAGCACGAATCCCACCGTGCCGGCGGCGAGCGCGCCGGTGATGATGCCGATTCCCAGCGGATAGACGCCGGGAACCAAGAATGGATACGCTGTCGCGGCGAGCAGCATCGCCGCGATCGCAACGCGCGTCCTCACCGTGCCTGCAACGCGAGGCGGCCGAAGACGAACACCCCGCCTCGCACGAGAAGATAGGCGAGCAGCAGGCCGTACACGATGGCGTCCTTGTAGCCAGAGGAGAAGTAGCCGGCCGCGAACGATTCGATTACACCGATGCCCAGACCGCCGAGCACCGCGATGCCGGGCGCGCGGAAGTTGCCGAGGATGGCGCCGATGAAGCCTTTCAGGCCATACGCAATGCCAGCGTCCCAATTGGCGAGCACGATGGGCGTGATGACCACGCCGGCAAGGGCGCCCGCGGCGCCGGCCACGGCGAAAACGGCGAGCGTGAGTCGGCCCGTGTCCACGCCCATGAGGCGGGCAGCTTGCAGATTGATCGAGCAGGCGCGCACCGCGCGGCCCGGGTCGGTGAACTTCAGAAACCAGAAGATGGCGGCGAGCATTAGCGCGGTGACCGCCCATACCCACAGGCTTTGGATCGACACCACCGCGCCCGCCACCTCGAACACCCCGTCGCCGCTGAAGCCCGGCATGCTGAGCGGGTCCTTGCCGAAGCCGATCAGTGCGACGCCACGCAGCACGACGGCGACGCCGAGGGTAATGGTGATCTGGATGAAGTAGGGGCTATGCCGCACCGGCGCCAGCGTCAGCCGCTCCTGGAGCGCGCCGAGCAGTGCGCCCGACAGCGTGGCGAGCATGATGCAGAGCCACAAGGGCACGCCGAAGCCGAGCAGGAAGGCGCAGATCATGCCGCCGAGCATCACGTACTCGCCCTGGGCGAAGTTCACCACGTCCGACACGTTCGCGCACAGCACGAACCCGAGCGCGACGAGTGCGTAGACACAACCCGTCGTCAGCCCCGGTAACAGGAGCTGCAGGAAGACGGTGAAATCCACGGCTCAGTCCGCTGGAACCGGCTTGCCGTCCTTCAGTTTTCCCATGACGATGGAGCGGTAGTTCTGCCCGGTGTGGTCCTCCGGCGTGTAGCTCACCGGGCCGTTCACCGCCGGCAGATCCTTCAGCTTCTCGAGCGCATCGCGCAGGCCCTGGCGCGAGCCGTCCGAGTTCTTCACTGCAGCCCCGGTGATGAGGCCAACGTCGAAGCCGAAGGTATTGAAGTACACGGGCGCGCGGCCAATCGCCTTCTCCATCTCGGAATAGAGCTGGGTGTCGGCTGCGGCGGCGCCGCCGAAGACGCCGCTTTGCATGGGTGTCATCAGCCCGTCGGCGGCCGCCGGCGAACCAATCGCCTCGAAGAACGCCTTGCCGATTCCCGCCTGCGTCATGACCAGCGGCTGCTTGAAGCCCATCTGCTGAAAGGCACGCCACGTGAGGATCGCGGCACGGCCGCTGCCGCCGTCGTAGATGATGTCGGGCTTCGCGGCTCGGATGCGCGTGAGCTGCGCGTTGAAGTTGGTGTCCTCGACGCCGAAGGTCTCGGCGGCCACGACCTGCAGGCCCAGCTTGGGCGCGAGGCTCTTCAGGTTGGTGATCTCCGCCTGCCCGAAGGCGTCATTCGAGTTGAGCGAAGCGACGCGCTTGTAACCTTTTTTTTGCGCGTACTGCGCGAACACGGTCATGAAGTCGCGCACCGCCGGCGCCACCTTGAAGAGCCAGGGGTCGGCCGGCAGGCCGATGGCGTCGGCCGCGCCGCCGGCGATGATCGGGACCTTGAACTCGGAGGCGAGCGACTTCACCGCCATCACCGAGTTCGACGGAATGAAGAGATATACGAGCTTTACCTGCGGGTCACTGGCGATGCGGCGATACGCGTTGGAGGCGCTCACCGGGTTGGTTTCATCGTCCAGCACCTCGAGGACGATCTTCTTGCCGGGCAGGCCGCGGGCCTTCTCCCACGCCTTCCAGCCGTCCATCGTGTCCTTCGCCGCCGCAGCGAAGCCGCCTGAAACGGATGACACCACGCCGATCTTGAATTCCTGCTGCGCGCTCGCCGCCGGCGTAAGCGCGAGACAGAACAGGAACAGCAGCACGCTCCTCATTCGATCCTCCTCGTTATCCGTGGACCGAAAGATAGCACCAGGTGCGTCTCTTACAGCACGGTGTAAGGCGCGCCGGCTTCCTCATAAGCCCGGCACCAGCGCGAAAACACTCCGGGTTCTTCGGTGCCGTAGATCCAATATCCGGGCGTATTAGCGTCGCTCGTGTAGGCGCCAATGTTGGTGAGGTGCTGGCGCACAACGCCAACGTGTTTGTCTGCTACTTTGATCTGCCACATGCCTCGTTCCTCCAGTACCGGGTTATCCCCGTCGTTCCTACGATGGAATTGGTGAGCACAGACGAAAACCAGAAACTAACTACTTGATGGAGTTGGCTCCCCGACCAGGGCTCGAACCTGGGACCTGCGGATTAACAGTCCGTCGCTCTACCAACTGAGCTATCGGGGACCCGATGGAGGCGGCGATTCTAACCCAAGCCCGCCTACTTGATGACGGCGGCGATCGCCTCGGCGACGTAGTCGAGATTTTTAGAGTTCAGCGCGGCGACGCAGATGCGCCCGGTCTCGATGGCGTAGATCGAATAGTCCTTGCGCAGGCGCAGGACCTGTTCTTTCGTCAGTCCCGAGTAGGAGAACATGCCGCGCTGAGCGATGACGTGGCCGAACTGCGCCTTCGGCGCGCGCTCCTTGATCCTCGTAACCAGGTCCAGCCGCAGGCTCTTGATGCGGTCGCGCATGGTGCCGAGCTCCTGATCCCAAAGCGCTCGGAGCTCGGGCGAGGCGAGCACCGTGGCGGCGAGCTGGCTGCCGTGCGTCGGCGGATTCGAGTAATTGGTGCGCACGATGCGTTTCAGCTGCGAAAGCACGCGCGCCGATTCCTCATCGCTGCCCGTGACCAGGCTGAAGGCGCCGACGCGCTCGCCATAGAGGGAGAAAGATTTGGAGAACGAGCTCGAGAGAAATACCGGGCTCATCGCATTGCCGAAGAGGCGCGCGGCGAATGCGTCCTGGTCGAGCCCGTCGGCGAAGCCCTGGTAGGCGAGGTCGAGGAACGGTACCAGCGCGCGCCTTTGCACGATGGCGAGCACCTCACGCCAGTTCGCCTCGTTGAGGTCGACGCCTGTCGGGTTATGGCAACACGCGTGCAGTACTACGATAGCGCCCGCGGGCAGCGCGTCGAGCGCCTTGCACATCCCCGGAAAATCGAGGCCGCTGGTCTTCGGGTCGTAATACGGATAGTTGCGCACCGTGAAGCCCGCCGCCTCGAAGAGCTGGCGGTGGTTTTCCCAGCTCGGGTCGCTGATCCAGACTTCGGAGCGGGGCGCAATCTGCTTCAGAAAGTCGGCGCCGATTTTCAGGCCGCCCGTGCCGCCGAGCGCCTGCACGGTCACCACGCGCTTTTCCTTGACGACGCCGGCGTCCTTGCCGAACACGAGCTCCTGGACTGCGCGGTCGTAGGCAGCGAGCCCGTCGATCGGCAGATAGCTGAACGGCGGCGCGGCCTTCAGGCGCTCGGCTTCCGCGCGCTTTACGCACTCGAGGACCGGCACCTTGCCGTTGTCGTCGTAATAGACGCCTACGCCCAGGTTCACCTTCCTCGGATTCGAATCCTTGACGTACGCCTCGGTGACGCCAAGGATCGGGTCTGCCGGCGCCATCGGCACCGTGGCCAACAAAGAGGGTGAGTGGGGAGCGTTCATCGTCTAAAATGGTGGGTTTCGCGCTGCAACATTGTACGTGGCCATTACCTTTCCCAACAGCCCCTACCGCCTCGCCGAGATGTTTTCGCCGTCGGGCGATCAGCCTGAAGCGATCGCCCGGCTCACCGAAGGCATCGAGGACGGCCTCGCCTTCCAGACGCTCCTTGGCGTGACCGGCTCCGGCAAGACCTACACCATGGCGAACGTCATCGCGCGCCTGGGCCGGCCGGCGCTCGTCCTCGCGCCGAACAAGACGCTTGCCGCGCAGCTTTATTCGGAGTTCCGCGAGTTCTTTCCGGAGAACGCCGTCGAGTACTTCGTCTCGTACTACGACTACTACCAGCCGGAGGCTTATGTGCCGGCGCGGGACTTGTACATCGAGAAAGACTCGTCGATCAACGACCACATCGAGCAGATGCGCCTCTCGGCGACCAAGTCGCTGCTCGAGCGGCGCGATGTGGTGATCGTCGCCACCGTATCGGCGATCTACGGTATCGGTGACCCGTCCGAGTACCACGGCATGATCCTGCACCTGCGCCAGGGCGAGAAGCTCGCCCAGCGCGACGTGCTCGCGCGCCTGGTCGCCATGCAGTACACGAGGAGCGAGCTCGATTTCCGCCGCGGCACCTTCCGGGTGCGCGGCGACGTGATCGACGTGTTTCCGGCCGAGCACGCGGAGCATGCCGTGCGAATCTCGCTCTTCGACGACGAGGTCGAAAAGCTGGAGATTTTCGATCCGCTCACCGGCCGGGTGCTTCATCCGATGGCGCGCTTCACCGTGTACCCGTCCAGCCATTACGTGACGCCGCGCGAGACGACGCTGCGCGCCGTCGAGGCGATCAAGGCGGAGCTGCGCGAGCGCATCCAGTTCTTCCAGGACGCCGGGCGCCTGGTGGAGGCGCAGAGGATCGAGCAACGCACGCGATTCGATCTGGAAATGCTCGCCGAGCTTGGCTTCTGCAAGGGCATCGAGAACTACTCGCGCCACCTCTCCGGCCGTCTGCCGGGCCAGCCGCCGCCGACGCTCATCGACTATCTCGCGCCCGACGCGCTGATGATCGTCGACGAGAGTCATGTCACGATCCCGCAGCTCGGCGGCATGTACAAGGGCGACCGCTCGCGCAAGGAAAATCTCGTCGAATACGGCTTTCGCCTGCCGTCGGCGCTGGACAANCGGCCCTTGCGCTTCGATGAGTTCGAGAACGTGGTGCGCCAGACCACGTTCGTCTCCGCCACGCCGGCGGATTACGAGCGCGAGAAGTCCGGCGACGCGATCGTGGAGCAGGTCGTGCGGCCCACGGGCCTCGTCGACCCGCAGGTCATCATCCGCCCGGCGTCGAGCCAGGTCGACGATCTCCTCTCGGAGATCAGCATCCGCGTGAAGAAGAACGAGCGCGTGCTGGTCACCACGCTCACCAAGCGCATGGCGGAGGAGCTGACCGAGTACCTTTCCGAACACGGCGTGAAGGTGCGCTATCTACACTCGGAGGTCGAGACGGTGGAGCGGGTGGAGATCATCCGTGACCTGCGCCTCGGCGAGTTCGACGTGCTCGTCGGCATCAACCTGCTGCGCGAAGGCCTCGACCTGCCGGAGGTGTCGCTGGTCGCGATCCTCGACGCCGACAAGGAGGGATTCCTGCGCTCGGAGCGCTCGCTGATCCAGACCATCGGCCGCGCGGCGCGGCACATCAACGGTTCGGCGATCCTCTATGCCGACAAGGTGACGGACTCGATCAAGAGAGCCATCGGAGAGACCGATCGGCGGCGCGCGAAGCAGGTCAGCTACAACGAGGAGCATGGCATTACGCCGAAGGGCGTGGTGAAGCGCATCAAGGACCTGATCGACGGCGTGTACGAAGCCGAGGACTCGGAAGCGGCCGAGGACGCCGTGCGCTACGAGGCGATGTCGGAGAAGCAGCTCTCGCGCGAGATCAAGGTGCTCGAGAAGAAGATGCTGCAACACGCGCGCAACCTCGAGTTCGAGGAAGCCGCGAGGGTGCGCGACCAGCTCGGGGAGCTCAAGAAACGGGTGTTCGGCGTTGAGCTCGCTTCGGAGTAGCGCGCTCGCCTGTCTCCTCGTGATCGGCTCCGCGTGGGCGGACGACGCCATCCAGATCAGCGCGGTGCGCCACCCGGTCGACAAGTCGTACCGCAAGATGGTGCAGGGCATGGATCTCTTCGATGAGATGCATGCGCTCGCGCCCAAGGCAGGGCTGCGCTACCGCCTGTATCCGCGCAAGAGCGGCGCCGATATGAGCATTTCGCAGATCTCGCTGGTCGGCGAGAGCTTCGAGCGGCCGGTGCCGGTCGCCGCCGATAGCACGTTCGCGCTGGCACGCGATCGCAAGGCGCTGGCCGAAGACGCCTTCGTTCGCTCCGAGCGTAATGCCGACACGATGACCTGGCGCGCGGATATCCGCACGCCGGGCCTGCCGCGCGACGTGCGCCGGCTCGGTGATTTGCGCCTGGAGTGCCTGGTGGGCGTGCAGGCGGGGCTCATCTCGCAGTATCCCGGCGTCATCTCGCAGTTCTTCAAGTTCCTGGAGAGTCCGCGCGCTTTTTGCGGCCGGGCCGAGGTGCCGTACCTCTTCTTCGCGGAACGCCCATTGTTCGCCGTCACGCTGCATGCCGGTGAGCGCAGGCAGACGCTCTCGGTCGGCAACCTGTACGCCGGCATCGCGCACGGCCGCACGCCGGAGGAGGAGCGCCGGTACTGCGACTGCGAGGCTCTCCTCGATCGCGCGTACACGCTGCCGCTCGGCGATCCGAGCTGGCCGGACGACGCGCTCGTCGAGCTGGAGTACATGCCCGCCGCCGTGTCGACGGATGATCCCTACCGGGCGTTCGTCGGCAGCAGCAAGGCGGAAGTGCGGGGCAGCTTCGGCGAGGCCAAGGTCATTCGCTTCGACAGCGGCTACGAGCTTTGGGCTTACGATTTCGGCCCCGCCCAGAAGCCGCGTCTAGCGCACGAGGAGCTGGTGTTGCTTTTCGATCGCAGCAATGTGGTGCGCGCGACACGCTTACGCCGTTAGCGGAAATTTGACCTTAACCGGCGGACCCGGGTGTTGGCACAGTGATGCCGATGCTCTGGAACCTGCGGCTGTTCTGGTATCGGCTCGACAAGGCGGCACTTTCCGTGGCGTTGGTGCTCGCAACGATCGTTGGTGCGCTCGCTGCGGCGGCTGGCGCCGCGTTCAGCCAGCGCGACGCGCGCGCGGCAGCGGCGCTTCAATCCCAGGCGCGAGACGTCGAGTGCCTGGCGCTCAACGTGTACTACGAGGCGCGCGGGGAATCGCTCGCCGGGCAATACGCCGTGGCCGAAGTCACGCTGAACCGGAGGGCGTCGCTCGGCTATCCCAAGACCGTCTGCGAGGTCGTGTACCAGAAGGGCGCGTTCTCATGGACGGGCGAGAAGGTGTACGAGCCCGGCGGCCGGGAATGGCAGCGTGCCCAGAAGGTGGCGGAAGAAGTCTATTACCGCCGCCGGGCAGCGGCGCTGCCCGGCGTGCTTCACTATCACGCCACCCACGTCAGGCCGCAGTGGGCGAAGGAGCGCGAACGCGTGGCGCGCATTGGCCGCCACGTCTTCTACCGCTAGCGGCACGGTTTCAGCCGGGGGGCCATCGGTGAAGCGCTCGGTCCTTTTCGTGTGCACCGGCAACATCTGCCGCTCGCCCACGGCCGAGGGAGTGCTGCGACATCTGGCGGGACAGGCCGGCATCGACCTCCATGTCGAATCGGCCGGCATCGGCAAATGGCATATCGGCTGCCCGCCCGACGAGCGCGCGCAGCGTCATGCGAAGGGCAGGGGCTACGACCTCTCGCCGTTGCGCGCGCGCCAGGTGGAGCCATTCGACTTCGAGCGATTCGATCTGATCCTCGCCATGGACCGCGGCCACCTGCGCACACTGCAGCGCATGGCCCCGGACAAGCACCGCGCGAAGATCCGGCTCTTCGTTCCCGGGCGAGACGTGCCCGATCCCTATTACGGCGGACCGGAAGGCTTCGAGGAAGTGCTCGACTTGGTGGAGGCCGCGTGCCGCGACCTCCTCCATGAGCTGAAGAGCGCTACTTCCTAGTCGTCGTCTCGACCTGGACGAGGTCTTCGTCCTGCGGGGTCGGCTTGGGCCGCTCGCGTCGCGGCCGGCCTGCCGGCTGCGCTTCCTCGATCACCTGCGGCTGAACCGGCACCTTGGCGCGATCGGTCTCGACCATCACCAGGCCCGAGTCGTTGAGGAGCTGCTTGGCATCGACGCGCGGCTCCTCACGCCGCGGCTCTTCGCGACGCGGTTCCTCGCGATGCGGCTGTTCGTGGCGCTCTTCCTGCTGCACCGGCACCGCGGCTTGCGTCGTGTGTTCGCGTACTTCCTCGCCGCTGCGCGAGTCGCCTTCCGACCGCGACTCAAGCTCATGGATGCGCCGCTGCTGCTCGATGATCGAAGCGTTGGCGCCGCCCTGCGTCGCCTCCTCGCGCCGCTCGCCGCCGCGATTGCGCTCGCCGCGGTCACGCTCGCCGCGGTCGCGCCCGCCGCGATTACGACGTCCCCGCCGATGTTCGTCACGCTCGCC
>C688J14111_10000212_pt1 | contig 14588 bp, 14 predicted proteins | sample HopSoiMetagenom1_FD_14111 | JGI IMG/M metagenome (IMG submission 14111)
GGCCCGCGCTCGTCGCGGCCACCGTGCCGCCGTGCATCCGCACCAAGCGCTGCACGAGGGTGAGGCCGACGCCGAGCCCGCCTTGGGCGCGATCGAGCCCCTGCTGCGCCTGCTTGAAGAGCTCGAAAGCCGTGCTTAGCGTTTCCGGGCTCATGCCGATGCCGTTATCGCGCACGCGGATCACGGCCTCTTCGGCTTCGCGCCGCAAGTGGAGCGCGATGCGTCCGCCGTCGGGCGTGTACTTGGCGGCGTTGTTCAGGAGGTTCTGCACTACCTGCGAGAGGCGTACCTCGTCGCCATCGACCATCAGTCGCTCGTCGGGCACGCTGACATCGAGTGTGTGCCGGCGCTGGTCGAACCACTGCATCGACGCGTCGACCGCCTGACGCACCAGCGTGCGCAGGTCCACGGGCTTGCGATCGAGGACCAGCGCCGCGCGCGTGATGCGCGACACATCCAGGAGATCATCCACCAGACGCGAAAGCTGCTTGGTCTGGCGTTGCATGACGTCGCGCACCCAGATCTCCGACGGATCGGTGGTCGGCTTGCGGGTGAGCAGGTTCAGCGCGTTGGAGATCGGCGCGAGCGGATTGCGCAGCTCGTGCGCCAGCACGGCCAGGAATTCCTGCATGTGGCGCTCGGCACTCTCCAGCTTCTCGATGCGCTTGCGGTCGCTGAGATCCCGCGTCACCTTCGCATAGCCGCGCAGCACGCCGGCGTTGTCGCGCACCGGGGTGATGACCACGTTTGCCCAGAAGGCGGTGCCGTCCTTGCGCACGCGCAAACCCTCCTCCTCGTAGCGGCCGTCGTCGCGCGCGCGGCGCAGCTCCTCTTCGGGCCACTGGCGCGCGCGCGAATCGGCGTTGTAGAAGATGCGGAAGTGCTCTCCGATGATTTCGTCGGCGCGATAGCCATTGATGCGCTCGGCGCCGGCATTCCAGCTCGCCACCCGCCCCTGCGTGTCGAGCATGAAGATGGCGTAGTCCTTGACCGACTCCATCATCAGGCGAAAGCGTTCCTCGCTCTCGCGCAGCATTTCCTCGTTGCGCCGCCGCTCGCTGAGATCGCGCGTGATCTTGCCGAAGCCGCGCACTTCGCCATTGGGATCGCGCAGCGCGGTGATCACCACGTTCGCCCAGAAGAGGGTCCCGTCCTTGCGCACGCGCCAGCCCTCGTCCTCGAAGCGGCCTTCGCGCGCGGCGACCTCGAGCTCGTACTGCGGCCAGCGACGGTCGATCGCCTCCTGCGTGTAGAAGGTGGAGAAATGGCGGCCGATGATCTCGTGCGGCTCGTAGCCCTTGATGCGCTGCGCGCCGGGATTCCAGGAGAGGATGTTGCCGCCGGCGTCGAGCAGGAAGATGGCGTAGTCCTGCACCCGCTCCACGATGCTGCGGAACGGATCATCGATGCCTTCCAGTTTTGCCTCGGGCGGTCGGGGCCGTGCCATGCCGGGTGCGGAAAAAGCTCGACTATAGCGACGAATGCCAGGCGGCCGCTGTCGTCGATCGACTACAAGATGTTGGTGGCCAAGGCCGGAATCGAACCAGCGACACACGGATTTTCAGTCCGCTGCTCTACCAACTGAGCTACTTGGCCGGGACCCTACGGGAAGGCGCGGATTATAGCGTCCAAAAGAAAAGGGCCCGTCGCCGGGCCCTTTTCAATTACTGCCAGTACTGCCTGCTTACATGTCCATGCCGCCCATGCCGCCCATGCCACCCATGCCGCCGTGGTCATGTCCGCCGCCGCCGCCTTTTTTCTCTTCCACCAGTTCCGCGACCATCGCGTCGGTGGTGAGCATCAGGCTGGCGACCGACGCCGCGTTCTGCAGCGCGGTGCGGCTGACCTTGGTCGGGTCGATCACGCCCTGCTGGACGAGATCGCCGTACTCCTCGGTCTGCGCGTTGAAGCCGTAGTTGCCCTTGCCTTCGAGCACCTTGTTCAGCACCACCGAAGGCTCGGCGCCGGCGTTATCGACGATGATGCGCAGCGGCTCTTCGAGCGCGCGCAGCACGATCTTGATGCCGGCTTCCTGGTCTTCGTTCGAGCCCTTCATCTTGCCGATCGCCTGCTTGGCGCGAATGTACGCCACGCCGCCGCCGGGGACCACGCCTTCTTCGACCGCGGCGCGCGTCGCATGCAGCGCGTCTTCCACGCGGGCCTTCTTCTCCTTCATCTCGACTTCGGTCGCGGCGCCGACCTTGATCACCGCCACGCCGCCGGCCAGCTTCGCCACGCGCTCCTGCAGCTTCTCCTTGTCGTAGTCGCTGGTGGCTTCGTCGATCTGCACGCGGATCTGCTTGACGCGTCCCTCGATGTCCTTCTTGACGCCGTTGCCGTCAATGATGATGGTGTTCTCCTTGCCGGCCTCCACCTTCTTCGCGCGGCCGAGATCCTTCACCGTAGCGTTTTCGAGCTTGAGGCCGAGCTCTTCGGAGATCACCGTGCCGCCCGTGAGGATCGCCATGTCTTCGAGCATTGCCTTGCGGCGATCACCGAAGCCGGGCGCCTTGACCGCGACGGTCTTGAGAATACCGCGGATGTTGTTCACCACCAGGGTGGCGAGCGCTTCGCCTTCCACTTCCTCGGCGATGATCAGCAGCGGCTTGCCGGCCTTCGCAACCGCCTCGAGGATCGGCAGCAGCTCGCGGATCGACGAGATCTTCTTGTCGTACAGGAGGATATACGGGTCCTCGAGCACGGCGAGCTGCTTCTCGGGGCTGTTGATGAAGTACGGCGACAGATAACCGCGGTCGAACTGCATGCCCTCGACGAGGTCGAGCTCGTTCTCGAGCGACTTGCCGTCCTCGACGGTGATCACGCCTTCCTTGCCGACCTTGTCCATCGCGTCGGCGATGATCTTGCCGATGTCGGAATCGGAGTTGGCCGAGATCGACCCGACCTGCGCGATTTCCTTGGAGTTCGAGCAGGGCTTCGAAATCTTCTTCAGCTCTTCCACCACCGCGGCGACGGCCTTGTCGATGCCGCGCTTGAGATCCATCGGGTTCATGCCCGAGGCGACGTACTTCATGCCCTCGCGGACGATGGCCTGCGCGAGCACGGTGGCGGTCGTGGTGCCGTCACCGGCGACATCCGAGGTCTTGGACGCGACTTCCTTGCACATCTGCGCGCCCATGTTCTCGAACTTGTCCTTCAGCTCGATCTCTTTCGCGACCGACACGCCGTCCTTGGTGACGGTGGGGGCGCCGAACGAGCGCTCGAGAACGACATTGCGGCCCTTGGGTCCGAGCGTCACTTTGACGGCGTCGGCCAGGATGTTCAGGCCGTGGACCATGCGGGTGCGGGCGTTTTCGTGGAAACGTACTTCTTTGGCTGGCATTGTTGCTTTCTCCTAACTTGAATTTGGCTCAGTGACCTTCGATGACGCCCATGATGTCTTCCTCGCGCATCACGAGGAGCTCTTCGCCCTTGACCTTCACGGTCTGGCCGGAGTACTTGCCGAAGAGGATCTTGTCGCCGACCTTGACGTCGAGCGGAATGAGCTTGCCCTGGTCGTCCTTCTTGCCCTTGCCGACGGCAACGATCTCGCCCTGGTCGGGCTTTTCGGCAGCGGTGTCGGGGATGACGATGCCACCTGCGGACTTGCGCTCCTCTTCAATGCGCTTGACGATCACGCGGTCATGCAGCGGACGAATCTTCATGCTGGCTCCCAATTAAGTAAAATGTCGATGTCTTACAATGGGTTGCAATGCACCCACCTCTAAAAGCCGGGAAACCGGGCGCTGCTAGCACTCGGCTCGGACGAGTGCTAATGATAACGGCGACCCTCTGTAGTTTCAAGGTCGGCGCTGCAGATTTACCGAAACCGGCGTTGGATGCCCTGCGCAAGGCCTCGATCCCGCAATCGGCTGTCGCGGCGTGGGTGCAGGAGGTCGGGGTCGCTACCCCGACGCTGATGCTGAATGCGCGCACGCCGATGAATCCGGCGTCGACCATGAAGCTCGTGACCACCTTGGCTGCGCTCGAGCTTCTCGGCCCCGCGTATCGCTGGAGGACGGAGGTCTACGTCGACGGCGCCGACCTGGTGCTGCGCGGCCGCGGCGATCCGAAGCTCAACCTGGAAAGCTTCTGGATGCTGCTGCGCAACCTGCGCGGGCGCGGGCTGCGCGAGCTGCGCGGCGATGTCGTCCTCGACCGCAGCTTCTTCGCGCCGGCGCAATACGCTCCGCTCGACGACGACGTGTACCGCACATACAACGTGGCGCCCGACGCCCTCCTCGTGAACTTCAAGGCGCTGCGCTTCACCTTCGTGCCGGAAAGCGCGGCGGTGCGGATCTATGTCGAGCCGTCGCTGCCCGGCATGGAAGTGACCAACAATTTGAAGCTCGGCTCGGGCGCATGCCCGGATGGAAGCCGGGCATTGCGCGAGCTCGCGCAGGCGTCCTTCCAATCGATACCGCCGCGCGCGAGCTTCGCCGGTACCTATCCCGTGTCCTGCGGCGAGCGTGAGCTCAACCTCGCGATCCACGACCCGCAGGACTACTTCGCCGCCATCACGCGCCAGCTGTGGACGGAGCTCGGCGGCACGTGGACGGGCGGCGTGCGCGAAGGCGTCGTGTCGCCCGCCGCGCGGCTTCTCTACGTCCACGAATCCGAGCCGCTCGCCGAGCTGGTGCGCGACATCAACAAATTCTCGAACAACGTGATGGCCCGCCAGCTCTTCCTCACCATGGGCGCCGAGGCCGGCGGGCCGCCGGCGCGCGCCGAAGAAGCCGTTCGCGTGGTCAAGGACTGGATGGCGTCGAAGAAAATCGCCGCTCCGGAGCTGGTGCTCGAAAACGGCTCCGGTCTTTCGCGGGTCGAGCGCATCAGCGCCGAGCACCTGGCGGCGCTCCTGCAGGCCGCGTGGCGCAGCGCCGTGATGCCGGAATTCATCTCCTCGCTGCCCGTGGTGGCGGCCGACGGCACGATGAAGAAGCGGCTCAACAATCAGCGCGTGGCCGGCAGCGCCCATGTCAAGACGGGACTCTTGGCCGACGCGCGCGCGATCGCCGGCTACGTGCTCGACCGCCGTGGCCGCCGTTACGTGGTGGTGATGATCGTGAATCACGCTCGCGCGCGCGATGCGGATGCGGCGCAGGACGCGCTGCTCGAGTGGGTGTACGAAGGACCTACAGCCCCAACTCGCCCCATAACGAATCGACCCGGCGCTTCACGCCCTCGTCCATGACGATCGGGCGCCCCCAGCGCCGCTCGGTCTCGCCCGGCCACTTGTTGGTGGCGTCGATCCCCATCTTCGATCCAAGGCCCGACACCGGGCTCGCGAAATCGAGGTAATCGATCGGCGTGCGATCCGCGAGCACGCAATCCCTGACCGGGTCCACGCGCGTCGTGATGGCCCAGACAACTTCCTTCCAGTTGCGCACATCGATATCGTCGTCGCACACGATGATGAACTTCGTGTACATGAACTGGCGCAGGTAGCTCCAGATGCCGAACATCACGCGCTTTGCGTGTCCGGCGTATTGCTTGCGCATGCTCACCACCGCCAGGCGGTAGGAGCAGCCTTCGGGCGGCAGATAGAAATCGACGATTTCTGGAAACTGTTTGGCCAGCAGCGGAACGAAAAGCTCGTTGAGCGCCATGCCCAGCATGGCCGGCTCGTCGGGCGGCTTGCCGGTGTAGGTCGAGTGGTAGATCGGCGAGCGGCGCATCGTCATGCGCTCGACGGTGAACACCGGGAAGCGGTCGGCCTCGTTGTAGTAGCCGGTATGGTCGCCGTGCGGACCTTCCGCCGCGGTCTCATCGCCCAAGGAGCCTTCGAGCACGATCTCCGCACTTGCGGGCACTTGGAGATCGCTGCCCAGGCATTTCGTTACCTCGGTGCGCGCGCCGCGCAGCAGTCCGGCGAACTGGTATTCGCCGAGCGTGTCCGGCACCGGGGTGACGGCGGCGAGCATCGTGGCCGGGTCTGCGCCGAGCGCGACCGCGACCGGAAATGGTGCCGTGCTGGTTTTTTTGTAATCCAGGAAATCGAGTGCGCCGCCGCGGTGAGCAAGCCAGCGCATGATGAGCCGATTGCGCCCGATCACCTGCTGCCGATAGATGCCGAGGTTCTGGCGTTTCTTCTGCGGACCGCGCGTGACGGTGAGGCCCCAGGTAATGAGCGGGCCGGCGTCGCCGGGCCAGCAGGTCTGCACCGGCAGCCTGGCGAGGTCGACGTCTTTTGCCTCCAGCACGATCTCCTGACACGGCGCACCCGAGCGTTCTTTCGGCGCCATGTCGAGCACGCGCTTGAAGACGGGGAATTTCTCCCACAGGTCGCGCAGCCCGCGGGGCGGCTCGGGCTCCTTGAGGTAGGAAAGCAATTCTCCGAGCTTGCGCAGCTCGGATACATCCTTTGCGCCCATCGCCGCCGCGACCCGCGACACGCTGCCAAACAGATTTGCGAGCACCGGCATCTGGTGCCCCGCCGGCCGCTCGAAAAGCAGCGCCGGCCCTGCGCCGCGCAGCACCCGATCGCAGATTTCGGTCATCTCCAGGCGCGGCGACACTTCGGCACGGACGCGCTTCAACTCGCCCCGCGCCTCGAGCTGCGCGATGAACTCGCGCAGGTCCTTGTAGATCATCGAGCGGACGCCATCAGGCGCTCGCTCACCAGTTCCGCGAAATCGAGAAGCAGCGTGTCCCGGCCGCGCACCGAGTAAAGGCGCTGTGCGCCCGCCAGGATCAGGCTCAGCGTCGTAGAGCCGCGCCAGCCGAGAACCCCGAGGGCGGCGCCCCCGAGCGCGCAGGCGAGCGCAAGCGCCGGCAGCAGCGCGGCAATCATCTCGATCAGGCGAAACAGGCTGAAGAGCGTGCGCGCGACGCCCTGTGCGCTGGTCGCCATTTCCTGCGCTGCGCCGTGCGCGACGCTACCCATCGGCGAAGCGATGGCGAGCATGACGAGCGCGAAGACGACCAGTGCGACGCCCCAGCCGAGCTGGCGCGGGTGACGCTCGAACGACACGCGCAGCGCCGTCACGCGCGCGAGCGGGATGGTCTCGAGATGCGACTCGCTGCGATGCACGAGACAGCGCGGGTAAAGCATGAGCTGCGAGCCGCGCAGCGCGCCGCTGGCGAATTCAAAGCGCGTCAGGGCCGAGCCGGTCTCGTCGTTCATACGAGGGCGAAGGTGCCGACAATGCCGGCGAAGATCGCCCCGCCCACCCAGTTGTTGTGGCGAAAGGCCTTGAAGCAACCTTCGCGCGTGCGATCACGGATCAGCCACCAGTGGTAGATCATCATTGCCCCTGCCGCGCCGAGGCCGGCATAGTAAGGCCATGTCAGGTGATAGGCGATGCCGACTTTAACGAGCAGAGCCAGCATGAGCGCGTAGCTCGTCATCACCGCCGGGACGTCCCAGCGTCCCAGCGCGAGCGCGGAGGTGCGGATGCCGATCCTGGCATCGTCGTCGCGGTCGACCATGGCGTACTCGGTGTCGTACGCGAAGGCATAGAAGACATTGGCCGCGAGCAGCAGCCAGCATTCCGGCGGTAAGCGATTCTGGATCGCGCCATAGGCCATCGGGATGCCGAAGCCGAAGGCGATGCCCAGATAGGCCTGCGGAAAATCGAATACGCGCTTCGAAAACGGGTAGGTCGCGGCGATCGCGAGCGCCGCCAATGAGAGGAGCAGCGCCAGCCGATTCAGGTAGAGCACCAGGCCGAAAGCCGCCGCCGCCAGCACGGCGGCGAGCACCAGCGCCTCCCATGGCTCGATCTCGCGCGCGGCGAGCGGACGCTCGCGCGTGCGTTTCACGTGGGCGTCGAAATCGCGATCCGCATAGTCGTTGATCGCGCATCCGGCCGAGCGCATGAGCACGGTGCCGATCACGAAAATCACCACTTCGCTGAAGGTCGGGCGCCCGCCCGAGGCGAGCCAAACCGCCCACAGCGTCGGCCACAGGAGGAGCAGCGTGCCGATCGGCTTGTCGAGACGGATGAGACGCTCGTAAGCGTCGAGGCGCCTTGCAATGAAGGCGAGGTCCACGTTCACAGGATAACTCACGTCTGGATCAGGTCTTTGCGCCGGCCGAGCCACCGTTCGACATGCGCACGCGACGCCGCCGGATGACGCTCCAGCATTTCCTGGGCCGCCTCGACCGCCTGCGCTACCAGCGCCGCATCGCGCTCGAGATCGGCGAAACGCAGCAGCGGCTCGCCGCTCTGCCGCTCGCCCAGGTATTCGCCCGGCCCGCGCAGGTCGAGGTCACGCTGCGCGATCTCGAAGCCGTCGCTGCTGCGCACGATGATGTCGAGCCGCTCGCGGGCCGTGTCGGAGAGCTTCTCGCCGAATAGCAGGATGCACACGCTTTCGCGCGAGCCGCGGCCGATCCGGCCGCGCAGCTGATGGAGCTGAGCGAGGCCGAAGCGCTCGGCGCTTTCGATCACCATGAGCGAAGCGTTCGGAACGTCCACGCCGACCTCGATCACCGTGGTGCACACGAGCAGATGCATCGCCCCGGCGACGAAACGCTGCATCACGGCGGCCTTCTCGGCGGGCGAAAGACGTCCATGCAGCAGCCCGACCTCGATTTCCGCCAGCTCGCTTCGCAGGCGCTGGTAAGTGTCGACGGCGGTCTGCACGCCCTCTTTCGACTCCTCGATCACCGGGCAGACCCAATAGACCTGCTCGCCCTCCGTGCATGCTGAGCGAATACGGGCCAGCACCTCATCGCGTCGTGCGGCTGAAAACCGGCGCGTGGTGACGGGGCTTCTCCCGGGCGGCAGCTCGTCGATCACCGATACGTCGAGATCGGCGAAGTAGGTCATGGAGAGCGTGCGCGGGATCGGCGTGGCGCTCATCATGAGCTGGTGCGGGTGCACGTCGTCGCCCTTCTTGCGCAGCGTGAGGCGCTGCTGCACGCCGAAGCGGTGCTGCTCGTCCACTACGGCGAGTCCCAGGCGCGCGAACTCGACGCCCTTTTGCACCAGGGCGTGCGTGCCGATGGCTATCTGCGCTTCGCCGGTCGCGATGGCCGCCAGCGCCTTCTTCTTTTCGGCGGCGGCGAGCGAGCCGTGCAGCCAGGCGATGCGCACGCCGAGCGGCTCGAGCCATTCGCGGAATTTGCGCGCATGCTGCTCCGACAGGATCTCCGTCGGCGCCATCACCGCCGCCTGGTGCTGCGAGTCGGCGGCGGCCAGGCAGGCGATGGCGGCGACCACGGTCTTGCCGCTGCCCACGTCACCCTGCAGGAGACGCTGCATCGGATGGGGCTGCACGAGGTCGCGCAGCACCTCGTTCATCGCGCGCGTCTGCGCTCGCGTCAGTTTGAAAGGCATGCGCAGCGCGAAGGTCCTGAGCAACGCGCCGTCCGCTCTCAGGACCGGCGCCTTCCGGCTGCGCCGGGTGCGATATGCGAAACGCAGCGACAACTGCTGCGCCAGGAGCTCGTCGAACTTCACGCGCCGCCACGCCGGATGCGTGCGCTCCGCGAGCAATGCGGCGTCGATGCCGGGCGGCGGCCGATGCAGCAGCCTGACCGACTCGTCGAAGGGCGGCAGGGCATATTTCGCGCGCAGGTCCGGCGGTAGCGTGTCCTCGAGCGGCCCGGCGTCGAGCGCTTCCAGGACCTTCGGCCGCAAGGTGCCCTGCCCGATCCCCGCCGCGGCGGGATAGACCGGCGTCAGCGTGTCCGGCAACGGCTCCCCCGGCTTCACGAACCGGTATCGGGGATGCGCGAGCTCGGCGCCGAGCAGGCCGCCGCGCACCTCGCCGAACGCTCGCACGTAGAGACCTTCCTCGACCGCGCGCTTGAACTGGGCGAGCTGGCTCATGTGGAAGTGGAAGAACCGCAGGACCAGTCCGTCGGCATTCACGATCAGCTGGCGCTTGCCGCGAAAAACCACGGCGGCGCGCTCGACCTTCGCTTCCACCAGCACCGATCGCCCCGGCGGCGCGGATTGCGGCGCCGTCAACCGGGTCTCGTCTTCGTAGCGCAGCGGCAGGTGAAGGATGAAGTCGAACCGCGAGCGCAACCCCAGCTTGTCGAGCCGCGGGCTCTTCACCCCGCGTGCAGGATGGCGTCGATCTCCACCAAGGCGCCGCGCGGCAGCCCGGCGACGCCGACCGCCGCGCGCGCCGGGTAAGGCTCCTTCACGTACTGCGCCATGATCTCGTTCACGCGCGCGAAGTGCGCGAGGTCGATCAGGTAGATCGTCATGCGCACGCAATGGTCGAGGCTGAGCCCCGCCGCGGCGGAGACGGCGGCGAGGTTGCGGAACACGCGATGCGTCTGGCCCTCGATGCCCTCGGCCATCTGCATGGTGGCCGGGTCGAGGCCGATCTGCCCGGAAAGGTAGAGGGTGTTGCCCGCACGCACCGCCTGGGAATAGGTGCCGATCGCTTCGGGCGCGTCGCGCGTATGGATGGCCGTCTTCATCGCGGAGTATCTTAGCCCAATGATTTCGAGCCTTGAGAAGCTGCTCGGCACGCCGCGCGACGGCGCGTTGCTGCGCTATTCGCTCGGCCTCGAGTATCAGAAGGCGAAAGATAATGAACGCGCGGTCCAGTATTTCCGCGACGCGGTGGAGCGCGATCCCCTCTACTCCGCGGCATGGAAAGCGCTCGGCCGCGCGCTGCAGGAGGCCGGGCGCGCCGCGGAGGCGCTAGAGACTTATCGGCAAGGGGTGGAGGCGGCGCGCAAGAAGGGCGACCGCCAGGCCGAGAAGGAAATGACGGTGTTTATGCGGCGCCTGGAAAAAGCCGCGCAAGCGCCCGGGCAAGACCCGAAATGAAGCTCTCCTTGCCGACCAGCTCGTCGGCGCCGGCGAGCTTCGCCGCAGCCGCCGCTTCGGGCGTATCGAAAAGCGTGAGCGCGACGACAGCCGGGGCGGCGGCGGTCGATTTCACGCGCCGCACGAGCTCGCCGCGCTTCGGCGCAAGGCGCAAGTCGAGGAGCAGCACATCCGGCATCGAGCTCTCGACGAGGTCGATGGTCTGCGGCGCAGTTCGAGCGATGCCGGCAAGCTGAAAGCCGGGAAGCGTCGTCACGTAGCTGGCGGCGGCAGAGAGAAAGGCTGGACTGTCGTCGGCGATGGCGACGCGGCGCAGGCGGGGTTCCATGGACCCGAGGATAAGTAGCGGTCCTCGGCGCGCATATCAGGAACTTCCCTAGTGTCGTTAAAAGATGTCAGCCGTCTGGCGGCACGAGTCCGGTGCGCAGCGCGTAGCGAACCAGGCCGGCCACATCCCGGATGCCGAGGCGGTCCATGATCTGCGCCCGGTGCGTCTCGACGGTCTTGACGGACAGGTTCAGGAGAAAAGCGATTTCTTTCGTGCTCTTGCCGCCGGCGACGAGCCGCAGTACCTCGCGCTGGCGCGCAGTGAGCACTTCCGGCGCCGCGTCGCCGCCGCCGCTGCGCTGCACGTACCCTTCCACGACCTGGCGCGACACCGCCGGGCTCAACCAGCTTTCGCCGCGCATGACGCTGCGCAACGCGAGCTCGAGCTCGCCGGTCGCCGCGTCCTTCAATAGATAACCCGCCGCGCCCGCCCGCAGCGCCTGCAGCACGTATTCCTCGCCCGAATGCATGGAAAGAATGACTACGCGCACGCTCGGGAAGCGCTCGCGCATGAGCGCTGCCGCCTCGAGGCCGGTAATTCCCTTCATGGCGATGTCCATCAGCACCACGTCGGGCTGCTCGCGGGAGGCGAGCTCGAGCGCCTGCTCGCCGCTTGCGGCTTCGCCCACCACGGAGACGTCCGCCATGGAATTCAAAAGCGACCGGATGCCGGCGCGCACGAGCGCATGGTCGTCGGCGAGGAGCACGCGGATCGTCACGCCGCCTCCTCGCTATTCGCGCGCGAAACCGGAAACATCGCGACGAGCAGCGTGCCCTGGCCCGGCGCCGAGCGCAGCTCGAGCGACCCGGACGCAAGCGCGATGCGCTCCTCCATGCTGACCAGGCCAAGGCTCGCCCCGCTCGCGGCGCGGCTTCGCACCGCGTTGAGGTCGAAGCCGTGCCCGTCGTCACGCACCGAAAGCGCGAGGCGCTCGCCTGAGCCATAGAGACGCACCCACACATTCTGCGCGCGCGCGTGACGCAGCACATTGGTGATCGCCTCCTGGCCGACGCGAAAGCAGGCCGTCTCGGTATCGGGCTCGAGGTCGTGCGGCGCGTCCTCGGCGTCGAAGTGCGCGGCGAGCCCCGCCACGCGGCACTGTCGATCGAGATGCGAGCGCAGCGCCGCGGCGAGGCCCAGGTCGTCGAGCTGCGACGGGCGCAGGCTGAGCGAAAGCTGCCGCACGCGCTCAAGAGTGTGCTGCACCGTCTCGACGCCCTCGGCGATGCGCGCGCGCAGCGCCGGGTCGCTGGAGAGCTGCAACGATTCGAGCTGGATCTTGAGCGCCGTCAGCGCCTGGCCGATGTCGTCGTGCAGGTCGCGCGCGAGGCGGCCGCGCTCTTCCTCCTGGATTTCCATCAGGCGCCGCGAAAGCGCCCGCAGGCGCTCGTGGGACACCTCGAGCTCGCGGTTCACGCGCTCGAGCGCCTGCTGCGTGCGCAGCCGCTCGCTGATGTCGTTGATGACGACCAGGCGCGCGCGCCGGCCGCGCCAGCTGACGAGGTGGCCGACGCCGTCGATGTCGAGCGGCTCGCCGTTCTTGCGCCGATGGCGGTACAGGCCGCGGTACACGGTGCCGCCGGGCTCGTTGCGCAGGAAGTCGCGCCGCTCGTCCGAGCGCCGCAGGTCCGATGCGTTCATGCTAAGGAATTCCTCGCGGCTATAGCCGTATACCTTGAGCGCCGCATCGTTCACCGCGAGGAAATGCAGGGTCTCGTCGTCGACCACCCACATCGGCAGCGGGCTCGACTCGAAGAGCATGCGATAGCGCCCCGCCTGCGGATCAATGCGGTCGACAAGCTGCTGAAGTTTTGCCGCGAGCGGTCGCAAACGAACTACATGGTACCCCTGGCACGTGCTTTGCGACGGCGCCGGCATGAACCAAGACGCCTCCGCCATGAAGAAGGGGCGGCGCGGCACCTATCCGTGATTCGCCGGGCGCCGGAGCCGGCCGAATCGGCACGCGCCGCAGGCCTTCGCTATATCAGTGTTGCCGAACCCGGCATCCGCCGCCGGCGCGCCGGTGAGGGCTTTCGCTACTTGAAGCCAGACGGCCGCGCCGTGACGGAGCGCGCGACGCTGGCGCGCATCCGCAGCCTCGCGATCCCACCGGCCTGGACGGACGTGTGGATTTGCACCGCGGACGATGGTCACGTGCAGGCGACCGGGCACGACGCCCGGGGACGCAAGCAGTACCGCTACCACGCGCGCTGGCGCGAGGTGCGTGACGAGACGAAATACGGCCGCATGATCGCCTTCGGCGGCGTGCTCCCGCGCATTCGCCGGCGAGTGGCGCGCGATCTCGCGCGCCCCGGCCTGCCGCGCGAGAAGGTGCTCGCGACGGTGGTGCGGCTCCTCGAGAAGACGTTCATCCGCGTAGGCAACGAGGAATACGCGCGCGAGAACGAATCGTTCGGCCTTACCACGTTGCGCGAGCGGCAGGTGAAGGTGAACGGTTCGCAGCTGCGTTTCCGCTTTCGCGGCAAGAGCGGCGTGCAGCACGAACTCGAGGTCTCCGACCCGCGCGTTGCCGGCATCGTGCGCCGCATGCAGGACCTGCCCGGCGAGGAGCTCTTCCAATATGTCGACGAGAGCGGCGAGGTGCGCGGCATCGGCTCGAGCGACGTCAACGCGTATCTGAAGGAGATCGCGGGCGACGAGTTCACCAGCAAGGATTTCCGCACGTGGGCCGGCACTCTCCTTTGCGCCCGGCTCCTCTGCCGTCTCGCTGCTCCGCCGACCGATACCGCTGCAAAGCGCGAGGTGGCGCGGGTCGTCGAGGCCGTTTCCCGCGAGTTGCGCAACACGCGGGCGGTGTGCCGCAAGTGCTACATCCATCCCGCCGTCATCGACAGCTACACAGCCGGGCGAATCGCGAGCGCCATGGAAGGCCGCTCGGCCGAGAAGGCCCTCATCGCCTTGCTGCGAAGCGCGCAGCGCCGCGACAAGGTCGCTGCGAGACGCAGCGGCGCCGACGGTCGCACGCTGGTACCGCTGCTAAAGCGATCGATTCAGCGAGTTCGCGCCGGGCATGCGCGTTGCTCGGCCCCGCTTTAACGCTTCAGGAGTCCGTCATGTGCAAAGCTTTCAGCCTGCTCGCCGTCCTAATGTTGAACGCGTGCGCGCACAGCGGCGACCTGCCAACGCCTCGCGCCGGCAACGATCCCGATATCTCGAAGCCACGCGTCGCCGGACGCGCCGCGGGTGCCGGCGGTTCGCACGCGCCGGGCGGCACCGGCCTCGGCTCGGGCACCATGGGCGCGGAAAGTTTTTCCGGCGCAGGCTCGGTGCGCTAGTGACGCGGACCTTGGTCGTCGCCTTTGCGTTCCTCTGCTCTTTCCCGGCTTGGGCCGAAGGCCCGGGCAGCCGCATCGGCACCACGCCGGAGGTGCCGCCGCTTGCGCCCGTTCCCTCTACTCCCACGCCGTCCCCGGAGGACGCGAAACGCTGCGCCGCACTGACAGGCGATCGCAAGGCGCAGTGTCTGGCGGATCTTCGCGCGGAGCCGCCCAGCCGCTCCA
>C688J14111_10000213_pt1 | contig 14582 bp, 13 predicted proteins | sample HopSoiMetagenom1_FD_14111 | JGI IMG/M metagenome (IMG submission 14111)
AGCACGTCCCCTAGACGTGCCTTGGTCGCAACGGCAGGCGCCTGCATGGCAGCCTCTTATTAGAAAGACCCGGTCGAGTATAGCCGCCGCCCCCGGCTGCACCGGGCTTACGCCGACGAGCGCGCGTTAAAGCTTGACTGGCGCCGGAAAAAATTAGGGCGGCCCTTTGGGGGCCGCCCTAACGCATCCCGACGGAAAAGAGGAGGAGGAGGATCCGGCGGGTGCTGCAACGCAACAACTATAACGCGCTTCTCCATCGGTTTAGAATCGGGTCACTCCGTAAAACACTTTTGCAGGATCTGCAAAGATGGCCGATGCCCTCCAAGAGATGTCTGTTTTCTCTAGGGTTGTTGTCTCTGGCAGCCTCTCCGCTGCCGCCCGGGAGCTCGGCATTTCCCCCGCTTTAGTCAGCCGAAGGCTCGCGGCCCTTGAAAATCGACTGGGGGTCAGGCTCATCAACAGAACTACTCGAAGCCTCAACCTAACGGTGGAAGGAGCGCGGTATTACGACGCGTGCACGCGAGTGCTGGCCGAGATCGAAGAAGCGGACGCGGAGGTCTCCGTCGGCCGCGTGGAACCGCAGGGCGCGCTGAAGGTTGCCTTGCCGGCATCCTTCGGACACCAGCATGTCGCGCCGCTCGTGCCGCAGTTCGCCGCGCGCTATCCGAAAGTGCAACTGGCGCTCAGCCTCTCGGATCGCACGGTCAATATCATGGACGAGGGCTTCGACATCGCCGTTTGCATCGCCGACCTGCAGGACTCCTCGCTAGCCGCACGGCGCTTAGCGCCGAACCGCCGCATCGTATGCGCGAGCCCGGCTTACCTCGATGCGCACGGGGTACCGCGCACCCCGGAGGAGCTCACCCGCCACAACTGCCTGGTGACGGCGGATTTCGCCAGCAACTGGGATTACAAAACACCCGACGGCAGGCCGGGAACGGTGCGCGTCTCCGGCCGGTATTGCTGCGACAACTGGGAGGTGCTGCGCGACTGGGCATTGGCCGGACTGGGCATCGCCCTGAAATCCACCTGGGACGTGCACCGGCAACTCCAGGATGGATCGCTGGTCGCACTCTTTCCAGGCTATGCGTTTCATTCCGACGTCGCCATCTATGCGGTGTATCCGCACCGGCGCTTCCTGCCGGCGAAAACTCGGGTGTTCATCGAATTTCTCGCGCAATCGTTCGGACCCGAACCCTACTGGGACAGCGCGGAACGCCTGCCGGCAGTACCAAAGCCGCGCATCCGCCCGCGAGCGGCTCAATAACTCTATGCTACGTTGTCCATTCCCATGAATGCTCCGGTCGATCCCACCGCCCTCGCCGCCGCCTCGCTAGACGACAAGTACACGCTCGAACGCGGCCGCGTATTCCTCACCGGCACGCAAGCCCTCATCCGGCTGATGATGCTGCAGCGCGAGCGCGACTTGCGGGCGGGCGTGAACACGGGCGGTTTCATCTCGGGCTATCGCGGCTCGCCGCTCGGCGGCCTCGACCAGGCGCTGTGGCGCGCGCGCCCGCACCTGGAGAGCCACCACATCCGGTTCCAGCCGGGCGTCAACGAGGATCTCGCGGCCACTTCGGTTTGGGGTACGCAGCAGCTCAATCTATTCCCCAAGGCACGCTACGCCGGCGTGTTTTCGATGTGGTACGGCAAGGGGCCGGGCGTGGATCGCTGCGGCGACGTGTTCAAGCACGCGAACGCGGCCGGTACGTCGAAGTACGGCGGCGTCCTCGCGCTCGCCGGCGATGACCACGCGGCGAAATCCTCGACGCTGCCGCACCAGTCGGAGCACATCTTCAAGGCGTGCCTGATGCCGGTGCTGAATCCGGCGAACGTGCAGGACTATCTGGACCTCGGGCTGCACGGTCTTGCGATGAGCCGTTACTCGGGATGCTGGATCGCGTTCAAGTGCGTGACCGACGTCGTCGAATCGGGCGCATCGGCGATCGTCGACCCCGAGCGCGTGCAGGTGCAGGTCCCCGCGGACTTCGCCATGCCGCCAGGTGGCCTCAACATCCGCTGGCCCGACGGGATTCTCGAGCAGGAAGCCCGCATCCTCGATTACAAGGTTTATGCGGCTTTGGCGTATGCGAGGGCGAATCGCCTGGACCGCCTCGTATGGGATTCGCCCAAAGCGCGCCTGGGCATCGTCACCACCGGCAAGTCGTTCGGCGACGTGATGCGCGCCCTCACCGATCTGGGCATCGATGAAGCAGCGGCACGCGACATCGGCCTGCGCGTCTACAAGGTGGCGCTGACTTGGCCGCTCGAGCCGCAAGGCGCGCGGCGGTTCGCGGAAGGACTCGAGGAAATCCTCGTGGTCGAGGAGAAACGCCAGGTCATCGAGTACCAGATCAAGGAAGAGCTCTACAACTGGAAGGAAGGTGTGCGCGCCCCGCGCGTCGTTGGCAAATTCGACGATAGCGGCGAATGGAGCCGCAGCGGCGGCCAGCCCGCCGGAACGTGGCTCCTGCCCGCGCACTACGAGCATTCGCCGGCAATGGTGGCAAAGGCCATTGCGCAGCGACTCGAGAAGCTGGGAATGACGGGGCAACTCGGTAGTCAATTCCGCGAGCGCCTCGCGTTCCTCGATTTCAAGGAGAAGGCCCTCGCGCGTCCGCGCGTGACGTCGGTGCGCCAGCCCTACTTTTGCTCGGGCTGTCCGCACAACACCTCGACGCGCGTGCCGGAAGGCAGCCGTGCGATGGCCGGCATCGGCTGCCATTTCATGGCTCTCTGGATGGATCGCAACACGGCGACCTTCACTCACATGGGCGGAGAAGGCGCGCCGTGGATCGGGCAGGCGCCATTCACGGACGAGAAGCATGTTTTCGCCAATCTCGGGGACGGCACCTACTTCCATTCCGGATTGCTCGCCATCCGAGCCGCGGTGGCTGCGAAGGTGAACATGACGTACAAGATCCTCTACAACGACGCGGTGGCGATGACCGGTGGCCAGCGGCACGACGGTCCGCTCGACCCGGCAATGATCTCGCGGCAGATCGCGGCCGAGGGTGTGAAGCCGATCATTGTCGTGACCGACGAGCCGGAGAAATATCCGGCTGGCACGAGCTGGGCGCCGGGCGTCACGGTGCGGCACCGCGACGAGCTCCAGGCCGTGCAGAAAGAATTGCGCGAGACGCAGGGCGTGTCGGCGCTCATTTACGACCAGACGTGCGCGTCGGAGAAGCGCCGCCGCCGCAAGCGCAACGAGTTCCCCGATCCTGCGAAGCGCGTCGTGATCAACGAACGCGTGTGCGAAGGCTGCGGCGACTGCAGCGTCAAATCGAACTGCCTGTCGGTCGAGCCCCTGGAGACCGAGTTCGGGCGCAAGCGCGCGATCAACCAGTCGTCCTGCAACAAGGACTTCTCGTGCCTCAAAGGCTTCTGCCCGAGTTTTGTCACCGTCGAGGGCGGACGCCTGCGCAAAGGACGCTCGGCGGCGAAGAGCGACGCCGATTTCGGCCCGCTGCCGGAGCCCGCGCTGCCGACCCTCGAGACGCCCTACGGCGTGCTCGTCACCGGCATCGGCGGCACGGGGGTGATCACCATCGGGCAGATCCTCGGCGTGGCCGCCCACCTGGAAGGCAAAGGCGTCACCGTGCTCGACATGTCGGGTCTGGCGCAGAAATACGGCGCCGTGATGTCTCACGTCCAGGTGGCCTCCAAACCGGAGAGCCTCGCCGCCACGCGCATCGACACGGGCGGAGCGAGTCTCGTCATCGGCTGCGACCTGGTGGTCACCGCGAGCACCGACGCCATCGCCAAGATGGCGCCTGGCCAGACGCGCGCGCTGGTCAACGCATCTGTCACGCCAACCGCGGAATTCGTGCGCAACCCAGATTGGCAGCTTCCCGGATCGAACCTCGAGCAGGACATCGCCGAGGCATGCGGGCGCGGCAACGCCGCATTCGTCGCAGCGACGAAAATCGCTACCGGGCTGATGGGCGACGCGATCGCAACCAACATGTTCATGCTGGGTTATGCCTACCAAAGCGGGTGGGTACCGGTCTCGGCGGCATCGCTCGAACGCGCGATCGAGTTAAATGGCGTCGCGGTCGAGTTCAACCAGCAAAGCTTCCTGTGGGGCCGCCGCGCGGCGGTGGACCTCGAGCGCGTAGAGCGGCTCGCCAAGCCCGCCGACGTGGTGGCGATCGGCGAGCATTTCTCCCGCACGCTGGACGAGCTCGTTGAGCGGCGCGTTCAATTGCTGACCGCCTACCAGGATGCACGCTACGGCGAGCGGTATCGCGCGCTCGTCCAGCGAGTCAAGGAGCGTGAGCAGGCGATCGCCGGCTCAACCAAGCTCACTGAGGCGGTGGCGCGCTATTACGCCAAGCTTCTCGCGTACAAAGACGAGTACGAGGTCGCTCGCCTGCACGCCGACGGCGCCTTGCAGCAGAAAATCGCCGGCATGTTCGAAGGCGACTACAAGCTCGTCTTCCATCTTTCACCGCCGCTTCTCGCCCGCACGGACCCGAATACGGGGGAGCCGCGCAAGCTGCGCTTCGGCGCCTGGATGCTGCCGGTATTCAAGGTGCTGAAGTCGCTGAAGGGCTTGCGCGGCACGGCGCTCGACCCGTTCGGCCATACAGCCGAGCGCCGCACGGAACGCGCGCTCATTGCCGAGTACGAATCCACGGTCGAGCGGCTTCTCGAGAAGCTCGCGCCCGCGAATCACGCCCTCGCCGTGCAGATCGCTTGCATTCCGGAGGACATCCGCGGCTTCGGGCACGTGAAGAACCGCAACCTCGCCGCGGCGCGCAAGAAGCACGAAGAGCTGATGGCGCGCTTCGACGCCGCGAAAGCCGAGCGCGCCGCGGCTTGAAGCCCGGCATCTGGTTCGCGTTGCTGCTTCTCCTCGCCGCGGCGAGTCACGCCGAGGAGCGCACGTTGCGCATGCCGAACGGCAGCACGGTCGCCTATCGCGTTGTCGGTGCGGGTGAAGCCAGCGCCCAGCCGGTCGCGACGCAGCTTCTCACCCACCTCGCCGCCGGCCAGATCGACGAGGCGGCGCGCCTGTCGAACGAACCGAGCCGGCGCACTGAAGTCCTGCGGGACTACGTAGCCATCGTTGGCGAGGCGGAGTTCCGGCGCGTCTATGCGCAATACCTCCAGCCCGAGAACCGCGTCATCGCCGAGATCGCGATGGGCCCAAGGCGACTATTGATCTGGGACCTGCAAACGGCGGGCCATCGCCTGGCCGGCCAGTACTACATCGAGGCGGACGGGCGGTTCCTGATGGACGATCGGCCCGGGCCGGAGCGACTAGCGCTGCAGCAGGTTCTCGCCGAGCACCGCAAGCAGCTGCGCCGCTAACTCTTCAGCGTGAAGGGATTGAAATCGGTGTCGCGGTCGTAGTAGTCCTCGTCCTCGGCGCGTTTCAGAAAGCCCACCACGCGGTACGTCACCGGGGTCATCACCACTTCCCAGCCCGTCTTCAGGACGTACTGCGCAACGGCGATCTTGAAGACATCCGAGCTCGTCCAGATGCCGTAGAAGGCGATGGCGTAGAAGAGGCCCGAATCCACGGCCTCACCGACCAACGTGGAACCGATGGTGCGCGTCCAGAGCCATCGCCCGTGCGTCCACAGCTTCATCCTTGCCAGTACGTAGCTATTGGAGAAGCTGCCCGCCCAGAACGCGATCATCGAGCCGAGCGCGATGCGCCAGCTGTTTCCGAACACCCCCTCGAGCTGGCCTTGGTAGGCGGCCATGAAATCGCTGCGCGCAGGCGGCAGGTGCACGACCACCCACGCCATTACTGAGGCAAAGGCAAGCGCGGCGAAGCCCGCCCAGACGACTCGCCGGTCGCGGCCATAGCCGTAGACCTCGGTGAGGATGTCGCCGAAGATGTAGGAGATGGGGAAGAAAAGGACGCCGGCCCCAAAGGTGGTGTCGCCAAGCAAAGGCAGCGACACCGTGGCCTGCTTGGCAGCGCCGATGAAGTTCGAGCACAGCAGCACGGTGACGAACGCCGCCATGACGAAGTCGTAGTAGCGGTAGCTGCGCGCCGGCCGCGGCGCCTCGCTCACGGCAGCTTGGGCTGGTAGTCGCGCATGTCGTCTTCGAGCTGCACGCCCATCGCGTCCAGCATGCGCCCGACCATCGCATAGAAAGCCGCCACCGCCGCGAGCTCCACGTAGTCGTGCTCGTCGAAGTGCCGCCGCGCCTCGGCGTACACGTCATCGGACACCCTGCCCTGCGTCACGGCGTCACTCAGTGCAATCGCGGCCTTTTCGCGGCTGTCGAAGTGCGACGACGTGCGCCATTGCGACAGCTCGGCGATCTGCGGCTCGCGCACCCCCGCCTTGCGCGCCATCCCGACGTGCTGTGCCCATTCGTATTCCGAGCGCATGAGCTGCGCGCCGCGCAGGATCACCAGCTCGCGCAGCGCACGCGGCGTGCGGGTGTCGTAACGCAGCATCTTGGAAAATTCAGTCCACGCGGCCACCAGCTTCGGATGGTTGCCCAGGCACCGGTACAGGTTGGGCGGCGTGCCCCAGAGCTCTTCGAGCCGTTGCTTGAGAGCGGGCTCGAAGTCCGCCAGCGGAACGCGTTTTGAAACCTTTTGCATAGGGGGCGCATCATACAATCGAACATGGGCGACACCTGGGAAAACGCGATCCAGACCGACGGGTTCGAATTCGTCGAATATGCGGCGCCCGATCCGAGGGCGCTGGGGGCGCTCTTCGAGACGCTCGGCTTCCAGCGCGTCGCGCGCCATCGACACAAGGACGTCGCGCTCTACAAGCAGGGCGACGTCAATTTCATCTTGAATGCGGAACCGCGCTCCTTCGCGCAGAACTTCGCGCGGCGCCATGGCCCGAGCGTTTGCGCCATGGCCTTCCGGGTACGAGATGCCGCCGTGGCCTACGAGAAACTCGTCGAGCGCGGCGCCTGGGGCGTGGAGGCGCATCCCGGGCCGGGCGAGCTCAATATCCCGGCCATCAAGGGCATCGGCGACTCGCTCATCTATCTCGTCGATCGCTACCCGGAAAACGCGTACGGCAACACCATCTACGACGTCGATTTCCGGCCGCTGCCCGGCTTCGAAGCGTTCTGGCGCGGCGATGCGCCGGCGCCCGCGGGTGCCGGGCTCACCTTCGTCGATCACCTGACGCACAACGTGCACCGTGGGCGCATGGCGGAGTGGGCCGAGTTCTACGAGCGCCTGTTCAATTTCCGCGAGATCCGCTACTTCGACATCGAGGGCAAGCTCACCGGCCTCAAGTCGAAGGCGATGACCAGCCCCTGCGGCCGCATCCGCATTCCGATCAACGAATCGGCCGACGACCGCTCGCAGATCCAGGAGTATCTGGATGCCTATCACGGCGAAGGCATCCAGCACATCGCGCTGCATACCGCGGACATCTATCGCACCGTGGATGCGCTGCGCGCGAACGGCGTTGAGCTGCTGGATTCCCCGGATACCTACTATGAGCTCGTCGACCAGCGCCTTCCCCGCCACGGCGAACCGCTTTCGGAGTTGAAGAAGCGCAGGATCCTCGTCGACGGCAATCCTGCGGGCGGGCTGCTGCTCCAGATCTTCACCAAGACGCTGATCGGACCGATCTTCTTCGAGATCATCCAGCGCAAAGGCGACGAAGGCTTTGGCGAAGGCAACTTCCGCGCGCTCTTCGAATCGATGGAGCTCGACCAGGTGCGGCGCGGCGTTCTGAAACCGGCATGACAGCCCCCGCGCCGGCGGCCAACTCCGAGCTGCGAGGCGACTACAGCAGCGCACGGCCGGATTATTCGGTCGAGCAGGACTGGAGCACCTACAGCCCAGGCGAACATGCGCTCTACCGTCGGCTCTTCGAGCGGCAGTCGAAGCTCGTGCCGCGCTACGCATGCCCCGAATGGATCGAGGCCATCGAACGGCTCGACGCGGCGAGCGAGATTCCGCGCTTCGAGCGGGTGTCGAAGAAGCTGCGCTCGGCGACCGGCTGGGAAATCGTCGCAGTGCCGGGGCTTATTCCCGACGAAGCGTTCTTCACGCACCTCGCCAATCGCCGCTTCCCGGTGACCGTCTGGCTGAGGCGGCCCGATGAGTTCGACTACATAGTCGAGCCCGACGTATTCCACGACTTCTTCGGCCACGTGCCGCTGCTTTTCGACCGCGCGTATGCAGACCACCTGTATGAGTACGGCAGGGGCGGTCTCAAGGCTATGCGGCTGGACGCGGTGAACATGCTCGCGCGCCTTTACTGGTACACCATCGAGTTCGGGCTCATGAAGACGCCGCTCGGCGTGCGCGCGTACGGCGCTGGGCTCCTCTCATCCGGTGGTGAGCTCGCCTATTGCGTCGACGATCCGCGGCCGCAGCGCCTGCCTTTTGACCTCGAACGCGTGATGCGCACCGAATACCAGATCGACCGCTACCAGGATGCTTACTTCCTCATCGACTCGTTCGATGATCTGATGCGCGAAACAGCGCCGGATTTCACGCCGATCTACGCGCGCCTGCGCAACCAGCCGACGCTCAAGCCGGGAGCGCAGCAATAGCCCGTCGCGTCCTCGTCACCGGCGGGCTCGGCTACATCGGCTCGCACACCAGCGTGCTGCTCGCGCAGGCGGGGCACGCGGTCGGCATCGTCGACAACCTGTCGAATGCCAAGCTCGCCGTGCTGGAGCGGATTCGCGCGCTAGCGGCGGCTACCATCGATTTCCGGCAGGGGGATATCCGCGACGAGCAGGCATTGAGCGCATACCTGGAACGCGGGCGCTTCGATTGCGTAGTGCACTTTGCCGGCCTGAAGGCGGTCGGCGAGTCGATGGAAAAACCGCTCGAGTACTACGACAACAATGTCGGCGGCAGCGTGGCGCTTCTCAAGGCGATGCAGAGCCGCGGCGTGAACCACATGGTGTTCAGCTCGTCCGCCACCGTCTATGGCGACGCGCAAAAGCTGCCGCTTACGGAAGACCAGCCGCTGCGGCCGGTCAACGTGTACGGGCAAACCAAGGCGGTCGTCGAAGATGTGCTCGCCGCGCAGGCTGGCGCGCATTCCGATTTCCGCTATGCGGCGCTGCGCTACTTCAATCCCGTGGGCGCGCATCCGTCGGGACGCATCGGCGAAGATCCGCGCGGCATTCCCAACAACCTGTTTCCGTACATTGCGCAGGTCGCGACCGGCCGGCGCTCAGCCTTGCGAGTCTGGGGCAACGACTACGCCACGCGCGACGGCACCGGCGTGCGCGACTATGTCCACGTGATGGATCTCGCGCGCGCGCACCTCGCGGCGCTCGACTATCTGCAGAGCCGCGGACGCTCGATCGTCGCCAACGTCGGCACCGGGCGCGGATACTCGGTGCTGGAGGCCGTCAAAGCCTACGAAAAGGCCTCCGGGCGGCGCGTGGCGGTCGAGTTCCACCCTCGCCGTGCCGGGGATCTCGCCGAGAACTACGCCGACCCCGGCCTCGCGCAGCGCGAGATGAAATGGCAGTCCAGCCTCGGGCTCGATGAAATGTGCGCCGACAGCTGGCGTTGGCAGTCTGCCAATCCGGAAGGCTACGGCTAAGCTTAGGCCATGGCGACCGGCTACCAATCGGGGTTCGGCAACACCTTTTCTAGCGAGGCGCAAAAAGGCGCGCTGCCGATCGGACGCAACTCGCCCCAGCGTGCGCCGAAAGGCCTCTATGCCGAAGTGCTTTCCGGCACGGCGTTCACCGCGCCGCGCGCCGAGAACCAAAGCACCTGGCTCTACAAGCTGCGTCCTTCGGCTATGCACGGTCCATACAAGCGCATCGCCGATGGCCTCGTGCGCTCCGGGCCCTTCGACGAGGTCGACACGCCGCCGAACCGGCTGCGCTGGGATGCGTTCGCCATGCCCACGAAGGCCGCCGATTTCGTCGACGGCCTCGCCACGCTCGCCGGCTCCGGCTCGCCTGCAGCCCAGCTCGGCCTCGCCGTGCACATCTATCGCGCGAATCGCTCGATGCAGCGGCGCTATTTCTATTGCGCGGATGGCGAGCTCATGTTCGTGCCGCAGGAGGGAGCGATCCTTCTCTTCACGGAGCTCGGCAAGCTCGAGGTCGCGCCCGGCGAGATCGCCGTGGTTCCACGCGGGATGAAGTTCACCGTGACGCTGCTGGAAAAGCAGGCCCGCGGCTACTTATGCGAGAACTATGGCGCTCACTTCCGTCTGCCGGAGCTCGGGCCGATCGGTTCCCAAGGGCTCGCGCAAACGCGCGACTTCATGGCGCCGGTCGCGGCCTTCGAAGACGGCGGCAAGTCCGAAGTGATTGCGAAGTTCATGGGACGCTTGTGGGCGAGCGAGTTTGCGCACTCGCCCCTTGACGTCGTCGCGTGGCACGGCGACTACGTGCCCTACAAGTACGAGCTCGCGCGGTTCATGGCGATCAATACCGTGAGCTTCGACCATGCCGACCCGTCCATCTTCACCGTGCTCACCTCTCCTTCGAGCGAGGCGGGCGTGGCGAACTGCGACTTCGTCATCTTTCCGCCGCGCTGGCTGGTGGCCGAGAACACCTTCCGGCCTCCGTGGTTCCACCGCAACGTGATGAGCGAGCTGATGGGCCTCATCCACGGCGCGTACGATGCGAAAGCCGAAGGCTTCCGTCCTGGTGGCGTGTCGATCCACAATTGCATGTCCGCGCATGGCCCGGACCTCGCGACGTTCGAGAGAGCAAGCGCCGCCGAGCTCCAGCCGCACAAGCTCGAGAACGGCCTCGCGTTCATGTGGGAATCACGCTACGTGTTTCAACCCACGCGCTTCGCCATGGGCGCCCGCGAGCTGCAGAAGGACTACGACGGCGTCTGGGCAGGCTTCAAGAAGCTCTACAAATGAAGCTGGACAGCACCCACGACCCGGCGCTCCGGAGCTGGGTCGAGTCGGCGAACGAGCCCGGCTGCGATTTCCCGATCCAGAACCTGCCGTTCGGCATCTTTCGCCGCAAAGGCTCGAAGGAATCGCCACGCGGCGGCGCCGCCATCGGCGACCAGATCCTCGACCTCGCCGCGCTCGGTGTCCGCACCGGGCCGACGCTGAACGGACTCGCTGCGATGGGACGCACGCCGCTGCGTAAGCTGCGTCGCGAGATTTCGCAGGCACTCGGCACGAAAAGCAACGCGCAAAAGCGGTTGCGCAAGCACCTGCTGCCGCTCAAACGGGCAGAGCTTTTCTTGCCGGTCGCGGTCGGCGACTACAGCGACTTCTACACCGGCATCCATCACGCGACCAACGTGGGCCGCATTCTGCGGCCGGACAATCCGCTGCTGCCGAATTACAAATGGGTGCCGATCGGCTACCACGGCCGGGCTTCCTCCATCGTGGTGTCCGGCACGCCGGTGCGCCGACCGCAGGGACAGCTCAAACCCGCCGACGCGCCCGCACCGGTCTTCGGCCCGAGCGAGAGGCTGGACTACGAAGCCGAGCTCGGCTTCATCGCCGGCCGCGGCAACCGCCTCGGACGTCCGGTTCGCATATCCGAGGCACTCGAGCATGTCTTCGGTGTCGTACTGCTCAATGACTGGTCGGCGCGGGATATCCAGACGTGGGAGTACCAGCCTCTCGGCCCGTTCCTCGCCAAGAGCTTCGCGACGACCATCTCGCCCTGGGTCGTGACCCTGGATGCGCTGGAGCCGTATCGTTGCGCGGCCTTCTTGCGCGAGTCGGGTGACCCGGCGCCTTTGCCTTACCTGCTGGATGAAAGCGACCAGCGCGAGGGCGGCTATGACATCGAGGTGGAGATGAATTTGCGTACGTCCAACACCGTGAAACTTTCGCGCGCGAGCTTCCGCGACTCGTACTGGACGCTCGGGCAGATGGTGGCGCACCAGACGTCCAACGGCTGCAACCTGCAGCCGGGCGACCTCCTCGGCTCGGGCACGCTCTCGGGCACCCGCCCCGATTCCCTCGGCTCGCTGATGGAGCTCACGCAAGGCGGCAAGAAGCCGCTCGCGCTTGCCAGTGGAGAGACCCGCACCTTCCTCGAGAACGGCGACGAGGTGATCCAGCGCGGCCGCTGTTCCCGCACGGGCTACGCGACGCTCGGGTTCGGTGAGGCGGCAGGGCGAATCGTGGCTCCGGCATGATGCGTTCACGTACTGCGTACGGCATCGGCGCGCTGGTGTGCATCGCGCTCCTCGGCTACGCGTATTACCTGCAGTACGTAGAGCACCTCGAGCCGTGCCCCTTGTGCATGGTGCAGCGGGCATTTTTTTACGCCGTGCTCGCGCTCTTCGTCCTGGCGGCGATCCACGCGCCGCGCGGTTGGGGCGCCCGGGTCTATTCCGGGTTAATCACGCTCTTCGCGCTCGGCGGCGCTGCGGCCGCGGGTCGGCAGGTTTGGCTGCAGCACCTGCCGCCCGACAAGGTGCCGCAATGCGGGCCGGATCTTTTTTTCATGCTGGAGAATTTCCCGCTCGCGCGCACGCTCGAGAAGCTCTTCTACGGCAGCGGTGAATGCGCCGCCGTCGACTGGAAATTCCTGGGACTCTCGATCGCGGGCTGGTCGCTGGTGTGGTTTATCGCGCTAGCGATCTACGCGTGGTTCGCGGCTCGGCAACGGAGAGCGCGGGCCTAAGGACCTCGCCCAGCAGGATCATGGCCGCGCCGCCGTTCAGCTGTTCGGCGAGCACGGCAAGCTCCGCAAGCTTCCCTGCAAGGGTGCGCGAGTCTTCCAGGGAGGCATCCTCGATCAAGGCAACTGGCGTGCTGGCTGGCTTGCCGCCAGCGATCAGCGCCTGGGCGATGGCGCGTGCATCGCCCGCGCCCATATAGATGGCAACCGTGTCGGCGGCGAGAGCGGCGGCGAGCCAGCTGCTCGGCGCGGCGCCTTCGCCGACGCGCGGCGTCACGAACGTCACGCTGCGCGCCACCCCGCGCTGCGTGAGGGACACGCCGGTCTGTGCCGCAGCAGCGAGGGCGGCCGTCACCCCCGGCACCACCTCCACGGCGATGCCGCGGGCAGCGAGGTAATGGATCTCCTCCTGCGCCCGTCCGAAAAGCATCGGGTCACCGCCTTTCAACCGCACCACGACGGCATGCTCCCGCGCCGCGTCCACCAAGCGCTTGTTGATGAAGCGCTGTGCCGTGGCATGCCGGCCGCAGCGCTTGCCGACTGCAACCTTCGTCGCCCGCGGCGCGAGAGCGAGGATCTCAACCGGCACCAGCGCGTCGTGGAGCACGATGCCGGCCTCGGCGAGCAGCCGGGCCGCGCGCAGCGTGAGGAGGTCGGCCGCGCCCGGCCCGGCGCCGACGAGATAGACCGTGCCGGTCATCGCACGAGACCTGCCGCCACGGTGTGGTTGGTGGCTTCGTCGATGAGGATCACCGCGCCCGTCGTGCGCACCGCTTCGTAGCTGTCGACGAAAAACGGTGCCTGCAGGGTAACGCGCGCGCGCACGATATCGTTCAGCACCACCTCGCCCTCGGGCGGCGTCTCTTCCAGCGTATGGACATCGAGCCGGCTCGAGACCTGGGCTATTTTCGCGGGCGCGCGCCGCGACGCCTGCTGCAGCACGTAGCGGCCGCCGCGGCGTAGCGGCTCGCTGCCGAGCCAGATGAGCGTGAGGTCCACCGAGCGCGTTTCGCGCGGCGGATTTGCTCGATCGACGAGCCAGTCGCCGCGAGAGAGATCGATGTCGTCGCCAAGGACCACGCTTACCGAGTCGCCCGCCACTGCAAGCTCGCGCTCGGCGTCGTGCACGAGGATCTGGCGCACGCGCGTGCGGCGACCCGATGGCAGCGCGAGTACTTCGGTACCCACCAGCAGGTGACCGGATTCGAGCCGCCCCATGTAGGCGCGCGGGGTCCTGCCGTGCGGACGGGAAACGAGCTGAATCGGGAAGCGCAACGGCCCGGCGGCGGCGGACTCCGCAGCGGCGTCCAATCTTTCGAGCGCCTCCAGGAGGGTTGGTCCCTCGTACCAGTTAAGCGCGTCGCCGCGCTCGACCACCATGTCGCCCGCGAGCGCCGAGCCCGGGATAACCTCGAAGCGCTCGAATTGCAGCTTAGACGCGAATGCTTCGACAGCCTCGCGCACGCCCGCGAACGGCCGGCGCTCGTAGTCAACTGCGTCCATCTTGTTCACGAAGACGATCGCCTGCCGCAGCCCGAGAAGGCGCGCGATGAGCAGGTGCCGCCGCGTCTGGGGCAGCAACCCCTTCTTCACATCGACGAGAAGCACGAGCGCATCCGCGTTGCTCGCGCCGGTGGCCATGTTGCGCGTGTACTGCTCGTGGCCCGGCGAGTCGGCAATGATGAACTTGCGCTTCGGCGTGGCGAAGTATCGATACGCGACGTCGATGGTGATGCCCTGCTCGCGTTCGGCCTCGAGGCCATCGGTGAGAAGCGAAAGGTCGATTTGCGGCGCGCCACGGCGCACGGATGCGCGCTGCACGGCAGCAAGCTGGTCTTCCTGGATCGCGCGCGCATCGTAAAGGAGCCGCCCGATGAGCGTGCTCTTGCCGTCGTCCACGCTGCCGGCGGTGGCGAAGCGAAGCGGTTGCATCAGAAATAGCCCTCTTTCTTGCGGCGCTCCATGGATGCTTCGGAGGTCTGGTCGTCCATGCGCGTCGCGCCGCGCTCGGTCAGGCGCGCAACCATGGTTTC
>C688J14111_10000214_pt1 | contig 14533 bp, 17 predicted proteins | sample HopSoiMetagenom1_FD_14111 | JGI IMG/M metagenome (IMG submission 14111)
TCGCGCATGCTGTCCGTGATGGTGAATGGACGATGCGTTTCCGAACTCCTCGAAATAGTAGGGACGCATTGCCGCAAACACCTGTGGAAGGATCGGCGTAGTTGCGTTGCTGTCCAGATAGACCCGGCGCATACCTATATTGTAGGCGGCTTCAAAAGTGAGGGTGAGGAAAAGGATCAAATAGCCAGGTTGGCGGCAGAAAATCTAAACCGAACCTACCGCCGTTCCATGGGCACGTACTTGTTGGGATACTGCGGCCCAATGTACTCGGCGCGGGGTCGGATCAGGCGGTTATCATCGAGCTGCTCAATGACGTGCGCTGCCCAGCCTGAGATGCGGGAAACAGCGAAAATCGGAGTGAAGAGATCGACGTCCAAACCCAAAGTGGTATAGGTCGACGCGGAATAGAAATCGACGTTCGCGTTGAGTTTCTTCTCGGCGTTGATGTACTTCTCGATCCTCCGCGACATATCGAACCATTTCGTATTGCCGCTGGAACGGCCCAGATCCTCTGACATTTTGCGCAAGTGCGTAGCGCGTGGATCCTCGGTGGTGTAAACGCGATGACCGAAACCGGGCACCTTTTTCTTCTGCGCCAGCATGCCTCTCACATGCTCCACCGGGTCTTCTCCGGCCTTGTCCACGTCGAACAAGAGACGCATGACCTGTTCGTTAGCGCCACCATGCAGAGGTCCCTTTAAGGCGCCGATGGCACTGGTGATCGCCGAATGCATGTCAGAGAGAGTGGCGGCGGTCACGCGCGCGGCAAACGTGGAAGCATTAAGTTCGTGGTCCGCATGAAGGATGAGAGCGATGTCGAGGGCTTTCTCAGCGGTGGAGGAAGGCTTTTCCCCAGTCAGCTGGAGCAGGAAGTTGGCGGCATGCGAGAGCGTCGGATCGGCATCGACGATCTTCTTACCTTTCCGGATGCGATCGTAGATCGCCACGATCATCGCGATTTGCGATGTAAGCGCGTACGCTTTACGCACATTCGAATCGTGATCGACGGCCTTTTCATCCTGATCGTAGAATGAAAGCGCGGACACCGCCGTGCGCAACACCTCCATTGGCGTGGCCTTTTTTGGGAAGCGTTGCATCATGTCGATGATGCCAGGATCAAGCTTGCGCGATTCCGCCAATCGGCGGCGAAACTGCTCGAGTTCTTCTTTCTTTGGGAGTTGTCCAAACCACAAGAGATAAGAGACCTCTTCAAATGTTGAGTTCTCTGCAAGGTCGTGGATATCGATGCCGCGATACGCGAGGATGCCCTCTTCCCCGTCAATAAAACAAATGCCAGAATTGGCGGCTACGATTCCCTCAAGTCCCTTCGTGGCTGGCGTGGTGGACATGTAGACCTCAAGACGCTCTCGATGCGGACGAAGGCAAGCACGCGACTACAGGGAGCCGCATAGCGCTGAGAGCAACCCTCTTTTATATCTGAAAACTCTTTAGCCCGGCAAACGGTTGAGCTGACGTGAAGGGCACGAACTATTGAGAAATCTTTGTTGCTGTTGTGATTGAGCAGCGAAGCTGATCCTCTACTCGCCAGTTTTTCCCCGACGTTTCTGTTCACCTCGCTGTCCGTTGTGTGTTGACCGCGTGTGTTAACCCCGAGGCCAGATTGCCAGCGCAGTCGTGCTCAGAATCTGCTGCTTCGCAGCGTCGGTGAGCGGCAGACTGCGAAAGTCTTGCAAGTTCTGCCGGATCTCCGGCACGCCCGGCCCCGGCCAGTCAGTGCCGAAGAGCGTCTTATGGGCAATCTCCTCCAGACGGGGAAAGTACTCCAGCAGCGTCTTGGGTGGAATTCCGCTGATGTCGAGATAGACATTTGAATGTCGACGCACCAGAAAGAACGCCGTCTTCATCCACAATGGGCGTCCCCCATGCGCAAGCAGAATTTTCAATCTGGGAAAGTCGACAGCAACGTCGTCCACGTAGATGGGATCGCCATACTTGTTCCGCGCTCCAGGAAAGATCGAGGTCCCGGTATGGACCATCACCGGAATGCCATTCTGCTCGGCAACGCGGTAGATGGTTTCAAGCTCCTTCACACCGTTCAGATAATCATTCGGGTACAACAGCTGGTGTGGTGGATGTACTTTGATCATGCGAATGCCAAGGCGCACGATCTCCTCCATGTCTCGCTGAACGTCGGTGGTATGGCGCGGATGCACACTGCCACAGGCAATCAGCCTTTTCGGCTCCTCCTGCACATACTTAGCGACGAAGTCGTTCACCGCCGGCGTGAAGCCAATCATCTCGGGCGCCACGTAGTTGATGAGCACCGCACGATCAACGCCAATCTCGTCCAGGTGCCGAAGAAACTTCTTAGGCGAGCGGCAGAACTCGATCACTTCGTCGAAGTTGGACCGCTTCTTTTTCACGGTCGCCAGCGCCGCAGGGTTGAACATCTCGACTGGCTGGATGTGCACGTGGCAGTCGGTGATCATAGGAGTTCAGCGTACAGGGAATGCGGTGGGAGCCACCAGCGGACCCTGTGGTGGATGTCGCCGGGCGTCTCCAAAGCAGGCAAAAGCTCGCGGGCAGGGACGCGGAGCGGCGACTTAATGCGGATCAAGGGTGGGTTGCCACGGCTACACGCGTGCTATTGATTTTCTGGAATAGAATTGAATGCGGTATTCCTGATTGAGAACACAAGCGGAATTAAGACGGGTCCTCATCGCGATAGTTCTGGTTTGCTGAATGGACATTTTCGAAGAAATCGTCGAACTCAGGCGCGCAGGGAGGCGCGGCGCACTCGCCACGATTGTCAGCGCCCGAGGCTCAATCCCATCATTTGAATCTGCCAAGATGCTGGTGCGTGACGATGGCAGCATCGCCGGCACTATTGGTGGAGGTTGTGTTGAAGCGGAGGTGTGGCAAGCCGCGCGAGAGGTAATGGAAGAAGAGAAGTCGCGCACTCTCACCTTCAACCTGAATCACGATCCCAAGTACGATACCGGTCTGGTCTGCGGCGGAACACTCGAGATCTACCTCGAACCTATTCTTCCCGTCCAGACACTGTATCTCTTCGGCGCCGGACATGTTTCTGTCAACGTCTATCGGGCTGCTCGCATGGCCGGCTTCGATGTCGTCGTAGTCGACGACCGTGAGAGCTATGCCAGTCGCGAGCGCTTCCCGGAAGCCAAGGATGTTTACGCCGACGACTTCGATCGCCTGCTTTCACAGCTTGCTCCGAATCACTCTTCATATCTGGTGATCGTCACCCGTGGTCATCGCGATGATATGCGGGTGCTGCGTTGGGCGGTCGACACGCCCGCGCGTTACATTGGCATGATTGGATCACAACGGAAGATCATCGCTATCTACAAGCAACTCGAGAAAGAAGGCATTGCCGCGGAAAAGCTGGCGCGCGTGTACGCGCCGGTTGGACTGGACATCGGTGCCATCACACCGGAAGAGATCGCCATCGCCATTGTTGCCGAGATGATTGGGATTCGGCGCGGAGCCGTGTCACTGCCTCACAAACGCAGTGAGAAGGCCCTGGAAATCCTAAAATCGAGCGCTTCGGAATCCTGACCGACTGCCCGGCGCTCCGCAAGACCTCTGCTAACCTACCCTCGTGGCCCGATCACCGTCGTTCGCCGGAGTAGTGCTCGCTGCCGGTGCCTCCACGCGCATGGGACAGGACAAAGCGTTGTTGCAATATGGAGGACGAACGTTCCTTGCAGGAGCGATCCAGCTTCTGCAAAACGCTTGTGACTTCGTTGTGGTGGTGGCCGGAAGCAATGTCGACCAAGTCGCATCAACGGTTTATGCGAACTCGGGTTACCTGGTGCGCAATCCCCAGCCGGAGCTTGGACAGTTCAGTTCGCTGCGCCTCGGAATTCAAGCCGTGCTTGACCGTGGACGCGACACGGCCTGCGTGACCCTGGTCGACCGGCCGCCGGCAGAGCCAAAGACTCTGCAGACGTTAAAGGAACATTTTCTGTTCACCACGCCCGAGAGAACCTGGGCGGTTGTCCCCGAATTTGATGGTAAGCACGGACATCCGGTGATCTTCGCCCGCGAGATGATTGAAAGTTTTCTTCGCGCCCATCCGACCAGCAATGCGCGTGACATCGAGCATCAACATCAGAACCGGATCGAGTACGTTGCTGTGGACGATCCTCGCGTAGTGCTCAACATCAATACTCCGGAAGACTATTTGGCTCTGTGCCAGACTAGTGCATGATCTCACGCACGCATGGCTCTTTTGACACTCCTGAAAAGTTTATCGATGCCGTTGTTGCTCTTAAACCGCAGGTCGCGGCCTTCGACTGCGACGGCACGCTCTGGTTCGGCGATGCAGGAACAAAATTTTTCTACTGGGAAATCGAGGAGGGGTTGATCCCTGCCGACGTTGCACAGGCGATCATGCGCCGCTATGACCAGTACCTCGCGGGGCGAATAAGTGAAGAGGAAATGTGCGGCGAGATGGTGCAGATCCATCGCGGAATTGAAGAAAAGAAAATTCGCCAGTATGTCGCACGGTTTGTGCGCTCAAATGTAATGCCGCAGTTTTTTCCGGAAATGAGAACACTCGTCGGCAAGCTCCGACGGGAGGGATGTGACATTTGGGCGGTGTCTTCCACGAACAACTGGGTGATCGAAGAGGCGGTAAAGGAAGTCGGCATCCCCGCAGAACGCGTGATTGCCGTGCGCGTCGAGATTGAAAACGGCATCGCGAGCGATCGTCTAGGAGAGATCACCTCCGGAGCGGGCAAAGCGCGAGCCTTGTGTCGAGTCCTAAACCAGCCGCTCGATGTCAGCTTTGGGAATTCAATCTTCGATCTCGAGATGTTGGAACTTGCGCGTAACCCTTTTCCCGTGAATCCAAACCAAGACCTACTGAAGATCGCAGTGGAGCGAGGGTGGCGCTATTATCAGCCTGCAGTCCTGAAAGTCAGTGCTCCAAGTGCTTAAGGGCCAGCTTCAGACAATCTAGTGCGAGATGACTCGCGTGCATGCTTTCGTTCGGCAGTCCGCCCAAGCTTTCTACCAGCGTTTCACGTTTGAAAGCGCGCGCATCTGAAATCGTCATTCCGATTAAGGCTTCGGTCAGAAGAGAGCCGCAGGCAATAGCAGCCACACATCCCCGAACGAGGTATTTCGCTTCCGCTATCGTCTCGCCGTTCATCCGTAACATCAGTTTCATGACATCACCGCAGGCAGGATTCTCGGCCTGCACGGTCACGTCGGCCGCTTCCATCTGGCCAGCGTTGCGTGGGTGCTGGAAATGCTCGAGCAGTTGGGGCGGATACATAGTTGGAGGGGCAGAACAGTAGCAGTTGATTGTTAACACACTCCTCTGCCGAGGTGGAAGCCGCTAAAATCAGCTCCGTACTGGTGCCCATTTTTTCTAAACTCGGTGATTTCACCCCGCAACGCGTGGTTTCTCTGCAACCGTCGATCACCTCAACATTTGATCGGTTGGGTCTGCTGGATCGGCTGGTTGCATGTACGAAATACTGCGCTGAGGTCTGTCCGGCAGTAAAGGAACAACGAGGTGTCGCTATCATCGAGGACTCCTGGACGGCTGACTCTGCGCAGATTCGAGCGGCCAAGCCGGATCTGGTTATCGCTTCGGTTCCCTACCAGGTCGACGCGGTGGCCGAAATCCTTAAGTCTGGTGCGCAATTTCTCGGTCTTGCTCCACGCACTTTGCACGACATTTACGCCGACATCGCCGCCATGGCAGGCATCATGGGCGAATCGAACCGCGGACATTACTTGATCCGAGAGATTGAGATGGAGATCCAGCGCGTGCGATCGCGCAGTGCTGGACGCACCAGTCGGCCACGCGTCTATTGCGAAGAATGGGGCAAGCCTTTAATTCATTCGCAACCATGGGTCGCGGAACTGGTTGAGGCCGCCGGAGGAGAGTTTGTTGGGGAAGCAGGAAAACAGACCACTGCAGAAACCATCCGTCAACTCGATCCCGATGTTGTGATTGCTGCCTGGTGCGGCGCCGGCGATCGCGTTCCACTCGAGAAAATCATCGTCCAGCGCGAATGGGAATCGCTGGCAGCCGCCCGCGAAGAGCGCGTCTACTGTATCAACGATGAATATCTCAACACTCCGGGACCCACTATAGTGGCGGGATTGCACGCTCTCGAGGCCGCGATTTCGTCCAGGGAGGCTCGCGGTTTGCGTCGCATCGCTGCCAGTGCCCCTACGAAGTGACTGTTATCATGGATGCCGCGGGGAGCAGGGATATTCTTTTGTTTTGTCCTTCGTGAACACTGCGCCCCGGGGTGTTCGCGTTCCCAGGACATGACTACGTTCATCGCACTCCAACATAGATTTGCTTCGATTTCCTCTCCGCCGTGTTCCCGGTGCCGACCGTGAAGCAGGTCGTGGCCGCGCTCATTCTCCGCGATAACAAACTACTCATCTGCCAGCGCACTAAAGATCAGCCGATGGCGCTGAAGTGGGAATTTCCCGGCGGAAAGATTGAGCCCGGTGAGGAGCAAGTGGCCGCTCTGCGCAGAGAATTGGATGAAGAGCTCGGAATCTCAGCTACCATCGGCGAAAAAGTTACCTCGATTCAACACCATTACAAAAGTGGCGGTGCAGTGGAGCTGCACTTTTATCGCGTTGCCGAATATGGCGGCGAGATGGAAAACCGCATTTTCGAACAGATCCGCTGGGTGGATCGTGGTGAGCTTCCCCGTTTCGACTTCCTCGACGCCGATCGCGACATCGTCCGCCAGCTTGCAGAAGGCAAACTACTGCGCAATTGAGTTCGAGCTGACGGTCTCATTCCGGAATCCTGCCGCTACTTCTGAGTAAATGGATAGGCCAGCGACAAGACAATCAGGACCACCGTGGTTGCCCAGGCAATGATGTTGAAGAATCGCGAGTTCGTGTGGCGCCCCATCAGCTCTTTTTTGTTAATCAGCAGCAGCATGAAGATCAACACGGCAGGGAGGGCAATTCCGTTGATCACCTGCGAAAGGATCGACACCTTCACCAACGGAACCCCGGGAATGAGGACAACGCCGGCACCGGCAGCGAGAAGAATCGTGTAAAGCCAGTAGAAGACCGGGGCTTGCTTGAAGCTACGGTCCACGCCCGCTTCGAATCCGAGGCCCTCGCATACGGTATAAGCAGTCGAGATGGGCAAAATCGACGCCGCGAACAGCGAGGCGTTGAACAAACCTGCGGCGAAAAGCAGATATGCGTAATTCCCCGCCAGCGGCTTTAGAGCTTGTGCCGCATCAGTGGGATCGTGGATATCCGTGTGCCCCGCGGCAAACAGGGTTGCGGCGCAGGCGATGATGATGAACCAGGCCACCACATCGGTGAAGATGCAGCCGACGATCACGTCCAGCCGGGATCCTGCATACTGCTTGATGTTTACCCCCTTTTCCACGACTGACGCCTGCAGGTAAAACTGCATCCAGGGCGCAATTGTGGTGCCTACCAGCGCGATAATCATGTACACATACGCAGAGTCGTGAAAGTTGTGCAGATGCGGTGGCCGAATGGTATTGATCATCGCCGTTGTCCAGTCCGGACGCGCCAGCACTCCGGCAATGATGTAGGCCACATAGAAGAACGATGCGCCCAGGAAGACCTTTTCGACGCTCTGATAGGTTCCTTTTACAATCATGAACCACACTGCGATGGCGCAGACGGGAACGGCTATGTAGCGGCTGATTCCGAATAGTTCCAGACTTCCGGCGATTCCCAGAAATTCGGTGATTACGTTTCCGAAATTGACGATCACCAGCGCAAACATCATGAGGAAGGTTGCGCGGATGCCAAACTCTTCCCTGATCAAATCGCTCAAGCCTTTGCCCGTCGCTGCACCCATTCGGGCACACATCTCTTGGATCACTATTAAAGAAATTGTGATTGGGAACATGGTCCAGAGCAGCGAATATCCGAATTGCGCGCCAGCCTGAGAGTAGGTGAATATTCCGCCAGCGTCGTTATCGACGTTGGCGGTAATGAAGCCAGGCCCTACCACCGAGAGGAACAGAGCGAGCTTCAGCCACCAGCGAGACAGTATTCTCTTAGGTTTCACTCACACACTCACACAGCATGTCGGGAATTCCACTTCGCGAATGCGAAGCAATCCAGCATAAACGGGGACGTGGATTCGGTCAGCGGTAAAAAAGACCGTCTACCAGGGAGAGACTGAGATGACGGAGAACGTGGCGTCTGTTTCACCTTTGCTCACGAAGCAAGGTGATCAGATCGTCGGCGGTGATGATTCCGCGTAAGTGCTGCTGGCGATCTACGACCGCGAGGGTGTAGAGGTTGTATTTGTCCATCAACTCGGCGACTTTGTTTTGCTTATCGTGCTCATGCACAAACACAAGTGGATTTGCGGTTAACTCCGCGAGTGGTTGGGTTGGCGGAGCGAGCACGATGCGCTGCAGGGGAACCGATCCGGCCAGCTTGCCTTCAGAATCAACCAAGTAGATATTCGCGACACTCTCGACGCCGCCCTCAAAATTGCGCAGCAACTCGATGCCTTGCTGAGCAGTCGTCTCCGGCGCAGTTGAAATAAATTCGGTGGTCATGCGGCCGGCGGCGGTGTGTTCACCGTGTTCAAGCAGCTCCTGGACGTCTTCCCGCTCCCGAGGCTCCATCTCCTCCAGAATCTGTTCGGAGCGCGCGTCCGGAAGCTGCTCAAGCAGATCAGCGGCGGCATCAGGATCCATTTCCTCCACGATGTCGGCTGCGCGTTCCGGATCAAGCGACTCGACGATGGATGCTTGGATATCGCGGTCGATCTCTTCCAGCGCTTCGGCGGCAACTCCCTCCTCGAGAGTCTCAAAGACGGCTTCTCGCTCAGCCGGGGCTAGCTCTTCGACGATATCGGCAATGTCTGCCGGATGTAGTTGCGACAGCCGCTCGTGCGCAATTCGCAGCTTCACCCGACGCGCCGGATCGGTTTCAATGAGGTCGACAAACTCCCAGGGAATTACTCGCGGCTTAAGTTTCTGGACAACCGCTTCTATGAGTTGAGGGGGAGCAACTCCCTTCAGCAAACGTCGCACCGCGCCACGCAAGCCGACATCCACCTCGGCAACCCGAAGACTGATGCCGCCGTCAGCAGGTTCAGGATGCAGATCGACGTCGTTGACGCGGACCACTTTGCGTCCGTGGACGTCGATAATTTGCTGGTCGAGCAGATCGCGCTCGAGGAGGAAAAAATCTTCCAGAGTCGCGGCCATGGGCCACTCGGAAGCAGGTACGGAAGCACGCACCTGCACCCCCGCACTGATCTGAATCATGCTCGGAAGAAGAAAGCGGTCGCCTTCTGTGGTCTTGATTACCAAACCAGAGACGCGATTGGGGTCTTCTTGAGGCCGCAGAGCCACTTCGCGCACTTTTCCGACGACTGCGCCACTGGGGTCAGCAACGCGTGTCCCAAGCAGTCGCGAAAGGGCCAGCGCATGATTCACCAGGGCAGAATACCGCAGAATTGCGAGCGCATATTCGTTTGACCCTTTCGCCGGCCAAAGCGTGAATCACGAAACAAAAGCGCACCCTCGCAAGCAGGCTGTAAAAGCATTCATTGACATTTCTCTCATGCGACAGGCAAACTACCGATTTCACTTGAGCAGGCAAAGCCAGACGCAGCCCTGGATGCGGAGGTGCACCACTGTCGGCTCGGAAAAAAGGTTCATGACCTTAGAACGGGTCTCATACACGCTGGACTCCACTCTCGACAGCGTAAACAAGGCAGAGCAAACGGCTGAGGAACTGGCCGCCAAAATGCCTTTCGAAGAGGAAGATTGCCATCGCATCGCGATGGCGGTACGGGAAGCAGCGGTTAACGCAGTTCTGCACGGCAATGCCTACGACCCGAAGAAAAAAATGACTGTCTCGTTTGAGAACACGGGAGAGGCCTTGGTGATCAAGATCGTGGACCAGGGACGTGGACTCAGAGACGAAGACATTCCGGATCCTTTGGCAGAGGAGAACCTGCTCAAGCAGTCCGGGCGAGGCATCTTTCTTATCCGGTCATTTATGGACGAGGTAAAGATCCGGAACCTGGAACCCGGAACGGAGATCACGCTGGTTAAACATATCGGCCACTCCTCAGGAGCGGCCATGGAGGGAACAAAGTGACGATGAAAGCTAGCAACCGGCGCGTTGATGGCGTCACCATTCTGGATCTGAGCGGACGCATCACCCTCGGTGAAGGCAGCGTTGTGCTGCGCGACCAAATTCGGGAACTGCTCGGAAAAAACGAGAAAAAAATCCTGCTGAATCTCGGGGACGTAACTTACATTGACAGCTCAGGCATCGGCGAGCTGGTGAGTGCTTTCACTACCGTCCGCAACCAGGGCGGCGAACTGAAACTGCTCAATTTAACCAAGAAGGTCCACGACTTGCTCCAGATCACGAAGCTATACACGGTCTTTGATGTCAAAGACGATGAGGCTACGGCAGTCAAGGCCTTTGGCAAGTAAGATTCAGCGCCACCTGGAGCAGCATTCAGTTCACCTTTGTCACGAGTGACGCAAGCGTGGTCGCTCGCCGGCTGAGCACAGCTCGCGTCTGGAGCAATCATGCGTATCCCCCGCCTAGACCGCTCTGCGGTCGATGACAAAACAGGCGAGATCTTCGATCACTATCAGAAGGTTCGGGGCAATGTGCCAAACATGTTTCGCACGATGGCGCACCGACCTGAGATCATGCGCACCATGGTCGCGCACTTTCGGGCGGTAATGGAAAGCGGAACCGTCTCGCAGAAGCTGAAAGAACTGGTGATCGTCCGCACGTCACAGATCAATCGCTGCGAATATTGACTGGCCTCCCATACCGTCTTGGCAAGACGGCTAGGCTGGACCGACGATCAGATTGAACATCTAGCAGAATTCGAAACGCGCACCGACTTCGATGAGCGGGAAAAGACAGCATTGCGATTGGCGGAGATCGAAACACGAGATCCGCAGTCGTTCAACGATGCGCGTTGGACCGAACTGCGTAAGCACTTCGACGAAGGTGAGATTATCGAACTTGTGGCTGCCATTGGGCTGTTCAACTATTTCAATCGCGTGAATGATGTGCTGAGGATGGAACCGACGAAATAAGTTCCATCCTCACAGACCGCTGGCTTCATTTCTGACATTTGAAAACCGAGTATTTGGACGCGCGGCACACCAAGGTCGTCTCCAGATCGATCGGGTCGGCGGCAATGATCACGACGACGTTCTCGCGGGACTATCGCGTCATGCCAACGTAGTCGACTTCATCAGCTACCGTGTCATGGCGAAATGCCCGTAGCACTTCAGAGTGATGGATTAGAAAAACTCCCGGTAATTGGAACGCGTCGCCGATGATCCTGCCTATGCCATACGTGCGCATAATCCTGTCCCGCAACTCACGTTTCCAGACCGTCAGGCCGAATAACTGGCCTAATCTGCCGCGCTGAAGCGAGAACGCCTGATAGAGATTCCGTTCAGGATCGCTGACCCGGTGCTCTTGATCGAGACCGAATCTGGTGAAGAATTTCCTCGCCTGCTCTTCGCTGGCCATATGGACGAACGCTAACTGCGTTCCGGTGGCGTCGATCTCCGAGCGCTTCTTGCTGATCTCGGCCATCGCGGCCATGCAGTAGGGTCACCCAAACTGACGCAGGAACAGCAGCAGCACAGGACGTTCATCACTGAGCGCGGCGAGAGTGCTTCCCCGATTAGTAGGGGCATTCGCGAGAGTTTCAGGAATGGTTAGAATCGGAAGACCCCGGTGCACTGGCATGTAGAGCGATTTAAACACGGAGGTCACGAAAATTGCCGTTGTAGATAGGACATCAAATCTATTCGGTTCGCGCAAAGGCTCGCTACGTCGCCTTTCGTCCGTGTTACAGCGTGCAGCCGCAAGGAGGCGCCGGCACATACTTCTTCAGGAAATCAGCGACGCGAGTGTAGGCGTCGATCTGGTTCTCGACGCGAGCGAAACCATGGCCTTCGTTTTCATAAATCTTCAACTGTACTGTTCCCCCGCGTTTTTTGATGGCATCAGCTACTTGTTGCGNCTCCGATCTAGGGCATCGCGGATCGTTGCCGCCCGCTAGCAGCAGGACCGGAGCTTTGATGCGATCGACAAAGTTAATTGGGCTGCGATCCTCCCACAATGCTTTGTTCTTTAACGGATCACCCATAGTCGCGAGATCGTATTCCCGGAGCAGCGGGTCCTCGTTCTGTACCTCCGTAAACCAATTGACGAACGGCACGATTGGAACGCCGGCCGCCCACATATCCGGTGCNTTGGTGAGCGCCATCATCGACATGTAGCCACCATAACTGCCGCCCATGACGACAAGCTTCTTGGGATCGACATAACCGGTCTGCTGGATCCAATCAGCGGCGGCGAGCACATCCTGAAGATCGCCCCCGCCCATATCAAAGCGATTGGCATCCGTGAACTCTTTGCCGTATCCACTCGATCCGCGGTAGTTGGGCGCAATCACAAGATATCCCTGGTTCGCCAGATACTGCACGATGCGATTAAAGTTGTTCACAGTCTGAGACTGCGGTCCGCCATGGACGTACACGATTGCGGGATGCGTATGGTCGCGCGGCGCATTATGGGGCACATACACCAAAGCCGATATCTGCAACTTGCCATCGCGGCTGGGATAATAGACAAGGAAAGGCTCAACCATATCGTCGCTGCTGAGCCCAGCGAGCAGCGAATGCGTGAGCTGCTTCGCCTGCCGCAGACCAAAGTTGTACACCCAAACGTCATTCGGCGACGTTGGCCCATTATGGTAGTAGAGCAGCCTCTGGTTATCCGTCGAAAATGCTGTCGCTGAGCCCGCAAACTCGTTTACCCCCGTTTGTAGAGGCAGCATATTTGCCTGCTTGCGCGCAACGTCATACACAAACATTTCGGTAATCCCGTCGACGTTCGCGGTCCACGTAAGCAGACGTCCGTCGGGGGAGAATGAACCGGAGGTTGTTTGCCATTTCTGGTGCGTGAGCCACTCAATCCTTTTACTCGCAATCTCGAGAAGACCAACGTTGTCGTAGCCGTTCGCATTGGAGGTGATGAGCAGGTATTTGCCGTCGGGCGAAAAGGCCGTTGCGCGATAGGTGTGCTCATCGGAATGCGGCGTGAGGAGAGTGGCTTTGCCGCTGATTACGTCAGCTATAAAGACATCTGAGTTCTTGCCAGTCGCGTGTTGCTGTGTGTACGCGATCCACTTGCCGTCGTACGACCAGATCGGGCGAACGTTTCCTAGTTCCTTGGGCGTGCTCTTCGTGAGCGCACGATATCGCTTGGTGAGCACGTCCATGATGTTGATCTCGAATGTCGACGAACTTCGCGGCTTCGAGATGTACGCGATGTAGCGTGAATCGGGGGACCAAGCCTCATCTTCTTCCGCTACATCCGGAGTGTTTGTCAGATTCACCACTTCCCCGTTCTGCGGTGACGCCAACAGGATGTCCCACTGCTCGTCTCCATCATGATCGGAACTGAAGGCGATCCACTTCCCGTCGGGCGACCACGCAGGATCAGTCTGTCGCTGATCGCTGACAGTGAGCTGTGATGGCCATCCACCGTCTGACGAGATCAGCCAGATATTGTTGCGTCCCGAGATGTTTGTGATGAACGCGACTTGTTTCCCGTCGGGTGACCAAGTCGAGCTGCCGACAAAACGACTCATGTACAGCTTCTCGATCGAGAATGGCTGTACTTCCCTTTTCAGGACTTTGCTGGTGATCTGCCTCGGGTCAGTGATGGCCTGCGCGGATAGCGGAGAAGTCTGAGAGCGCAAGAATAAAGATGAGGCGAGAAATACGGTATTGAACAGGAACAGCTTGGACATGGATTGAATTTACGGTCGAATTTACCACGGAGACGGGAAGTCACAGACAACAGCATGAAGGTAAGCACTTATTGATTGGGCGCCACTGGGGAGAATGGATGACCGACCCTTAGTGGTTGAGGTTCCCTCTGGCGCCCATCTTGGTATTTCCGTGTCTCTGTGAAATCACGGCTTCGCGTTCTTGTGAATCTCAACTGTCGACCAGGTCTTATCCGCGGCATGGCAGACTGTCTCCAGTTTGCAATCCACGCACTTAGGCTTACGCGCAATGCACAAAGCCCGTCCGTGCCAGATCACACGATGAGAAAAGTCAATCCACTGATCGCGCGGAATCACACGCATTAAGTCTTGCTCAATATTCTTCGGATCGTCTGCCGTCGTGAGTTCAAGTCGCCGAGATATCCGGTGAACATGCGTGTCCACGACTACGCCTTCAGCTTTGCCGAACCATGAGCCAAGAACGACGTTGGCGGTCTTGCGCGCAGCTCCGGGTACGGTGAGGAGCTCTTGCATGTTATTGGGCACCTTGCCCGCGAAGTCATTGACAATCTTTTGCGCCGCTCCCACTAGGGACTTCGACTTATTGCGAAAGAATCCCGTGGAGCGAATATCCGGCTCGAGTTGTTCGGGCTTCAGCGCCGCAAAATCATTTGGAGTTGGATATTTCTTGAACAGGATCGGCGTAACCATGTTCACACGAACGTCTGTGCACTGCGCAGAAAGGATGGT
>C688J14111_10000219_pt1 | contig 14370 bp, 16 predicted proteins | sample HopSoiMetagenom1_FD_14111 | JGI IMG/M metagenome (IMG submission 14111)
GCCTGGCAGCCGAGCCCACCGTGATCGCACCGGCCAACCTGCGGCGCACGCCGGCAAGGCGCATCGCGCTCGCCGCGGCGGCCAGCGTGGCGGGCGTGGGCCTGGTGGGTTGGCTTGCGTTTGCGCCGCAGCGCCAGGCGCCACAGCCGGTCGCGCAGGCCCCTGGATCCGTGACGATTATCCCGCTGCCCGCCGCGACCAACGACTATCTCCTAGCCCACCAGGGCTTCTCGCCGCGCGTGTCGCTGCAGGGGATGGCACCGTACGTGCGCACGGTCGCAGAGCATCCGGCCGAGACGTCTAAGTGATGCTCGGGCGGGCCGCCGTGCTTCTGTGCGTGCTCGCCACTGCGGCGCACGCACAGTCGCCCGAGAGCCTCGCCTGGCTGAAGAAGATCCAGGAAGCGACCCGCAGCCTTTCGTACAGGGGCACCTTCGTCTACCAACAGGGCGGTCGCAGCGAGACCTCGCGCATCACCCGGCTCGCTGCCGCCGACGTCGAGAAACTCGAGGTACTCGACGGCCTGCCGCGCGAGCTCGTGAGGAGCAAGGACACGGTGCGCTGCTACCTGCCGGAGAGCAAGGTCGTGAAGGTCGAGCGCCGCACGCCCGACCGCACGTTCCCGGCGCTCCTGCCCGATCAGATCAGCGCCCTCGCGCGCCACTACGACATTGCGCTCGGGGACTCACGGCGCATCGGCGGCTTCGAGTGCCAGTCGGTCAAGCTCACGCCGAAGGACAACCTGCGCTATGGCTATCACCTGTACGCCGACCGCGCGACGGGCATGCTGGTGGGCGCGGTGACCGTTGATGCGAGCGGCAACCAGATCGAGCAATTCATGTTCACGCAGCTTGCCATCGGCAACGTTACGCCCGAGATGGTGAAGCCCCGCCAGGACGCCACGGGATGGCGCGTCGAGGACGCGCAGGCGGCACCGGCGCAGCTCAAGGGCTGGACCCTCTCGAGCGAGCTGCCGGGCTTCCACAAGGTCGTAGAGCTGAAGCGCCGCATGGAATCGAAGCCCGTCGGGCAACTCGTCTATTCCGACGGCCTGGCGGCCGTGTCCGTGTTCATCGAGCCCCTTGAAGGGCGCCGCGACCCGCCGCGCACGGGGCTTGCGAGCCTGGGCGCGATTCACATCTACACTCGCGAAGTGGCGAACCATATGGTGACCGTCGTGGGCGAGGCGCCCGCGACGAGCGTGCAACGCATTGCGAATGCCGTCGAATACCGGCGGCCTTAAGAACACTAGGAGGTCACAAATGAGAACGATGAGGGGCCTGGCCGCCCTGTGGCTGGCGGCCTTTTGCGTCGCCGCGTACGCGCAGCGCGACCTGCCCGATTTCACCAAAGTCGTCGAGGACCAGGGCAACGCGGTCGTCAACATCAGCACCACCCAAGCCGTGCGCCGCAGCGCCGCATTGCCGCAGGTGCCGGGCATGGAGGACGAGGAGGTGCTGGAATTCTTCCGGCGCTTCATCCCGCGCCAGCCCGGGCCGGGCCAGCCCGGCCAGCCGGGACAGGGGCAGGGACCCGCGCCGCGCTCGGAGAGCCGCTCGCTCGGCTCGGGCTTCGTCATCAGCCAGGACGGCTACGTGCTCACCAACGCGCACGTCGTCGAGGGTGCCGACGAGATCACCGTCAAGTTCACCGACAAGCGAGAGTTCAAGGCGAAGGTCATCGGCGCCGATCGGCGCACGGACATCGCGCTCATCAAGATCGACGCGAATGGGCTGCCGGCGGTGCGCTTCGGCGACCCGGCCAAGCTCAAGGTCGGCGAATGGGTGGTGGCCATCGGCTCGCCATTCGGCTTCGAGAACACCGTGACCGCGGGCATCGTGAGCGCCAAGGGGCGCTCGCTGCCGCAGGAGAACTTCGTGCCCTTCATCCAGACCGACGTTGCCATCAATCCGGGCAATTCGGGCGGGCCGCTCTTCAACATGCGCGGCGAGGTGATCGGCATCAACTCGCAGATCTACAGCCGCACCGGCGGCTTCATGGGGCTTTCGTTCGCCATTCCCGCGGACGTGGCGCTCGACGTGCAGAAGCAGCTGAAGGAAAAGGGCCGCGTCGCCCGCGGCCGGATCGGCGTGCAGATCCAGGAAGTGACGCGCGATCTCGCCAATTCCTTCGGCCTCGACCGCGCGCGCGGTGCGCTCGTCAATTCGGTGGAGAAGGGCAGCCCGGCGGAGAAAGCCGGCGTGGAAGCGACCGACATCATCGTCGGCTTCGACGGCAAGCAGGTCGAGGGCTCGACCGACCTGCCGCGCATCGTGGGCTCGACGCGACCCGGCTCCGTCGTGCCGGTGGAGGTCTGGCGCAAGGGCGCCACCAAGAAGATCACCATCACCGTCGGTGAGCTGCAGGAAGACCGCGTCGCCGCCGCGGACAAGCCGAAGCCGCAGAAGCAGGCCGAGGCACAGGCGAACCGCCTGGGCATCGTCGTGGCGGATCTCACGCCCGAGCAGAAGAAGGACATGAAGCTCTCGAGCGGGGTGCTGGTCACCGAGGTGAAGGCCGACGCGCGCGCCCCCGAGGTGCGCAAGGGGGACGTGCTGGTGACGCTGGTCTACAAGGGGCAGCACACCGAGCTCAAGTCGGCCGAGCAGTTCAACAAGCTGCTCGCGGGCCTGGACAAGAACGCCGTCATCACGCTGCAGGTGAAGCGCGGCGAGTCCACCGCCTTTGTGACGGTCTCCGGCCTGACCGATAAAGGCTAGCTACATCCTCTACGGCCGGCGCGGCTGCCATCTCTGCGACGAAATGGCGGCAGCGCTTGCGGCCCGCGGCGTGGCGTTCGACAAAGTGAACGTGGACGCCGACCGGGCGCTCGCCGAGCGGTACGGGTTGCGCGTGCCCGTACTGACGGACGCGCAAGGCAGGGAGCTTTGCCATGGGCGCCTGGACCCCGCCGTCCTATAAAATAGCCGGCGAGGAGGGTGCCTGACCGGCACCCTCTTTCTTTTATGCCGCAAACCCACATCCGTAATTTCTCCATCATCGCGCACATCGACCACGGCAAGTCGACGCTCGCCGACCGCTTCATCCAGATGTGCGGCGGGCTCGCCGAGCGCGAGATGGCGGAGCAGGTGCTCGATTCGATGGACCTCGAGCGCGAGCGCGGCATCACCATCAAGGCGCAGACCGCGGCGCTGGAGTACAAGGCGCGAAACGGCGAACTCTACCTCCTCAACCTGATCGACACGCCGGGCCACGTCGACTTTTCCTACGAGGTTAGCCGCTCGCTCGCCGCGTGCGAAGGCGCGGTGCTCGTGGTCGACGCGTCGCAAGGCGTCGAAGCACAGACGGTGGCGAACTGCTATACGGCGATCGAGCAGGGCGTCGAGGTGATCCCGGTCCTGAACAAGATCGACCTGCCCTCCGCCGACCCGGAGAAGGCGATCCAGGAGATCGAGGACGTGATCGGCATCGACGCCAAGGACGCAATCCGCGCAAGCGCCAAGACCGGCGAGAACGTCGCCGAGATCCTGGAGGCCGTCATCCGCCGGGTGCCGTCGCCGAAGGGCAATGCCGAAGCGCCGCTCAAGGCGCTGATCATCGATTCGTGGTTCGACAATTACGTCGGCGTGGTCATGCTCGTGCGCGTGGTGGACGGCAGCCTCAAGCCGAAAGAGAAGGTCCACCTGATGAGCACCGGCGCGGACTATCTCTGCGACCAGGTCGGCGTGTTCACGCCCAAGTCGAAACTCAAGGATTCGCTCGGCGCAGGCGAGGTCGGCTTCGTCACGGCCGGCATCAAGGAGCTGCGCGCAGCCAAGGTCGGCGACACGCTGACGCATGCCGCCAAGCCCGCCGCCGGGCCGCTGCCCGGCTTCAAAGAAGTGAAGCCGCAAGTGTTCGCGGGGCTCTATCCGGTGGAGGCGAACGAATACGAAGCGCTGCGCGACGCGCTCGAGAAGCTGCATCTCAACGACGCCTCGTTCCACTACGAGCCGGAAACCTCGCAGGCATTGGGTTTCGGCTTCCGCTGCGGCTTCCTCGGCCTCTTGCACATGGACATCGTGCAGGAGCGGCTCGAGCGCGAATACGGCATGCACCTCATCACCACCGCACCGTCGGTCGTCTACGAGGTCAAGCTGCGCGACGGCACCGTGGAGCAGCTATCGAACCCGTCGCGGCTGCCGCCGGTCGAGAATATCGAGGAGTTCCGCGAGCCGATCATGGCGTGCCGGATCTTCGTGCCGCAGGAATACGTCGGCCCCGTGATCACGCTCTGCACCGAGAAGCGCGGCGTGCAGACCAACCTGCATTACTCGGCGCGCCACGTGGTCGTCTCGTACGACCTGCCGCTCAACGAAGTGGTGCTCGACTTCTTCGACCGCCTGAAATCCATGACGCGCGGCTATGGCTCGCTCGACTACGAGTTCAAGGAATACCGTCCGGCCGACATGGTGCGGCTCGACATCCTCGTGAACGGCGACCGCGTGGACGCGCTCTCGACCATGGTCCATCGCGAGGGCGCGCAGCGCCGCGGGCGCGAGCTCGTCGAGCGCTTGCGCAGCCTGATCCCGCGCCAGATGTTCGACGTGGCGGTGCAGGCCGCGATCGGCGGCCACATCATCGCCCGGGAGAACGTGAAAGCCTTAAGGAAGAACGTGCTCGCGAAGTGCTATGGTGGCGACGTCACGCGCAAGCGCAAGCTGCTCGAAAAACAAAAGGAAGGCAAGAAGCGCATGAAGCAGGTCGGCTCGGTGGAGATACCGCAGGAGGCGTTCCTCGCCGTGCTGCAACGGGGCGACAGTTGAACTTCGCCCTGTTCCTGCTGATCCTGCTCGTCGTCACCGGGCTGGTGTGGGGCCTCGAGGCGGCGTGGCTCAGGAAGCGCCGGCCGGAAGGGCGCAAGCAGCCCTGGTGGGTCGAGTACTCGGTGAGCTTCTTCCCCGTAATCCTGATCGTGTTCCTGCTGCGCTCGTTCCTCGTCGAGCCGTTCAAGATCCCGTCGTCCTCGATGGTGCCGACGCTCCTCGTTGGCGATTTCATCCTGGTGAACAAATTCACGTACGGGATTCGCCTGCCGGTCGCGAACAAGAAGGTGGTCGAGCTCAGCTCGCCCCAGCGCGGCGACGTGATGGTGTTCCGATATCCCGAGGATCCGTCGCTCGATTACATCAAGCGCGTCGTCGGCATACCCGGCGATCGTGTCGAATACCGCAACAAGCGCCTGACGATCAATGGCCAGCCGGTCGCCTATCGCCAGGTCGACGATTACCTCTCGCGCGAGCGCATGCAATTTTCGCGGCGTTATGTCGAGACGCTCGGTCGCACGGACCACGAGATCCTGATCGATGACGACGCCCCCGCCGCCGTCGTGCCGACGCGGGCGGCGGGCGGCAATTGCAACTACAATAGCAGCGGCCTCGTGTGTACCGTCCCACCGGGGCATTACTTCATGATGGGCGACAATCGGGACAATTCGAGCGACAGCCGCGTCTGGGGATTCGTCCCGGACGAAAACATCGTCGGCAAGGCCTTCTTCATCTGGCTGAACCTGAACGACCTCGGGCGGTTCGGATCGTTTCGCTGATCCGTTGGAGGGGAGGTAGCACTATGCGGCGCAGTTCTAGATTCGGACAACAAGGCGTCAGCCTGGTGGCGCTGATTTTCGGCTTCGCCATCCTGGTCATCGTGGCCATCTTCGGCATGAAGCTCGTGCCGTCCTACCTCGAGTTCCGCTCGGCAAAGAATGCGATCGACGCGCTCGCGCGCTCCGGGGGCGCTTCGCCGGCCGACATCCGCCGGCAGTTCGAGTCGCGCTCGGCGATAGATGACATCACCACGATCAAAGCGTCGGACCTCGACATCACCAAGCAGGGCAACCAGGTCGTGATCAGCTTCTCCTACCGCAAGGAGGTGGCGCTGTTCAGGAACGTGGGCCTGTACATCGATTACCAGGCGACCTCCGGAGGCGACTAGATCGCCGCGTCGCTCGAGGAACGGCTCGGCCACCGTTTCGCGCGGCCGCAACTTCTCGCGCAGGCCCTCACGCACCGCAGTTTCGGCCCGCAGCACAACGAAAGACTGGAATTTCTCGGCGACGGCGTGCTCGGCTGCGCCGTCGCCGCGGAGCTTTACGCGCGCTATCCGCGCCTTTCCGAAGGCACGCTTACGCGCCTGCGCGCGAGCCTGGTGCGCGAGGAGACGCTCGCGGAGGTGGCGCGCGAGATCGGGCTCGCTGCCGAGCTCAAGCTCGGCGAGGGCGAGCTGGCCGCGAGTCCCGAGCCGCGCCCGTCGATCCTCGCCGACGCCCTCGAAGCGCTGTTCGGCGCGGTGTTCCTCGATGGCGGCTACGAGGCCGCGCGCGACGTGATGCTCGCCACTTTCGCCGAGCGCATCGACCGCCTCGATCCCGAGCGGCCGAGCAAGGACGCGAAGACCGAGCTGCAGGAAGTGCTGCAGGCCGCGCATCGGCCGTTGCCGGTGTATCGCGTGGTCTCGGTCCAAGGCGCGGCGCATCGCCAGTCGTTCGAGGTCGAATGCGCGGTCGAGAACCTGGTGGCTACCGGGACCGGAGCGTCGCGCCAGAAGGCGGAGCAGGGCGCCGCGCGCGCCATGCTGGAGAAGCTCTCCGCATGAGCCACCGCTGCGGCACGGTGGCGCTGGTCGGGCGCCCGAACACCGGCAAATCGAGCCTGCTCAACAAGCTGGTCGGCGAGAAGCTCTCGATTGTCTCCCCGCGGCCGCAGACCACGCGCCATCTCGTCACCGGCATCGTCACGCGGCCGGAGTGCCAGTTCATCTTCGTCGATGCGCCCGGCAATCCGCCGAAGCTGAAGAGCGTCCTGCACAAATCGCTCAATCGCCGCGTGGGCGAGGCGGCGACGCAGGCCGACGTGGTGCTCTTCGTCGTCGAGGCGCTACGCTTCGGCGCAGAGGACAAGGCGGCGCTCGCGCGCATCCCGGACGGGCAGAAGATCATCGCCGTCCTGAACAAGGTCGATAACGTTAAGAGCCGTGGGGACCTGATTCCCTTCCTCGACCGCTTGTCGAAGACGCGCGAATTCGCCGCCCTGGTCCCGGTCAGCGCGCGCACGGGGAAAAACCTGCCGGAGCTCCTGCGGGTCGTCGCCGAAGCGCTGCCCCAGGGTCCTGCCACCTACCCGGAAGATCAGCTGACCGACAAGGACGAGCGCTTCTTTGCCGCCGAGATGCTGCGCGAGAAGCTCTTCCAGACGCTCGGCGAGGAGCTGCCGTACCGCTGCGACGTCGTCATCGACAGCTTCAAGGAAGAAGGCCGCCTGCGGCGCATCGAGGCCTCGATCCTGGTGGAGCGGGACAGCCAGAAGGCGATCGTCCTGGGCGCTAAAGGCGAGCGGCTGAAGGCCATGGCGACCGCGGCCCGCAAGGATCTCGAACGCCTGTTCAACGGCAANGTTTACCTCGGCGTATGGGTGAAGGTGCGCCGCGCGTGGACGGACGATGCACGGGTCCTGCGACAATTGGGGTACGAGTGAGAAAACGTGCCGACCACGAGCCGGGCTATGTCCTGCACACGTACGCCTACAAGGAGACGAGCCTCATCGTCGAGGCCTTCACGCGCCGCCATGGGCGCGTGGCGCTCCTTGCGCGCGGCGCGCGCCGGCCGCGCTCGGCGATGCGCGGCATCCTGCTCGCCTTCCATCCACTGCGCCTGGGCTGGAGCGGCTCCGCGGAGCTCTCGAACCTCATGCAGGCGGAATGGGGCGGCGCGCTGCAGCTGCTGGCCGGTCGCGGGCTGATGTGCGGCTTCTATTTAAACGAGCTGATTCTGCGGCTCCTGCCGCGCGAGGACCCGCACGAGGCGCTCTTCGATTACTACAGCGAAGCGCTCGGCCGGCTGTCGGCCGGCGAGCCGTTCTACGCCGTGCTGCGCAGCTTCGAGAAGCGCATGCTCGGCGAGCTTGGCTGGGCGCCGGTCTTCGACCGCGAAGCGTTGTCAGGGGATCCGATCGAGCCGGCCGGTTCCTACGTCTACGAGCCCGACCGCGGCCCGGTGCGCTCCTCGCGGGGCGACCTGCTGGTCAGTGGCCGGACGCTCCTCGATCTCGCGGCCGATGACTACACCCGCACCGAAACGCGCGACGAGGCGCGCTATCTCATGCGCGCGCTCATCGGCCAGCGGCTGCATGGCCAGACGCTGCACACGCGCAGCGTCCTCATGGAACTGAACGAGCTGTGATCGAGCTTGGCGTCAACGTCGATCACGTCGCCACCGTGCGCCAGGCGCGGCGCACGTACGAGCCCGACCCGGTGTGGGCGGCCGTCGAGGCGCACCTCGGCGGCGCCGACGGCATTACGTGCCACCTCCGGGAGGACCGGCGCCATATCCAGGACGAGGACGTGCGGCGCCTGCGCGAGCTCACGCACATCAAGCTGAACCTCGAGATGGCCGCGACCGAGGAGATGGTCGGCATCGCGTGCCGCATCAAGCCGGAGATGGCGATGCTGGTTCCCGAGGGCCGGGCGGAGATCACCACCGAAGGCGGCCTCGACATCGTCACGCAGGAAGCGCGCCTCAAGGCCATGGTGAAGCGCCTCGTCGACGCGGGAATTCGCGTCTCGGTCTTCATCGACGCGGACATGAAACAGGTCGAAGCCGCCCAGCGTGTCGGCGCCACGGTGTGCGAGATCCACACCGGGCCGTACGCGCATGCCTTTCATTCGAAGGGGCGCGATGCGGAATCGCCCGCCGTGGTTTCAGAGCTAAAAAGGATACAAACGGCCGGCGACGCGATCCGCGGCATGGGCATGCGCTTCAACGCCGGCCACGCGCTGAACTACTTCAACGTGCAGCCGGTCGCGGCCCTGAAAGGCGTGCGCGAGTTGCACATCGGCCATGCCATCGTCAGCCGCGCGCTCTTCGTCGGCATGCGCGAGGCGGTGCGCGAGATGAAGCGCCTCATGGTCCAGGCTGCGAAGTGATTTTTGGCGTCGGCACCGACGTGGTCGAGATCGAGCGCATCAAGAGCGCGCTCGAGCGCCACGGCGAGCGCTTCGCGCTGCGCATCCTTTGCCCGCCGGAGCTGGAGCGCTTCAAGCGCCATCGCCTGCCTGCGAATTACCTCGCCAAGCGCTTCGCCGCGAAGGAGGCCTTCACCAAGGCGCTCGGTACCGGCATCAAGTCCCCCGCGAACTGGCATGGCGTCTGGGTGCGCAACCTCGCTTCGGGCAAGCCGGTGCTCGAATACTCCGACGCCCTGGCTGCGCTGCTCAAGAAGCGTGGCATAACGTCTGCGCACTTGTCGCTCTCTGACGAGCGCGGCGTCGCCTTTGCTACGGTGATCCTAGAGTGCGAAAAGTAAGGCTGCCACCCGGCCCGGTGGTGGTGGATGTCGTCGGCACCACGCTCGCGGAAGACGATCTGAAGCGCATCCGCCATCCGGCGGCCGGGGCGGTGATTCTCTTCGCGCGCAATTATGAAAACGGGCAGCAGCTCGCGGCGTTGACCGCAGACATCGAGAGACAACGCGAGCCGGCGCTGCCGATCTGCGTTGACCACGAAGGCGGGCGCGTGCAGCGGTTCAAGGAGGGCTTTACGCTCATCCCGCCGATGCGCATGCTCGGAAAAATGTGGGACCGCGATCGTGAGCTCGGCCGTGCCGCCGCGACGGCCATCGGCTATGTGATCGCGTCGGAGCTGGGCGCGCACGGCGTCGACTTCAGCTTCGCGCCGGTGCTCGACCTCGACTACGGCGGCAGCTCCGTCATCGGCGATCGCGCGCTGCATTTCGATCCGACGGCGGTCGGCGCGCTCGGCGCGTGCCTGGTGCGCGGCTTGGCGCAAGGCGGCGTCGCCGCCGTGGCGAAGCATTTCCCCGGGCATGGCTATGCCGAGGCCGATTCCCACGTCGCGGTGCCCAAAGACGAGCGCGCCTTCAAGGAAATCGCGAAGAAGGACATCGCGCCCTACAGGACGGTGATCGACGCCGGCCTCGCCGCGGTGATGCCGGCGCACGTGATCTATCCGCAGGTCGATACGGAGCCCGCGGGTTATTCGAAGCACTGGCTGCAGCAGGTCCTGCGCGGCCAGCTCGGCTTCAAGGGCATCATCTTCAGCGACGACCTGTCGATGGAAGGCGCCGCGGTCGCCGGCGGTCCGCCGGAACGCGCGCGCGCCGCGCTCGCAGCGGGATGCGACATGGTCCTCTTGTGCAACAACCCGGAAGGTCTGGACGCGCTCCTGGACTCGCTCGGCGAGCTGCCACTCGCGAACGTCGAGGGCTGGGAGAAGATGCGGCGCCAGGGTGGCCGCGACTTGAGGAAGAGCGTGGCTTATCGGGAGGCGGGGGAACTGCTTGCTAAGACCAACCCCCCGCTCGCTACGCTTGTTTCCCCGCAAGAACCACCGGCTACCTAAGCGCGCTCCATGTAGGTGCCTTCGGCGGTGTCGATCTTGATCTTTTCGCCGGCGGTGACGAACGGCGGCACCTGCACCGTGATGCCGGTCTCCATCCGTGCCGGCTTGAACGAGGTCGTGGCGGTCGAGTGCTTGATGCCCGGCTCGGTATCCACCACGGTAAGGACGACGGAAGGCGGCAGCTCCACGCCGATGGCGCGGCCGTTGTAGAAGTTGATCTGCACGTCGGTGTTCGGCAGCAGATACCCGGACTGCCCTTCGAGAAAATCCGCGTCCAGCGAGAGCTGCTCGTAGTTCTCCTTGTCCATGAATACGTAGCTGTCGCCGTCTTGGTAGAGGAACTGCATGTCGCGCGGGTCGACGAAGGCGCGCTCGACCTTGTCTTCGGTGCGGAAGCGCTGGTTGGTCTTGGTGCCGACCTCGATGTCCTTCATCTCGACCTGCATGAACGCGCCGCCGCGCCCGCCGACGTGCACGTGGTAGCTCTTGAGGACGCGCCACACCCGCTTGTTCCACTCGAGGAGCTGGCCGGGACGGATCTGGACCGCTTCGACTTTTGCCATGGGATTGCCGCTTGCGAAAAGGCGCGAATTTTACCCCATTTATAATGAAATCAATGGCATTCGATGCAAAGGGCTTCGTCGCCGGGCTGCCCAACCTGCCCGGCGTCTACCGCATGCTCGGAAAGGACGGCGACGCGCTGTATGTCGGCAAGGCGCGCGACCTGAAGAAGCGCGTGGCGTCGTACTTCAACAAAACGGCGCAGAGCCCGCGCATCGACATGATGCTGACGCAGGTCGCGGCCATGGAGGTGACGGCAACGCGGTCCGAGGGCGAGGCGCTGCTCCTCGAAAACAATCTCATCAAGAGCCTCAACCCGCGCTACAACATCCTTTTCCGGGACGATAAGTCCTATCCTTACCTGATGGTGACGGGCCATCGGTACCCGCGGCTCGGCTTCCATCGCGGCGCGAAGGACAAGCGACATCGCTACTTCGGACCCTTTCCCCACGCGTACGCCGTTCGCGAAAGCATCCAGTTGCTGCAACGGGTCTTCCGGCTGCGCACCTGCGAGGACACGGTATTCGAGAACCGCTCGAGGCCTTGCCTGCTGCACCAGATCCAGCGCTGCACGGCGCCGTGCACCGGCAAGATCGCGCCGGAGCCTTACGCCGAGGACGTGGCGAACGCGATGCTGTTCCTGGAAGGCAAGGAAGACGAGGTGATTCGCGGGCTGACGGACAAGATGCACCACGCCTCCGAGGCCCGCCATTACGAGCAGGCGGCGATCTATCGCGACCAGGTGCGCGCCTTGGGGAAGATGCAGGCGCGCCAGTACGTGGAGTCCAATCGCGGCGTCGACGCGGACGTGGTCGCCTGCGAGATCGAAGGCGGTATCCCGTGCGTGAACCTGGTGATGATCCGAGGCGGACGCCACGTCGGCGACCGCAGCTTCTTCCCGAGCAACGCCGAAGGCGCGGCGCCCGGCGAAGTGGTGAGCGCCTTCCTCGAGCAGCACTACCTGGAGCAGCCGCGTCCCGGCCTGGTTATCGCAAGCGAGCCGGTCGAGGGAATGGAAGTGCTGACCCCGTCCCATGGTGAGCGCCGCGTGTGGCTCGACATGGCAGCCAAGAACGCGAGGCTCGCCATCGCGCAGCGGGTGCGTGACCGCGCCACGCAGGAAGGCAGATTAGCGGCGTTGAGGGAAACGCTCGCGCTGCCCGAAGGCGCCAACCGCATCGAGTGTTTCGACATCAGCCATACGATGGGGGAGGCGACGGTGGCCTCCTGCGTGGTATACGACCGGCAGCAGATGCAGAAATCCGAGTACCGGCGCTTCAACATCCGCGGCATCACGCCTGGCGACGACTACGCCGCCATGCGGCAGGTGCTGACGCGCCGCTACGAGCGCGTGACCGCCGAAGCGGGCAAGGTGCCGGATCTCGTGCTGATCGACGGCGGCAAGGGACAGGTTGGCGTGGCGCGCGGCGTGCTCGCGGATCTCGGACTGCACCAGGTATGCGTCGTCGGCGTGGCAAAAGGGCCGGAGCGCAAGCCCGGCCTCGAGGAATTGATCATCGAATCCGATTCGCGCAGCCTGCAGCTCGCGCCTTCGCATCCGGGGCTGCACCTCATCCAGGCGATCCGCGACGAGGCGCACCGCTTCGCGATCGTCGGCCACCGCGCGCGCCGCGGAAAGACGCGCACCACGTCGATGCTCAACGAAATCCCGGGCATCGGCGCGAAACGCCGCCAGGCGCTGATCGAGCACTTCGGCGGCCTTCGGGGGGTTCAGGCGGCGGCGGTGGACGACATCGCCAAGGTGGAAGGCATCAGCCGGCCGCTCGCCGAACGCATCTACCGGCACCTTCACGAGTCGGCCGCGGCGTGATCGTCCTCACCATCCCGAACCTGCTGACGCTTTCGCGGATCGTGCTGATCCCGCTCATCATCGGCGTTTACTACCTGCCCTACGACTGGATGTCGTACGAGAGCAAGAACATCACCGCCACCGCGATCTTCATCTTCGCCGCGGTCACCGACTGGCTGGACGGCTATCTCGCGCGCAAGCTGAACCAGACCTCCGCCTTCGGTGCATTCCTCGACCCGGTCGCCGACAAGCTGATCGTCGCCGGGGCGCTCATCGTGCTGCTGAAGGAAGGCCGCGTGGACGCGGTGGTCGCGCTGATCATCATCGGCCGCGAGCTCGCCATCTCCGCGCTGCGCGAGTGGATGGCGAGCGTCGGACAGGCGCAGAGCGTGGCCGTGGCGTACATCGGCAAGCTGAAGACCGGCTTCCAGCTCGTGGCGATCCCCATGCTTCTCTACGACGGCACGTTGCTCGGGTTCCTCAATTGCGCGGTGCTGGGGGCGATCCTGATCAACATCGCGGCCGTCCTGACCGTCGTGTCGATGCTTTACTACCTGCGCAAGGCGCTGCCCCATGCGCGGGTCGACGCTTGATATAATCCGCCCCTTTCGCGGGAATAGCTCAGTTGGTAGAGCGCAACCTTGCCAAGGTTGAGGTCGGGAGTTCGAGACTCCTTTCCCGCTCCAGATTCGAAGGGGAAGGCTCCAACCTTCCCTTTTTTGTTAGTCAGCAGGGCGGGATGGCAGAAGGGTCATGCAGCGGCCTGCAAAGCCGTCTATGCCGGTTCGAGTCCGACTCCCGCCTCCAAAGCCCCCTTTAGCGGAATAGAAGTTGCTGGACGTTAGGCCTCTAAAGGAGGTTCTATGTCCCGCATTCCCTTTGTTCTTGCGTCGATTGCCGTAGCAGCGCTGGCCGGCTGCGCCTCGGAAAGCCGCGTTACGCCGGCGCCCGCTCCGGTGGTGGTCACGCCCGCGCCGGTCGTTGCGGCGCCCGCGCCGTCCGTAGTGGTTCAGCAGCCGAACGGCCAGGCCGTCGTAGTGCCGCAAGCCAATGCTGGCGCCGCGGTTGTCGTGCCGCCGGCCCCTGGGCCCCTGCGCGCTGGATTCGGCCGCGTCGCGTCCATCACGCCCATCCCGGTCGCCGCCGCCGGCGGGGGCACGGTGATGAGCGCAAATCGCCGGATCGGCCTACGCATGGACGACGGCTCGATGCAGTACGTCGACTCGACCGCGACGCCGCTCGCAGTCGGCGATCGCATCGAGATCATGGCCGACGGCAAGATGCGCTATCCAGTGCAGTAAAAAGGCCTTTCCAGTCCTTCCCCGTGCCGAGGGGTATATTTTCGTCATGGGGAAGGGGAAACCCGTTCAGCGAACGGGTGAGCTTGCGGCTGTAAGCGAGGTCCTTCGGCTACTGGCGCAATCGCCGGACGCCGATGCGGTGCTCGAAGCGATCGCCACTCGCGCGGCGCGGCTTTGCGCGGCAACCGATGCACAGGTGTTCGTCGCCGATGGCGATGCGATCCGGCATGTCGCGGGCTTCGCGCCGGCGCCGGGCTCGCTCAAACTCGGCGCGGTGGTGCCGTTCGACCGCGGCTCGGTGATCGCGCGCGCGGTCATCGACCGCACGATGGTGCACGTCGCCG
>C688J14111_10000221_pt1 | contig 14324 bp, 16 predicted proteins | sample HopSoiMetagenom1_FD_14111 | JGI IMG/M metagenome (IMG submission 14111)
GCGTGCGCGCCGCGCGCGCTGCGGCTCGATCCGACGGTGCACGACCCGCTCGCGCACCAGACGCTGATGATCGAGGAGGTGCGAAGCCGCGCGTCCGAGTTCGACGTGCTGCACTTTCACCTCGACCACGTGCACCTGCCGGTATTCCGCCCCATCGCCCGCAGGACCGTCACGACCATGCACGGACGCCTCGACGGCGCCGGCCTCGCGGAGCTTTATCGCGAGTTCGATGACATGCCGCTGGTCTCGATCTCGAACAGCCAGCGCGCGCCGCTGCCATCGGCCAATTGGGTCGGCACCGTGCATCACGGACTTGCGCGCGAGGTCTGTCCCTTCAACCCGGCGCCACGCGGCAGGTACTTCGCCTTCCTCGGCCGCGTGTCGCCGGAAAAAGGCCTGGAGCGCGCGATCGAGGTGGCGTTGCGCGCCAAGGTACGGTTGCGCATCGCGGCGAAAATCGACCGCGCCGACGAGGATTACTTCAAGGCGCGGCTGCTGCCGCTCTTCTCGCAGCCGGGCATCGAGTTCGTCGGCGAGGTGAACGAGGCGCAGAAGCCCGCCTTCCTCGGCAACGCCACGGCGCTGCTCTTCCCGATCGACTGGCCGGAGCCCTTCGGCCTCGCGATGATCGAGGCCATGTCGTGCGGCACGCCGGTGATCGCCTGGCGCAATGGCTCCGTGCCGGAGATCGTCGAGGAAGGCCGCACCGGGCTGATCGTCGAGTCCGTCGACCAGGCGGTGGCGGCGCTCGAGAAAGCGGCGCGTCTGGACCGCCTGGGCGTGCGCGATCGATTCGAGGAACGCTTCTCGGCCGCGCGCATGGCGCAGGACTACCTCGCCGTGTACCGCGCGCTCGCCCGACGCCGGGCGGTGGCGGCGGCATGAAGCGGGAAGCCGAGAACACCGGCACGGTGCTCGTGCCGGGCGTGGTGTCGCTCGCCGCGTCGAGCCGGCGCACCCTCAAGCACGGCGACAGCTTCGCGATGTTCGACGAGTTCGGCGACGTGGTCGACGTCGAGCTTTCGCCCACCGGCCTCTTCCACCACGACACACGCTACCTCTCGCGCCTGCAGTTCACGATCGAAGGCCATCGTCCGCTCGTGCTGTCGTCCACCGTGCAGCCCGACAACGTCATGCTGGACGTGGACCTCACCAACCCGGATCTGTTCGACCGGGAAGGCAACCTGGTGCTCGCGAAGGACACTTTCCACATCGCGCGCTCCAAGTTCCTGTGGCGGGCCTCGTCCTACGAGCTCTTCACGCTGACGAGCTACAGCGAGGCGCGCCAGCGCCTGCATTGCGCGCTCGAGTTCGATGCCGATTTCGCCGACCTTTTCGAAATCCGCGGCTACCGGCGCTCGAGCCGCGGCAGCATCGCGGCCCGCGTAGTCGGCCGCTCGGAAGTGGTTTTCGACTATGCCTCGCTCGACGGCCGGCCGCGGCGCATGCAGATCAGCTTCGCGCCGGCTCCAGCGCGGCTCACCGAGACGGCGGCCGCGTTCGAGCTGGATCTCGCGCCGCGCGAGCGGCGGCCGATCGGGGTGACCGTGCACTGCGCGGAAGGCGCGAACCCGGCGCGCGCGGAGCGCCGCTTCTTCGTGGCGCGCCGCACGGCCCGGCGCGAGTTGACGGCGGCGCGCGAGAGCGCTCCGCTCGTCGAGACCTCCAACCTGGTGTTCAACAATGTGCTTGAGCGCTCGAGCGCCGACCTCGCGATGCTCAGCACCTCGACCGAGCATGGTCCATATCCCTATGCCGGCGTGCCCTGGTTCTCGACCGCGTTCGGGCGCGACGGGCTGCTGACGGCGCTCGAAATCCTGTGGGTCGAGCCCGATGTCGCGCGCGGCGTGCTGCGCTTTCTCGCCGCGCACCAGGCCGAAAGCGAAGACCCGGCGGCCGACGCCGAGCCCGGCAAGATCCTGCACGAGGTGCGCGAGTGCGAGCTCGCGCGCCTGGGAGAAGTGCCGTTCGCGCGCTATTACGGCTCGATCGACTCGACGCCGCTCTTCGTCGCGCTGGCCGGCCTCTACTTCGAGCGCACGCGCGACCGCGACACGCTGCGCGCCATCTGGCCCAACGTCGTGCGGGCGCTCGACTGGATCGAGCACTCCGGCGACCGCGACGGCGACGGCTTCGTCGAATACGGCCGCAAGCGCTCGAGCGGCCTGCGCAACCAGGGTTGGAAGGACTCCGAGGACTCGGTATTCCATGCCGACGGCACCCTCGCCGAAGGGCCGATCGCGCTTTGCGAGGTGCAGGGGTACGTCTATCTCGCCTATCGCACGGCGGCGCGCCTCGCGGCGGAAATGGAGGACCTCGGCCTCTCCGCCGGGCTGACGGTCAAGGCGGAGAAGCTGCGGCGGCAGTTCGAAGATGCGTTCTGGGACGACGCGCTGGGCACCTATGCGCTCGCGCTCGACGGTGCCAAGCGGCCGTGCCGCGTGAGGAGCTCGAATGCCGGGCAGATCCTCTTCACCGGTATCGCCGCCCCGGAGCGCGCTGCGCGGGTCATCGGCGGCCTCTTCGACGCCGATTTCTTCAGCGGCTGGGGGGTGCGCACGCTGGCGCGCCGCGAGCGCCGCTATAACCCGGCGTCGTACCACAACGGCTCCGTCTGGCCGCACGACAACGCCATCATCGCGCTTGGCCTCGCGCGCTACGGGTTCTGCAACGAGGCGCTGGAACTCACCACGGCACTCTTCGACGCGGCCGCGCACATGCACCTGCGCCGGCTGCCGGAGCTTTTCTGCGGCTTCGAAAGGAAGCGCGGCAAGGCGCCGACCCTCTACCCCGTCGCCTGCGCCCCACAGGCCTGGGCGGCCGTGACCCCCTTCGCCCTGATCCAGGCGTGCCTCGGGCTGGAGGTCGACGGCGGCGCCGGCAAGCTCCGCCTGCGGCGCCCCCGCCTGCCGCATTTCCTTGATTGGATGACGATCAGGCGGCTGCGGCTGGGGTCCGGCAGTGTCGACCTGATGATCCGCCGGCACGACTCGAGCGTGGCCGTGAACCTGATCGGATCGGGGGGTCGAGCCGAGGTCGAAGTGCTCCTATAATTTCCCCATGCTCTCCACCTCCAAGGCCTTTCCCCCCATCGGATCCAAGTGGCGCGATGCCGATCGCCGCGCCAAGCGCACCGTGCAGGTAGTGCGCCTCGACATGGATTCCAAGCGCGTGCGTATTCACTGCATCGAGACCGACATCCTCAGCTGGGCGAAGCCCGAGCGCTTCAACGGCACGAGCCGCGGCTATATCCCGCTGCAGGTGCCGAGCATCGCTCTGAAAAAGCGCTAGCGCGCCTTACCCGACGTAGGGATTGGGGCCGGCGGCATCGCGCCCCGGCGGCGGCTCCGACGTATCGTCGGTGCCAGTCGCGCTGGTCTCGTCGAGGATGATGTCGACGACTCGCAGGAAAATCTCGCGCGGCGGCTTGCCGTCGTCGGCGATCCAGTTCTCGATCTGCGCCACCGGTACCTGCAGCACCCTTGCCAGCTCGCGGCGGCCGCCGAGAAGCTCCGCCGCCTTCGCCAGCGCACGGCTGTAAACACTGATTGCAGTCACGCGCGCATCATTCCGTAACGTTGCGGGGCGCACAATCGCCGCCCGCCCGACAATTTGCATCGGGTCGGGACCGACAGGGATTGCCCGACTAGTTGGCGGGACCGGCCTTGTCGAGGTGCAGGAGCACGATCTCGACGGCAGCGAGGAACACCATTTGGGGCGGCTCCTCGCGCCCTTCCAGCCAGCCGCGCACGCCCGCCTCGGAGAGGCCGAGGTGCCGCGAGAGCTGTTCCACGCCGCCCAGGATCAGGCACGCGCGGTGAAGTGCCCGGGCGTAGGTGCTTTGCCGCGCGGGCGGCGGGCTCGGACAGTCGGCATTCGCCGTTAGCGGGGCGGCCATTGCGTTGATCATCCACCCGGTCGCGACGCTCCTCAAGTCGCGGTGCGGCATTCGCGCGTGTCGAATTTCGTCGAATGCCGCCGTCGTCAATCGAGGGTGGCGGCATGCGCGTCGCCCGCGGCCTCGCGGCCGGCGGGCGGCTCGGGCGCGGCATCCGAGGCGGCGCTGTCCTCGATCAGGAGGTCGACCACGCGGAGGAACAGCTCTCGCGGCGGTTTCTTCTCGCCGAGGATCCATTTCTCGACGTCGGCCGGCGCAACCTGCAGCGTGCGCGCGAGCTCCTCGCGGCCGCCGACCATCTCCGCAGCCTTGCGCACCGCGCGACTGTAGACGCTCGCCGCTTTCACGTCGGCAGGCCCGGCGCGTCGGGTCCCTCCAGCCAGCGCACGAGATCGGCCTCGGCGACACCCAAGTGAGCGGCGAGGCCCGGCACGCCGCCGAGGATCATGCAGGCACGGTGCAGCGTGCGCGCATGGTNCGCATGCGCTCAGGGCTTGAGCTGCGAGAGCGCCTCGAGCAGGCGCTCGAGGGTCACGGGCTTGGCGAAGTGATGATCGAAGCCGGCCTGCATGGCGCGCGCCACATCCTCCGGATGCGAGCGGCCGGTGACGGCGATGAGCGTCATGGATTNGCCCCANGGCTCGGCGCGGATTTTCTCGGCCAGCGTGTAGCCCGACATGCCGGCCATGCCGATGTCCAGCACCGCGGCGTGCGGCTGCGCCTGCGCGCCGATGCGCAGCGCCTCTTCGCCGTTTGCCGCCTTGTAGGTCTCGTGCCCGGCGATGCGCAGGAGCGCCGTCAGGGTGTGCGCGGCATCGGCGTTGTCGTCGACCACCAGGATGCGCAGCATCCGCGCCGCCGCCGTGAGGCGCACTGCGGCCCGCACCGCATCGCGAAACTCGATCGCCGCGCGCTCCGCGCCGGCATCGCGTGCCAGCTCGGGCAGATCGATGTACGCGACCGCGCCGAGCGCCTCGCAGGCTTCGCGCATGGCCGCGAGCCCGGTGGTGCGCAGGCTGGTCGGCGCCGCGCGGCAGCAGATGAAGGGAATGCGCGCCGCCGGCGCGTAGGACTTCACCGACTCCAGGAACCGCAGCATCTGCGAGCCCTCGAAGTGCTGGCCGCAAACGATCGCGTCCACGGCGTGGCTGCGCACGAGATCCAGGCCTTCGTTGAGCGTATGCACCGGGACCAGCATGAAGTCGTCGCCAAGGATGCCGGCGAGGGTCCGGCAGCCTTCGCTGCTTTCGGCGATCAGCACGCGCTTGCGCGGCTCGGCCGCCGCCGCGGGCTTGTTCTCCTCGAGGATGACGTCGAGCACCTTTTCGAAGATCGGCTCGGGCGGAAATGCGCGCGCCGCTAGCCATAGCGCGAGATCGTGCGGATGCACGCCGAGCGACTCGGCGAGTTTTTCCCTCGAACCCTTGATCGCCAGCGCGCGCTTCAAGAGCCGCGCCGAAGTCTGCGCGTCTAGCTTGTCGTCCCCCACGGCGCGCAATCATAAATGCTCGGCGTGCGATCTCCAACGTCGGGAATACCCTGACAGCGCCGCCATTCGCGATTGAGCGCCGTATCGGCGGGCATACAATCCGCCGCTCATGCCTCTCGCCCTCGGGTCGGCGCTCGCGCAGAGCGAAACCGACCTCGCCGACTTTTTCGAGAACGCCGCGATTGCCCTGCACTGGGTCGATGGCCGCGGCATCATCCTGCGCGCCAACCGGGCCGAGCTCGAGTTCCTCGGCTACGCGCCCGAGGAGTACATCGGGCGCAACATCGCGGAGTTCCACGCCGACACCGACCTCGCCTGCGGCATCCTCGCCCGCCTCACCGCCGGCGAGACGCTACGCGACGAGCCCGCGCGCATGCGCGCGCGCGACGGCACGCTGCGGCACGTGCGCATCACCTCGAACGTCAAGTGGAAGGATGGCCAGTTCGTCCATACGCGCTGCATCACGCGCGACGTCACGGCGCAATTCCAGGCGCGCCAGGTCGTCGAGCGCACCAGCGATTACCTCGAGGGCATGCTCGAAGGCTTCGTCGCCTACGATGGCGACTGGCGCATGACCTACATGAACCGCGCCGCCGAGGAGCTCCTCGGGCGCGAGCGGCGCGATGTGCTCGGCAAGACCTGGCACCAGGCGTTCCCGCACGCGGTCGGCAACCCCGTCGACCAGATGTACCAGCGCGTGATGCGCTCGCGGCGCGCCGAGCGCATGGAGTACTGCTATCCGCATTACGAGTATCGCTGGCTCGAGATCAGCGCCTCGCCGGTGGCCGAGGGCGGGGTGGCGGTCTATTTCCGCGACATCAGCGAGCTCAAGCGCCGCGAGCGCGCGCAGGCGCGCCTCGCCGCCATCGTCGAGTCCTCCGAGGACGCGATCATCTCGAAATCCCTCGACGGCATCGTCGAATCGTGGAACGCCGCGGCCGAGCGCATGTACGGCTTCAGCGCCCGGGAGGCAGTTGGCCAGTCGATCCTGATGGTCATCCCGCCGGATCGCCACGGCGAGGAGGACGAGATCCTCGCGCGCCTGCGGCGCGGCGAACGCATCGAGCACTACGACACCGTGCGCCGCCGCAAGGACGGCGAGCTCATCGATGTGTCGCTCACCGTGTCGCCGATACGCGATGAGAAGGGCGCCGTGGTCGGCGCCTCAAAGATCGCGCGCGACATCAACGAACGCAAGCGCGCCCAGCAGGCCCTCGAGGACGCGAACCGCTACAAGGACGAGTTCCTCGCCATGCTCGCCCACGAGCTGAGGAACCCGCTCGCACCGATTTCCAACGCGCTGCAGCTGATGCGGGTGGTCGAGCCGACGAGCACGCAGAGCGTGCAGGCGCGCGCCATCATGGAGCGGCAGCTCGCACACCTCGTGCGCCTGGTGGACGACCTGATGGAGGTGTCGCGCATCACGCGCGGCAAGATCGAGCTGCGCCGCGAGCCGCTACTGCTCTCCTCCGTCATGCTGTCGGCGGTCGAGACGGCGCGCCCGGCGCTCGAAGCCGCGCGCCACAACTTCCGCATCGACATGCCCGCCGAGGCGCTCGAGATCGACGGCGACTTCGTGCGCCTTGCGCAGGTGATCTCCAACCTGCTCGGCAACGCCGCCAAGTACACCGACGAGGGCGGCGACATCTCGCTCGAGGCGGCGCGCGTCGGCGACGAGGCCCTGATCCGCGTTCGCGACAACGGCATCGGCATCGAGCCGCAGATGCTGCCGCGCATCTTCGAGATGTTCGCGCAGGCGCCCACCAGCGAGCGGCGCTCGCAGGGCGGGCTCGGCATCGGCCTTGGGCTCGCGCGTACGCTGGTCGAGCTGCACGGCGGGCGCATCGAGGTGAAAAGCGCCGGGCGTGGCAAGGGCGCCGAGTTCACCGTAGGCCTTCCGATCGCGCCCGCCGCGCGCAATGCAGCGCCGCGCCCGGCGGAGCTCCAGCCCAGCGCGCCCAAGCCGAACCGCCGCCGCGTGCTGATCGTGGACGATAACGTCGATGCCGCGCGCACGCTGCAGATGGTGGTCACCACCATGGGCCACGACGCCGATACCGTGTACGACGGCCGCGCCGCGCTCGACGCCGCGCGTAGCAAGCGGCCCGACATCGTGCTGCTCGACATCTCGATGCCCGGCATGGACGGCTTCGCCGTGGCGCGCGGCCTGCGCAGCCAGCCGGAGCTGCGCGAGATCCGCGTGGTCGCGCTCACCGGCTACGGCCAGCTGGAAGACCGGCGGCGCAGCCGCGAGGCCGGCTTCGACGAGCACCTGGTGAAGCCGGTGTCGCCCGACGACCTGCGCCGCCTGCTCGCTTCCTAGCTACTTCAGATTCTTGAGATTCAGCGCGACCATCTCGAGCTCGCGGGTGATCTCGGCGTATCTCGCGCGCTCGGGCGCCGGCTGGTTGAGGAGCCACGTGAGCGCGGCGACGACGCTCGAGGCGATCTGCGCCGCCGGCATCGCCGCTACGCCCGTGAATTTCTGCGCGAGCTCGGCGAGCTCGAACTCGGCGGCTTTCTCGGCCACTCGCGTAAGCCGCTTCTCGATCGCCTTGCGATCGAGGTTGGTCGGCCAGCGGATGGTTTCCGTTTCGCTATCGGCGCCCACGTGATATTTTATCTTTCCTTCGCGGATGCCTAAACGTGCCAAGGTGGCGACATTCCGGTGGTGTTCCTCACCACGGACGACAGCGTGTCGAGCGAGGCGAACCGGCTCGGCGCCGCTGCCTCGGCGATTAGCCATTCAGGGCTTGATCAGCCCGTGGCGCACGGCGAAGCGCACCAGAGAAGGCAGGTCCTCGACGGCGAGCTTCGCCATGATCCGGCTGCGGTAGGTATCGATGGTGCTCGGCCGCACGCCGACGATGCGCGCGATCTCCTTGCTCGTGCGGCCCTCGACGACGAGCACCAGCACCTCGCGCTCGCGAGGACTGAGGCCTTCCAGCACGGCGGCTGCGCGTTCTTTTTCCTTGGCCACGATGTGAGTGCTGCGAAAAAAGAGAGCCCCGCTTATCTGGGGAGAGTGCGCGGGGCTTGGGAATCACGCGAGCTGAGCGCGTGACAGGGACAATAACGGGACCGCCGCGCTGCGTCTGTCGTGAAATCTGTACGCCGTGCCGGGTTTTTCTTAGGCACCTAAGCATTTTGCCCGCATCGGGGTGCCCCCTACAGGGCTGTCCCGCGACCGGGTGCGACCATTGCAGCACCCTGGCGTATGAAGCTACCGACGCTCGGAAATCTGAACGCCGACCTGCCGCCCATTGCGGAGCACGTCTCCGCGCGCATCCGCGACATCTTCGAGCAGTGCCCCCACCTCGCCGGCTTTACCGTGCAGGACGTGGGCACGCTGCCCGAATCGGTGCGCCCGCAGGGCGTGGAGGAAGGGATTGCCGTGACCGACCTCGCGATCTACCCGCTGGTGAACCGCGAGCAGTGCCAGTCGATCTACGAATCGCTGAGCCTCGCGCTCCTCGAGCTGATGTGCGACCGGCCGGGGGCGAAGGATTTCCTGCCCGGGCGCACCTTTGCCCGGGCGGTGCACTGAAGACGATTACTGCCGGGTGGGACGGGCCGCGCTGATCTCGGGCGAGCTCTGCTCGACCGTGGCGTCGATGTCGATCTGGTGGCGCACGAACTTGGCGAGCGCCAGCACGAACTTCAGGCGATCGAGGGCGATCCGCTCGGGATAGTCCTGCATGGCAAGCTGCAGCTGCTCCTCGATCTGCACGAGCTTGGCTTTGATTTCGGGCGACGGCGGCGGATAGATCGGCATTTCTGGGGTCCCTTGACGCAGGCGTACGGTAGTGCATCGGCGGCCGGGGCGCAGTCGTGGTCTCCGGTGAGTTTTTGTAGTAGTTGCACTACAAATGTCTTCTTTGCCCAACAGGATAGACAGGGCGCGGCGCCTTCGCGTCTACTCGTCGCATGGCATCGCAAGCCTGGCAGCGGGAGCGTGAGCGGCGCGTCCTCATAGTCGAGGACAACGCCGACCAGGCGGAGACGCTCAGGCTGTTCCTGAGCCTCAAGGGGCATCGCCTGGAGATCGCGGCGAGCGGCCCTGCCGCCATCGAGCTCGCGCGCCGGCAGCGTCCCGACGTGGTGCTCCTCGACCTCGGGCTGCCGGGCTTCGACGGTTTCGAGGTGGCCCGGCGCCTGCGCCAGGAGCACGGCACGACCATGCGCATCATCGCGGTCAGCGCGTATGCCTCGGAGGCCGACCGGCGTCAGTCGATGGAAGCCGGCTGCGAGCTTCACCTGGTGAAGCCCGCCGACCCGCGCTTCATCGAGAGCCTGCTCGGCTAGGCGCGGGGGCGCAGCGCGGCGAGTCGCCGTAGCAGCGTCTGCGGGTCGTACGGCTTGGCGATGAATTCNGCGAACCCCGCCGCCTTGGCGAGGCGCCGGTCCGGCTCGCTCGAGTATGCGGTCATCGCGATCAGCACCGGGCGCTCGTCGCCGTAGCGCAGCGTGATGTCCTCGGCGATCTCGAGCCCGCTGCGGTCGGGCAGCACGATATCCAGCACGACGACATCCGGCTTGAAGCTCGACACCGCGTCGAGCACCTGGACGCCGGCGCGTAGCAGGTGCACGTACATTCCGGCTTCGCGAAGCAGCAGCCCAAGGGTCAGCAATGAATCCCGATCGTCGTCGACGATCAGCACGCGCAGGGGTTGTCGCTCGTCAGTCACGTTACTCGCGGGCGACGAGCCAGCAAGAAACGCTCCCTTCGATTCTCTGCGGGTGGGCACGGCGCAGAGAGCTTGCGCGTAGCTGCGCCGCGGTGCCGTGGACTACGTCACGGACGGCTCACAGTAAATCCTTCCACTTGGCGCGGATCTTCGCCTGCAGCTCCTTGCTGGCCTCGGCTACCGCCGGAAATTCGTGCAGATGGTCGTACGGGCGGCAGGCGTCGATCACGGCCTTGGAGGTGAGCGGCGCGTCGTAGCGGTAGGCGACGAACATCGGGTCGTTCTTCGAGCCCAGGCCGCGCTGGATGATGTCGATGTCGATCGCCGGATCGGTGCGCGTCGCCACCGCCCACATCACTTCCTGCAGGTTGGACGGATCGATGTCCTCGTCCACCACCACCGAGTAGCGCGACATGTACGCGCCGACGCCGCACTGGCTGAGGATATGGCCCGCCTGGCGCGCGTGGCCCGCGTAGCGCTGCTTGATCGCCACCACGTTGAACATGCGCGCGCCGCCGATCTCGTGGGCCCACACGGCTTTCACATCCGGCACGCCAGCCGCCACCAGCGCATCCATCAGCAATGCCGAGCGCATCACCGCCTTGGAATACGAATAGTCGTTGGGCGGCTTCGCCGGCGGGCTGCCGACCATGATCGGATTGTCGCGGTAGTACACGCGCTCCACCGTTACGGCGGGCGCCCTGCCCTCCTTGCCCGGGTAATAGCCGTGGAACTCGCCGAACGGGCCCTCGACGCGCTCGTCGTTCGGCTCGACGTGGCCCTCGAGCACGATCTCGGCGCCTGCCGGGAACGGCAGCCCGGTGATCTCGCCCGGGATCACGGCCACCGGCCGGCCGAGGATCGCGCCGATGTAGTTGTACTCGCACATGCCGAAGGGCACCTCGATGCCCGAGATGAGGTAACCGAGCGGATCGGCGCCGATCACGATTACCACCGGGAAGCGCTTGCCCGCGGCCTTGTGCTTCTCGTAGTGAATGCGGCCGTGCTTGCCGGGCACCATGTCGAGCGCGACGTGGTTCTTGTCCAGGAGCTGCACGCGGTAGGTGCCGACATTCACCCAGTCGGTGTCCAGGTCGCGCGTGATCACCGAGCAGCCGGTGCCGATGTAAGGACCGCCGTCCATCTCGTGCCAGAGCGGCGATGGGAACTTGGAGAGATCGGGCTCCTTGTCGGTGTTTTCCAACGCGGGCCCTGTTTTCACGATGCTGTAGGGAAACCGCGCAGCCGCCGCCTGCCATTGCGCCGGCTTGCCGCGCAGCGCCTCCACCAGCCCGCCGTGCGTCTTCTCAACCGGCAGGCGCAATATCGAGGACAGGCGCGCCGGGCTCGACGTGCTGCAGGTCAGCACGCGAAAGCCCTTGGGATAGCCCTTGATCTCGTCGAAGAGGAGCGCCGGCGGCACGTCCTTCTTGACGTTCAGCTCGCTGATCGCGCCGAGCTCGAGGTTCCAGTCGGCGCCGCGCACGTGGCGCAGCTCGCCGAGCCTTTCAACTTCAGCGAGCCAGGCGCGCAGATCGAGCGGATCGCCGGTCATGGGCGATTATAGAATTGGGCAACCTTGGGGAGGGTGCATGGCCAGCGAACCATCCAGCGTCAATCCGTATGCGACGCCAAAATCGGCCGTCGCGGAGTCCGGTCCGCCGTTCGAGCCGGCGAAGCTGTTTTCGATCTCGGGCCGCATGGGCCGCGCGCGCTACATCACTTACGGCATGGGCGCGTACCTGCTCTTCGGCGCCCTCGGCGGCCTGCTCAGCGTCGCGATCGGTCCCTTCGGCGTGATGCTCGGCGTGCTCGCGGGCCTGGTGATCGCCTACACGCTTTCGATGCAGCGCTGCCACGACTTCAACGCCACCGGCTGGCTCGCCCTCCTCGTCTTCGTGCCCCTCGCGAACCTGATCTTCTGGTTCATTCCCGGCACCGACGGCCCCAACCGCTTCGGAAAACCGACACCGCCGAACGGCGTGCTCACGCTGATCCTGGTTTGGATCCTGCCGGCGATCGTGGTAGTCGGCATCGTCGCCGCAGTGGCGCTGCCGGCGTACCAGCAGTACCTGCAGCGCGCGCAGCAGATTCGCTGACTAGATCAGCTTCGCGATCACCGGGAAGTACTCGGTGGTGTGCCCGGCTGCGGCCGCCTTGTCGAGGAGCGCCTTGGCGTTCTTGAGGCCGGTGAGCTCGATGCGCGTCATCTTGGCGAGCTCGAGCGCGTAGCCCGCATCCTTGAGCGCGTACTCCACCGAGAACGCGCGCTCGGGGAACTTGTTCGGCACCATCGACTTCAGGCCGTGGTTGCGTAGCGCGAAGCTGTCGGCCGAGCCCTTGGACAGGACGTCGAACGCTTTTTCCGGATCGAGGCCGAGCTTGCGGATCACGGCCAGCGCCTCGGCCAGCGCCGCGACGTTCTGGAACAGCACCATGTTGTTGATGATCTTCATGGCCTGGCCGGCGCCGGCGACGCCACAGCGCACGACGTCGGTGGCGAAGTGCTCAAGCGTCGGCTTCACGCGCGCAAAGATCGACTCCTTGCAGCCGACCATCACCAGGAGCTTGCCTTCCTCCGCGGCGGCGCGCGTACGCGCCACCGGGGCATCGATGTAGTTCACGCCTTTCGCCTGGAAGCGGGCGGCGAGATCGCGCGCGAGCGCCACCGGCGTGGTGCTGAGGTCCATGACGTAGGTCGCCGGCTTCATGTGCGTGAGCAGGCTTCCGTTCCCCGCGCAGACCTGCTTCACCTCGTTGGAACCGGGCAGCGAGAGGAACACCATCTCGCAGCGCTCGGCGATTTCGCGCACGCTGTCCGCGATCTTCACGCCGTGCGCGGCCAGCCGCTCGAGCGGCGGCGCCGACACGTCGTAGGCCATGACTTCCTTGCCGCTCTTTTTCGCCAGGTGGCGGCAAATGGGCTCGCCCATGACGCCGACTCCGATGAAGCCGATCATTTATGCTCCCTCCGGGGCGAAACTATACCGATGCTCGAGACCACCATCCCTGCCCGCCTCGACCGCCTGCCCTGGTCCCCCTGGCATTGGCGCGTGGTGATCGCCTTGGGCGTGTCCTGGCTCCTCGACGGCCTGGAGGTGACGGTGGTCGGCTCGCTCGGCCCGGCGCTCGAGCGGCCCGACACGCTCGGCCTCACCGCCGGCGAGATCGGCTGGGCGGCGTCCGCCTACATCGGCGGCGCCGTGCTCGGCGCGCTCTTCTTCGGGCGCCTCGCCGACAGCCTCGGGCGGAAAAAGATGTTCCTCGTTACGCTCGTCGTGTATCTGGTCGCGACTGTCTTCACCGCGTTTTCTTTCAACCTCTGGAGCTTCGCGCTCTGCCGGTTCTTCACCGGCTTCGGCATCGGCGGCGAATACGCCGCGATCAATTCGGCGATCGACGAGCTGATTCCCGCGCGCCTGCGCGGCACGGTGGACCTGGCGATCAACGGCACCTTCTGGGTTGGCGCCGCGATGGGCGCCGGCCTTTCCATCGTGCTCCTGCATCCGGGCTGGATCGGCGCCGCCTGGGGCTGGCGCCTCGCCTTCCTCACCGGCGGCGTCCTTGGCTTCGCAATCCTGATGGTGCGCCGCCACGTGCCGGAAAGCCCGCGCTGGCTGATCCGTCACGGGCGCGCCAAGGAAGCCGAGACAATTATGGATGACATTGAAAGCCAGGTGAGCAACTCGCGTGGCGCGCTGCCTCCCGTGGAGACAAAGCTTTCCATGCGCGCGGTGCCAGCGCCCGGCTGGATGGAGATCGCGCGCCTGATGGCCACGCGCTTTCGCCGCCGCGCGATCCTCGGCCTGACGCTGATGGCATCGCAGGCGCTCTTCTACAACGCCATCTTCTTCACTTACGCGCTGGTGCTCGCGCGTTTCTATGGCGTCGCGGAAGAGAACGTCGGCTACTACATCTTTCCGTTCGCCCTCGGCAACTTCCTCGGCCCCTTGGTGCTGGGGCGTTTCTTCGACAGCGTCGGGCGCCGCCGCATGATTGCCGCGACCTACACCGTCGCCGGGATCGGACTCGTCGCCACGGGCTACGCGTTCGCGCGCGGCGCGCTCGGGCCGGTCGGGTTGTCCCTCTGCTGGAGCGCGATCTTCTTCGTCGCCTCGGCCGCAGCGAGCTCGGCCTACCTCACCGTGAGCGAGATCTTCCCGGTCGAGATGCGCGCCATCTCGATCTCGCTCTTCTACGCGCTCGGCACGGCGCTCGGCGGCTTCATCGGCCCGCCGCTCTACGGCGC
>C688J14111_10000225_pt1 | contig 14245 bp, 13 predicted proteins | sample HopSoiMetagenom1_FD_14111 | JGI IMG/M metagenome (IMG submission 14111)
AGACGGAAACGACGGTGGTGCATGGCGACTACCGCCTGGACAACGTCATCTTCCATCCGAGCGAGCCGAAGATCCTCGCGGTGCTCGACTGGGAGCTTTCCACTCTCGGCGATCCGCTCGCCGACTTCGCCTACCACTGCATGAGCTGGCACATTCCGCCGGGACAGTTCCGCGGCATCGCCGGACTTGATCTCGCGCAACTCGGCATACCGACAGAAGCCGAATATGTGCGGCGGTACTGCGAGCGAACGAAGCGCGCAGCCATCGATCCGTCGCACTGGGACTTTTATCTCGCCTACAACCTGTTCCGCATCGCCGCCATCCTGCAGGGCATCATGAAGCGCGTGGTCGACGGCACGGCGGCATCGGCGCACGCAAGAGACGCAGGCGGGCGCGCCAAGCCCATGGCCGAGCTCGGCTGGAGGCAGGTGGAAAAAATTCTGAGGAGAGCTGCTTGAACTTCGATTACACGCCCAAGGTGCAGGAGCTGCGAAAGCGCGTCGGCGATTTCATGGCGCAGCACGTCTATCCGAACGAGCACAAGTGGCACGAGCACACGCGGAGCGACAAGCGCTGGACGCCGGTGCCGATCATCGACGAGCTGAAGGCCAAGGCGCGCGCCGCCGGGCTGTGGAACCTGTGGCGGCCGAAGTCGCACGGCGGCGAGCTCACCAACCTCGAGTACGCGCCGCTCTGCGAAATCATGGGGCGCGTCGAGTGGGCGCCGGAAATCTTCAATTGCTCGGCGCCCGACACCGGCAACATGGAGACCATCCTCAAGTACGGCACGCCCGAGCAGGTGAAGCAGTGGGCCGAGCCGATCCTCGAAGGCAAGATCCGCTCGGCGTTCCTGATGACCGAGCCCGACGTCGCTTCATCCGATGCGACCAACATCCAGCTGCGGATGAAGCGGGAAGGCAACGAGTACGTCATCAACGGCAAGAAGTGGTGGTCGAGCGGTGCCGGCGACCCGCGCTGCAAGATCTACATCGTGATGGGCAAGACCGATCCCGATAACGCGTCGCGCCACAGCCAGCAGTCGATGATGCTCGTGCCGGCGGAAACCAAGGGCATCAAGATCCTGCGGCACCTCAATGTCTTCGGCTACGACGACGCGCCCCACGGGCACATGGAGATCGAGATGAAGGACGTGCGCGTGCCGGCGTCCAACATCCTGCTCGGCGAAGGCCGCGGCTTCGAGATCGCGCAAGGCCGGCTCGGACCCGGCCGCATCCACCACTGCATGCGCTTGATCGGCCAGGCCGAGCGCGCGCTGGAGAAGATGTGCCGGCGGGCCACCGAGCGCGTGGCGTTCGGACGCCCGGTCGCCGACCAGGGCGTGACGCGCGAGCGCATCGCCGAGGCGCGCATCATGATCGACAGCGCGCGCTTCATGGTGCTCAACGCCGCGCACAAGATGGACACGGTGGGCAACAAGGTCGCGAAGAAGGAGATCGCGATGATCAAGGTGCTCGCCCCCAACATGGCGCTGCAGGTGATCGACTGGGCGATGCAGGTGCACGGCGGCGGCGGCGTGTCCGACGACTTCGGCCTCGCCTACGCCTACGCGCACGCGCGCACGCTGCGCTTCGCCGACGGCCCGGACGAAGTGCACCGCAACCAGATCGCCAAGCTCGAGCTCGGCGAGCAAACNTCCCTCGCGCAGGCCCTTGCCCAGCGCAAACACGGATAGGGCGAAAGCGGCTGTCTTCCCCGCGAAGGCGGGGACCCCGTTACCCGAGTCAAAAGACGTTTTGCGCCAAGCTTTCAGAATCAAACTGGGTCCCCGCCTTCGCGGGGACGACGGTCGACCATCGTGAGTCAGGCTGATGTCTTAGTCCTCGGCGCCGGCATTGTCGGCATCTCGGTCGCCGTGCACCTGCAAAAGCGCGGGCGCTCGACGGTGCTGGTCGACCGGCGCGGTGCGGCCGAGGAAACCTCCTACGGCAACGCCGGCCTCGTGCAGCGCGAGGGCGTCTACCCGTACGGCTTTCCGCACGACTTCGGCGCGCTCTTCCGCTACGGCATCAATCGCACGATCGACGCGCACTACCACCCATCGGCGATCCCGATGCTCGCCGCCTTCCTGTGGAAGTACTGGAACCATTCCAAGCCCGCGCGCCACGCCGAGATCGCGCGCGCGTACTCGCAGCTCATCAACCACTGCGTCGAGGAGCACGAGGCGCTGATTCGCGAGTCCGGCGCGCAGGACCTTGCGCGGCCCACGGGATGGATGAAGGCCTTCCGTACCGAACGCGAGCGGGACAAGAGATTTTCAGAGGCCGAGCGTTGGAAGCAGGAATTCGGTCTCAACTACCGCACGCTNAGCGCAACGCAATTGCAGGCGGCCGAGCCGCACCTCGCCCCCGTTCTGTGCGGTGCGCTGCACTGGACCGATCCGCTCGCCGTTGTGGACCCACAGGGCCTGGCGTTGTCGTACTTGAAGCGATTCGAACAGCTCGGCGGCCGCTTCGTTCAGGGCAATGCGGCGAGCCTGCGCGAAGGCTGGACGCTGCGCACCGTGGAGGGAGACGTCACTGCCAAAGACGTGGTGGTGGCGCTCGGCCCATGGTCAGACGTGGTGACGAAGCGCCTCGGCTATGACCTGCCGTTGGCAGTCAAGCGCGGCTACCACATGCACTACCGCGCCGCCGGAAGCGCGGTGCTGAACCACCCGGTGCTCGACCACGAGCGCGGCTACTTCCTCGCGCCGATGACTCGCGGCATCCGGCTCACCACCGGCGCGGAGTTCGCGCTGCGCGACGCCATTCGCACGCCGGTGCAGCTCGGACGCGCCGAGCCGATCGCCCGCGAGCTGTTCCCGCTAGCCGAACGATTGGACATGGAGCCGTGGATGGGCTCGCGCCCCTGCACGCCGGACATGATGCCGGTGATCGGCGCGGCGCCGAAGCACAAGAATCTCTGGTTTGCCTTCGGCCACGCGCATCACGGACTCACGCTTGGCCCGGTCACCGGGCGCCTGATCGCCGAGATGGTGTGCGGCGANAAGCCGTTCGTCGACCCGCTGCCCTATCGCGCCGACAGGTTCTGAATCAGCTTTGCGGCGCGCTCGAGCTCGGCGCGCGAGTTGAGGATGTCGGGGCAGATCCGCAGATAGGAGCCGCGCGCGTCGACTTTGACGCCTTGCTCTGCCAACCGGGCGGCGAGCCCGGTTGCATCCGGGCGCACGAGCGTGATGAAGGCGCCGTGGGAGTCATCGGCGCCTTCGGCGTCCGGTAGCAGCGAGGCGAGGAGTCGCTTCTGCTCGAGGTTGTAGGCGCGGATGCGCTCGACGCCGAGCTCGATTGTCATCTCAAGGCCGGCGAGCGCCTGCAGCGGGCCGAGCACCGGCGGCGTGGATTCGAGCCAGCCATCGCCGCCCGCGGCGAACTGCGGTGGGTTGGGGCGCTCGTACTTGAACATGTCCTTCTTCGCGAACCAGCCGGTGTCGAGCGTGCGGCGCGCGTGGTGGCGCGGATGGACGTAGAGCCAGCACACGCCGGGCCCGCCGCGCAGGTACTTGTACGAGCCGCCGACGGCGAAGTCGACGTCGAGCGCGGCGACGTCGAGGGGCAGCACGCCGGCGTGGTGATAGACGTCGATCATCACCATCGCGCCCTGGGCGCGGAGCTTGCGCACGCATTCGGCCAACCCACTGAACAGCGACCCGGTGCGAAAGGCCACGCTGGAGATCACGACCAGCTCGCAGGGCTCGGCGCGGAAGGCGTCGAAAGGCTGCGTCTTGAGGTCGAGGCGGCCTTTGTCGCGGTAGACGCGCAGGATGAAGTCGAGCGAATCGAACTCGGCGTTGGTGGTGAGGACGCGCGGCTTGCCGGAAAACGAGTTCAGCACCGCGCGCAGGCCTTGTCCTGCGCTCGTCTTTGGCACGATGCAGTCGGGCGAGGGCGCGTTGATGAGCTTCGCGGTGAGCGCGCGCCATTCGTCGCGCTTGGCGATCCAGAGATCCCACGCTTCTCCCATGTCGCGGTACCAGGCGTCGAGCGCGGTACGCACGTCGTCGGCGGTGCGATCCGGCGGCCGGCCGAGGGAATGGTTGGCGAGGTAGACCTCGTCGCGCCCGAGCACGCGCGCGAAGCGCGGCCAGACGTTGGCCTTCAGCCACGCCTCATCCAAGATGGGTGCGGACTTCAATCAGCTCGGGAAAGAGCGAGATCTCCAGCGTGCGGCGAAGGAAAGCGACACCCGCCGTGCCGCCGGTGCCGCGCTTGAAGCCGATGATGCGCTCGACCGTCTTCACGTGGCGGAAGCGCCAGAGCTGGAAGTTCTCTTCGACGTCGACCAGCTTCTCGCACATGTCGTACTCGGCCCAGTAGGACTCCGGGTCCTCGTACACCGTCTTGAACACCTGCACGACGCCCGGATGCATCGCATACGGCTGCGACCAGTCGCGCTCGACGCGCTCCGGCGGCACCGGGAATCCGCGGCGCGCGAGGTAGCGCAGGTACTCGTCGTACAGGCTCGGCGCTTTGAGGAGCTGCTCGAGGTAGCCGGCCTTCTCGGCATCGAAGCGATGCAGCTCCACGCGCTGGGCGCTCTTGTGACCGAGCAGGAACTCGATGGCCCGGAACTGGAACGACTGCAGCCCGGACGCCGGTCCGAGCACGTTGCGGAACTCGGCATATTCGGAAGGCGTGAGCGTCTCGAGCACCGCCCATTGCTCGAAGAGCTGGCGCTGCACCTGCTTTACGCGCGCGAGGATCTTGAAGCAGGGCTCCAGGCGATCGCCGCGCACGTGGGCGATGGCGGCGGCGAGCTCGTGGATCATCAGCTTCATCCACAGCTCGGACACCTGGTGCTGCACGATGAACAGCATCTCGTCGTGGTGCAACGAGCGCGGGCGCTGGGCGGACAGGAGCTGCTCGAGGCCGAGGTAGCCGCCATACGACGTGTCGGCGGCGAGCTCGGTGATGATGCCAGGATCATCCTTCGTCGGAGGCATGGTCCCTATAATGCCATCCCCATGCTAAAGCTCTGCGGCTTCCACATCAGCAACTACTTCAACAAGGCGCGCATCGCCATGCTCGAGAAGGGCATCGACTTCGAGCTCGATCCGACCTGCCGCCCGTCCCAGGACGAGGCCTTCCTCGCGCGCACGCCGATGGGCAAGATTCCGTTCCTCGAGATGGACGGCGGTGCGCAGCTCTCCGAATCGCAGGTGATCTGCGAATACCTGGAGGACGTTTACCCGCAGAAGCCCCTCTATCCGCGCGATCCGCTGGAGCGAGCGCGCGTGCGCGAGCTCATCGTGATCATCGAGCTGCACATGGAGCTCGTCGCGCGGCGCCTCTACCCGTACGTGTTCTTTGGAAAAGGCCCGGCGCCCGATGAGCTCAAGCAATCGATCGAGAAAGAGCTCGCGAGGGGCGTGCGAGCCTTTCGCATGCGTGCGAAGTTCGATCCTTACGTCGCGGGCGCGGAGCTCACGCTCGCCGATTGCGCGGCGTTCGTGCACCTGCCGCTGGTCTCGATGTCGAGCAAGCTCGCCTTCGGCCAGGACATCCTCGAGTCGATGCCGCCCATCAAGGGCTACCTGAAGATGCTCGGCGAGCGCCCCGCCTTCCGCACGGTGCAAGAGGACCGCAAGGCCGCCCAGGCCGCGATGCAGAAGAAGTAGCGGTGGGAGATTTCCAGGAATACCTGCGCTACCTCGTCACGCTGACGGCGGTGCTGGATCCATTCCTAGCCATCCCGATCTTCATCGGCGTGACCGCGACGCGCGACGACCGCGGCCGGCGGCGCCTGATCCAGGTGGTAAGCCTGACGGTGTTCCTCGTGCTCGCGGGCGCCGCGATCTTCGGCGAGCGCCTGCTCGACGTTCTGGGCGCAAGCCTGCCGGCGTTTCAGGTGGGCGGCGGCCTCGTGCTGCTTCTCATGGCGCTAGCCATGCTGAACGCGCAGGTGGGCGCAATGCGCCAGACGCCCGCGGAAGCCGAGGAGCTCGAGTCGCGCGAAGTTTCCGGCGTGGTGCCGCTTGCGGTCCCGCTCCTCGCCGGTCCGGGCGCGATCAGCACCACCATCATCGCGGCGCAGGCGGGCGGCTTCGCGCACATCATGGCGCTCATCGTCTGCATCGCGCTCGTCAGCGTGCTGGTGTTCGTGATGCTGCGCGTTGCGCACCTCGTGGGCGCGCGCATGGGCATGAGCGGGCTCAACATCGCCACCCGCATCCTCGGACTGATCCTCGCCGCCATCGCCATCGAGACGATGGCAGACGGGCTGAAAGGGTTGTTTCCAGCCCTCGCCGGTTAGCGCGCGGTTGCCTCTTCCGCGATGGCGCCGTACTTCGCGAACACGCCGCGCGCGCACATCGCGATGTTGTCCGTGCGCGCCTGCACCGTCACCACGATGCCGCCATTTTCGAAGGCCTCGCCGTAGTGGCGCGCCTCGCCTTTCGGCACGCCGAGCTCGACCAGCGCCTTGGCGAGCTCCGCGGCGGTGCCAACGCCCGCATTGGCGAGCTGTGAACCAAGCGAGCCAAAGGTGCGGATCATGCCGCCGCCGGGGAGCGAACGGGTGGCAGCCTCGAGCCCCTGGGACATCCAGCCGATCAGGGTTTTCGCGGCTTCCGCGTTGGTGTCGAGCGCCTTCTTCACCGTCTCGGCGCCCTGTCGCCGGCTTTCGCGCATCGCATCGCGCGCCATCACGCTGATGTCGGAACGGTCGCAATGGCAGCTATCCACCAGCTCGTCCACGAGATGCTGCGCATCGACCGGCTTTTCCACTACGCCTGCTATCGTCGTCGTCATACCGACGTCGGTAGCAAGCGTCGTGCGAGCTCAGAGCGACATGGGNTTGCGGGGCGGGTGCTCGTCGAGGATGTCTTCCATCCGCGCGCGGATCGCGCCCTTGATGCGCGGATGCGTGAGGATGTAGAAGCGCTCGTCCTTTATGGCCTGCACCACCGCGCGGGCGACGTCCTGTGCCGACAGCCGCCCGGAAGCCACCGCCTTTTTCAGCATCTGCTCGCGCGCCAGCATCGTTTCGCTTTTGACCGTCGGCTCGACCCCGGTCGGCCGATTGCGTTCCGAGTCCGCGATGCCGGTGGGGACGTAGGCCGGGCACAGGACCGATACGCCGACCGCCGAGCCGCGCTCGCGCAGGTCGTGCAGCAGCGTTTCGGTAAACGCCACCACCGCGTGCTTCGTTACGTTATAGGCCGCCGAGCCGGGCGGATTGATGAGGCCGGCGACGGATGCGGTGTTCACGACGTGGCCGCTACCCCGCGCGATCAGGCGCGGCACGAAGCTGCGCACGCCGTGGATCACCCCCCATAGGTTCACGCCGACGATCCATTGCCAGTCGCCCAGGCTGCCTTCCCAGGCGGCCGCGAGCGGCGAGACGCCGGCGTTGTTGCAGACGACGTCGGCGCCGCCGAGGTCGCGATCGACGAGCTGCGCGAAGCGCTCGACGTCCTCCTGCTTCGATACGTCGACCTTCAGCGCCAGGGCGCTCACGCCCTTTGCTTCCACCTGCGCGAAGGTGTCGCTCACGTCGGCGACATCGCCGAGCGCCACGTGCATGCCTTCATCGGCGAAGGCGAGCGCCATCGCGCGCCCGAGCCCGCTCGCCGCGCCGGTGACCACCGCTACCTTGCCTCTGAGCTCTTTCATCGCGCCTCCAGCCATTCCGCTGCCTCGCGCCAGAGGCTATCGCGAAAGCGCTCGCGGAAAAAGCCGAAGTGGCCGAGCGCCTTTGCGCCCACATCGCGTGGCGCCACCCGCCGCGTTTCCCATGGCGCATTCGGGTACAGACGCCGCAGCGCCTCGACGGCGGAAAGCGGCGCGAACGGGTCGTCGGTGATGGCATACGCCCGTATCGGAATTTTTATCTTCGCGTAAGCGTCCTCCACGCCGAGCGCTCCCACCAGGTAGCGCGGATGCCGGCACCAGCTTGCCCACTGCAGCGCGACCCCCATCGGCAGGTCCTCGCCGAAGCCGAAACGCGCGGCCGGAAAATAGCCGTGCAGCTTCGCCACGCCGGGCAGCGCGAGGTGCGTCACCGGCCACATCCATGCACGGCCGAGCAGCGGCCAGTTCTTCCAGTAGCCGCTCTGCGAGCCGACCATCAGCGCCGCGGCGATGCGATCCGTATCGGGCAGCAGCCCGAGCGCCTGGCCGCCGAAGCTGTGGCCGACCACGTGGACCTTTCTCGCACCGAGATGCGCAAAGGCGGCGCGTGCATCCAGCAGCGCCCAGTCCTGCATGCTTGCCCTCAGTTTTCTGACATCACCGCTGAGCGAGCGGCCGATACCGCGATAGTCGAACGTGAGCACGGTGAAGCCGCGCCCGGATAGATAAGCGGCGAATTTCGCGTAGTAAGACTGCGGCACGCCCGTCGCGGGCATGACGAGCACCGCATGTTCACCGGAGCCGTAGGTGGTGGCGCCGAGCGGGTAGCCGTCCTTGGCGGTGAGCGTTATCTCCACGAATTCCAGAGGAGCGACGCGCCGCCGACAATGATCAGCCCCTCCATGAAGAGCACATGCAGGTGCGCGTGCATGCGCTTGACGAGCCAGGCGGCGAGCGCGCTGCCGGGAATGGTCGCCAGGCCGACGAGCACGCCGGCCATCGCGGTTTCCTCCGACAGGAGCGAGAAGCGCTGGAAGAGCACCGCCTTCGAGACGTCGAGCACGATGCTGATCAGGGCGTCGGTGGCGAGCACCGCCTGCCCGGACATGCCGGTGCCGAGGAGAAGCGACACCATGATCACGCCGACGCCGCTCGCCACGCCGTGCGCGAGGCCGAACACGCTCGAGCCCACCGCCAGGCCGCGATTGCCGAGGGCGATCGCATGGCGCTTCAGATACCGCCGCACGGGAACCGAAACGATCACGATGATGCCGAGCATCGTGCCGATGGCGCGCGCGTCGAGCGCGCTGTAGATCCACACGCCCACCACGACGAACGGCAGCGCGCAGGCGAGCACCAGCGCGAGCTTCCCCGTCTCGAGGCTCGACCGGTAGAACCAGAAGCGGCCGCAGTTGATGATCGCGCTCGCCACCGTCATCACGGGGATCACGTTCTTCACGCCGATGAGCGGCGCCAGCCCCGCGGTCAGGATGATGCCGGTGCCGAAGCCGCCCATGCCGCCGACCACCGCGCCGACGATGCCAAGCGCGGCGACGATCGCGAGCGAAGATGCGTCGAGCAGCAACTAGTCGCGCGGCACGGGCCGGGGGCGGCCGGCGCCGTCGATGGCGACGTACGTGAGCGTGGCCTCGGTAACCTTCACCACCGTCGGCTCGGAAGGCCGGCGCTCGGCGTAGACCTCGACCTTCACCGTGACCGAAGTGCTGCCGATGCGCACGAGGTCGACGTAGAACGAGAGCAGGTCGCCGATGTGCACCGGCTGCTTGAAGACGAACTCCTTCACCGCCACGGTGGCGATGCGGCCGCGCGCGATGCGCCCGGCCATCGTGCCGCCGGCGATGTCGACCTGCGACATGATCCAGCCGCCGAAAATGTCGCCGTTCTGGTTCGCGTCCGCCGGCATCGGCATGACGCGCAGCGCGGGTTGTTTACCTTCCGGAAGTTTTTCCATGCTGCAGGTAATGAAGCGGTCCGCCGCGGAAGGGGGCGAAGCCGGTGCCGAAGATGAGGCCGGCGTCGACGAGATCCGCGTCGGCGACGATGCCTTCCTGCAGCACGCGCTCGGCTTCCTTGAGATAAGGCTGGATCAGCTGGTCGACGAGCTCCGCACCGTATGCGTCCGGCTGGCCCTTCACGGCCTTGCCGTTCTGCCAGCGGTAAATGCCCTGGCCCGACTTCTTGCCGAGCTGGCCGGCGTCGACCTTGTTCTTCAGGATTTTCGGCACCTGTACGTTGCCGGCCGCCTTGGCGAGCGATTCACCCGCGTGCAGGCAGATGTCGAGGCCGACGGTGTCGGCGAGCTCGGCGGGCCCCATCGGCATGCCGAACGACTCCATGGCGGCATCGATGGTCTCGGGCTTCATGCCTTCGTCGATCAGGCGGAATGCGTTCTGCATGTAAGGACCGAGGACGCGGTTCACGAGGAAGCCCGGCGAATCCTTCACCGGCAGCGGCAGCTTGTCGATCGTGCGAACGAAGGCGGCCGCTTTTCTGGCGAGGTCGGGACGCGTCTGCGCCGATTGCACGACTTCCACGAGCTGCAGCAGCGGCACCGGGTTGAAGAAATGAATGCCGACCAGCCGGGAAGGGTCCTTCAGCCCGGTGGCGATATCGACGATCTTCAGGCTGGAGGTATTGGTCGCGAGGATGGCTGATGGCTTCGCCATCGCTTCCAGCTTGGCGAAAAGGTCGCGCTTCGCCTGCAGGTTCTCGAAGATCGCCTCGATGATCACGTCGGCCTGGCGGGCGCCGGCGCCCGAGACGTCGGGAATCAGTCGGTCGAGCGCGTCGCGCACGCGGCGCTCGTCGCGCAGGCGGCGCTTGAAGAGCTGCGCCGAGCGCTTGATCGCGGGCGCGAGGCGATCGGGCGCCGTGTCCTGCAGCGTGACGGTCAGGCCGCGCATCGCGCAGATGGCCGCGATGTCGCCGCCCATGACGCCCGCGCCGACGACGTGCACGTGGCGCACATCGACTTCGGCAACCTTGCCCTGCGCTTTGAGCCGCTCCTGCAGGAAGAAGATGCGAATCAGGTTGCCGGTAGTGGGGTGCGCGAAGAGCGACTCCACCGAGCACGAGGGATCGCTCGAGGCGGCGAAAGGATCGCCGTCGTACTTCTGCCAGAGCTCGAGGATCGCGTAAGGCGCGGGATAGTGCTCGCGCCGCGCGCGCTTCGCGACCTGCTTGCGCGCCTGGCTGACGACAACGCCCTTCAGCGGGCCGGCCATCAGCCGGTTCAGGAGGCTCAGCTGCGGACGAGGCCGCGCCTCGAGCGTGACCATGCGCGCCGTGTTCTCGAGGATGCGCAGCGGCACGGCCTGGTCGACGAGGCCGATGCGCTTCGCGCGCTTGGCATCGACCGACTTGCCGGTGAGGATCATGTCGAACGCGGCCGCCGGGCCGACGAGCTTGGGCAGCCACTGCACACCGTGCCATGCCGGCATGATGCCGAGCATCACTTCGGGGAGCGCGAACCGGGTTTTCGGGTCATCCAATGCAACCCGGTACTGGCAGGCGAGCGCCAGCTCCACGCCGCCGCCCATGCAAAAGCCATTCACCATCGCGGTCGTGGGGAAGGGCAGCTCGTGCAGCTCCTGGAATACATCCCAGCCGAGCTTCACGAACGCCATTGCTTCCTGCGGCGACTGGAAGCGCGTGAACGCCTCGACGTCGGCGCCGGCGATGAAGTTCTCCTTCGCCGAGCGGATGATGAGGCCGCGCGGCCGTTCGGCGCCGATGGCGCGCAGCGCGTTGCGCAGCTCTTCGAGCGCCTGGCGCGAGAACGTGTTGGTCGACTCGCCCTGCTTGTCGAAGGTGAGCCAGACGAGATTCTCGCGGTCCTTCTCCCAGCGCCAATGCTTCGCCAGGACCTGCGGATCGACTCGTTCCATCAGAGGGCCTCCACCAGCATCGCGCCGCCAAGGCCGCCGCCGATGCAGATCGAAGCCATGCCGCGCTTCTTGCCGGTTCTTTTTAGAAGTTTCAAAAGGTGCAGGACGATGCGGGTCCCCGACGCGCCGACCGGATGGCCGAGCGCGATCGCGCCGCCGTCCACGTTCAGCTTGCTGTCATCGAGCTCGCCCATCGCGCCGGAGAGGCCGAGCTCCTCGCGGCAGTACTTCTGGTCCTTCCACGCGGCGAGGCAGCCGAGCACCTGCGCGGCAAAGGCCTCGTTGATCTCCCAGTAGTCGAGATCGTTGAGGGCGAGGTTGTGGCGCTTGAGGATCGGGGTCGCCGCATGCACCGGGCCGAGCCCCATCTGCGCCGGATCGAGGCCGGCCCATTCGGAGTCGACGATGCGGCCGAGGGGCTCCAGTCCATATTGGTTCACGGCTTCTTCGGAAGCGAGGATCAGCCACGCCGCGCCATCGGTGATCTGCGAGCTGTTGCCCGCCGTGACATTGCCGTACTTGCGGTCGAAGAACGGCCGCAGCTTCGCAAGGGATTCGACCGACGCGTCGGTGCGCACGCCGTCGTCCAGCGCGTACGCCTTGCCGTTCGCGTCGTAGAGCGCTTCTACCTCGCCGCCGCCCGGCGCGAGCGTGCCTTCGGCTTGCGCCTTGGCGACGCGCTGGTGCGAGCGCACGGCAAACGCGTCCATCTGCTCGCGCGTGATGCCGAACCGGTACGCGAGGTTCTCGGCAGTCTGTCCCATCAGCAGGCCGACCATCGGGTCGGTGAGGCCCTTCATGATGCCGATGACGGGTTTGAGGACACTAGCTATTGGAAAACGAGCGAACAGCGCGGCGCGCTGGCCGGTGGTCTTGGCTGCGGCCATGTCCGAGAACCAGAGCACCATCTTGTCGCCATAGAGGAGCGGTGCGCGGGAAAGGGCGTCGACGCCACCTGCGAGCACGAGGTTCGAGCGCCCGGCCAGGATGTTGTTGATACCGGAATCCACCGCCTGCATCCCGGATGCGCAGTTGCGCATCACCGTCCATCCGGGGACTTTCTGGCCGCAGCCCATGCGCAGCGCCGCGACGCGGCCGATGTTCACTTCGTCCACCGAAGGCGCGGCGCAGCCGAGGATCACCTCCGAGAGCTCGCCCGGCGCGAATGGCTGGCGCACGAGGAGCGTGCGGCCGGCTTGCGTCGCGAGGTCGCTGGCAGCAAAGGGGCCAGGACGGTTACGCGATTTCAGGAACGGCGTGCGTGCGCCGTCGACGATGAAGACCGGCTTCATGCCGCCCGCACCATCTGCTTGGGCTGGACGAGCTCGGCACGGCCGAAGTCCTGCGGGAAGTCATCGACCTTGATGACGCTCTTGCGCAGCGTTTCCTTCTTTTGCCACTGCGCGTATTCGTCGGCGGTGATGAGCCCCTGGCCCATCGCGAGCGCGCCGATGTCGCCGCCGGGCGTGGCGATGACCTTGCCTTTCTTCACGGCCTTCCTGAGCTTCTCGTCGATCGGCTCGCAGGCTATGGCGGCGAGGAATGCGGCTTCGAGGCGACCGGTGACGTCGTCGCCCTTGGGCACGTACATGCCTGCTGTCAGACGATCGCGCGCGGTGCCGGGCTGCAGGGCGATGGCCGCGCATTCGCGGTTACGCGAATCGAGCGGCGGGCGCCACGGCATGCCGAGCGGGAAGATGGTCCAGCGCAGCATGGTCGCCATCCACTTCATCGGGAAGTTCGACAGGACCTGATCGATCGCCTGCTGCGCGTGGTAGAGGGCATCGCGCACCGACCAGCGCACCAGCGGCAAATCCTCGCGCACGCGCACGTCCTCGTAGTGCTTGAGGGTCGCCGACACCAGATACATCATGGACAGGACGTCGCCCAGCCGGCCCGAGATCTTCTCCTTGCGCTTCAGCGCGCCACCCATCGCGAGCATGGATACGTCCGCCAGGAACGCAAAGGCGGCCGAAAGGCGCGAGACATTGCGGTAGTAGTGCGCGAGCTCAGGGGAGGCGCTCCTCGGCACCGGCGCGAACGCCGCATGCGTGAGGCCGTAGACGAACGTGCGCACGCCGTTTCGGATGACGTGGCCGATGTGCGAGGTGAACGCGTCGTCGAATTCGCGAGAGGCTTCGCCACCGCTCAGCTCCTTCGCCGCGCGCATTTCGCGCAGCACGTACGGGTGCGCCCGGATCGCGCCCTGGCCGAAGATGATGAGCGTGCGGGTCAGGATGTTTGCGCCCTCTACCGTGATCGCGATCGGCGTCATCTGGTAGCCTCGGCCGAGCCAGTTGCTCGGTCCAAGGCAGATGCCCTTGCCGCCATGGATGTCCATCGCGTCGTTGACGCACGTGCGCGCGCGCTCGGTCATGTGGTATTTCGCGATCGCCGACAGCACGGCCGGCTTTTCGCCCAGATCCACCGCGCCGGCGGTCATGACGCGCGTCGCGTCCATCATGTAGCAGTGCGCGGCGATGCGGCCGAGCGCTTCCTCGACGCCTTCGAGCTTGCCGATCGGCGTCTTGAACTGCGAACGCACGCGCGCATAGGCGCCGGTGAAGCGCGTGAGCGCCTTCACCCCGCCCACCGATGAAGTCGGGAGCGAGATCGCGCGGCCCGCGGCGAGGCAGCCCATCAGCATCATCCAGCCTTTGCCCGCGTACTCGGCGCCGCCGATAATCCAGTCGAGCGGCATGAACACATCCTTGCCGTGGTTCGGGCCGTTCTGGAACACGGCGTTCA
>C688J14111_10000228_pt1 | contig 14220 bp, 17 predicted proteins | sample HopSoiMetagenom1_FD_14111 | JGI IMG/M metagenome (IMG submission 14111)
AGGAGCCGCGGCTGTACTACGAGCTGCAGTGTGGCGAGGCCCGCCGCGACGGCGAGCGGATTTCCCGAGAGCGTGCCGGCCTGGTAGACCGGGCCGAGCGGCGCGAGCTTCTCCATGATGTCGCGACGGCCCCCGAGCGCGCCGAGCGGCAGGCCACCGCCGATCACCTTGCCGAGCGTTGTCAGATCGGGGCGGATGTCGTATTGCGCCTGTGCGCCGCCGAGCGCGACGCGGAATCCGGTCATCACTTCGTCGAAGATGAGGAGCGCGCCGTGCCGGCTGCAATGCTCGCGCAGCGCCTGCAGGAACCCGGGCGCCGGCAGCACCAGGTTCATGTTGCCGGCCACCGGCTCGACAATTACGGCGGCGATCTGCGCGCCCTGGCGGGCGAACGCCGCGCCGAGCGCTTCGGCGTCGTTGTAGCTCAGCACGAGCGTGTGCGCCGCCGTCTCCTCGGGCACGCCGGCCGAGCTCGGGTGGCCGAAGGTGAGCGCGCCGGAGCCCGCCTTCACGAGCAGCGCATCGGCGTGGCCGTGATAGCAGCCTTCGAACTTGACGATGATCTTGCGCCCGGTGAAGCCGCGCGCGAGGCGAATCGCCGTCATGGTCGCCTCGGTGCCTGAGGAAACCAGGCGCACCCGCTCGATCGACGGGACCAGCTCGCACAGCCGCTCGGCGAGCAGCGTTTCCGCCTCCGTGGGCGCGCCGAACGAAAGCGCGCGCGCGGCGGCCGCCTGGATCGCGGCAACGACCGCGGGATGCGTGTGTCCGAGAACCATCGGTCCCCACGATCCGACGTAGTCGATATAGCGGCGCCCTTCGACATCCCAGAGGTATGCGCCGGCGGCGCGCTCGAAGAAGCGGGGCGTGCCTCCGACCGCGCCGAAGGCACGAACCGGTGAGTTGACGCCGCCGGGAATGACCCGCTGCGCGCGCGCGAACATCGTCTCATTGGTCATCTGAAAAGCTCTCCATAGGCCCGCGCGCGCGCTCTGATGTCCGGCGCGTCGAAAAGATCGGAAATCACCGCCAAGAGATCGGCGCCGGCGGCGATCAGCTGCGGCGCATTGTCGAGCGTGATGCCGCCGATCGCGGCGACGGGCACGCCGAGTGCCTTGGCTTCGCGAAAGAGCGCAAGTGGCGCGCGCACGGCATTCGGTTTTGTCGGCGAGGCAAACACGCTGCCGAACGCGACATAGTCAGCGCCGGCCGCGACCGCTGCCCGCGCCAGACCGAGATCGTTGTAGCACGACGCGCCCAGAATGCGCTCGCCGAGGCGTTGGCGTGCCAGCGCGAGCTCGCCGTCGTCGCGACCGAGATGCGCGCCATCGGCGCCGAGCTCGAGTGCCAGCCCGGCGTAGTCGTTGATGATCACCGGCACGCCGAAGCTTTGCGCCAGACGGACGATCGCCGCGGCCTGCGGCCGGTTGCGCGCCTTGCTGCGGTATTGCAGGAGCGCGATGCCGCCCTCGAGCGCGAGGCGCACCTTGTGCTCGAGGCCTTCGCCTTCGGGCGTCACCGCATAGAGGCCGCGCAACCTCATCGCCGGTGGAAGCGATTCGGCATGCGCTGCCCGCGACCGGCGGCAAAGCCGGCGGCGAGCGCATGCCAGGTGAAATCCTGCGCTTCGCCCACCGCGTCGGCCACCGACGCGCCATGGGCAAGCCGCGCCGCGATCGCCGATGCGAGCGTGCAACCCGAGCCGTGATAGTCCGTCGGCAGCCGCGGCCAGCGATCTTCGCGCACCACGCCACGCTGATCGTAGAGCGTATTCACGACTTCGGCGCCGCCTTCGTGGGTGCCNGTCACGAGGACATATCGGCAGCCCGCGTCGACGAGCTGCTGCGCGCACTCGCGCAGCTCGCGCGCGCCGCGCGCNAGTCGCCGNGCTTCCAGGCTGTTCGGCGTGAGCACCGTCGTGCGCGGCAGGANCGCCTCGCGCAGCGCNGCGATGGCGTCATCGCTCGCCANCGGATCGCCGCGTCCGCTGGCGAGNACCGGGTCGACCACGAACGGCACGTCGGCGTGGCGCGCGACGATCTCACCAACCGCGCGCGCGTTCGCGGCGGAGCCGAGCACGCCCGCCTTGAAGGCCGCGACGCGTGCGTCCTCGAGCACGAGCCGCGCCTGCTCTTCGATCCACGCGCGCTCGAGCGCCCAGAGCTGCGCGACGCCGCGCGTATCCTGCGCCGTGATCGCGGTGACGACCGACATCGGATGGCAGCCTAGAGCGGCCAGCGTGAGGAGATCCGCCTGCAGTCCCGCGCCGCCGGTTGGATCCGAGGCGGCGAAGGAAAGTACGATCGGCGGCGCCGCCTGAACGGACGTCGACATGAGTTAATATCCGACCCCTTCTATGACGGAAAATCAAGTGCAGTACAAGACGTGGATGTGCCTGATCTGCGGGTTCGTCTACGATGAAGCAGCTGGATTGCCCGACGAGGGCCTCGCCGCGGGCACGCGCTGGGAGGATGTGCCGATGAACTGGACGTGTCCGGAATGCGGCGCGCGCAAGGAAGACTTCGAAATGGTGGAGATCTGATACGGTAAAATGCGCCGAATCGGCGCATGTCCTCGATCAACCTGACGCATCATTTCCTGATCGCCATGCCGAACATGGCCGATCCGTACTTCTCGAGGACCCTCACTTACATCTGCGAGCACAACGATCAGGGCGCGCTCGGCCTCGTGGTGAACCGCCCGATCGAAATGACGCTTTCGGCGCTGCTCGAGCGCCTCTCGCTGCCGATCTCCGACGCGGCGATTTCCGGCGCGCCGATCTACTTCGGCGGCCCGGTGCAGACCGACCGCGGCTTCGTGCTGCACGAGCCGGTCGGCAACTGGCAGGCAACGCTCGCCGTGCGCCAGGCGATCGGCCTGACGACGTCGAAGGACATCCTCGAAGCCGTCGGACGCGGCGAAGGCCCGAAGCGCATGCTGGTTACGCTCGGCTACGCCGGCTGGTCTCCGGGACAGCTCGAGCAGGAGCTGTCGCAGAACGCCTGGCTGACCGTCGAGGCGAAAGACGCCATCCTCTTCGACATTCCGGCCGAAGAGCGCCTGCCCAAGGCGATGCAATTGCTCGGCCTCGATTACGCGCGGCTGCAGGACGCGGCGGGACATGCCTGACGGGCCCGAGCGCCAAGCGCGAGCGAAGAATTCCCGTACCGTCCTCGCCTTTGACTTCGGTGTAAAGCGTATTGGAGTGGCGGTCGGCGAGCCGGAGCTCGGCACGGCGCATCCGCTTGCGCCGATCAGTGCGCCCGGTTTCGATGCCATTGGCAAGCTGGTCGCCGAATGGCGGCCCGCCCAGCTGGTGATCGGCCTGCCGATCGCAGCCAACGGCGAGCACCCGCTCGCGAGGCGCGTCGAGCGCTTTGCGCGCCAGCTCGAAGGGCGTTTCCACATTCCGGTCGCTCGCGTGGACGAGCGCTTCAGCTCGGTGGAAGCCGAGAGCCGCCTGCGCGGCATGAAGCGAACGAGCATCGACTCGGTCGCCGCGCAACTCCTATTGCAGCAGTACTTTGATGAAGCTGCCTGACGCCGAGAAGCTATGCGAGAGCCTCGCCGCCGAGCTGCGGCCGAAGCTCACGTCGAAAACCGCGATGATCGGCCTCTACACCGGCGGCGCCTGGCTCGCCGAGCGGCTGCACGGCCTGCTCGGCCTCAAGGAGCCGCTCGGCCTGATGGACATCGCCTTCTATCGCGATGATTATCACGCGCAGGGCCTGCACCACGATCCCAAGCGCACGCGCATTCCCTTCGACGTCAACGGCCGCGAACTGCTGCTGGTCGACGACGTGCTCTATACCGGCCGCACCGTGCGCGCGGCGATGAACGAGCTCTTCGACTACGGTCGGCCGGCGAGCATCGCGCTCGTGGTGCTGGCCGATCGCGGCGGGCGGCAGCTCCCCATCGCCGCTCAATACTGCGGCGCGAAGCTCGACGTGCCGGCCGGCATGCGCCTTAGCCTGAAGCGCGAGGCGGACGGGCGGCTCGCGCTCGTGCTCGAGGCGCACCGTGCAGCGTAATCCGCAGCTCAACGAAAAAGGCGAGCTGCAGCATCTGCTCTCGATCGAAGGCCTGCCACGCGAGATCCTGATGCAGATCCTGCGTACCGCGGAATCGTTCGTCGGCGTGACCGAGCGCGAAGTGAAGAAGGTACCGCTGCTGCGCGGCAAGAGCGTCTTCAATCTCTTCTTCGAGCCCTCCACCCGCACGCGCACGACCTTCGAGATCGCCGCGAAGCGCCTGTCTGCGGACGTGATCAACCTGAACATCGCGGTGTCGTCGCAGACGAAGGGCGAGTCGCTGCTCGACACGGTGGCCAATCTGTCGGCCATGCAGGCGGACATCTTTGTCGTGCGCCATGCCTCCTCCGGCGCGCCGTTTCTCATCGCCAGCCATGTCAAGCCGCACGAGCACGTGGTGAACGCGGGCGACGGCCGGCATGCGCATCCGACCCAGGGCCTGCTCGATCTCTACACCATCCGCCACTACAAGCAGGACTTCTCGCGCCTGACCGTCGCCATCATCGGTGACGTGCTTCACTCGCGCGTCGCGCGCTCGCTGATCCATGGCCTGACCACGCTCGGTACGCCGGAAGTGCGGGTCATCGCGCCGCAGACGCTGCTGCCCGCGGGCGTGGAGGCGCTCGGGGTCAAGGTGTTCCACGACATGCGCGAAGGCCTGCGCGATTGCGATGCGATCGTGATGCTCCGGCTGCAGAGCGAGCGCATGAAAGGCGCGCTCCTGCCCTCGGCGCAGGAATATTTCAAGAACTACGGCCTCACGAGCGAGAAGCTGGCGCTCGCGAAGTCCGACGCGATCGTCATGCATCCCGGCCCGATGAACCGCGGCGTGGAAATCGACTCCTCGGTCGCCGACGGCCCGCATTCGGTGATCCTGCCGCAGGTGACTTTCGGCATCGCGGTGCGCATGGCCGTCATGAGCATGGTCGCCGGCTAGATGCGTCTAGCCATCAGGAACGCGCGCCTCATCGATCCCGCGACCGGCCGCGACGGCGCTGGCGATCTCTACATCGCCGATGGCAAGATCAGCGCCGAAGCGGGGCGTGTCGATCGCACCATCGACGCCAAAGGGCTGGTGGTCTGCCCCGGATTCGTCGATATCGCCGCGCGCTTGCGCGAGCCGGGCTTCGAATACAAGGCGACGCTCGAGTCCGAGATGGAGGCGGCCGTCGCCGGTGGCGTGACCAGCCTCGCGTGCCCGCCGGATACCGATCCGCCGCTCGACGAGCCCGGGCTGGTCGACATGCTGCGCCGGCGCGCCAAGGCGCTTTCCCGCGCGCGCGTCTATCCGATCGGCGCGCTGACGTGAAGCTCGAAGGCGAGCGGCTGACGGAGATGGCGCAGCTCGCCGAAGCGGGCTGCGTCGCCTTTTCCCACGCCAACGCGCCGATCGCCGACACGCAGGTGCTCTGGCGCGCATTGCAGTATGCCGCGACGTTCGGCTTTCGCGTCTGGCTGCGCCCCGAGGACGCATGGCTGCGCAAAGGCGGCGTGGCGCACGATGGCGAGGTCGCCACGCGTCTCGGGCTGCCGGGGATTCCGTCCTTCGCCGAGACCATCGCGCTCGCTTCAGCGCTCGAGCTGGTGCGCGCGACCGGCGCCCGGGTGCACTTCTGCCGTCTCTCCACCGCGGGCGCAGTCGGAATGATCCGCGTCGCCAAGCGCGAAGGCCTTGCCGTCACCTGCGATGTCGCCATCCACCACCTGCATCTCTGCGAGCTCGATCTCGGCTACTTCGACTCCAACTGCCGCCTCGATCCGCCACTGCGCAGCCAGCGCGATCGCGACGCGCTGGCGCGTGGCTTGGAGGAGGGAGTGATCGACTGCGTCTGCTCCGACCACACGCCGGTCGACGACGATGGCAAGCATCTGCCGTTCGCCGAGGCGGAACCCGGCGCGACGGGACTCGAGCTGCTGCTGCCGCTCACGCTGAAATGGGGTGAAGCGCGCAAGCTGCCGCTTGCAAAGTCGCTCGCGCGCATCACCTCGAGCGCCGCGGAAGTGCTCGGCGTAACGACCGGGCGGCTGGCGCCCGGGGCGCCTGCGGATGTAACGGTCTTCGACCCGAACGCGACCTTTCGGGTTTCGCCGCAAACGCTGCGCAGCCAGGGCAAGCACACGCCTTTCACCGGCTACGAGCTCGCCGGGCGCGTGCGCTACACGATCGTCGACGGCAACGTGGTGTACGAAGGATGAGCTGGCGCGCCGCGGTCGTAGGAGCGGCGCTTCTTGCGGCGTGCGGCTCGGCGCCCAACAAGGGTGGCTATTACAAGGACGACGGCCCGGGCGCCAGTCCGCCGTCCAACCTGTCCGCGCTTCCGGACGCGGCGCCGAAGAGTGAGCCGCTGCATCGCTTTGCCAACCGGCCTTATGAAGTGTTCGGCAAGAAATACGTGCCGCTCGCCAAGGTACAGCCGTTCCACCAGCGCGGCGTCGCGAGCTGGTACGGCAAGCGCTTTCACGGGCAGAAAACCGCGAGTGGCGAGCCTTATGACATGTACGCCATGACGGCGGCGCATCCGATCCTGCCGATCCCGAGCTATGCGCGCGTCACCAGTGTGCGCACCGGCAAGCAGGTCATCGTGCGCATCAACGATCGCGGACCGTTTCACTCGGGCCGCATCATCGATCTTTCGTACGCCGCCGCGAATCGTCTCGGTTTCATCGGCACGGGCAGCGGCGAAGTTGACGTCGAAGCGATCGTGCCGGGCTCGCGCGCCAGCTTATAATCCGCGCCTTTTCCGGCTTGCTCATGCTGCGCCTCGTTTGGTTTCTTGCGCTCTTCCTTGGTACTGCTGCTCACGCGGCTGCACCACCGCCGCCGCCGATCGTCGCGCGCTCATGGCTGGTCGGCGACCTCACCAGTGGTCAGGTGCTGGTCGCCGAGAAGGCCGACGAGCGCATGGAGCCCGCGTCGCTCACGAAGATGATGGCCGCCTACCTGGTGTTCGGCGCGCTGCGTGACAAGAAGCTCACGCTCGAGCAGACCGTGCCTGTCTCGACGCACGCCTGGCGGGCGCCGGGCTCGCGCATGTTCATCGAGCCGCGCAAGCCCGTGACGGTTGATGAGCTGATCAAGGGCATGGAGATACAGTCCGGCAACGACGCGACTATCGCGCTTGCCGAGGCGGTCGCCGGCAGCGAAGAAGTGTTCGTCCAGCTCATGAACCGGGAGGCCGAGCGGCTCGGCCTAAAGAACACGCACTTCACGAATTCCACCGGGCTCCCGGATGCGCAGCACTACAGCTCGGCGCAGGACCTGTATTCGCTCGCTGCCGCGCTGATCCGCGACTTTCCGGACGACTACGCGCGCTATTACGCGATGAAGGAGTTTCGCTACAACAACATCACGCAGCCGAACCGAAATCGCCTGCTGTGGCTCGATCCGAGCGTCGACGGCGTCAAGACCGGGCACACCGAAGCGGCGGGCTATTGCCTGATCGCCTCGTCCAAGCGCGGTCCGCGGCGCCTGCTCTCGGTGCTCCTCGGCGCCACCTCCGAAAACGGCCGCGCGCAGGAGTCGCAGAAGCTCCTTAACTGGGGATTCCAGTTCTACGACGCGGTGAAGCTGTACGGCGCGAACGAATCGGTGCGCGGCCTCGAGGTCTGGAAGGGCGCTGCGCGCGAGGTCAAGGCCGGCCTGCGCAAGGATCTCTTCGTCACCGTGCCGAAGGGCGAGTCCGCCAAGCTCAAGGCCGAGCTCGTGTCGCAGCAGCCGCTGGTCGCGCCGGTAAGCGCGGATCAGCGCGTCGGGACGCTGCGCGTCACGCTCGATGGCAAGCCGTATGCGGAATATCCGGTCGTCGCGCTGGAGACCGTCGCGCCCGCGGGCATCTTCGGTCGTGCGTGGGATACACTCAGGCTGTGGATCAAGTAGTTTTTCTGAACGGCAGCTTCATGCCGCTCGCCGAGGCCAAGGTGCCGGTGCTCGACCGCGGATTCATCTTCGGCGACGGGGTGTACGAGGTGGTCCCGGTCTACTCCAAGGTGCCCTTCCGGCTGGAAGAGCATCTGAACCGCCTCGAGCGCAGCCTCGGCGCCGTCGGCATCCGCAACCCGTACACGCGCGAGCAGTGGCGCGGCATCATCGCCGGCCTGATCGAGCGCCAGCCATTCGAGGACCAGGGCGTCTACTTCCAGGTGACGCGCGGCGTCGCCAAGCGCGACCACGCCTTTCCGAAGGACGCTCAGCCGACCGTCTTCATGATGTCCAATCCGCTCGTGCCGCCGCCGCGCGTGCAGGTGGAGCGCGGCGCCAGCGCGATCACCGCGCGCGACAACCGCTGGCTGCGCTGCGACATCAAGTCGATCTCGCTCATCGGCAACGTGCTGCTGCGCCAGCTTTCGGCCGAGGCCGATGCGGTCGAGACCCTCCTTTTGCGCGACGGCAAGCTGACTGAGGCGTCGTCCTCCAACGTGTTCATCGTCAGCGGCGGGGTGATCAAGTCGCCGCCGAAGAACGAGCTCATCCTTCCCGGGATCACCTACGACGTGGTGGTGGAGCTCGCCCGCGCGCACAGCATGCCCCTCGAGTTCGGCGACATTACCGAATCCGACGTGCGCACCGCGGACGAAATCTGGATCACGTCCTCCTCCAAAGAGGTGCTGGCGGTGGTCGAGCTCGACGGCAAGCCGCTCGGCGATGGCCGTCCGGGGGCGCTCTTCCGCCGCATGTACCAGCTCTACCAGGACTTCAAGCGCGAGGTCATGCGCGCGGGCCGGCGAGAGCGCATCTCCGCCTGAGGTTCCTGGCGATGCCCTTGGTCGCCGATAGCTCGCCGTTAGCGTTTCCCGCCGATTTCCCGATCAAGGTCATGGGCCGCAAGCAGCCGGGCTTCGCGCAGGCGGTGACGGACATCGTGCTGAAGCACGCGCCTGACTTCGATGTCGCCACGGTCGAGATGCGGCCGAGCCGCCAAGGCCGCTACCTCAGCGTTACCTGCGTAGTGCGCGCAAAGTCTCGGGAGCAGCTTGATGCTTTGTACCAGGACCTCTGCGACCATCCGGCGGTAGTCATGGTGCTATGACGGTCGTCGACGATATCGTCGTCAAGCGCCTCGGCCAGGCGCCTTATGCGCCGACGCTCGAGGCCATGCGCCGCTTCACGCTCGCACGTACCGATACCACGCCGGACGAGCTCTGGCTGCTGGAACACCCGCCGGTCTATACGCTCGGGCAGGGCGCCGCGCCGGTGCAGGTTGCCAATGGCATCCCGGTGCTCGCGGCCGACCGCGGCGGCGAAGTGACCTATCACGGCCCCGGACAAGTAGTCGTCTATACGCTGGTCGACCTCACCCGGCGCGCTATCAAGGTGAAGGCCTTCGTACGCCTGCTCGAGCAGACGGTGATCGATCTGATCGGCCCACGCGCCGAGCGGCGGCCGGGCGCGCCGGGAGTCTATGTGGACGGTGCCAAGGTGGCGGCGCTCGGCATACGTGTAACGCGCGGCCGGGCGTACCATGGACTCGCCGTGAACGTCGACATGGACCTCGCGCCCTTTTCCGCCATCGACCCGTGCGGCTACCCGGGCCTGCGCGTCACGCAGACGCGCGATCTCGGCGTCCCCGGCACGCCGGCCGAAATCGGCGAGCACCTCGCGCAATTGCTGATAGGGCACCTCGAAGATGCGTGAAGCGGGCGTAAAGGAAAAGGGCCAGGCAAAGACCATTCGCATCGTGCCGGTCGCCGCGCCGCTCGCGAAGCCGGCCTGGATCCGGGTACGCGCCCCGAGCCCCGATTCCCGCTTCTACGAGATCAAGCGCATCCTGCGCGAGCAGCGCCTGCACACCGTGTGCGAAGAAGCCTCCTGTCCGAACATCGGCGAGTGCTTCGGCAAAGGCACGGCGACCTTCATGATCCTCGGGGACATCTGCACGCGCCGTTGTCCCTTCTGTGATGTGGCGCATGGCCGGCCGCTCGCGCCGGATGCGGAGGAGCCGCGCCATCTCGCCGAGACCATCGCGGCGCTCAAGCTGCGCTACGTGGTCATCACCAGCGTCGATCGCGACGATCTGCGGGACGGCGGCGCCCGGCACTTCGTCGAATGCATCCGCGCCGTGCGCGCGGCGAGCCCGCAGACCACGATCGAGGTGCTGGTGCCCGATTTCCGCGGCCGCCTCGACCGGGCGCTGGAGATCCTCGCCGCCGCGCCGCCCGACGTGATGAACCACAACCTCGAGACCGTGCCGCGCCTCTACAAGCGGGCCCGGCCGGGCGGCGACTATAAGCACTCGCTCGAGCTGCTGCAGCGCTTCAAGGCGCTCTATCCGGAGGTACCCACCAAGTCCGGCTTGATGGTCGGCCTCGGCGAGACCGACGAGGAAATCATTGCCGTGATGCGCGATCTGCGCGCGCACGATGTGGACATGTTGACCATTGGCCAGTATCTGCAGCCCTCGCCGCATCACCTGGCGGTCGAGCGCTACGTCGAGCCGGCGATCTTCCGCCGATTCGAAGAACACGCGACCCAGCTCGGCTTCAGGCACGCGGCCATCGGTCCGCTGGTGCGCTCGTCTTACCACGCGGACCAGCAGGCGCACGAGGCGGGCGTCGCCTAGAGCAGCTCTTGCCGCTAAAGTCGAGCGCCACGGTGAAAGGCGCGCGCTACGCCGCGCATGCAGCGACCCGGGCGGCAACGGCGATAATCCTCGTTCTCATGAGAACACTCATTTTCGCAGCGCTGCTTGGCACGGCGATGACCGCGGCGCTCGCCCAGTTGGAGAGCATCTCGCGGCAGGACGCCACCGCGGCGCTGCGCGCTGCGCTGGAAAAGGGCAGCACGGCGGCCGTGGCGAAGCTCGGCCGGGTCGACGGCTTCCTCGGCAATCCGGCGGTGCGCATCCCACTGCCGGACTCCGCGCAGCGCGCCGAGCGCATGCTGCGCGGTGTCGGCATGGGCAGCTATGCCGATGAGCTGATCGTCACGCTGAACCGCGCCGCCGAGCAGGCGGTGCCGGAAGCGCGGACGCTCTTCGTCCAGTCGGTGAAGAAGATGACCGTGCAGGACGCCAAGGGCATCATCGCCAGCGGCGAAACCGCTGGCACGGACTACTTCCGGCGGACGACTCGCCCGCAGCTGCACGACCGCTTTTTGCCGATCGTGCAACGCGCCACGGCCAGGGTGGATCTGGCGCAGAAGTATGACGCGTACGCGGGCAAAGCTGCAGCGGTGGGTTTGCTGCGCAAGGAAGACGCGGATCTCGACCAATATGTGACCGAGAAGGCGCTCGACGGCCTGTATCTCATGGTGGCCGAAGAGGAGAAGAAGATCCGCAAGGACCCGCTCGGCGCCGGCTCCAGCATCATCCGTAAGGTATTCGGCGCGCTGCTGTAAGGCGCCTAGTGTGCCTTGTCCCAGTTTTCGCCGACGCCTACCTCGACGACCAGCGGCACGTCGAGCTTCGCCACTGACTGCATGAGCGAGCGCACGTTTTCTCGCGTGCGCTCGATGTCCGCGTCGGGCACCTCGAGCACGAGCTCGTCGTGCACCTGCATGATGAGCTTCGCCGCGCCCGAATCTTCGAGCCACTTCTGCACGGCGATCATCGCCAGCTTGATGAGGTCGGCAGCGGTGCCCTGCATGGGCGCGTTGATCGCCGCCCGCTCCGCGGCCTGGCGGCGCACGGGGGCGCCGCTGCGCAACTCGGGTAGCCAGAGCCGCCGGCCGAACACCGTTTCCACGTAGCCGATCTGCTTCGCGCGCGCTCGCGTTTCGTCCATGTAGCGTCGGGCGCCGGGATAGCGCGCGAAGTAGCGCTCGATGTAGGTCTGCGCCGTGCCCCGGTCGATGCCGAGGTTCTGCGCGACGCCGAAGGACGACATGCCGTAGATCAGGCCGAAGTTGATCACCTTGGCGATCCGCCGCTGGTCGCGCTCGACCTCCGACAGCGGCACGCCGAACACCTCGGCGGCCGTCGCGCGATGCACGTCCTCGCCCTCGCGGAAGGCGCGCCGCAGATTCTCGTCGCCGGAGAGGTGCGCCATGATGCGCAGCTCGATCTGCGAGTAATCCGCTGACATGAGCTTGGCGCCCGGCGGCGCGATGAAGCAGGCACGGATGCGCCGTCCGGCGGCCGTGCGGATGGGAATGTTCTGCAGGTTGGGCTCGTTCGAGGCGAGCCGGCCGGTGACGGCGGTAGTTTGCGAATAGGTGGTGTGAACGCGCCCGGTCGCCCGGTTGATGCTTTTCGGCAGCTTGTCGGTGTAGGTGGACTTCAGCTTCGACAGCGCCCGGTGCTCGAGGATGAGGCGCGGTAGCGGATGGTCGAGCGCCAGCTCGGCGAGCGAATCCTCGTCGGTCGACGGCTGGCCCGACGGGGTCTTCTTCTTTACCGGTAGCTTCTGGCGCTCGAAGAGAATTTCCTGGATCTGCTTCGGCGAGCCGAGGTTGAAGGGCTGCCCGGCCGCCTCGTAGGCTTTCTGCTCGAGCCCGAGCATCTCGCGGCCGAGCTCCGTGCTCTGTGCTTCGAGTTTCTCGCGGTCGAGCAGCACGCCGTGGCGCTCCATCGCGAACAACACCGGCACGAGCGGCAGCTCGATCCGGTCGTAGATGAACGTCAGCTTCTCGTCCTCGGTGATGCGCGGATGCAGGATGTCGTGCAATGCGAGGATGCAGTCGGCCCTCTGCGCCGCGTACTCCGTAGCTCGTGCGACATCAAGCGCAGCGAAGGGAATGCGCGAGGCGCCCTTGCCGGCAACTTCGTCGTACGTAAGCGTGGTCCAGCCGCAGTGGCGCTGCGCAAGGCTGGCGAGCTCGTGGCGCTCGTGCACTTCGAGCACGTAGGACTCGATGATCGTATCGTGCACGCAGCCCGCGAGCCGAATGCCGTGATGCGCAAGGAGATGCGAGTCGAGCTTCGTGTCCTCCGCCACTTTGCGGCAGTCGGCTCGCTCGAGCCATGGCCTGAGCAGCGCGAGCGCGCTCTCCAGTGGCACCTGCGCCGGGGCGCCAGCGTAGTTGTGCGCGAGCGGCACATAGACCGCATCATCGCCAAAGGCGAGGGCGATGCCCACCAGGCGCGCGCTCATCGGATCGTCGGCGCTGGCGATGCAGGTGATGCCGACGAGCGGCACGGCTTCGATCTTGAGCAGCACGTCGCGCAGCTCATCCTCCGTGAGCACCGTGCGAACGCCGCGCTGGTTCACCGCGGGCGGCGTCGGCGGAATTTCCGCCGCGGGCGTGCTCTCCACTTCCTTCAGCCAGGTTTTGAAGCCGAAGCGGTCGTACTGCGCGCGCTGGCGCGCCGGGTCCCTTTTGCCGTCCGTCAGTTGCTCGAGCGTGACCGGCAATGGCACATCGCGCTTCACCGTGAGTAGCTCGCGGGCCTTCGGCAGCCAGTCCTTCACCTTGCGCAGGTTCTCGCCCGCGAGGCCGCTGATTTCATCGGCGTGCTCGATCACGCCTTCGAGCGAGCCGTACTGCACGATCCACTTGCACGCGGTCTTCGGTCCGACCTTGTCGACGCCCGGAATGTTGTCGATCTGGTCGCCGATCAGCGCCAGGTAATCGACGATCTTTTCCGGCGGCACGCCGAACTTGGCGCTGACGCCGGCGACGTCGAGCTTCTCGTTAGACATCGTGTTGACCCAAAGCGTGCGCTCATCGACGAGTTGCGTCAGGTCCTTGTCGCCGGTGGAGATGACGGTGCGCCAGCCGCGTGCCTTGGCCTGCTCCACGAGCGTGGCGATGACGTCGTCGGCTTCGACGCCCTCGATCACGAGCAGCGGCCAGCCGAGCGCGGTGATGGCGTCGTGCAGCGGCTCGACCTGGCGCGAGAGGTCGTCGGGCATCGCCGTGCGCGTCGCCTTGTATTGCGGATAGAGCTGGTCGCGGAAAGTGCCGCCCCGCGCATCGAACACCGCGGCGCGCGCCTGCGCCTTGTAGTCGCTGGCGAGCTTCCGCAGCATGTTCAGCACGCCATAGATGGCGCCGGTCGGCTCGCCGGTCTTGGGGCTCCGCAGCTCGGGCAGCGCGTGATAAGCGCGATACAGGTACGACGAGCCGTCGACGAGCAATAACGTGTTTTCCGGACTCTCCGCAGACACGATGACACAAGGGAAGCTACTGAAGGCGCCCGGCCTCGGCCGCGAGATCTGCGCGCGCGCGGCGTGGAGCTGTTCGGCATTATGGCAGAGCCGCGGTCAGTGTGTTCGGCAGCGCGCGTGAAGCGCTGATGTTCGCCAAATTCGC
>C688J14111_10000230_pt1 | contig 14191 bp, 14 predicted proteins | sample HopSoiMetagenom1_FD_14111 | JGI IMG/M metagenome (IMG submission 14111)
GCCGCGATCATCGCGCGCGAGCTCGGCATCCCGGCGGTGGTCGGCACCGCCGACGCGACCCACAAGCTCAAGGACGGCCAGCCGGTCACCGTGTCCTGCGCCGAAGGCGACACCGGCAGCGTATTCGAAGGCCTGCTGCCCTTCGAGGTCTCAAGCCGGGAGCGCGGCGAGATGCCGCGCATTCCGGTCAAGATCGCCATGAACGTCGGCAATCCGCAGCTTGCCTTCGAGTTCGCGCAGCTGCCGAACGCCGGCGTCGGCCTCGCGCGGCTGGAATTCATCATCAACAACGAGATCGGCGTGCATCCGCGCGCGTGCCTCGAATACGACAAGCTCGACGCGCCGCTCAAGCGCAAGATCGCCGAGGCGGCGCGCGGCTATCCCGACGCGAAAACCTTCTTCATCGAGAAGATGGTCGAGGGCGTCGCCACCATCGCCGCCGCCTTCTGGCCCAAGCCCGTGATCGTGCGCCTGTCGGATTTCAAGTCGAACGAATACCGCAAGCTCCTCGGCGGCGAGCGCTACGAGCCGGACGAGGAAAACCCGATGCTCGGCTTCCGCGGCGCCTCGCGCTACATCTCGCCCTCGTTCCGCGAGTGCTTCGAGCTCGAGTGTGCGGCGCTGCGCAAGGTGCGCGACACCCTCGGCCTTACCAACGTGGAGCTGATGGTGCCGTTCGTGCGCACGCTCGGCGAGGCGAAGCAGGTCATGGCGCTCCTCGAGCAGAACGGCCTGAAGCGCGGCGCGAACGGCCTGCGCACCGTCATGATGTGCGAGCTGCCCTCGAACGCCGTGCTGGCGGAGGAGTTCCTCGAGCTCTTCGACGGCTTCTCGATCGGCTCGAACGACCTGACGCAGCTCACCCTGGGCCTCGACCGCGACTCCGGCCTCGTCGCCGAGGGCTTCGACGAGCGGGATGCAGCGGTGAAAGCGATGCTCGCCATGGCGATCCGCGCCTGTCGCAAGCACGGCAAGTACGTCGGCATCTGCGGCCAGGGACCCTCAGACCATCTCGATCTCGCGCAGTGGCTGATGGAGCAGGGGATCGAGAGCCTGTCGCTCAATCCCGATACGGTGGTTTCTACTTGGCTCGCGCTGGCCGAAGCGCAGCCGGCGAAGAAATCAGCGGCTGCGTAGCAGCCGCTGCTTTTCCCGATTCCACTCGCGCTCGCGCTGGTCGGAGCGCTTGTCATGCTGCTGCTTGCCTTTGGCGAGCGCCAGGTCGAGCTTGATGCGGCCCTTGGCGTAGTGCAGGTTGAGCGGGACCAGTGAATAGCCCCGCTGCTCGACCTTGCCGATGAGGCGCTTGATTTCCTCGGCTCGCATGAGGAGCTTGCGCGTACGGGTGGGCTCGGGAGTGAAGTGCGTCGACACGGTCGGAAGGGGGCTCACGTGCGCACCGAAGAGGAACAGCTCGGCGCCTTTCACGATCACGTAGGCGTCGGCGATTTGCGCCCGGCCGGCGCGGATCGACTTCACCTCCCAGCCCTCGAGCGCGATTCCCGCCTCGTAGCGCTCCTCGATGAAATAATCGTGGGACGCCTTGCGGTTATCGACGATGGACATGAAGAATTCTAGAGCATGAAGGAGATCGCTCGATCGGCGATCGTCGAGCACACGCCCGAGCAGATGTACGCGCTGGTCGACGATATCGAGTCCTATCCGCGCTTCCTGCCGTGGTGCCTGGACGCTAGTGTCGAGCAAATCGGCGGGCGCACGCGCGCCACGCTGGCGGCCGGCATGGCGGCCGTTCGCCAGTCGTTCACCACCGAGAACGAAAGCCAGCCGGGCCGCGCGATCGACATGCGCCTGGTCGAAGGACCGTTCCGGCACTTCAGCGCCTCATGGCGCTTCGCGCCGCTCGGCAGCCGCGCCTGCCAGGTCGACTTCGAGCTGCGCTACGAGTTCGCGAGCCGCACGCTCGGTCGCGTGCTCGAGCCGCTGTTCGACAAGATCGCCGACACGATGGTCGATGCGTTCACGCGGCGCGCGGACGAGCTATATGGCCAGCATCCGGATTGAGGTGGTGTGCGCGACGCGCTCCCGCGCGGACCCGGTGACGGTGGAGCTGCCGGAGGGTGCGACGGTGCGCGACGCGCTGCAGGCGGCGGGAATCAAGGAGGCCGCCGCACTCGGTATTTTCGGCCGGCGGGTCGCCGGCGATACGCGCCTCGCCCATGGCGACCGCGTCGAGATCTACCGGCCGCTGCTGCTCGATCCGAAGGAGCGGCGGCGCGAACGCGCCGGGCGCCGGCGACGTTAGCTCAGTTGCACCAGCGGGAAACGGCTTGCTGCGCCCGATCGCTTTGCGCCGCGCGCTGATCGTCGTCCATGAAGATGCGCTCGCCGGCGGCATTTACCGTCCACATGCGCTGACCGCTTTGCAGCTGCCGCAGGTTGGCCTGCGCCTGCTCGCAGTTGGCGCGCTTTTCGTCTGTCTTGGCGCGCTCCTTGTCGGCGGCTTGCTCGGCCTTGTCGCGGTCCTGCTGGCGCTTCTGGAACGCCTGCTCGGGCGTGAGCGCCTTCTCCTTGGCGGCGGCGTCCTTCTTGCCCTCGGGCGCGGCGGCCGACGCCGGTGCGGCGCCTGAAGGTGTCTTGAGCCGGGTCACGCTCGTGGCATCGCCCGGCGGCGTGTCGCCGTACTGCACCTTGCCGTTCGTATCGACCCATTTATAGGTCTGCGCGGAAGCGGCGGCGGCGAAAGCAATCGCAAGCAGCGTCAGCAGTATCCGGTTCATTGTTATGTCAACGCTCCATCCCTTGGGTGGATGACATTGTCGTCCAATTTGGCGCCGGCCCTCTCGGGCAAATGACCGCTCGCGTATAATGCTGCTTTGCGAGAAAGCGATTCCATGCGGGTGATCCAGAAGGCGCTGACCTTCGACGATGTCCTACTCCTGCCCGCCCACTCGCGCATCCTGCCCCGCGACGCGTCACTGAAAAGCCGCCTCACCCGCGAGCTCGAGCTGAACATCCCGCTCGTCTCTGCGGCGATGGACACGGTGACCGAGGCGCGCCTCGCGATCGCCATGGCGCAGGAGGGCGGCATCGGCATCATTCACAAGAACCTCACGCCGGAGCGGCAGGCGGCGGAGGTCGCCAAGGTCAAACGTTTCGAGTCCGGTGTGCTGCGCGATCCGATGACCATTCCACCGGAGATGAGCGTGCGCCAGGTCATGGCGCTCCAGCAGCAGCACAAGATTTCCGGCTTCCCGGTGGTCAAGAACGGCGGCAAGGTGATCGGCATCGTCACCAACCGCGACCTGCGGTTCGAGAGGGAGCTCGACCAGCCGGTGAAGAACATCATGACGCCGCAGAAGAAGCTGATCACGGTGCGCGACGGCTCCAGCCGCGAGGAGGCGATGGCGCTCATGCACCGGCATCGCCTCGAGCGCGTGCTGGTGGTGGACGAGGACTTCAACTTGAAGGGCCTTGTCACGGTGAAGGACATCCTGAAAGAAGTCGAGCATCCGCACGCCTGCAAGGACGCGCACGGCAAGCTGCGCGTCGGCGCGGCCGTCGGCGTAGGCGAGGGAACGGACGAGCGCATCGCGGCGCTGATCGAAGCCGGCGCCGACGTGCTGGTGGTCGACACGGCGCACGGGCATGCGCAGGCCGTCCTCGATCGGGTCAAGTGGATCAAGTCGCGCTACCCGCGCGTGCAGGTCGTCGGCGGCAACGTCGGCACCGGCGACGGCGCCCGGGCGCTTGTGGATCACGGCGCGGACGGAGTCAAGGTGGGCATTGGGCCGGGCTCGATCTGCACCACGCGTATCGTCGCCGGCGTCGGCGTGCCGCAGATCACCGCCATCCAGAACGTCGCCGAGGCGCTCGAGCGAAGCGGCGTACCGCTGATTGCCGATGGCGGGATTCGCTATTCCGGCGATGTCGCCAAGGCGATCGCCGCGGGCGCCCATTCCGTCATGCTGGGCTCGCTCTTCGCAGGCACCGACGAGTCGCCCGGCGACATGGAGCTCTACCAAGGCCGCTCCTACAAGGCCTATCGCGGCATGGGCTCGCTCGGCGCAATGCAGAAAGGCGCTGCCGATCGCTATTTCCAGGACTCGGACATGAACGTCGACAAGCTGGTGCCCGAGGGCGTGGAAGGCCGCGTGGCCTACAAGGGGAGCGCCGTCTGGGTGGTGCAACAGCTCATCGGCGGCCTGCGAGCGAGCATGGGCTACACCGGCTGCCCGACCATCGACGACATGCGCACGCGTCCGCAGTTCGTCGAGATCACGGCCGCCGGCATTCGCGAGTCGCACGTGCACGATGTGCAGATCGTCAAGGAAGCTCCCAATTACCGGGTCGAGTGATGGAATCGGCCGAGATGCCGGCTGAGAGAGCAAGCCCAGATGCCGGCTGAGAAGCAGCAGCATCAGAAAGTACTGATCCTCGACTTCGGCGCCCAATACACGCAGCTCATCGCGCGCCGCGTGCGCGAAGCGAAGGTGTACTGCGAGATCCATCCGTGCGACGTGACGGACGGCTTCGTGCGCGAGTTCGGCCCGACCGGCGTGATCCTCTCCGGCAGCCACATGTCCGCGTACGAGGAATCGACCGGGCGTGCGCCCAAGGCGGTGTTCGAGCTCGGCGTGCCGGTCCTGGGCATCTGCTACGGCATGCAGACCATGGCGCAGCAGCTCGGCGGCCGGGTGGAGCCGGGCAAGGTACGCGAGTTCGGCTATGCCGAGGTGCGCGCCCGCGGCCACACGCGGCTTCTCGACGGCTTGGAGGACTTCAGCACCGCGGAAGGCCACGGCATGCTGAAAGTCTGGATGAGCCACGGCGACAAGGTGGTCGAGCTGCCCGCGGGCTTCAAGCTGATGGCTTCCACCGAGGCCTGCCCGATCGCCGGCATGGCCGATGAGCTGCGCGGCTTCTATGGCGTTCAGTTCCACCCGGAAGTCACCCATACCCGCCAAGGCGCGAAGATCCTGCAGCGCTTCGTGCGCGACATCTGCGGCTGCCGCGGTGACTGGAACATGCCCGACTACGTCTCCGAGGCGGTGCGTCGGATCAAGGAGCAGGTCGGCAACGAGGAAGTGATCCTCGGCCTTTCGGGCGGCGTGGACTCCTCCGTGGCGGCGGCACTGATTCACCGCGCGATCGGCGACCAGCTCACCTGCGTGTTCGTCGACCACGGGCTTCTGCGCCTGAACGAAGCGAAGCAGGTGATGGACACGTTCGCAAAGCACATGGACATGAGCATCGTCCACGTCGACGCGACGAACGAATTCCTCGACGCGCTCGCCGGCGTGGCGGATCCGGAGCAGAAGCGGAAGATCATCGGCCGGCTGTTCGTCGAAGTGTTCCAGCGCGAGGCGGGCCGCATCCGCAACGCAAGGTGGCTGGCGCAGGGCACCATTTATCCGGACGTCATCGAGTCGGCCGGGTCGAAGACCAAGAAGGCGCAGAACATCAAGTCGCACCACAACGTCGGCGGCCTGCCCGAGACGCTGCACCTCAAGCTGCTCGAGCCGTTGCGCGAGCTCTTCAAGGACGAAGTGCGGGAGCTCGGCCGCGCGCTCGGCCTGCCGCGCGAGATGGTGTTCCGCCATCCCTTCCCGGGCCCGGGCCTCGGCGTTCGGATTCTGGGCGAAGTGAAGCGCGAGTACGTCGACCTGCTTCAGCGCGCCGACGCCGTCTTCATCGACGAGCTGCGTGCCTCCGGCTGGTACGACAAGACCGCACAGGCCTTCGCCGTCTTCCTGCCGGTGCGCTCGGTCGGCGTGATGGGCGACGGCCGCACCTATGAGCACGCCGTGGCGCTACGCGCCGTGCAGACCACGGACTTCATGACCGCCGATTGGGCGCCGCTGCCGCACGAGCTGCTCGCGCGGATTTCCAACCGCATCATCAACGAGGTGCGCGGCATCAACCGCGTCACCTACGACATCTCCTCCAAGCCGCCCGCCACCATCGAGTGGGAATAGGGGATGGTCTCGGCTGAAAACCTCGGCACGCTGCTGGCGAACGCAGCGCGTCGTTTTTCCGCTCGCCCTGCCTTCCCATCGCTCAGCTACGCGGACTTTCTCGACGCTGCGCACGCCGTGCGCGACGTCCTCACGCGCGCCGCCCTGCGCCCCGGTGAGCCGGTCCATGTGCGCGTCTCCAACCGGCCGGTCGAGCTCGCCGCTTACATCGGCACATGGCTCGCGGGCGGGGTGGTGGTGCCGGTGCATCGCACCTCCCCGGAGGCCGCAGTGGCGCAGATGGCGGCGAAGACCCGCGCGCGCTTCGAATGGGACGTGACGCTTCGCGAGATCGGCCACGCGCCACCGCCGGAGCGCTCGCTGCTGAATGATGCCGCGCTGGTCGTCTTCACCTCTGGCTCCTCCGGCCTGCCGAAGGGCGCGGTGCTCTCGCATCGCGCGTTCGCCGGCAAACTCGCGGCTGTCCAGAGCCTGCTCGGCTTTGCCGAAGGCGAGCGGACCATGCTGGTGCTCAACATCACCTTTAGCTTCGGCATCTGGGTCGCGTTGCTCACGCTCCTGCAGGGCGGCGTGGTGCTCGCGCGCGAGCGCTTTTCCGCCCGCAGCTTTCTGCGCGAACTCGCCGATGAGCAAGCGTATCGCGTGGCGGTCGTGCCGACGATGATGCGCAGCCTCATCCTCGAGCTCGCGCCGGCGCGCCTCGAGGCGGAAGGCCGCACGCTCGCCGGTGTCGCGGCGCTGCGCCAGGTGTTGATCGGCGGCGAGACGCTCGGCCAGGGACTCGGGGCCACCTTGCGCGGGCTTTTCGCGCCCGCTCAACTGATCGACATTTACGGCCTGACCGAGACGTCGACCTGCGATTTCTTCCTGATGCCCGCGGATGCCGAGCGCTACGCCGGGTGCATCGGGCGCCCGTCGCCCGGCGTGCGCTACCGAATCGTCGCCGAGAGCGGGACACCGGTCGCCCCGGGGGAAATCGGTGAGCTGCAGATTGCCGGCCCCTACCTGATGAGCGGCTATCTGGACGAGCCGAGCCTGCAGCCGATACGCAACGGCTGGCTCGCCACCGGGGATCTGGCACGCGAGCGCAATGCCGGCGTGGTGGCCATCGCTGGACGCAAGAAGGAGCTCATCTACCGCGGCGGCAACAAGATCGCGCCGCAGGAGATCGAGTTTGCCTGCAGCGCGCATCCCAAAGTCGCCGCGGCGCTCGCCGTTGGACGGCCGGATGCGCGGCTGGGGGAGCGGATCCACGCGCTCATCGTTCCGCGCGAGCATGACCTCTCGCCCGCGGAGCTACGGAGCTTCCTGCGCGAGCGCCTCGAGAAATGGAAGCAGCCCGATGTGCTTTACTTCGCCAGTGAGCTACCGGCCGGCCGCACCGGCAAGGCCGATCGCGGGCGCTTCTCGGCGATGCTGGCCGAAGGAAGGCTGACGCCGGCGGAGGAGGCCGCATGAAGAGCTACGAATCGATCCGCGTGCAGACGGAACGCCATGTCGGCCACCTGCAGCTCAACCGGCCGGAGCGCATCAACGCGCTCGGAAAGGCCATGCTGCTGGAGATCCACGACGCGCTCGATGCTCTGGAGGCGGACGGGGAGGTGCGCGCCATTGTCCTGTCGGGCGCCGGCAAAGGCTTTTCCTCGGGCTTCGATCTCAAGGAGCAGATGGCGCGCAAGCCGGAGGGCGCTGCCGTATGGCGCGAGATCCTCGAGCTCGATTTCTCGACCACGATGCGCTTCTGGGATTCGCCGAAGCCGACCATTGCCGCTATCCACGGGCCGTGCATGGCGGGCGCGTTCGAGATGGCTCTCGCCTGCGATATCTCGGTGTGCTCGCGCGACGCGGTGTTCGGTGAGCCGGAGCTCAAGTTCGGGGCGGGCATCGTCACGCTACTCCTGCCGTGGATGGTCGGGCCGAAGGCGGCGAAGGACATGCTGCTCACCGGCGACGATACGCTCGGTGCCGAGCGGGCGCTCGCGCTCGGCATCGTCAGCCGCGTCGTGCCCGTGGGCCAGCACCTCGAGAGCGCGCTCGCCATCGCCCGGCATATCGCGGTGATTGACCCCAATCTCGTGCGCGACACCAAGAAGGCGCTCAACCGCACCTACGAAACCCAGGGCATGCGCGCGGCCCTGGCGACGGCGCTCGATATCGATCACGCCATCGAATCGCACGGCTCGCCGGACAAGCGCGCCTTCATGGACCTTGCGCGCGAGCAGGGCCTGAAGGCCGCGCTCGCCTGGCGCGAGGCGCGCTTCAAGCGGTGAAGTACGCGATGGCTGCCGCCTTTTTCACCTGCGCCGCGTCACGGAAGTGCGTGTTTTCCCGAGCGGAAAATGACGCATTGAATGCGGTGCATTCGCATCGAAGCGACGTGATTTTCGTCCTGCATGACCGCAAATGACGGCGGCTGCCAGGCTCGAAGGTAGTACATCCTTGGTGCTGCAATGCGTGGGCGGTACCGTTTACCGCATGCGGGCGCACGCAACGCGCGGCTTTACGCTGGTCGAGGTGCTGATCGTGGTCGCGATCATTGGCATTCTCGCGTCTGTAGCGCTACCCGGCTACCAGAATTATTCGCTGCGCGCCAAGGTGTCCGAGGCGATCCTCGCTCTAAGCACGTGCCGCACCACGGTGACCGAGGTTTATCTAGCCGCAGGCTCGGCACCGGGCCCGAACAACTGGGGTTGCGAAGGCGCTACGTCCAAGTATGTAGCGTCGCTTTCCACCTCGGACAACGGCATGGTGAGCGTCACGTTGCAGAACCTCGGGCCGCTCAATGGCAAGATCATCACCATGACACCTCTCATCAGCGGCAGCACCGCCGCAGACACGACGATCGATCTGGGTAAGCGCCTTTACGGCTGGCGCTGTGGCGCGTCGGCCGACGGCACCAATCTGGATCCACGCTATCTCCCGGGCAGCTGCCGCTCCTGACTTGACCCGCACGGACGAGCACTACATGCGGCGCGCGCTCGAGCTCGCGCGCCGCGCTGAGGAGGAGGGCGAGGTGCCGATCGGCGCAGTCGTCGCGCTCAACGGCGAAATCGTCGGCGAGGGCTGGAACCGGCCGATCGGGGCCCACGACCCCACCGCCCATGCCGAAATCCAGGCGATACGTGCCGCTGCCACCCACCTCTCGAACTACCGCCTCACCGGCGCCGAGCTTTACGTGACGCTCGAGCCGTGCGATATGTGCGTCGGCGCCATGTTCCACGCGCGCATCGCGCGCGCCGTGTACGGTGCCAAGGACCCGAAAAAGCTCGTGCTCAAAAACCATGTGATGATCGAAGGCGGCGTGCTCGCGGATGATTGCGGTGCCATCCTCAGCCGCTTCTTCGCCGCCCGCCGATGAATATCGAGATCGACCCGGCAACGCAGGAGCTCCGCCTGCTCGACGGCGGCAAGGTCCTCAAGCGCTATTCCGTCTCCACCGCCAAGCGCGGCCTGGGCGAGAAGAACGGCAGCTTCTGTACGCCGCGCGGTTGCCACATCGTGCGGGCGAAGATCGGCGCCGGCCAGCCGCAGGGCACCGTGTTCGTACGCCGCCGGCCGACCGGCGAGGTGTGGACACCGGAGCTGCACGCCAAATACCCGGGCCGCGACTGGATCCTGACGCGCATCCTCTGGCTCTCGGGCCGCGAGCCGGGAAAGAACCGGTTGGGAGACGTCGACACGATGCGCCGCTATATCTACGTCCACGGCAGCCCCGAGACGGCGGAGATGGGCAAGCCCGGCTCGATCGGCTGCGTCCGCATGCGCAACGCGGACATCGCCGAACTGTTTGACCTCGTGCCGCCGTACACGGAAGTCGAGATCCGCGGCTAGCGTTGCAGTAGACTCTGCCCGCCAGCGCTCGTTAAGCCGGCGCGGCTTTCCAACGGGAGGAATACATGAGACTCGCTAAGTTCGGCGGCGCGCTCGCGGTCGCCGCGGCAGCGCTTTGCTCCACTTTTGCCCCAACGGCACTGGCGGATAAGCAGTCGGCCGCACGGCCGCTCGTCATCGGCCATCGCGGCGCCCACGGGTACCTGCCGGCGCACACGCTCGAAGGCTACGCGCTCGCAATCGAGCTTGGCGCCGATTTCATCGAGCCGGATCTCGTCTCGACCAAGGACGGGCATCTCATCGCCCGCCACGAGCCGAACATCGTCAATACCACCGACGTCGCGAGCCGGCCCGAGTTCGCTTCGCGCCGGCGCACGGCCGTGATCGATGGGGCGGCCGACGAGGGCTTCTTCGCCTCCGACTTTACGCTGGCGGAGATCAAGCGCCTGCGTGCGGTGCAGGACTTCGCCGACCGGCTGCAGCAGTTCAACGGCAAGTTCGAAGTCCCCACGCTCGAGGAGATCATCGCGCTCGCGAAGCGGAAAAGCGAGGAGAAGGGCCGGCAGATCGGCATCTATCCGGAGGTCAAGCACTCGACCTACCACAAGTCGATCGGCCTGCCGATCGAGCAGCGGCTGGTCAACGTCCTCGCCGCCGCCGGTTGGAACCGGCGCGACGCGCCGGTCATCATCCAGTCGTTCGAGCAGTCGAACCTGAGGGAGCTGCGCCACATGACCCCGGTGCGGTTGATCCAGCTGATCGACGCGAACGACGTGAATAGGGACGGCACGCTCGACTACACCGCCCCCTTCGATCGCCCCTACGACTGGACGGCTTCCGGCGATCCGCGCCTGCTTGCGCGCACGTTCGGCTACCTCGTCACCGACGCGGGCCTGCGCGAGGTGAAGAGCTACGCCGACGGCATCGGTCCATGGAAGCGATACATCGTAAGCTCGGTGGACGCGGGCCTTCCCGGACCGGGGGAGGCGAGCCGCAAGCTGCTGCCACCCACCGACGTCATCGCCCGTGCGCACAAGGTGGGTCTTTTCGTGCACACCTGGACCTTCCGCAACGAGCAGAAGCGCCTGGTATCAGACTATCAGGGGAACCCGGTGAATGAGTACCTGCAGTTCTACCGGCTCGGCATCGACGGCGTGTTCTCGGACTTCGCCGACACCGCCGTCGCGGCGCGCATCCTGTTCGAGCTCGAGCGCAACCCGGATGCCGGACGATGCCTCACCGGTGATGTCGACGGGCCGTCGCGGCTACGGCCCGACTGCGACGATTAGCTGCTCATCAGGCGCCGGATCTTTTCGGGATCCGGCGCCAGCACCACGGCCTTCTCGCAAATGATGCCGGTGATGAGCTCGGCCGGCGTCACGTCGAACGCCGGATTTCGCACCTGCACGCCCTTCGGCGCCCAGCGCAGCTTGCGGTAGCCGAGCACCTCGTTCGCCGGCCGCTCCTCGATTGGGATGTGCGAGCCGTCCGGGATCTTCGCATCGAAGGTGGAGAGCGGCGCGGCGACGTAGAAGGGAATGCCGTGGCGCTTCGCCATCACCGCGAGCGCATACGTGCCGATCTTGTTCGCCACGTCGCCGTTGGCGGCGATGCGATCGGCGCCGACGATCACGACATCCACCTCGCCGCGGCTCATGAGATGACCCGCCATGTTGTCCGTGATCAGCGTGCAGGGAATTCCTTCCTGCAGGCACTCCCATGCGGTGAGCCGCGCGCCCTGTAGATAAGGGCGCGTCTCGCAGGCGATCACCGAGACCTTCTTGCCCTTCGCCGAGCGCACGACGCCGAGCGCGGTGCCATGTCCCGCCGTCGCGAGCGCGCCGGTGTTGCAATGGGTCATGACGCGCGCCCGTTCCGGAATCAGCTTGGCGCCGCGTTCGCCCAGCGCCCGGTTGGCCGCCAGATCCTCCTCGTAGATCGCGCGCGCTTCTGCTTCCAGCTCGCTCGCCTGCTTCATGCGCTCGAGCGCCCAGAAAAGATTCACCGCCGTTGGCCGGCTGGCCCGCAGCAATTCGTACGCCTTCGCTGCGCCTTTGCCGAGCACCACGCCGTACGCCGCCGCGACGCCGATGGCCGGCGCACCCCGCACCACCATATCGCGAATTGCCTTTGCGACCTGCCCGGCGGTGCGGCAGACGACGTACACCTTCTTGCCCGGCAGCAGCCGCTGGTCGAGCAACTCCAGCCGATCGCCGCGCCACCGAATAGGTTCTACGCTTTTCGCCCCGCCGCCAAGGGAGGCCTGAGCCGCAGGCGGACGCGGGGTTCTGCTTTTCCGTTTCTTCAAACGACTCGCTCGTTCCCGCCGTCCACGGGCACCTGCGCTGCCGTGGTCTTCGCGAAGAGGGGCCCGCACATTTCGGCCGCGAGCTCGGCCACGTCCTTGGACGAGACTTCGGTGCGCAGCAGATTGTTCTTCTTGTACTGCTCGACGCTCATGTTGTACGCCTTGGCGCGCGACGCGAGGACCTCGTCGGTCCAGAGCGCGGTGTCGAAGACCTGGTTCGGGTGCAGGGAGTTGATGCGGATGCCGTCTTTCGCCCACTCGAGCGCAGCGACACGCGCGAGCTGATTGAGCGCCGCCTTGGAAGCGGAGTAGGCGGCGGCGCCCGGACCCGGCGCGGGTACGTTCTTCGAGCCGACGACCACCACTCGACCGCCGCGCGGCGCGCGCTTCAGCAGCGGATGGCACGCCTGCATCACGAGCAGGTTCGCCTCCACGTTGACCGTCATGGCGCTGCGCCAGCTGTCGGCGGCGATGCTCGTGATCGGCTGCGAGGAGGGGAAGATGCCGGCGTTCAGCACGAGCATGTCGAGGCCACCGTAGCGCTTCACCGCCGCATCGAGCGCCGCGTCGATCGCGCTCGCATCCGTCAGGTCGCAGACGATGCCCTGCACATCCGGCCGCTTCCAGAGCGTCTCGATCGCCGGATTGCGGTCGAGGGCGACCAGGGCGGCGCCGCGCTTGAGGAAGGACTCGACGCACGCCTTGCCGATGCCCGATGCCGCGCCGGTGACGAGCACCACCTCGCCGGTGAACCCAGCGGGCGAGCCCGCCTTGCGAAGCTTTGCCTGCTCGAGATCCCAGTACTCGATGTCGAAGGTGTGCTGCGTCTCGAGCGAGCGCCAGCCGCCGAGCGCCTCGGCCCGCAGGATGACGTCGATCGTGTGGTCGTAGAGCTCCTCGACGATCGCCGTGTCCTTCGCAGTGCGGCCGAGGGCGGCGAAGCCGAGCGCAGGATCGAGCGCCATGCGCGGCGCCGCATCGAGCATGGTTTTCTTTTCTTTCGCCTTCGCCGCATGCCGCTCGAAGTATTCGCGGTATCTGCGCCCATAGGCGGTGACGTCGCGCCCGAGCATCGGGAAGGGCTTCGTGCGGATGACGTGATCGGGCGTTGCCGGTCCTTGCTGCGACAGCCGCTCGACATCGACCCGTTGCGCAAAGCCAAGGAACTTGGCGCTGTCGTTCATCCGCAGCAGGAGCGGGAAGCCCGCCTGGTCAGAGATCGCCTTGCGGAGCTCGGCGATCTCCTCGCGCTTCGCCCCTGCGGGCTTCGCTGGCGGCGGCGCCGCATGCCACGCCTTCTTGCGCTGAAGATATTCCTCGGCCATCGATACCAGCTCGATCATGCGCTCGTAGGACTCGCGCGCATCCTTGCCGAACGAAAAGATGCCATGCGAGAGCAGCACCATGCCGATCGTGTTCTTGCCCGCCTGCCGGGGGAACTCGCGCCCGCAATAGGCGGCCAGATCGAAGCCGGCCATGATGTACGGGATGACCACGACGCGGTCGCCATAGATTTCGCGCACCCGCTTTTCGCCCTCCGGCGCGTTGGAGACCGAGAGCACCGCGTCCGCGTGCGTATGGTCGACGTACGTGTGCGGCAGGATGGCGTGCAGGATGGTCTCCACCGACGGCGACGGCGCGCCGGCGCGCAGCGTGTGCGTATTGAGCTCGTTCACCATCTGCGGATCGCTCAGCGCGCCGAGCTGGGCCAGGCGCCGCACGTAGCCGAGCGCGACGGGAGTGAAGCCGGGCGCCTCGATCGTCTCGAGATCCCAGCCGCTGCCCTTCACGTAGAGGATGTCCTCTTCCTCGCCGAACAGGTTCTTCTCGCGCAGCTTGACCGAGGTGTTGCCGCCACCATGAAGCACAAGCGACTTGTCGCGGCCCAGCAGCCGCGAGGTATAGACGCGCGGACCGAGCGGGCCGGAGAACTGCCCGGCCTCCTCGTCTCGCCAGAGGCTTTTCATGCGGCGATTATACTTTTCGCTCGATGCTCGAAGTCCGACTGCTCGACTGGAACGCGGCGCAAGCCGAGGCAAAGCGCATCCGCTTCACTGTGTTCGTCGAGGAGCAGCGCGTGCCGGCCGACCTCGAGATGGACGAGCACGACGCGCAC
>C688J14111_10000233_pt1 | contig 14121 bp, 14 predicted proteins | sample HopSoiMetagenom1_FD_14111 | JGI IMG/M metagenome (IMG submission 14111)
TACGATGTCGAGGACGAGACAGGGCTGAAGAAATTGGCTGGCGATTTAGCCGCGCTCAACCAAACGCTATTCGCGCGCGTGCACATCGCGGCCGACGAGCCGCAGCGCGTGCTGCCCACCAAGGATGGCGTGGAACTGAAGAACCGGTTTCGCCGGGCTGTGGCGGCGGCGGGATAGGCCCCCGCAGAGCGCGGTGAAGCCCTTGAGCTGTTGCCCAAATTGGATGTCTGGACAGGCTGAAATCGGGCCACTATAACCGCGCGCCTTGACCAACACCGCCCCTCCGGCGGGCCTCGGCGCCCAGGTAGCTCAGTTGGTAGAGCACGTGACTGAAAATCACGGTGTCGGTGGTTCGATTCCGCCCCTGGGCACCATTCGCCTCAACCAAACGACGGTTTCACTTCGCTAGGGTCTATCGTCTCGCCGTCGATCGGCGACTGCTCCGCCGGCTGCGGCCAGCGCTCGTGCGACAGCGGCATCACCAGCCTCGCCTCCATGCCGTTCGGCCCGAACGTGCGCGTCACTTGCCCGTTGAGCTGCCGCTCGATGACCATGCCGATCAGCCGCGAGCCGAAGCCGACACGGCGAGCGCGCCTTGGCGCGGGTCCGCCGCGCTCCTTCCAGTCGAAGACGAGCTGCACCCCCCGATCGGCACGCTCAACGTTCCAGGCGAGCTCAAGCCGTCCGGCCGCGTTCGAGAGGCTGCCATACTTGCTGGCGTTGGTGGCAAGCTCGTGCAGCGCGGAGGAGAGCGCGAAGGACGGATCGGGATCGAGAAACACATCGGGGCCCGAGAGCGTGACGCGGTCGATGTAGGGCGCGAGCAGCACGCGCAGCAGGTCCTTGAGTGAGGTTGACTGCCAGCCCCCTTCGGTAATCAGGCGATGCGCATTGGCAAGCGCCAGCACGCGGGCCTCGTATTTGGCGGTGAGGTCCGCGACGCTGCGCGAGGTGCGCGCGGTCTGCGAGAAGAGTGCGAGCAATTGCGCAAACAGGTTGCCCGAGCGGTGGCGCAACTCGCGAATCATCAGCTCGTGGCGCTGGTCGGCCTGACGCCGCTGGATCGCGCCGGCGATCAGGTTCGCGATTGCGACTACGAACGCCACCTCGTGCTCGCCGAAGCGGCGGCGGCGCGCGGTGTGCGCACCGAGCACGCCATAGGCGCGCCCGTCACGCCCGGCAATCGGAACGCTGACCCCGCTGTTGACACCGTGATCGCGCAACAGTGCCGGTATCTCGAAGCGCGTTTCGGATTTCCGATCCGTCACGAGAACGGGGCCGCCGGAGGCGAGCGCGTAGCCGGCCTGCGAGTGCCGCCCGGTGGATTCATGCGCAGCGCCCACGCACCCCGGCCGCCACCCGTGACCGGCGCGCAGCAGGAGCGCGGTGTCGCCCGGTTCGAGCTCGAGGATCTTCACGAACTCGACGCCAAGGATCTCGGCGACGGTGGTGACGATCTCGTCGAATAAGCCCTGCAGGTCGGACTCCGTCAGCGCGCGCTCACCGAGCTTTGCCACGGTCTCCTGCTGCGTTGCGCGCGCGCGCAATTCGCGCAGCAGCTTCTGCCGGTCGGTCACATCGCGGCAGATACCGACGAGGCGCACCACTTCGCCGTTTTGTTCGATCACCGACGCCATCGCCTCGACCCATCGCTCCTCCTGTCCGTCCTGCGGCGCAAGACGGTAGAGCATTTGATAGGGCTTCCGGCTGCGCAGGCTCTCCTGGATCGCGGAGATCACCTCAGGCTGGTCTTCAGAATGAACGACTCTCTGGAAGTGCGCGAACGTGCCGTTCCAATCGGCGGTCTTGATGCCGTGAATGTCGGCCAGCTTTCCCATCCAGGTCACGGCGTCGGTCTTGATGTCCCACGACCACACGCCCACGCCGCCGGCCTCGAGCGCGAGCCCCATCGATTCCATATCGGGAAACGATTGCATGACCATGCGGTCCTTGGCGGCTGAGGCGCCTGTGGCTTGCTCGTGCGGATCGGGCACGGCGTCGTTCATCCGGGTACTTTCTTTTCGCCTGACATAGCGCTGAAGGCGCCGAATTGTCTTAGTCCGTCAGCTAGTCATTCGCCGCTGCGAATAAAGGCATCAACCCGCAAGGTGTCGGGCGCGCGAATGGTTCCCGGCATTTCGTTTAGACTGGCAGGATGGATTGGATCGCGGACTGCAGCTGGCCGATGTCATAGGGCTTGGTCAGCACCGCGGTGCGGGACTGCTTGCGCAGCGCCTCGTCGAGATGCGCGCCGTCATAACCCGTCGCGATCACGATCGGCAGATCGGGGCGTGTCTTGCGCAACTCGAGGGCGAGCGCATCGCCGCGGCCGTCCGGCAATCCGATGTCGACCACCGCAAAGACGAGCGGCTCACTGCCGGACGCGATCTCTCGCGCGGCCCTGGCCGTCGTGACCTCGATCGTCTGATAGCCGAGCTCTTCGAGCGCATCGACCGCGAGCGCGGCGACGAGCACCTCGTCCTCGACCAGCAATACCTTCCCGCGCGCGCGCATAGCCGCCTCCTCCGGGCTGAAGCCCGGCGAACTCCGTTTTGTGAACTTACAGTCGACCCCGGCGGCGACGAGCCAAGAGCTTGGCATAGCGCAGCCTTGGTTCGCGTCCAATAGGCAGGGTTTCGGGACGCGATACCCGGCAAAGTGCCGGTTGCAGGTCTCCGCCACGAGCGTGACTTGACGTCCCGGCGGGTATGCGGCTGACAACGCCGCGGGCGAACCCGGGTTCCTGAAATTCAAGATGTGCCTGCAAATCAAGAGAAACTGAGCAAATCAGCATCCGAGCGGAACAATCTTCACCATGCCATGGTTGTCGCGGCGATTTCCGGAACGCCCGGGAGCAGACCGCGAACTGGGAGCGGATTCGAAGCTAACTGGAAGACTCAAGCGGTCAGGTGCGCCAGGAGCGGGGCAAGTCGCCGATGACGACCTCGAGGTCATCAAGGCAAAGGCACCAAACTCGCCGACCGTCTGCAGCAGCGCAACGGCTTGCGAAGGACGAAGCCGACTAGAACGACGAAGCCGACTAGAACATCGACACTTGGCTGAAGTCGATGAGTTGATCCAACGAGGCTGGCTCGATCGGCCGGCCCCTTTCCATAGAAGGAGCGACATCGTGCGAGCAGGATACCCTCCAATGCCCTGGCAGATGGCGCAGCGCGCACGCGCGGCCGATCTCAACCAGGTTCTCGATGACGTGGAACGCCGCCTTGCGCGGCTCGCGAACATGCTGCCTTCGGCTGCATCGAACGCGAAAGCCGAACGCATGAGCGAGACCGTCGCGTCGGCGATAAACGAGATTGCCGATCGCGTTTCGAGTCGCGCCCGCTCGGTGAGCAAAGACGCCGGCCGGATGGGCGAGCGGTTCACGGCGGACGCCATGGAATTCGGCGATCACGCGCTGCGCAAGGTTGCCCGTGAGGTGGAGCAACGTCCGCTCGTGACCCTCGCGATCGCGGTCGGCATCGGCGCGCTTGCGGCCGGGCTCTTGGCCCGGCGCTAAGCCGCTGATTTCTTCCGGGTCCTTGCGTTCCGCGAGAAGAACAGCGCTTGGCTCGCGATGGCTGAGACCATCGCGGGCTGGAACGGCTTCGCGATCAGGAAGGCCGGCTCCGGGCGCTCGCCGGTCAGGAAGCGCTCAGGATAGGCGGTGATGAAGATCACCGGCACTTCGAACGACTTGAGCAACTCGTTCACGGCGTCGAGGCCTGAGCTGCCGTCGGCAAGCTGAATGTCGGCCAGGATGAGGCCGGGCTTCTTCTCGCGCGCGATCGCGAGCGCTTCGTTGTGCGTGCGCGCGATGCCCATCACGCGATGGCCGAGGCTTTCGACCAGCGTCTCGAGGTCCATCGCGATGAAAGTTTCATCCTCGATGATCAGCACGTCGGTCGCGATCTCGGCGGCGAGTTCGCGGCCCGATTCCTCGACCAGCGAGCGGAGCGTCGGCACGTCGGTCTCCAGGATGCGCGCCGCGTCCTCTTCGGAGAAACCTTCGAGCGCGACCAGCAGGAACGCCTGTCGAGGCCGCGGAGTCAGTTGGGCGAGCCGCTGGTCGGCCGGGATGTCCGGGTCCGCGACCCCGCCCTGCTGTCCGTTGATGGCGACCGAATTCCACAATTTGGTGAAAAGCCGATAAAGCGCAACCCTTGGTCCGCCAGCTTCATCAATGACCGAAGGGTCGCTGATGAGCGCTTCCAGCGTCGCACTCACGTAAGCGTCGCCGGACATCTGGCTCCCGGTCAGAGCCCGCGCGTAGCGCCGCAAAAAAGGCAGATACTGGGCAACGGCTTGTGATTTCAGCAAGAAAACCTCCCGAGCGAAGGGCCCCCTGGACACTACGGCCTTTCAACGCACGTTCCTCAAAAAAAGTTCCCGCAGCTCTGGAACAGCCGGTTGTAGGCGGAGTTATACCTCACTGATCGGGTGGGGCTATCCGGTCCCAAGAATTCGGGCGGGGAAAACGATGAACGAGGACGACAAGCCAGGCAGGCCCGCACCAATGCAAACCGAAGTCACTCAACGAAAGCCTCGAGGCCGGCTTGGACGTGAAGTCCAGAACAAGATCGGTCAACAGCTGCGCGCCATGTACGACGACGTCGTGAATGACGGGGTCCCCGACCGCTTCGTCGAGATGCTGCGCAAGCTCGATGAGCAGAAAGACGAGAAAGAGAAGGGGTCTGCAGCATGACGCTCACCCCATCGCTCAAAGAGGCGATGCTGGCGGCTGTGCCGAGCCTTCGCGCGTTCGCGATCTCGCTGTCCGGCAACATCGACCGCGCGGACGATCTCGTGCAAGAGACGCTGCTGCGCGCCATCGCCAACATCGACTCCTTCCAGCCTGGCACCAACATGTCGGCCTGGATGTTCACGATCCTGCGCAACCTGTTCCGCTCGGAGTATCGCAAGCGCCGCCGCGAGGTCGAAGACACTGATGGCTCGTACGCGGAGAGCTTGAAGTCGCATCCCGAGCAGGGCAGCCGCCTCGAATTCCAGGAATTCCGTGGGGCGCTCGCCAAGCTTCCCCCCGATCAGCGTGAGGCGCTGATCCTGGTCGGCGCGTCCGGCTTCTCCTACGAGGAAGCCGCGCACATCTGCGGCTGCGCGGTCGGCACCATCAAGAGCCGCGTCAATCGCGCCCGCACGCGCCTTGCCGATCTTCTCTCCATCGAGGGATCCGAAGACTTCGGCCCGGATCAATCGACCCGGGCCATCATGGCGGCCGGCGGCCGCGGATAGGTCGGTCCTCGAAATCTCGGAGCCAAGCAAAAAAATCGCCCGGCGCTTGGCCGGGCGATTTCGCGTACCTTGACGTGGCCGTTAGACCGTCGGTCTGCGCCCGCGGAACAGGCCGACAAGCGCTGAGATCAAGAACAGCACCACGGCCACGAAGAAGATGATCTTTGCGATTTCGACCGAGAGGCCCGCGATTCCGCCGAATCCGAGCACAGCAGCGACCAGCGCAACGATCAGGAACGTCAAAGCCCAACCGAGCATGATGGCTCTCCTCACGAATGTGCGGCGCTGACGGCCGCGTTGGGGAGAAAACGGCTGCGCAGAACGAAAGTTCCGGAACCCAAGACGCGTCAGGCGTGGCGCAGCCGGATGGTCGGCGCAATGACCATCAGGAGGACCGCGCACAGGCCAAGCGGCACGAATGCCGCCTGTGCGATGCCGGTCAGATCCCAGACGAGCCCGGCAAACACCGGCGTGATCACGGCAAACGAATAGCTGATGGTGAACATCGCGGCCGAGACGCGATGTACGTCGTCGGGCGGCGCCAGCAGCGGCGGCAGCGCCAGCATCAGGATCAGCACCGCGGCGGCAAAGAAGCCGAGCACGCCTGCGCAGATCACGATGCCTGGGCCTGGCAGGACCGCGATACCAATGATCCCGATGAGCGAGCCTGCTCCACATACGATGTGCGGCCAGATCGCGCGTTCCAGCCGGCCCGCGACCGCGAGCAGCAATAGCGATGCGGGTATCTGTCCCACGTTAAGCGCGGTGAGCGCCGCGCTGACCAGATCGGCACGATCGATGTGATGCAGATAATCGGGAAGGAATGCGTTCGCCGAGAAGTACATCGCATTGACGCTGCCCAGCGCGATGCCCAGCCTCCAGATCAGCGGGTCGCGCCAGTTCGGCCACCAGCGCTGCGCGGCCTGCAATGGTTGCGCGGGCACGGGCGAGCGAGGCGCGAGCGCCATAATGACCAACGCCATCAACGCGACCGGGAGGGCCCAGACCACGAAGCTGCCGCGCCAGCTGTTATGCAGGAGCGGCAAGAGCACCGGAATGGTCAATGCCACCGGGAGGATTTCTCCGACCAGAAGGCCGTTGGTGAACACCGCCGCGCCGAAGCCGATGCGATGCGGCACCCACAGCCGCACCAGCGGCGGCAGCGAGGGATGCATGATCGCGACGCCGAACCCGGTCACGATGGTGGCGGCATAGAGTGTGAACATTTCCGGCGCGGCGCCGCGCAGCGCGGATCCCGCTGCTGTCGCGAGCAGTCCGGCGACAACCGTCGCGAGCGCCCCGAAGCGCGCGATCAGCAGCGAGCCGAGCACCGCCGTGCAGGCAAACAGCACCGGCGGCAGCCCGGTCAGGATGCCGACCTGGGTCTCGGACATGCCGAGCTCGGTGCGGATGAGCGGAATGACCGGTGGGACTGCCAGGATGGTGATGCGCGACCCGTTCCCGGCGAGCCAGAGGAGGAGGACGCAAAGGAGGACTTGGCCGCGGGTCGGAACGGCTTCGGTTGGCGCACGCATCAGGCTGAATCGACTTCCGTTTGGCTTCCGGGAAGGCGGCCCTTAGCACGGTCCGCCCACCTTTTCTGGCCAGCCAGGGCGCGGGCTGCCTTGCACAACCCGCATGACGCTGCGCCAAGGGCCAAGAAGTTTGCTATGGTTCTGCCGGGAACGGCGCCGGTTACCCCAAAAGCCAAACAGGCCGGTGCGAGACCTCGCCGCTTGGCGGCGTTCAGGGAGGAGTTTTGCAATGACTGTGTCCCGCCGGAATTTTGCGCGCCTTGCTGCTGCCACGTCGGCCGTCGCGGTCGCATCGCCTGCGATCGCCCAACAGCCCACCGTCAAGTGGCGGCTCGCATCGAGCTTCCCGAAGAGCATCGAAGGATTGTGGGGTGCAGCGCCAACCGTTGCGAAGTTCGTCACTGAGATGAGCGACGGCAAGTTCACGATCGACTCATTTGCCGCGGGCGAGATCGTGCCCGGCCTGCAAGTGCTCGACGCCTGCGCCAACGGCACCGTCGAATGCGGCCACACCTATTCGGGCTACTACATCGGCAAGAATGCCGCGCTGATCTTCGACGGCTCCATGCCGTTCGGCATGACGCCGCGCCAGCACAATGCCTGGTACATGTATGGCGATGGCAAGAAGCTCGTCGACGAAGTTTACGACGCGATGGGCGTCGTCAGCATGTCGATGGGCAACACCGGCGGCCAGACCTTCGGCTGGTTCCGCAAGGAGATCAAATCGCCGGCCGACTTCAATGGCGTCAAGATGCGCGTCGCAGGCTTCGGCGGCAAGGTGCTCGCCAAGCTCGGCGTGATCCCGCAACAGATCGCGGGCGGCGACATCTACCCGGCGTTGGAGAAAGGCACGATCGATGCCGCCGAGTGGGTCGGCCCGCATGACGACGAGAAGCTCGGCTTCCACAAGGTCGCCAAGTTCATGCACGTGCCGGGCGTGCTCGAAATGGAGGCGAACAATTGCCTGTTCATCAACAAGGCAAAATGGGCCGAGCTGCCTCCCTCTTATCAGGCGATGCTGCGCGGCGCCTGCGCCTATGCCCAGATGGAGATGTTGGCCGGGTACGACGCGAAGAATGCGAAGGCGATCAGCCGCGTGGTTGCGGCGGGGGCGCAGCTGGTCGTGCTTACGCCGGAAACTCTGCGCGCGCTGCGCACGGCGCTCGAGCAGGTGCTGGATGAAGAGTCAGCCAAGAGCGAGCAGTTCAAGAAGATCTGCGAGAACTGGCGGGCGTTCCGCGCCGAACAGCATCGCTGGTTCTCGATCGCCGACGCGCGGACGGAGATGTCGGTCTATTCGATGTCCGCGACGTAGTACGCTCGCACACTTCTCGTCATTGCGAGCGAAGCGAAGCAATCCCGGCGCCTTACTGGATTGCTTCGCCGCTTTCGCTCCTTGCCATGACGCACGCCTCAATCCACCACCGCAATCCGGGGCTGCGGCGTGAGCACCACGCAGAAATACCGCTCCCATTCGGAGCCGAGCACCCAGTGCTGCGCCTTGAAAGTGTCCATCAGGTCTTGCTCGAACAGCGGCACCACGTCCTTCTGGCAGAGCACGAACTTCGCCGCGGCCACGATGTCTTCGCGATCGATGACGCAAAGCACGCGCCAGTCGGGATGGCGATCCAGCCACTCATGCACCGCGACAACGAGCAGCGGGTAACCCGGATGCAGCATATCGTCGAGGCAGATGAGGCCCTGCGGATGCAGCGTGGCGAAGGCGAGATCGAGATCGAGCGCAAGCTGGTCACGTGCGTGATCGCCGTCGAGATGCCAGAACCGGACCTTTTGTTCAGACGCTTGCGGCGCAAGCTCTTGCCCGCCGAGCGCACGGCGTATGTCGTCTGCTGAGAGATCGCGCGCATTGGCCTTGATGGCCGCGTAGCGCTCGCGCGCAAGTCCGAGCCGCGCGCAGTGCGAATGGAAGAGATCAAGCAGCCCGTCGTTCGGCCAGTTGAACGTATCGATACCGAGCGCGCGCTCGCCCTCTGCTAATCCCAGGGCCATCGCAATGAAAAAGCGGCCCTCGAACGTGCCAATCTCGGCGATGTGGCCCATGATGCCGAGTTCGGTCTGCCGGCGGACGATATGGGCGCAGATCGTCGCGGCGAACCGAGACGACATGCCGCGCACTGTCTCGTAGCCCTCCGCGATGTAGCGATCGACGGCGGGATTGCCGGAAGAGAAGGCCATGCTTCCTCGTAGACAAGCGATAGGGCGGACGCGAGAATGGGTTAGGCAGAAAATCTCACGAAAACAAGGATATTGCGATGAGCGAAACAGTCGGCGTCATTGCGATGGGCGAAATGGGTTCGGCGGTCGCGCGGCGGCTGCATGAGCGTGGCGCGACCGTGATCACGCAGCTTGCCGGGCGCAGCGCCGCGAGCGTCACGCGTGCCGAGCGGGCAGGGGCCATACCGGTGTCGACCGATGAAGAGTTCGTCGCCCAGTCCGACTACATCCTCTCCATCATCCCGCCTGGCGATGCCGTGGCGTTGGCCGAGCGTCTCGCGCCGGCGATCACGCGCGCGGGCCGCCAGGTCGTCTATGTCGATTGCAACGCCGTATCGCCGCAGACCGCTGAGCGCATCGGCGAGGCACTGAAGGATACTGGCTGTATCTATGTCGATGCCGGCATCATCGGCCCGCCGCCGAGCGACACCACGCGCACGATTTTCTATGCGTCGGGTCCCGGCGCGAAAGAGTTCGCGCGTCTTGCCGAGCGGGGGCTGCAGATTCGCCTGATGGATGGGCCGAATGGCGCGGCCTCCGCCATGAAGCTGTCGTATGCGGGCATCACCAAGGGCTGCACGGCAATTTCGGCCGCGATGATGCTTGGATCGACGCGCGGCGGCACGGCCGACGCACTGCTGCAGGAATTGTCCGAGAGTCAGCCGATGCTGCTCAACTGGATGCGCGGGTTCGTGTCGCGCATGCCGCCGAAGGCCTACCGCTGGGTCGCCGAGATGGAGGAGATCGCGCAATTCCAGGCAGACGATCCGGGCGCGCGCGACATCTATCTCGGCATCGCGAAATTCTACGAGCAGATCGCCGACGTGCTGGAAGCGCCGAAGCCGGGCGACGCGGTCGAGCAGCTGAAGGCTTTCTGCGCCGAGCGCGGCGAGGCGAAACGCAAGTCCGCCTGATGGCCTCACCCTTCGATCTGACCGGCAACACCACGATCGTCACCGGCGCGAGCAGCGGCATCGGACAGGCGATTGCGGTAGCACTTGCCGCGGCCGGCGCGCGGGTCGCGGGCGTGGCGCGCTCGAGCATGAACGAAACAGCGCGGCAGGTTGACGAGGCAGGCGGCTCGTTTCTTCAGGTGCGCGCTGATCTTTCCACCATCGAGCCGGTCGAGCGCATTCTCGAACAGACGATCGCCTGGGCCGGCCGCGCCGACATTCTGGTCAACAACGCGGGCATTATCCGCCGCGGCGATCCGCTGGAATTCTCCGAGAAGGATTGGGATGACGTCGCCAACGTCGATCTCAAGAGCGTGTTCTTCCTGTCGCAAGCCTTTGCCAAGCGCGCGCTCGCGCGCGGCGGCGGTGCGAAGATCGTCAATGTCGCCTCGGTTCTTGCTTTCACCGGCGGCATCCGCGTGCCCTCGTACACGGCTGCGAAGCATGGGGTCGCCGGATTGACCAAACTGCTCGCGAACGAGTGGGCGGCGAAGGGCATCAACGTGAACGCGATTGCGCCCGGCTACGTGCGCACCGACGCCACGCAGGCGCTACAGGACGATCACGTGCGCAGCGAGCGGCTTTTGTCGCGGATTCCGGCGGGCCGCTGGGGCGAGCCGGCCGATATCGGCGGCGCCGTGGTATTCCTTTCCTCCCCCGCGTCAGATTATTGCCACGGCACTATTTTGGTAGTGGATGGCGGCTGGCTTGCGGGTTGATAGTGCGGAATGGCGTGCTTTCGAACTGGCGGGATTGCGCGGGGCATGTTTTGGCGGGTTTGGATTGGACGAGTCTGCGTGGCCGCAGCGGTGCTGCTGGGCGCGATGGATTTCGCCGCCGCGCAGCCGAAGCGGATTCTGCTCATGCACTCTTTCGGTCCGACGTTCGGGCCCTGGAATGTGATTTCTGCCCGCATGCGCGAGGAGATCAGAAAACAATCGCCCTATCCAATCGATTTCTATGAGACATCCCTTCAGGGCGACCGGTTCGGAGAACGGCAAAATGAACAGCCCTATCGCGAATACCTGAACGGACTCTTCGAGGGACGCGACCTTGACCTGATCCTGGCCATGGGCGCGCCTGCAGCGCGCTTCATGCTGCGCAACCGCGCGCGTTTGTTTCCGTCAAAGCCGATGCTCATCGCGGGAGCTGACGAGCGCACCTTCCGGGACAGCCCGCTCACTCCCAGCGACACGGCTGTTTCGGTTACGTTCGACCAGTCCGTCCAACTCGCGAATATCTTCGACGTCCTTCCCGAAACGACCGATATTGCGATCGCCATTGGAGACTCGCCGCTGGAGCAATTCTGGGTGGCGGACCTGCGCCGTTCGTTTCAGCGTTTCGAGAGCCGCGTGACTCTGCATTGGCTCAACAAGCTGTCGGCAGAAGACATGGTCAAGCGCGTCCTGACGTTGCCACCGTCATCCGCGATCTACTACGCAACCGTCCGGATTGATGCGAACGGCGAGCCGCAGGAGGAGGATCGCGTACTGGCGCGCCTTCGCGAAGCCGGGCGCTCGCCGATTTTCACCTACGTCGATACCGATTTCGGGCGCGGGATTGTGGGCGGACGGATGCTCTCGGCCCAGGACGTCGCGCATCAGAGCGCGGCAGTCGCGGTGCGCCTTCTTAATGGCGAAAACCCAGCGAGCATCAGGATCGCTGCGTTGGGCCTGAGCGCGCCGAAGTACGATTGGCGCGAGCTCAAGCGCTGGAGGATCAGCGAGGCCTCGCTTCCGCCGGGCAGCAGCGTGCAATTTCGGCAGCCGAGCGTGTGGGAAAACTACCGTTGGCAGATTTTGCTGCTGTCTGCCGCCATCCTGGTGCAGGCCGCCATGATCATGGTGTTGCTTTACGAGCACCGGCGCCGCCGTGTTGCGGAGGTCGCGGCGCGCACCAGCATGTCCGAATTGATGCAGATGAACCGGATCGCCACCGCAGGGGAGCTCTCCGCCTCGATCGCGCACGAGGTAAACCAGCCGTTGACCGGCATCTCGGCGCGCGCCAGTGCAGCGGTGCGCTGGCTTGCGAAGGACCCTCCCGACATCGAGAAAGTGCGCAACATGCTGCGGGACATCGTGAGCGCGAGCGACCGCGCCGCTGACATCGTGGGCGGCGTTCGCGCGATGTTCAAGAAAGATTCAAAGGAGCGTTCCGCCATCGATCTTAACAAGCTGATCCGGACAGTTCTGGAGATCGTGCGCGTTGAGCTGCAGAAGAACGGTGTCGAGTTGCAAACGGCCCTGAGCGAAGGCGTGCCGACCGTCGAATGCGATCCGGTTCAGCTGCAGCAGGTGATTCTCAACCTGGTCATGAACGCGATCGAGGCGATGCAGACGGTGCAGCCGCGCGTGCTGCGCATCGAATCGAAGTTGATCGCGCCTCACGCGGTGCGTGTCGTGGTTCAGGATACCGGGAAAGGCGTTGACCCACTGCACCTCGATCGTATTTTCAGGCCGCTCGTCACCACCAAGGAACGTGGCATGGGGATGGGGCTTTCGATCTGCCACTCGATCATTCAAAGTCACGGCGGCCGCATCTGGGTCGAGGCGGCCGCGCCGCGAGGCGCAATCTTTCAGTTCGAACTGCCCACCAAGGCGGACGCTGAATTAGGAATGCTTCCGCGCCGCGTCGCCTAGTACAAGCTCCCCGGCTTCTGTGCGGGCGCTTTCGCGCCCTCACGTGTCGCCGCAATCGCGGCGCGTGCCGCGCCCATCATTAGCGAGTTGTCATTGCCCAGCGTGACGAGCTGATAGCCGAGCCCGATCATCTCACGCGCCCACGACGGCGCGGCGCAATGGATGCCAGCCGGGATCCTCGCGGCTTTCGCGCGGTCGACGATGAACTTGATCGCTTCCGCAACCTTCGGCGTCGTCGGGTCCGGCCCCGGCTGGAAGCCGAGTGAAAGCCCGAGGTCGGAGGGCCCGACGTAAATCGAGTCGAGGCCATCGGTTTTCAGAATCGCGTCGAGATTATCCAGCGCCTGCTGCGTCTCGATCATCGCGATGGTGAGGATGGTCTCGTTCGCGTATTTCCAGTAATCCGCGCCACCGTACATTACGGCCCGGATCGGGCCGAACGAGCGGCGCCCACGTGGCGCGTAGCGGCAGTTCTGGATGAACTCCTCGCACTCGGCCGGTGTATTGATCATCGGGCAGACGACACCGTAGGCGCCGGCATCGAGCGACTTCATGATGATGTCGGGCATATTCCAAGGCACGCGAACCATCGGGGTCGCGTCGGTCTGCGAGATTGCTTGCAGCATCGGCACCGCGTCGGTGTAGTCGACGAGGCCGTGCTGCATGTCGACCACGACTGAATCCCAGCCGCAGCGCGCCATGCTTTCGGCGGACGCCGAGCTCGGGATGCCGAGCCAGCCGTTGACCGCAACGCCGCCGTTTTTCCAGAGGGTTTTGAGCTTGTTCTCGCGCAAGGCCGTCTCTCCCCGTTGAGCTTTAATTCTAGCCGACAATGGACATGGCTGCGTTGCGGGGTCAATCCGGTGTTGCGCTCAACCGCCATGCGCGGGAATATCTTGGCTCCTTCCTTTCCGGCGCCGGGGCGGCGCCATTCCGCAGAGTGATCCATGACGCCGAACAAGAAGAAAGTAATGCTGCCGCACACCATGGCGAAAGCCGGCTGGGACGTGGTTGCGCCGCGCGACGACATCGAGGCGGTCGGCTACGATCCCTACATCACCATGCCGGACCTGCAGGCGGCATTGAAGGATACGGACGGAATCGCGCTCTCGCTCACGCCGTTGAAGGCGCCGGAGATTGCCGTTGCGCCGCGCTTGCGCGTCGCGGCGCGCATCGGCGTGGGTTACGACGCGGTCGACATTCCGGCCCTCACTGCGCGCAAGATCCCGCTGATGGTGGTCGGCACGGCGAATTCGGTGAGCGTTGCCGAGCACGCGATCTTCATGATGTACGCGCTGGCCAAGAAGGTGATGTTTCATGATGCGGCGGTGCGCGGCAATCGCTGGCAGGACCGCTGGAAGGACGTGCCTGTCGATCTCGCCGGCAAGACCATCCTGATTGTCGGCTTCGGCCGCATCGGCACGCGCACAGCGAAGCGCTGCCTTGCGATGGAAATGACGGTGCTGATCTATGATCCCTATGTTCCTGCCGCGACCATTAAAGCCGCCG
>C688J14111_10000235_pt1 | contig 14056 bp, 10 predicted proteins | sample HopSoiMetagenom1_FD_14111 | JGI IMG/M metagenome (IMG submission 14111)
CNTTCCACCGCACCCGCTACTCTAGCCGATGCCGATCGATCCGACTTACAAGGATGAGGCGCGAGATTGTAGCGTTTCGATCCCCAAATCCTTGGCCAGCTTCTCCAGCTGCGCCACCAGCGCCGGTGCAAGCGGCACGCCGTTGCGCCGGCGATCATCGCGGCAGGCAAGGCGCCGCTCGCCCGGCATGCGGATTTCGTCGACACCGGGCAGTCGCTTGCCCTCCTTCAGCTCGCGGACGTGACGATCGACCTCGACCTTGTAGTCCTCAAGCGGCAGGAAGCGCGCGATGTCGAGCGCGAGAATGAAATGCCCGGTGTTGGTTTCGCTGACGTCGTCGGTGTTGAAGTCGATCACGTCGGCGCCGAACGCCGCGCGATTGAGCGGTCCAGCGAGCAACCCGAGCATCACGGCAAGTCCGCTCCCCTTGTAGCCGCCGATCGGCAGCAGCAGGCCTTCCGCCGCGCGCTTCGCATCGGTCATGTGCTCGCCGGTCACGGTGTTGACCATCCAGCCCTCCTCCATGGGCTTTCCCTGCAGCGCGTAGTTCTTCACCGTGCCGTAGGAGACGACGGTCGTCGCCATGTCGAGCACCATCGGACCCGCTCCGGAGGGCACGCCGATCGCCAGCGGATTGGTGCCGAGCAGCGGATCGGCCCCACCCCACACCGCCATGTGGTTCGCGTTCGCCACCGCCGCATAGATGCCGATCATTCCGGCAGCCGCCGGCATCTCGGCGTAGAGCCCGGCGGGCCCCGCGTGGTTCGAGCGCCGCACGCCGACCCATGAGACGCCCGTCTCGCGCGCGATCGCAGTCGCGGTCTCGGCCGCGCGCGACATCACCAGATGCCCCATCGCGTTATCGCCATCGACCAGTGCAGTCGCGGGCGCCGAGCGCTCTACCGTGATGTTGGGCTTGGGGTTGAAGCCGCCGGCTTTGAGCCGCCGCACATATTGCGGCAGGCGGAATACGCCGTGCGCATCCGCTCCGGTCAGGTCGGCCTCGCCCATCAGACGCGCGCACACCGTCGCGTCGGGGCGCGGCAGGCCCGCCGTGGCCAGCGCATCCTCGATCAGCGAGCGGATCGCCCCAATCGACACGCGGGCTGACACAGCTTGGCTCATTCGCGGACCCCTTCTTCCCCGTTTTCGTTAACACCAAATCGTCCGCCGATGCGGGCGCCCGGCCTGATGCCCATATGAGGTCTGACGGTGCAAAGGAAGGAAGGCCTCCATGGGCAAGCGCGTCGTCATTGTCGGAGCTGGGTTTGGCGGGCTCTCTGCCGCCAAGGCGCTCGCCAAGACCGAATTTAACGTCACCATCATCGACCAGCACAATTATCATTTGTTTCAGCCGCTGCTCTATCAGGTGGCAACAGCCGGCTTGGCGCCCTCGGACATCGCGTCACCCATCCGCTCCATTCTGAGCCGTCAGGCCAACACCAACATGGTGCTCGCGCGCGTGTCCGGCATCGACACCGCGCGTCGCGAGGTCGTCGCCGAAGGTCAGCGCTTTCCGTATGACTGCCTGATCCTCGCAACGGGCGCGCAGCATGCGTATTTCGGTCACGACGAGTGGGCTGCCTTCGCGCCGGGGCTCAAGACGATCGACGACGCGACCTATATCCGCCGTCGCATCCTGCTCGCCTTTGAAAAGGCCGAGACGGAGCTGGATGCGGCGGAGCGCGCGCGGCTGATGAATTTCGTGATCGTGGGCGGCGGTGCGACCGGGGTCGAGATGGCAGGCGCGATCGCAGAGCTCGCGAACCGCGCGCTAGCCAGGGACTTCCGCTCCATCGATCCGCGCAGCGCGCGCATCATCCTCATCGAGGCGGCGCCGCGTCTGCTCGGCGCATTCGATGCCTCGCTGTCGGAGGCGGCGAAGCGATCGCTCGAGCAACTCGGCGTCGAGGTGCGGCTTGGCGCGGCGGTGACGGCTCTCGATGAGGGCGGCGTTTCGCTCGGCGCGGAGCGCATCGAGGCGCGGACTGTGATCTGGGGCGCGGGCGTCATCGCTTCGCCGGCCGGTCGCTGGCTTGGCGCGGAAGCCGACCGTGCCGGACGCGTCAAGGTCGCGCCCGACCTCTCAGTCCCGGGCCATCCCGAGATCTTCGTGATCGGCGATACGGCCGCGGCGACCAGCGCGGACGGCAGGTCATTGCCGGGCGTCGCGCCCGTGGCAAAGCAACAGGGCGAGTACGTGGCGCGGCTGCTGACGGCGCGCGAACGAGGCAGGTCCCTGCCGCCGTTCCGCTACCGCGATTTCGGTTCGCTCGCGACCATCGGGCGCAAGCGCGCCGTGATCCAGATGGGCCGGCTGAAGCTGCAGGGCTTCATCGCCTGGCTGATCTGGTGCGTCGCGCACATTTATTTCCTGATCGGCTTCCGCAACCGCTTCGTGGTCGCGCTGAACTGGTTTTGGAATTACGTGACGTTCCAGCGCGGCACACGCCTCATCACCGGAATGGAAGGCGCTCGCGCGGAAGACATCGCGCTTCCCGCGGACGAGAAGCGGGTATTGCGGCACGCGCTGTGAGGTTCAAGCCCGCCACAGATCGGCGCGCCAGCGCCACGAGATCAGTACCGTGAACAGAAGTCCGGTGAGCGCGTACAGCGTCGCGGTCGCGCGCCAGCCGATGAGGCCAATCAGCGGACCGGCGGCCAGCAATCCAAGCGGCAGACTGTAGATCGCCATCATGCGCACGCCCATCACCCGGCCGCGGAAGCGCTCGCCGGCTTCGCGCAACAGCGTGATCTGCAGGGAGGTCATGGAGAAACTCTGCGCCATGCCGGCGAGAATCAGGAACGGAACCGCCAGCACCGGACTCGGCATCTGCGCAAAGATGACCAGCATGACGTACCAGAGCGACGAACACGTCATCATCAGGCGGGTCAGCCGCGTAGCCGAGCTGACATGGCTGAGCAGCAGCGAACCGATGAAGGCACCGACCGCAAAGCTGGCCACCAGATAACCAAGCCAGGTCTGGTCGACATGATAGACGTCACGCGCCACATACGGCATCAGTCCCATGGTCAGCGGGAATGCCGAAAGGTTGGTGAGAAAGGCGACCGAGACCAGCGCCAGCAGGATCGGCGTAGTCCAAGTGTGTACTAGTCCCTCCTTGAGGTCGCGCCACGGCGACTTGCCCTCCAGCTCCTCGGGCGTCATCGCCATGGTGATGTGCCGCACCGGCTCGGTGTCGCCGAACATCAGCAGCGCGCCGACCACATAGAAGCCCGCGATGATCATGTAGGCCGGCGCCATGCCGAACAGCGCCACGATACTCGCGCCGGCGAGCGCACCCGCCACGCGCGCGGAGTCCTGCGTGGTACGCGACATTGAGAGCGCGCTGACCAGCGTGTCGGCGGGCATGCTCTCGGCGATCAGCGCGCCGCGCACGCCGAGATCGGACGGGCGCACCAGACCCATCATCAAGGTGACAACGACCACAGCCAGCGGGCTGATGTGCCCAGTCAGGATGAACGCGAGCAGTGTCGAGGCGAACACCGCATAGGAGAAGCGCATCGCGAGCAGCAGCGACTTGTGACCGAGCCGGTCGCCGGCGACGCCATAGAGCGGCGCGATCAGCGTGCCGAGATACTGTGAGGCGCCGAACAACGTGAGCCAGACGACCGATTTCGTCTCGACCAGCACGTACCAGCCGAGAATGATGGTCTCCATCTCGAAGGCCCACGAGGTGAGCAGGTCGGCGGGCCACTGAAAGCGGAAGCTGCGCACGCGGAACGGCGCGAGCATGGACGAGCGCATCCGACGCGGCGCAGGCTGCGCCGCATTCATCTGAGGCTTCTGATGAGAAGTTCCGGTGCGGTCGAGCATCTCGAGGTCGGTAACGCCGGACCTCACCGCCCGGCCGAGTCGGACCTTAGACGATTGACGCAGTCTCGCTACCCCTGCGGCGCATGGGGCCTGTGCGAAGCTGCATCACATCAGCTTTTGCTCGCGGAACACTTCCGCGGCGATGCGGTGCGCCTCGTTGGCCGCGGGAATCCCGCAGTACAGCGTCAGCAGCAGCAGCAGCTCCTGGATCTGCTCCATGCTGCAGCCATTCTTGAGCGCGCCGTTAAGATGCACGCGCAGCTCATTCGGGTGACCGGCGGCTGCCATCATGGCGATCATCGCGAGCGACTTGACGCCAAGCGGCAATGCCGAGCGCTGCCATACGTCGCCGTAGGCGTAAGCATTGACGACATGCTGCAGCGGCTTGCCGAATTCACCGAACGCATTCATCCGCGTCTCGACGGCCTCGCGGCCGAACATCTCCGTGCGCAGCGCAAGTCCGCGATCGTGTTGCTCTTGGGTGTCCATCCTGGTGCTCCTTTGCTCGCGACACATCATGCCACGAGCGGAGCTCAGGAGGAGCGTCGCCGGCGCACCATCAGCACGAGCACAACCGCAAACGCGGAGGTCGCCGTGTACATCGTGAAGGCATTGAGATAGCCGATCATCGCCGCCTGACGGTTGATCTCGGCTGCGAACTTCGCAAGCCCCGAGGCTGTGTCGAAATTCCACATGCCCGTCATGCTCGGCATCGTCAGCACCGGATTGAACGGCGTGATCATCTCGCTCATCCGGCTATAGTTGGCGCCGGTGGTGCGCACAATCTCGGCGATCGAGAGCGAGATGAAAAAGCTCGAGCCGATGTTGCGCAGGAGGTGAAACACCGAAGAGGCTTCGGCGCGATCCTTGGCGGCGAGCGTATCGAAGGCGACCATCGTCATCGGCACCCATACGGTCCCGACCGCAAAGCCCTGGAAGGCGCTGTTGAGCATCAGCGTCTCCAAGGTGACGTTGAGGTCGAACGTCAGCATCCAGAGCCCGGCGAGCGTCTGCAGCCCGAAGCCGAACGCCATGGAGATGCGCGGATCGATGCGCGCCATGAAGCCCGCGGTCATGAAGCCGATGGTCATGCCGACGCCGCGCGCGCCGATCACTTGCCCGACCAGCGCGTCCGGAAACCCGATGTGCGTTTGCAGCAGGGGCGGCAGCAGCACCATCGGGGTGAAATTCAGCATGCCGTAGATCGTCACCAACACGAGGCCGATCGCGTAGTTGCGATCCTTCAGGAGCTTGAGGTTGAGGAACGGCTCGCTGGTGGTGAGGCAGTGAAACAGGAAGACATAGAACGCCACGCCTGCGACCAGGCATTCGACGATGATCTCGGTCGAATCGAACCAATCGAGCCGCACCCCGCGCGCCAGCACGAGCTGCAGCGCCGAAAGTGCGATCGAAAGCGCGACGAATCCGGTCCAGTCGAAGCGCGCTCTTGCGGAGGCCCCGACTGCGCGGAGTGTGATCTGCATGCCGACAAGCGCCGCGACCCCGACCGGCACCAGCATGTAGAAGGCCCAGCGCCAGCTGTAGGCCTCCGCCAGATAGCCGCCGAGGATCGGTCCGAACACCGGCGCGACCGCGACCGCCATGCCGAACAGTCCGAGCACAAGCTGGTGCTGCCGGCGCGGGAACGTGTTGAGCAGGATGGTCTGCGAGAGCGGGACCACCGGCGCGCCGGTGCCGCCTTGGATGATGCGCCAGAACACCAGCGTTTCCAGCGACTGCGACATGCCGCACGCCATGGTGGCGAGCGTGAAAACGCCGATCGACCAGACCATCACGCGTTTCTCGCCGAAGCGCGAGACGAGCCAGCCGGTCATCGGGGTCACGATCGCGGTCGCCAGAATGTTGAAGGTCATCGCCCAGGCGATCTCGTCCTGGGTCGCCGACATCGCGCCCTGCATTTGCGGCAGGACGGTCGAGGTGGTCAGCAGGGCTGTCCCATAAAGGGAGGACGCCAGCACCACGGTCGCCAAGGTCAGGACGCGCTGCGCCGTGGTGAGGCCGGATGCCGCACCGGGATCGAAAGTGGCCGTCGTGGTCATGTGCGGGGCGCGCCCAAGCGATGCAATTGTAACCTAGCTTACTAATTCGTCCGCGGCTACAATCCCCGCATGCCGAATACCGACGACTATATCGGGGTTGTCATCTCCGACGTTGCGCGGCTAATCCGCACCGCTTTTGACCGCCGGGTGCGCGAGCTTGGAATCACGCGCGCCCAGTGGCTCCTACTCACGCGCCTGCATCGCAATCCGGGCGTCTCTCAATCCGAGCTCGCCGACCTCATGGAGGTGGAGCGCGCGAGCGCCGGCCGCATGATCGACCGGATGGAGGCGAATGGCTGGGTGGAGCGCCGCGCGCAGAACGGCGACCGGCGCGTCAAGCGCGTATATCTGACCGAGGAAGCCGAGCGGGTGCACCGCCGCATCTGGCGCGTCGCCGAGGAGACCGTCGATAACGCGCTGAGCGATCTCTCCGCCGCAGAGGCCGGGCAGCTCATCAGCCTGCTCGGCCGCGTGAAGACCACGCTCGTGGAGGATGCCGACCGGCAGACGGTTAGGAATGGCCCCGGCGGCAAGGCCGCGCGAAATGGGCGGCATCTTGGGAGTGTCGCGCCGTGATGCGGAGCCTGCGCCCGCTTGCGTTGATCGGCGTGCCACTGCTCGTGGTCGCCGGCGCGCTGATGTTCTGGCTTAACGGCGGCCGCTACGCCTCGACCGAGAACGCGTTCGTCAAGGCCGACATCGCGCAGATCGCAAGCGAAGTGCCCGGCCGCATCGTCGATGTGCGTGCGCGCGACCACCAGAGCGTCGCGGAAGGCGAACTTCTCGTGCAGCTTGATCCGGAGCCCTATCGGCTGGCGCTGGCGCGCGCCGATGCGGAGGTCGATTCGGCGCGCGCGGCCGTCGAGGCCCTCAAGGTCAGTCTGCGCGAAAACCGTGCCGACGCGAAAGAAACCGAGAACCGCCTCACCTATCTCGAGCTACAGGCGAAGCGCCAGCGCGAATTGTCGGGCCGCGGCGTCAGCTCGGCGCAACGGGTCGAGCAAGCCGATAGCGAAGAGCAGCAGGCGCGCGATCGCCTTAGCATGCTGCAGCAGCGTATCGCGCGCGTCGAAGCCGCGCTCGGTGGCGATTCGAATAAACCGACGGACCAGTACGCAGCGGTGCGCGAGAAGATCGCGATGCGCGATCGCGCCGCGCTCGAACTCTCGCACACCGAGATCAAGGCGCCGCGCGCCGGCACCGTGGTGAATTTCCGATTGCAGCCCGGCGAGCAGGTGAAGGCGCAGACGGCGCTATTCTCGCTCGTCGCGGACCGCCGGCCCTGGGTCGAGGCGAACTTTAAGGAGACCGACCTGACCCACGTGGCGGTCGGACAGCGCGCGACCGTGGTGCTCGACATGCATCCGGATGTCACGTGGGACGCCGAGGTCGAGAGCATCAGTCCGGCGACCGGTGCCGAGTTCGCGATCCTGCCGCCGCAGAATGCTTCCGGAAACTGGGTCAAGGTGGTGCAGCGCCTTCCCCTTAAGCTGCGGCTGATGGAGCGGCCAGGCGAGCCACCGCTGCGCGCCGGCATGACCGCTTATGTCAGCATCGACACCAAGCGCCAGCGCAGCATTTCGGCGCTGTTCGGCAATGGGGCCGCGGAAGCGGCGAAGCCTTGAGCGACGATGTCGTAGCCCGGATGAAGCGCAGCGAAATCCGGGGACGCTGATCCCGCATTGCGCTTCGCTCCATGCGGGCTACTGTTTTTCAATACTTGCCGCCGCGCGCACCTTGTCCCAGCGTGTAAGCTCGGCGAGCATGAATTTGCCGAACTCTTCCGGCGTCGAGCCCTGCACCGCGACGCCCGCCTTGGTCAGCTTGTCGCGCACCGCTTCGTCCTTCAGCGCCTCATTGAGCGTCTTGTTGAGCTTGGCAACGATTTTCGGCGGAATCCCGCGCGGCCCGAAGAAGCCGTACCACGTCGAGACGTCATAGCTCTTCATCGCCGACGACTCGGCGATCGCCGGCACGTTTGGCACGATCGGGAAGCGGTCCTTCGACGTGACGGCGATCGCCTTGAGCTGACCCGACTGGACTTGGCCGATCACCGCAAGCACCGTGTCGAACAGCACGTCGACCTGCTTGCCGAGCACCGCCGTGATCGCCTCCGGCGTGGTGCGGAATTGCACCGACACCATGTCGACTCCCGCTATCTGCTTGAACAACTCCCCCGACATGTGCTGCGTGGCGCCGAACCCTGGGCTCGCGACATTGATCTTTCCGGGGCTGGCCTTCGCGGCAGCAATGAGCTCATCGACGGTGTTCGCGGGGAAATCCCCGCGCGCGACCAGCATCAGGCTCGCGGTACCGACCTGCGAGATCGGTTCGAAGGCTGTTGCCTGATCATAGCGCAACGACTTGTTCATAGCGGCCGCAATGATCTGCCCTGCCGTCATCACGCCGATCGTGTAACCGTCCTTTTCGGCGCGTGCGACGAGCTCGTTGCCGAGCGTGCCTGCGGCGCCGGGCTTGTTCTCGATCACGACGGGCTGGCCAAGCTTGTCCTGCAGCACCTGTCCGAAGATGCGTCCCACGATGTCGCCGCCGCCGCCGGGGCCGAACGGCACGATGATGCGGATCGGCTTGTTCGGATAGTCCTGCGCCAGCGCGGGCACAGCGATGGTGAGGGCGCAGACCACAGCAAACAATGGTTTGAGCATGTTCCCTCCGGATCGCGCACTGCGGCGCTTGGCACGAGTTTGCAGCGCGTGCGCAGCCCTGTCGAGCGCATCGCTGCGATGCGTGTGCGCACTTGGCATGATGGCATTTCGGGCGATAGTTTCGCCCCTATCGAGAGACGATCCCAAACCCCATCTTCCGCTGAAGCGGGAACCGCAGGCGCCGCGGCGCGTGGCAATTTTACTTGAGGTAAGATCATGAAATTCGGCGTTGGCCAGCCCGTTCGGCGTTTCGAAGACCAGACCCTGATCACCGGCAAGGGCCGTTACACCGACGACATTCATTTCGAGAATACCGCTTACGCTTACGTGCTGCGCGCACGCGTCGCGCACGCCAATATCCGCAAGATCGATGTGAGCGCCGCGAAAGCAATGCCCGGCGTGCTCTCGGTACTGACGGGCGAGGGCATAAGGGCCGACGGGCTTGGCGATGTGCCCTGTCATGCACCGCTCAACAACCGGGATGGCTCGCCGCGTCACGATACGCCGCGTCCGGCGCTTGCTGTCGGCAAAGTGCGCCACCTCGGGCAGCCAGTCGTGCTTGTCGTCGCCGAAACACTAGCGCAGGCGCAGGACGCCGCGGAAGCCATCGAGATCGATTACGAGGAGCTGCCTGCCGTGACCAATGCGCGCGCCGCGATGGAGCAAGGCGCGCCGCAGCTCTTCGACCGCATCGCGAACAACATTGTGTTCGACTGGGACAACGACACCTCGGATTTTGCCGCGACCGACGCGGCCTTCGCTAAGGCCGCGCACGTCACCACGCTGGAGATGGTCAACAATCGCGTGGTGGTGAACTCGATGGAGCCACGCAACGCGATCGGCGACTGGGACGCGGCAAGCGGCCGCCCGGTGCTTTACACCGGCACGCAGGGCTCCCACTTCGTGCGCGATCCGCTCGCTGAGGCGGTGCTGAAGGTCCCGAAGGAAAAGCTGCGCGTCGTCACGCCGCCGAATGTCGGCGGCGGCTTCGGCATGAAGGCCTTCGTCTATCCCGAGCAGGTGCTGGTGGTGTGGGCGGCCGGCAAGCTGAAGCGCCCGGTGCGCTGGCAGTCCGATCGTTCGGAGGCGTTCCTCTCCGACAATCAGGGCCGCGACCACTTCACGCGCGCCGAACTCGCGACGGACGAGAAGGGCAAATTCCTTGGCCTGCGCGTCTCGCTGATCGCCAACGTCGGCGCCTATCTCTCGCCGATGGGCCCTTTCATTCCGACGCGATCGACTGATCTCGTGTCCGGTCTCTACACGACGCCAGCGATCGCCATCAACGTGAAGGGCGTCTGCACCAACACGGTGCCGGTGTGCGCCTATCGGGGCGCTGGGCGGCCCGAGGCCTCGTACCTGATCGAGCGTCTCGTCGATGCGGCCGCGCGCCAGCTGAACATGACGCCGGATCGAATCCGCAAGATCAACCTCATTTCGAAGAAAGCCATCCCCTATACGTCACCGACCAAGCTGACGTTCGACTCGGGCGAATTCGTCGAGATCATGCAAGCCGCGATGGAGAAGGCCGACTGGGCCGGCTTCAAGGCGCGCCGCCGCGAGAGCGCCAAGCGCGGCAAGCTGCGCGGTATCGGCATGGCGACCTACACCGAGCGCTGCGGCGGCGGCTTTCCCGAGACGGCCTCGATCGAATTCAAGGATGACCGCGTCGAACTGGTGATGGGTAACCAGGAATACGGCACCGGGCTCGTCACCTCGTACAAACAGGTCGTTTCGGATCGGCTCGGCATCGACGCCGACCAGATCGACGTCGTGTACGGCGATTCTGATCGTTCACCGCGGGGGCTGACCGGCGGCTCGCGCGCGTTGCCGGTTGGCGGCTCGGCGTTGCATGAAGCTTCACTGAAGATCATCGACAAGGGCAAGCAGATCGCCGCGAACCTCCTGGAGGCATCTGCCGCCGACATCGAATTCGGCGACGGGCAATTCCGCATCGTGGGCACCGACCGCCACGTCGATCTGTTCGATGTCGCGAAGGCGGCCCGCGATCCTGACAAGCTCCCGCCTGGCATGGAGCCGGGANTTGACGTTACGCAAGTGCAGAACCCGAGCGCCGCCACCTTCCCGAACGGCTGCCACATCGCGGAGGTCGAGGTCGATCCGGCCTCAGGGGTCACGACCATCCTGCGCTACACGGTGNTCGACGACTTCGGCGAGGTGATCAACCCACTCCTGCTCGAAGGGCAGGTGCATGGCGGCGTGGTGCAGGGCATCGGACAGGCGCTGCTCGAAGAAACGGTCTACGACGAGAGCGGGCAGCTACTCACCGGCACGTTCATGGACTACGCGATGCCGCGCGCCGACAACCTGCCGAATTTCTCGTTCTCGACCCGCAACGTGCGCTGCACCGCGAACCCGCTCGGCATCAAGGGTGCGGGCGAGGCCGGTGCGATCGGATCACCGCCGGCGGTGATCAACGCAATTGTCGACGCGCTGCACAGCCGCAAACCCGAGATCCGCCACATCGACATGCCCGCAACGCCGTCGCGCGTGTGGCAGGCGCTGCACGCGGCCGCTTAACGGCGCCGCGTTAACCCTCTGCCCTTTATCTCTGGCGGTCCTCACGCTGGACCATTTCCGCACATCGCGTGACCGGTCGGTTCCACAGTAACCTTGACGGCAGGCTCCGCCGCACCGCGCGCCGATTTCCACTAAATCTTTGCGTCTGCAACATGCGTGGCCGTGCCAACACGCTGGCCGCGATCTTGCAGATACCACGACGTGGAACGTCCTGTCTCGCGATGGGGCGGCAGCCCGTGTAGCGAGTGAGGATTGAGATGTTTCAGGAAACGGGAGCGATTACGCGTTTCCCGTCAGCCGTGATGCCGGAGCGGGTGCCACCCGTCGAGCAGGACGCGCAGACTTCGCTCGGAGAAATCTTCGCGGTGCTGTGGCGGCGCAGACTATGGATCGCGCTCGGCACGCTCGGTGGGCTGATTGCAGCCGTTGCGTTCCTCACGCTGGTGACGCCGCGCTACATGGCGGTTGCGCAGCTCCTCATCGATCCGAATGACTTGCGCGTGATGGACAATGCCGTCACGCCCTCTAACACGCTCAACGAGGCTGCAACCGCCTACGTCGAGAGCCAGGTCCGGGTACTCACCTCAGACACGGTGCTGCGCAAGGTCATCGAGCAGCAGAAGCTCGACAAAGATCCGGAGTTCGCTGCCCCGCCATCCGCAATCCGGACCGCGCTCGATCTGGTTCTGACAAGATTCGGTTTTGCTGCGCAGCGCGTCCCTCAGAATTCTGCCGTTCCCGTGCTGCAGGAGCTCGCGCCGAAAATCGGCGCGCGCCGGCAGGAACGAACCTACGTCGTCGATCTCACCGCGAGCACCCGCGATCCCGAGAAATCGGCGCGCATCGCCAATGCGATCATCGCAGCGTATCTCGAGGATCAGTCCGATGCCCGCATGACTGCCGCCAAGCGCGCCACCGACGCACTGTCGGGCCGGCTGCAGGAGTTGAAAGACCGCGTGCGCGATGCGGAAAACCGCGCCGAAACCTTCAAGGCGCAGAACAATCTTGTGAGCGCGAGCGGCCAGCTTGTCAGCGAACAGCAGCTCAGCGAGCTCACCAACCAGCTGACGGTTGCGGGCGCCAAGGCCGACGAGGCCAAGGCGCGGCTTGATCAGATCGAGATGCTCAGGCGCGGCAAGGTGGATGCCGGCGCCATAGCCGAAGCTGTGCAATCGCAGACCGTCGCGGCGCTTCGCGCGCAGCATGCCGAAGTGCTGCGCCGCAAGGCCGAGCTTACCGCGCGGCTCGGCGAACGTCATCCATCGATCGCCGACATCAACGCGCAGGCGCATGACCTGCAGCAATTGATCGACCGCGAGGTCGCGCGCCTCGCGCAGGCCGCGCGCGGCGACCACGAGCGCGCGCAGGCAACCCGCCAGGCGCTGCTCGCGCGGCTCAATGGCTTGAAGCAGGAAGCCGTCACCACCAATCAGGCGCTGGTGCGCCTGCGCGAACTCGAACGCGAGGTCGAGGCAAGCCGCGCGGTTTATCAGGCGTACCTGATGCGCTCGCGCGAAACGAGCGAACAGGAGCGCGTCAACACGACCAATGTGCGCGTTCTCTCCGAAGCAAACGTGCCGAACAAGCGCGCGTTTCCGCCGCGCACTCTGATCGTGCTGGCGCTGGCGCTTGCTTTTGGCGCCGCGGCCGGCGCGGGACTTGGCTTCGCGCGTGACTGGACCGATGACCGCATTCACACGCGGCGGGATCTGGAAGCTGCGTGCAGCTTGCCTATCCTCGCCGAGATCGCCGCCATCGCCGACGAGTCGTGGCCGCGCGGATGGTGGCCGTGGCTGCACGCCAAGCTCCACGCTTGGCGCCGCGGCGACACCGTCATGGCGACTTTGCTCGATGCGCCGAATTCGGATTTCGCGGCGGGCATTCAGCGCCTGCGCTATGTGCTGCGCGCGGCTGCCACGAATGCCACGCCGACGATCCTGCTTCTCAGCCCCGGCAAGCCTGGCGCGCGCTCGGATGTCTCGCTTAATCTCGCCCTCGCCGCCGCATCGGGCGGGTCGCGCGTGCTGCTGGCCGATGCCGATTTCAAGCGGCGCGAGTTATCGAGCCGTGTGGTCGGCGGCAACGGAGCTGGTCTGCTCGATATCGCCGCCAATAGCGCGAAGCTTGAGCAGGCGCTGATCGCCGAGGCCGAGACCGGCCTGATGGTGCTGCAGGCCGGGCGCGGCGCGAATGGCAGTTGGCCGTCGAACCCTGAAAGCATCAAGCGGGCGCTCGACCAAGCGCGCGGCGGCTACACCATGATCGTGGACGGACCGAGCGACTCGTCCGATCCACTTGCCACAGTGCTCGCCGCCTCAGCCGATTTCGTCGTGCTGGTGGCGACCACGGGCGTCACGCGCACGCGCGAGATCGCAGAGTTCCAGCGATCGGCAGACTTCCCCACCGCCAAGCTGCGCGGCGTCGTGCTGGTGTCCGGCACCGGCGTAAGCCTCTAAGCGAGGGCGCGCCACCTACGTCGCCTTGTCGCTTTCAGAGGCGGCCGGAAAAAGCTGATGCACCTGGCCCGCCTCGGCCGGGCGCTCGCGGGTAATCTCGACGCCGACGCTGCCCGGCCCGACATTGAGCTTCTCGACCCGCACCGTCGCACTGACGACACGCGGATGCGCCAGCACCACCGCGGCAATGCGCTCGGCCAGCATCTCGACCAGGGGAATGTGATCCTGCGCGACGATCATGCGGATCGAGTCGGTGATGATATCGTATGAGAACACGTCGCGCATGTCCTCGGGCGAATGGCCCGCGCGCAGCACGCGCGCGTCGACGCTGAAGCGCACATCCTGCGGCTTCTCGCGCTCGCGCGCGTAGGTGCCGATGCGCACCGGCAGCACGAAGTCATGTACAAACACGCGGTCGGTGCCCTCGTCCTTGCGCGGGTCAGCCGGATAGCCGCGCGCCGCGAGCAGCCGATAGTCGACTTTCGCCGGCTGGGC
>C688J14111_10000237_pt1 | contig 14019 bp, 12 predicted proteins | sample HopSoiMetagenom1_FD_14111 | JGI IMG/M metagenome (IMG submission 14111)
GCAATCCCGACGTGGCCACCACGGCGGTCGCCGCAATCGCCCTGCTCCGGATGGGCCACACCGGCTCGCAGGGCGAGTTCCAGGCGAACCTGCGCCGCGCGGTCGACTACGTCAAGGCCGCGGTGGAGCGCGCTCCGGCGGATCAGATCGCCGTCCAGGCGCCAGGGACGTGCTCGAGGAGAAGAGCGGCCCTCTCGCGCGTGTCGAACGCTGATCACGCCGGCGATCCGCCCTGGAGCGGGCGGCAGGCCCGCCCAAGGTTGAACGCAAACGCATTCCGCAATCGCCAGCCGATGAAGGTTCCGTTCCACCCATCAGGCTGCTACGCTGGCTTGGGTGAAGCCCGCCGACGTGATCGCGGTCAGGGCGCTGCGCAAGGAATACGCGACGTCGCGGGGACCCGTCGTCGCGCTTGACGGCATCGACCTCGCCGTGGCCGAGGGAGAGTTCGTGGCCATCGTCGGCCCCTCGGGCTGCGGCAAGTCCACGCTGCTCAAGATCCTGGCCGGTCTTTCGCCCGCGAGCGGCGGCGAGGTGAAGCTCCGCGACGCCGTGATCCGCGGCCCCCGGCGCGACATCGGGGTGGTCTTCCAGTCGCCGGTGCTCTTTCCCTGGCGGACCGTGCTCGACAACGTGCTCCTCCCGGTGGACGTCCAGCGCCTCGGCCGGGAGAAGAATCGCTCCCGCGCCCTGGAGCTGCTCAGGCTGGTCGGGCTGGGCGGGTTCGAGCACCGCTATCCGTGGGAGCTGTCCGGCGGCATGCAGCAGCGCGTGGCCATCACGCGCGGCCTGATCCACAACCCGGCCATGCTCTTGATGGACGAGCCCTTCGGCGCCCTGGACGCCTTGACCCGCGAGACCATGAACCTCGAATTGCAGCGCATCTGGCTGGAGCGCCGCGAGACCGTGCTCTTCGTCACCCACTCCATCGTCGAGGCGGTTTTCCTCGCCGACCGCGTGCTGGTGATGACGCCGCGGCCCGGGAGGCTGCTCGACCGGATCGACGTGGCCCTGCCCCGCCCGCGCGCGCTCGACGTGACCGCGACGCCGGAGTTCGGCGGCATCGTCCGCAGGATCCGCTCGCACTTCCGCGCCGGGCCGGGCATTGAGGCATGAGCGCCTTGCGCGACCAGACCTTGCGCGCGCTCCTGCTCGCGGCGGCGCTGGGTCTGTGGGAGGGCGCCGTCCGGGCCCTGCGCATCCCTGCCTTCATCCTGCCCGCCCCCTCGCAGATCGGCATCGCCCTCTACCGCGGCGCCGCCAGCGGCGTGTACTTCGAGAACTCCTGGATCACCCTGGCCGAGACGCTCTTGGGATTCGCGCTGGGCGCGGCGGTGGCCTTCGTCGCCGGCACGGCGCTGGCGATGAGTCGGCGCATCGAGTTCCTCTTCTATCCCTTCATCGTCATGTTCCAGTCGATGCCCAAGGTGGCGCTGGCGCCGCTGGTGGTGGTCTGGTTCGGCCTCGGCCTCACCTCCAAGGTGATCAGCGCGGCCCTGATCGCCTTCTTTCCCTTGCTGGTGAACACCGTGGTGGGCCTGCGCTCGGCGGACGAGGACCGCGTCGATCTGATGCGCTCGCTGGGAGCAAGCCCGCTGCAGATCTTCCGCATGCTCCGCCTGCCTTCGGCCCTGCCCTTCATCATGGCGGGACTGGAAGTGGCCATGGTCTTCTCGCTGGTCGGCGCCATCGTCGCCGAGTTCGTCGGCGCCGAGGCTGGCCTCGGCGTCCTCATCCAGAGCCGGAACTTCAGCATGGACGTGGCGGGCGAGTTCGCGGTGCTCTTCATCCTGGCGGTGATGGGACTGCTGCTCAACGCGCTGCTTGTCTCCGTTCGCCGCCGCGTGCTGTTCTGGGATCCCTCGCAGAAGGCGGGGCCTGCGGGCCCTACGCTGAAAGGCGGCAGCCCATGAAGAAGGCGATCCTGGTGGCCTCGCTCCTGGCAGCGTTCCTCGGCCAGGGTTTTCCGGCACGCGCCGCGGAGACCACCGTCAAGGTCGGATTCTGCGCGCGCACCATCACCTCGGCCGCGGCACCCTTCGCCATCGCCACCAAGCTGGGCTGGTACGGGCGCGCGGGAATCAAGGTGCAGCTCGTCCCTGTTCCCGGCTCCACCGATTGCGCCAAGCTGGTGGCGACGGGCGACCTGGCCTACTCGCTGCCGTCCATCGAGCCGCTCCCCACGCTGCGGCGGCAGGGCGTGAAGGCGAAGATCATCTACACGGCCTACCAGGGCAACATCTACGGAATCGCCGTCCCCAAGGACGGGCCGATCAAGTCCATCCGGGAGCTGCAGGGAAAGAAGATCGGCGTGGCCTCGATGGGATCGGCGGGCGTGCCGGTGGCGCGAGGGCTGCTGGCGATGAACGGACTCGATCCCGCCAAGGACGCGCAGCTGGTGGTGGTGGGCGAGGCGGCCCAGGCGGCGGCGCTGCTCGGCGACCATCAAGTCTCGGCGCTCTCCCTCTACGACACGCAGTACGCGCTGATCGAAGGCGCCGGGCAGCCGCTGCGCCTGCTCGATTCCGGCCCCGTGGCCCGCTTTCCCTCCAACGGCTTCTTCGCGCTGGAGACCACCTTGCAGAAAGACCGCGCGCAGGCGCTGGCGCTGGTCAAGGGCTATGCGATGGGAACGGTGTTCGCGATGGCCAACCCCGAGGCCGCGGTGCGGATCCTCTACGAGGTCTACCCGAACACCAAGCCCACCGGGAAGACCGACGAAGAAGCCCTGCGCGGCGACGTGAAGACGCTCCTCGCCCGCGCCGAGCATTGGAAGCTCGAGGCGGGCGGCGTCAAGCGCTGGGGAGAGAGCTCGATCAAGGACTTCGACGCGTACGAGGACTTCCTCGTCCAGTGGAAGGTGATCGAGGCCAGGGTGCCCGTCGCCGATCTGGTCACCAACGAGCTGATCGACGAGGTCAACAAGTTCGACCGCGGCCACATCGAGTCGGAGGCGAGGAGCTACAAGTGAGGGCTCCCGCGAAGCTCTCCGGCACCGGCGGCCAGATCCTGGTGCAGAGCCTGCTCGCCCAGGGCGCCGACCATGTCTTCTGCGTGCCGGGCGAAAGCCACCTGGCGGTGCTCGACGCGCTCTACGACGTGCGCGAGCGCGTCCGGCTGGTGGTGTGCCGGCACGAGAGCGGCGCTTCCAACATGGCCGACGCCTACGGCAAGCTGACCGGCCAGCCTGGAATCTGCCTGGTCACGCGCGGGCCAGGCGCGAGCAACGCGTCCATCGGGATCCATACGGCCTTCCAGGACTCCACGCCGCTGATCCTGCTCATCGGGCAGGTCAGCCGGGCCTTTCTCGATCGCGAGGCATTCCAGGAGATCGACTACCGGCGCATGTTCGGGCAGATGGCGAAGTGGGTGGCGCAGATCGACGATCCGCGCCGCATCCCCGAGTACCTGAGCCATGCCTTCCACACCGCCACCTCGGGCCGGCAGGGCCCGGTGGTGCTGGCGCTCCCCGAGGACATGCTGGTGGAGGAGGCGGAAGCGCCCGCGGCGCCGCACTACCAGCGCGTGCAGGCCGCACCCTCGCCCGCGCAGATGGCGCGCCTTGCCGGGTTGCTGGGACGCGCGCAGAGGCCGCTTGCCATCGTCGGGGGTAGCGGCTGGACTTCGGAGGCCTGCGCCGATCTGCGCCGCTTCGCCGAGCAATGGCACCTGCCCGTGACCTGCGCCTTCCGCTTCCAGGATCTCTTCGACAACGATCATCCGCTCTATGCCGGCGACGTCGGCATCGGCATCAATCCCAGGCTCTTGCGGCGCATCCAGGACGCGGACCTGGCGCTGGTGCTGGGAGCCAGGCTGGGCGAGATCACCACCAGCGGGTACACGCTCTTCGAGGTTCCCGTCCCGAGGCAGACGCTGGTCCACGCCCACGCCGGCGCCGAGGAGCTGGGGCGCGTCTATGCGGCCGACTTGCCCATCAACGCCGGAATGCCCGAGCTGGCCGCGGCGCTCGCGCAATTGCAGGCGCCCGCCCGCGTCGCCTGGGCGGATCAGGCCGCGGCGGCGCGCGAGGACTACCTCGGCTGGAACACGCCGGTGAAGGCGCCGGGGCAACTGCAGTTGGCGGAGGTGGTGCGGCACCTGCGCGAGCGCCTGCCCGCCGATACCATCGTCGCCAACGGTGCGGGCAACTTCTCCGCCTGGATGCACCGGTTCCACCGGTACCGCCATTTCAAGTCGCAGCTGGGCGCGACCAGCGGCGCCATGGGCTACGGCGTGCCGGCGGCGGTGGCGGCCAAGTCGGTGCATCCGCAGCGCGTGGTGCTGGCCTGGACCGGCGACGGCGACTTCCTCATGACCGGGCAGGAGCTGGCCACCGCGGTGCAGCACGGCCTGAACATCGTCGTGATGGTGGTGAACAACGGCATGTACGGCACCATCCGCATGCACCAGGAGCGCCACTATCCGGGCCGGGTGCACGGCACCACCCTGAAGAACCCGGATTTCGCCGCCTACGCGCGCGCCTTCGGCGCCTTCGGCGAGCTGGTGGAGACCACCGAGCAGTTCCCCGCGGCTCTCGATCGCGCGCTGGGCGCGGGAGTGCCGGCCTTGCTGGAATTGCGCATCGCGGCGGAAGCGATCACGGCGTCCACCACGCTCACCGCCATCCGCGAGCGCGCGCTGGAGCAGCGAGGCGAAAAGAAGGCGCCTTGATCCGCGAGCGGCAAATTCGGGGACACCTTACGTAATTCGTCGTATGGTGTCCCCGAAATCCTACTCGGCGCCTTCCTGCACAAACAAGGAGATGCTGCGATGAGCGGAGAGGACAACCTCAAGCTGATGAAGACGCTCGACGACGCGTGGAACTCGCAGAACTGGGAAGTCTTCCGCAAGCGCCACTCTGCGGACACCGCGGTGTTCTGGCCGGGCGAGCGCGACCCGACGCGCGGGCGCGACGCGCACCAGGCCGAGTCGGAGGCGTTCTTCAAGTCCATCGAGAACAAGCTCGCCAACGACCCCTACAAGGTGATGATCGCTTCCGGAGACTGGACCTGCACCATCGCGGACTGGACCGGCAGGATGATCGGCCCCTGGAAGGGGCTCGACGGGAAGATCCATCAGCCCACCAACAAGCGCTTCTCCCTCGAGTTCTGCACCGTGGCGCGGTGGCGCAACGGCGAGATCGTGGAGGAGAAGCTGTTCTACGACCAGGTGAGCTTCCTCCGGCAGATCGGCGTCCTCTGAGCTCGAAGTCCGCGCCGGCACCTTCACCGGGTGCCGGCCATGCCGCCGTGGCGGTGTTGCCCCGAGGCCTGCAAGCGCGCCTCGCGAAGGTCCAATTCGTACTCGAGGTTCCGCAGCTCCTCGTCGTCGATGCGCTGCGTGTCCCGCAGGCGGATGGCCGCGTCGCGCTCGGCGCGCAGCAGATCGAGCAGGATCTCGCTGTGCGAGAGCGGGTCTTGTTCGCCGGCGGCGCCCAGGCTGGCGATTCGACGGTTGTAGTACTCGGCGATCTTCTCGTAGACCGGGGCCATCTGTGGCGTGGCCTTTGCCCGCAGCGATTGGAGGCGGGAGAGCGCCGCTTCCAGCACGATCCGGTGCGCCTCTTGCTCTTCGCACTCGGGCCCGCGGGGCGCGCTGACGCCGAGCACGCGGATCAGCGGCGGCAGCGTCAGCCCTTGCAGGACGAGGGTCGCCAGGATCAAGCAGAAGATGAGGAAGATGATCGCGTCGCGCTTGGGAAACGGCTCGCCACCCGCCATCGTTTGCGGGAGCGACATCGCGGCGGCGAGCGCGATCACGCCGCGCATCCCGGCCCAGCCGACAACCACCAGGTGGCGCGCAGGCGGGATCTGCTCGTGCTGGTGAAGCAGCCGCCGGCGGATGAAGTAGGACAGCCGTGCGCCCGGGAAGACCCAGACCAGCCGGAGCGCGATGATCAGCGCGCTGAACAGCGCACCCGCGACCAGCATCGCTCCGAGGCTGGTGCCACGGATTCCCGCGACCACCGTGGGCAACTGCAGTCCGATCAGCGCGAAGACCAGGCCGTTGAGCACGAAGGTGAGCGCGCTCCAGACCGCGTTTAGTTGAAGACGCACGGTGGGCGACAAGAAGTGTGCGCTCCTCGGGTTCAGGTAGAGGCCGGCAGCGACCACCGCCAGGACGCCCGAGGCGTCGAGCGCGCCGGCGATGAGGTAGGCGGCGTAGGGAACGAGGATGCTGATGGCGATCTCGATGGGACCGTCGTCGATGCTCCGCTCGAGCCAGGCGACCAGCACGCCGAACATCAGGCCCACCGCGAGGCCGCCGGCGATCAGCCAGAGGAGCCGGAAGAAGGTGAAGCTCGCCGTCGGCAGCTGGCCCAGGGAAATGAGCAGGACGCCAAGCTCCAGGGCGAGCAGGCCGCTCGCGTCGTTGATCAGGCTCTCGCCCTCGAGCACGTCGACGATCCGTCGCGGCAGCCCCATGGTCCTGGCAATCGTGGTCGCGGCGATCGCATCGGTCGTCGACGCCACCGCGCCGAGGACGAACCCGGAGCGCCAGTCGAAGCCTGGCGCGATCCACCTCGCTACGATGGCGACGCCCGCGACGGTGAACCCCACCAGGCCGAACGCGAGCGACGCGATGCTGACGAGGTTGTACCGGAACTGCTGCCACGAGGTGTTCCAGGCCGCGCCATAGAGCAACGGCGGCAGGATGACGAAGAAGATGACATCGGGATCCAGGGATGGGCGCGGGATGCCCGGGACCAGGCTCACCAGCAGCCCGGCGATGACCAGCACGATCGGATACGGCGTGCGCAGGCGTCGGGCCAGCGCGCCGAAGGCGACGACGATCAGCAGCAGGACCACGAAAATCAGCTGCGAGGCGCGGATTCCGGAATCGTCCATGTGGGTCATTCCTCCGCTGCGCGGGAGGCGGCCTCGCGCTCCCTGCGTGCCGAGAGGATCTCGCGCACCAGGATCTGCGCGGTGGCCGCGACCGGGACGGCGATGATCGCGCCCGGCAGACCGAGCAGCTCTCCCATGAAGAGGATGGCCAGGGTGGTGACCAGCGGGTTGATGTGGACCGTGCGGCGGAAGATCAGCGGGCTGAGCACGCTTCCTTCCAGCTGCCCGTAGAGGATGAAGTAGAGGCCGGTGATCACCGCCTTGACCGGCCCGCCGGTGCTCAGCGCCAGAAGCGTGATGGTGACGCCGGCCACCAGCGGACCGGCGTAGGGAATCGAGCTGGAAGCGCCGCTCAGGATTCCCAGCGGAAGGAAGAACGGCATCCCGGTGACGGCCAGGAACGCGGTGGTCAAGGTGGCGTTGATGGAACAGACGGCGACCAGTCCGCCGACGTAGCCGCCCACCGAGACGTAGATCTTCTCGACGACCCGGTCGTAGGCGGTGCGGTTGCGCTCCGACGTTTCGGCCAGCAGGGCGGCGAGCAGATCGCGTCCGAAGATGAGCATGAAGATGCTGAGCAGGAGCAGCGTCACCAATGCGGCGACGGCGCTGAGCACGCCGCCGATGGCGCCGAGCACCGGTGCCACCGCCCCGGCTGCGTCGGACGTCGCCTGCTGCAGTTGCTGGCTGAGACCGAAGCGGGCGTCGAGCGCGAGGAACAAGCGGGTATGCTGGAGCTTCTGCCAGAGGCCCGGAGCCGCGGCGACGAACGCCTTCGCCTGGGCGACCACGGGCGGGATGAGGATCAGGCAGAATCCCGCGACCAGCCCCAGCATGGCGGCGATCACCGATGGCACTGCCAGTCGCCGCCGCAGGCCGCGCCCGGTCAATGCCTCGACGGCATGGTTCAGGGCGACCGCGATCATGCCGGCGACCAGGGTCAACATCAGCGCCACCTGTGTCTTCAGCACGAACAGGACCAGCGCCGCGATGGCCAGAACGCCGAAGCCGACGGTGAACACCGTCCTCAACGTCACCTGCGATGCGCTACGGAAGGGCCGCGGATCAGGCATCGCCCATCGTTGTACCCGAAGGGGACGCCCATCGATTCGACGGTCGGGCCAGGGTGTACTGTGCCGGGGATGGCTTCGACTTCCCGAAAGCGGCGCGTGGTCCTCGTCGCCGTCGGCGTCGTCGCCCTCGGAGCGGTGATCATGGCGGGCGCGACCTCCAGCTGGTTCGCGTCGTTCGGCGGCATACTCGAGGGGACGCGCCTCCAGCGAGCTCTCAGGTCGCCCCGGTTTCGCGACGGCCGATTCGTGAACCCGGTGCCCACCGAAAAGCTCGAGCCGGGCACATTCTGGCAGATGGTCCGGCACCAGCTCCTCGGCAACGAGGAGCGCGTACCAAAGCGTGCCGTGCCGGTGGCCGTGCGCTCGGCCGCCGACTACGCGCAGCTCCCCGCGTCAGGGCTGCGCGCGACCTGGATCGGGCACGCGTCCGCGTTGATCGAGATCGACGGGCGTCGCGTGCTCACCGATCCGATCTGGAGCGAGCGCTGCTCGCCGTCGACGTTGGTGGGTCCGCGGCGCTTCCACCCGCCGCCCCTGGCGCTGGCGGACCTGCCGCCCATCGACGCCGTGGTCATCTCGCACGATCACTACGACCACCTGGACATGGCCACGGTGACCGCCCTCGCCGCGCGTGGCGCGTACTTCGTGGTTCCGCTCGGCGTGGGCGCTCACCTCGAGAGGTGGGGGATCCCCACCGGCCGGATCAGCGAATTGGATTGGGGCGAGTCGACGCGCATCGGAGTCCTTCTCATCACCGCGACGCCGGCGCGCCACTACTCGGGCCGGAACCCGTTGCGCGGAGACCGGATGCTCTGGTCGTCGTGGGTGGTGCGGGGCCCGCGGCATCGTTTCTTCTTTTCCGGGGACAGCGGCTACTTCGACGGCTTCAAGCAGATCGCCGCGCAGCACGGGCCCTTCGACCTGACCTTGATCAAGATCGGCGCCTGCGATCCGACCTGGCAGCAGATCCACATGTCGCCGGCGGAGGCGGTGCAGGCGCACCTCGACCTGGGCGGCAAGGTGCTGCTGCCGGTGCACTGGGGCACGTTCAACCTCGCCTTCCACGCCTGGAACGCGCCGCCGGAGGAAGCATTGGCCGCAGCGCGGGAGCTCGGCGCCACCATCGTCCTGCCGAGACCGGGCGAGCTGGTCGAGCCCGATCGGCCGCAGCCCGTGGACCCCTGGTGGCGCTGACCTGGTTCAGGGAAGCGTCTGCAAGCGGCGCTTCCGGATCGTCCGGATCGCGGAATGCGCGGCCACCGCGAGCACCGCCACGATGCACGCCGCATACCCGGCGAACTTGACCCCGGTCAGCACGCCCTGCAGCGAAGCGACCGCCGCGCTCTCGTTTGGAAACGACGCCACCAGCACGGCGCAAGCGGCGTTCTCGGCGTAGTCGAGCGCGAGCGTGACCCACGGCAGCCAGCGCAGCCGCCGGCCCAGCCACGCGCGAAAGAACAACGCCACCGTGAGCGGGAAGAGCACGTCGAAGGTGAAGAGCAGCACCGCATAGTGGCGGCGGCCGTCGGAACCGAGCAGCGCAAGCGCGCGGTGAACCCGCTCCGGATCGGGCAATGGGAGCATGTCGAGGATGCCGAGACCCCCATTGAGCCGGCGGAAGTAAGGGACCGAGCCGACGAAGTCGAAGCTGTTCTCGACGATGAAGGCGCCGACCGCGAGCAACGTCAGGATGGCGCGTTTCATGCGACCTCCAGGCGCGCCAGGCTGGCCGGCAGTCCGGTGGCGATGGAGGGGTAGCGGAGAGTGAACCCCGTCGAGAACAGTGCCGAAGGATCGGTCGGCACGTCGCGCGCGAGGGCGGCCGCGGCCACCGAGCCGGCGAGCATCGAGGCAAGCCAGCGCGGCACCGATCGCGGAGTCGGCCCGCCCAGAAGCCGCGCTCCGAGCTCCAGCAACATGCGCTGCGTCGTGATGGTGCCGTCGGTGACGATCCAGGGGTGCGTGCGCAGCCGCGCGTGGTCGAGCGTGGCGAGGTGGACCATCGCGCGCGCCGCGTCCTCGACGTGAATCAGCGGCAGCCGATTCGCTCCGTCGCCGATGATGGGAAGCCGCCCCTTTGCCAGGCGCGGGAACAGCGTCGAAGCGAATGCCTTGCCGGGCCCGTACACCGTGCCGAGGTGCAGCGACGCGAAGAAAACCCCGGCCGCGACCAACTCGCGGCGCACTCGCGAGCCGATGAGCGCGAAGCCGGAGGGTCGCGTGGTGAACCGGGAACCGTGGCTGACGGTGCCACCCTCGAAGTCGTCGGTGCCGCTGACCGAGAAGAGCAAGGCGTCTCGCGGCAGCGCTGGCAGCACCGAGCGCGTGACGTCGACCCGGTATCGCGCCGCCCGGGCGAGCGCCGCCTCGCTCAACCGGGCCGGCAGCTTTGGCTGGATCAGATCGATGACCACCTTCGTGGGCGGAATCTGCGGTGGGGCCGCCACCTGCACGCCGCGCCGCCGCAGGGACTCCGCCTGCGCATCGGTGCGCGCCCACGCNCCGACGGCGAGGCCCGCCTGCANCGCTGCGTCCACGGTGGCGCCCCCGACGAAGCCCGATGCTCCCAAGACGAACAGATCAGTTAGCATTTGCTCACTCACAAAGGCCAAAAACGTGTCACGACTCGAGCATCCTGAAAACGAGGGTTTCGAGTTGTGGAGCGGCGTCCACGGCCAGGCCTTTCCACTCCCCGAACGCGTGCATGCGCGCGAACTGCCCGAGGAGACCCCAGAAGGCCGCGACCAGCAGCTTCTGGTCGACCCCCTTCGTCATGCCGCCTTCGTCGAAGAACTCCAGGGTGATGCCGATGAGCGAGTGGCGTCGTGTCGCCGCCGAGACCCGCGGCCAGAACCTTCGAAGCTCCTCGTTCACGAAGAGCACGGCATCGGGCGCCTCGTCGACGAGCGCCAGGATGCCGGCGATGAGCCGCGCCAGCCGATCGCGAAACGTACCCTCGCCGGTGGTCGCGGCCAGCGCCTCGCGCGCCAGGCGCAGGTAGCAGCGCTCGAACAAGTGCAGCGCCAGCGCGTCCTTGCCCTCGAAGTACTTGAAGAGGACCGTGTTGGTGAACCCGGCCTCCTGCGAGACGGCGCGGATGCTCGACTCGCGGACCCCGTCGCGCGCGAAGAGCTTCAGGGCCGCCTTGAGCAACTCCTGTTTCGAGGGAGGATCGGTCAGCTCGACGTAGAAGGGCAAGGCGCTCACGAGAGATGTGGTTAGCAACCGCTAACTCACCTGTCAACCCGTTTCGACGAGCTCCGAGGCTGCGAGGGCTTTCCCCTCGATGGGCCGCTAGCCTGGCGGAACGGCCGCCTGCGGCAGCGCGGCCACCTGCTCGCGCAGCTTGACCTTGTTCAGCTTGCCGACCGTGGTGCGTGGGATCGCATCGAGGAACAGGAAACGGTCCGGCAGCCAGAACCTGGCGAACTGCCCGGCGAGGTGATCGCGCAGCTCGCCTTCGCTTGCCGCCGCTCCTTCTTTCAGCACGACGCAGGCGACGGGCCGCTCGTCCCACTTCGGGTGTGGCGCCGCGACCACTGCCGCCTCGCGGACGGATGGATGGCCCATCAACGCGTTTTCCAGGTCGACCGAGCTGATCCATTCGCCGCCCGACTTGATCAGGTCCTTGGCTCGATCGGCGATGCGCACGTATCCCTCGGGATCGATGGTGACCACGTCGCCGGTCCGGAACCAGCCGTCGGCGGTGAATTTGTCGGGCGTGGTCGCCTGGTTCAGGTACGCGCGCGCGACCCACGGGCCGCGGACTTGCAGTTCTCCCATGGCGCGTCCGTCGTTGGGCGTCTCTCCGGTCTCCGTCATCGCCCGCACTTCGACCAGGGGCGCCGGCAGGCCCTGGGTCGCGCGCAGCCGGAAGCGCTCCGCGTCCGGAGCGCCGTCGAGGTGCGGCTTGAGCCGCGAAATCGTCCCCAGCGGCGTCAACTCGGTCATCCCCCAGGCGTGCACCACGTCGAGCCCGTGGCGCTTCTCGAATCCTTCGATCGACGCCTGCGGCATCGCCGAGCCGCCCACCACCAGCGTCTTCAGCGCTTTCAGGTCCCAGCGGCGGGGGTCGCGATCGAGGGTTTCCAGGATGCCGTTCCACACCGTCGGCACGCCTGCGGTGAAGGTGACGCCTTCGCCCTGCGCGAGGTCGAGCAGGCTGACGGGATCGAGGTGCGATCCAGGGAAAACGAGGCTGGCGCCCACCGCCACCGCCGTGTACGGCAGCCCCCAGGCGTTGACGTGGAACATGGGAACCACCGGCATCACCACGTCGCGCTGGCCGAGCGCGAACATGTCGGGCATCGAAGAGACCAGCGAGTGCAGCACCAACGCCCGGTGCGAATAGACCACGCCCTTGGGCCGGCCCGTGGTGCCCGAAGTGTAGCAAAGGCCCGCCGCCTGCTCTTCGTCGATGGGGCCTGGCGTGAACCGGGCCGGCTCGTCGGCGATCAGCTCCTCGTAGTCCGTCGTTCCCGCGGGAACGGAAGCGCCCTCCGACCAGGCGATGACGTGGCGGAGATCGATCTGCGAGCGGAACTTCTCCAGCACCGGAAGCAGCGCCTCGTCGACGATCAGCGCGCGATCGCCCGCGTCGTTGAAGATGAAAGCCAGGTCCTGGGGCGAGAGGCGCGGATTGATGGTGTGCAGGACGAATCCGGCGAGGGGGACGGCGAAGTATGCCTCGAGGTGCCGGCCGTGATTCCAGGCCAGGGTCGCCACGCGATCGCCGCGCGCGAGCCCGAGCCGCGACAGAGCGTTGGCGAGCTGCTGCGTCCGCGCGTGGAACTGCGCGTAGGTGTGGCGCGCCACGCTGCGGTCGGGCCGCCTCCAGGCGATCGCGCGGCTTCCGAACAGCCTGCCCGCGCGTTCGAAGAGGGGGCGCAGCGTCAGCGGTACGTCCATCATCAACCCGTGCATGTCTTCTCCTCGTTCACTCGACGCGATGAAGGTGGTCGAACAATCCAGGCAGCGCCCGCAGCTCGCCCTTGCGGATCCGGCCTGACGGCGTCTTGGGGATCCGCTCCACCGCCTTGAAGCACGCCGGGATCGGGTGGCCGTCCAGCCATTCCCTGCAGAAGGAGGTCAGCTCCTCGAAGCGCACCGGCCCGCGGAGCACCACGACCGCCAGCGGCTCGTCGCTCCGGCCGTGCCGCATGGCGATCACGGCGGCGTCGGCGACCGCGGGATGGCGGAGCAAGGCGTTCTCGATCGGCCGCGTCGAGAAGGTCTTCTTCGCGCGCCGCAGGACATCTTCCCTCCGGTCCACGAAGGTGATGAAGCCCTCTTCGTCGCTCAGGCCCAGATCGCCCGATCGCAGCCAGCCCGTCCCGGACCGGACGCAGATCTCTCCGATCACGCCGGGCGCGCGGCGCCGCAGCCGCTCGTCGAGAACCGCGACCTCGCGCCAGGGCACCGGCAGGCCGACGGTGCCGAGCTTGCGCCGGCCTCGCTCGACGGGGTTCACCGCCAGAAGGCCCGCCTCGGTCAATCCGAATGCCTCGACCACGCAGACGCCGAAGCGGTTCTCCACCGCCTCGTGCAGATCCTTGGGAGTGGCGATGCTGAGCACGAGTCGCAGGCGGTGGTCGCGGTCCGCCTTGCGCGGCGGGTTCGAGTGCAGCTCGGAGAGCAGAAGCCCGGAGAGGCTCACCTGGGTAGCGCCGCCCTTTCGCGCGCTGTTCCAGAAGGTTCCGGCCGCGAAGCGGCGTTCCAGCAGGATGGAGGCGCCGCTCGCGACGGCCACCGCGACCGAGAGCTGCGCGTACGCGCCGAAGAGCGGCAGGACGATCATCAACCGATCGTTGCCGCAGATGCCGAGCAGCTTCGAAAGACCCAGGCCGCCCGCCGGAAGGAAGTCGTGACGCCACGGCACGCCACGAGCGCGCCAGGTGCTTCCACCGGTGTAGATGATCTGCATCGGCGCGTCGGGCGGCGGCGGCACCAGCTTCGCGGGGCGTCCTGCCAGCAAGTCCGACCAGGGCGTCGTGCCCATCGGCGCTTCCCCTACGACGATCAATTGCAGCGCGGGGCAGCGCTCGCCCAACGCGAGGATGGCGGACAACGCCGGCGGCCGCGCGATCAAGGCCTTCGGG
>C688J14111_10000238_pt1 | contig 14017 bp, 11 predicted proteins | sample HopSoiMetagenom1_FD_14111 | JGI IMG/M metagenome (IMG submission 14111)
GAGCGTCACGGCCGAGGAGTTGCTCGGCGCCGAGGCGGCGCAGTACGAGAAGAGCCGCGACACGCTCGACGTCTGGTTCGACTCCGGCTCGACGCACTTCACCGTCATGCGCGGCTCGCACCGCGACGATACGCGCTTCCCGGCGGACCTCTATCTCGAAGGGTCCGACCAGCATCGCGGCTGGTTCCATTCGTCGCTGCTCATCTCGTGCATGCTCGACCGCGTGCCGCCGTACAAGGCGCTCCTCACGCATGGCTTCGTGGTCGATGGTGCGGGCCGCAAGATGTCCAAGTCGCTTGGCAACGTGGTCGTGCCGCAGCAGGTGTCGAGCACGCTTGGCGCCGAGATCCTCCGGCTGTGGACGGCGACCACCGACTATTCGGGCGAGCTGTTCATCTCCGACGAGATCCTGAAACGTGTGGTGGAGACGTACCGGCGCATCCGCAACACGCTGCGCTTTCTGCTCGCCAACATCTCGGACTTCGACGCGGCGCGCGATGCGGTCGCGCTGAAGGACATGGTCGAGATCGACCGCTATGCACTCGCCATGACCGCCGACATGCAGGCGGCGCTGATGGCAGACTACGAGCGCTATCAGTTCCACCTGGTCGCGCAGCGCCTGCAGGCCTTCTGCTCGGAGGACCTGGGCGCGTTCTTCGTCGATATCCTCAAGGACCGGCTCTATACGTGCAAGGCCGATTCCGTCGCGCGCCGCTCGGCGCAGACGGCGCTCTGGCACATTACGCACAGCCTGGTGCGGCTGATGGCGCCGGTCCTGTCGTTCACCGCCGAGGAGCTTTGGCAGGCCTTCACCGGCAGGAAGGACGACAGCGTGTTCTTCCATACCTGGCACGAGCTGCCGCAGCCCGCGGATGCGCCGGCGCTGATGGCGAAGTGGGCCCGGCTGCGCGAGCTGCGCAACCCGGTGCGCAAGGAAATCGAGACGCTGCGCGCGGCCGGCAAGGTCGGGTCCTCGCTGCAGGCGGAGGTCGACTTCCATGCCGACGGCGCCGACTACGAGGTGCTGGAAAGCCTCGGCGACGATCTCAAGTTCGTCATGCTCACCTCGGCGGCGCGCGTGCATCGCGCGCCCGCGCCGCGCGTGGAGGTGCGGCCGAGCACGCTTCGCAAGTGCGAGCGCTGCTGGCATTACCGGGCCGACGTGAACGAGGAAGCGCTCTGCGGGCGGTGCGAGCTCAATCTGAACGGCCCGGGCGAGCATCGCACGTATGCGTAGCGCCTGGCGCTGGTTCGTGCTCGCGGCGGCCGTGGTGCTCGCCGATCAGGCGACCAAGGCAGTCGTGCTCGCACACTTGGTGCTTGGCGAGCGCGTAGAGGTGACGAGCTTCTTCAACATGGTGCTCGTCTATAACAAAGGCGCCGCCTTCAGCCTTCTCTCCAACGCGCCGGGCTGGCAGACGCCGCTCCTCATCGGCTTCGCGCTAGTGGCGATCGGCATCGTCGGTACACTCCTCGTGCGCTCGCCCGGCCGCCGGCTCCTGTGCAGCGGGCTCGCGCTGATTCTGGGTGGCGCGCTCGGCAACCTGATCGACCGCTTGCGTTATGGACAGGTGGTCGACTTCCTCGATTTCCATGCCGCGGGCTGGCACTGGCCAGCGTTCAACGTCGCCGACTCCGCGATCACGGTCGGCGCGGCGGTCCTCATCATCGAAGGCTTCGTGCATCATGAAGGGCGAGCTCGCGCTCCTTCTTAAGGCGCTCGCGTTCGCTGCGCACAAGCATCGCGATCAGCGGCGCAAGGACGCAGAAGCCTCGCCCTACATCAACCACCCGATCGCGCTCGCCGACGTGCTGGTGAACGAGGGCGGCGTGACCGACATCGAAGTGCTGTGCGCCGCCCTGCTGCATGACACGGTCGAAGACACCGCCACCACGCACGAGGAGCTCATCGCCGCCTTCGGCGCCCGCATCGCGCGCATCGTAGCCGAAGTCACCGACGACCAGCATCTGCCCAAGGCGGAGAGGAAGCGCCTGCAGATCGAGCACGCACCGAACATCAGTCGGGAGGCAAAGCTGGTGAAGCTGGCCGACAAGCTCGTCAACCTGCGCGACGTGGCCGAGCGGCCCCCGGCAAAGTGGGATCTCGCGCGGCGGCAGGAATACTTTGAATGGGCAAAGCAGGTGATCGATGGCCTGCGCGGTGCCCATCCGCGTCTCGAGGCGGCCTTCGACGCCGCGTACGCCAGGCGACCGGGGTGAGACAATCGGGCGCCATGGAAGTCGTACTCGCCAATCCAAGAGGGTTTTGTGCCGGCGTTGAGCGCGCCATCGAGATCGTCGAGCGCGCGCTCGAGCTGCACGGGGCGCCGATCTACGTACGCCACGAAATCGTGCATAACCGCTACGTGGTCGAGAATCTGCGCGCCAAGGGAGCGGTATTCATCGACGAGCTGGACGAGGTGCCGGCCGGCGCGACCGTGATCTTCAGCGCGCATGGCGTGGCGAAGGCGGTACAGGCGGAAGCCGAGCGCCGCGGCCTGCGGGTATTCGACGCGACCTGTCCGCTCGTCACCAAGGTGCATATCGAGGTGAAGAAGATGCTGCGCGAGGGCTGCGAGGTCGTCATGATCGGCCACCGCGGCCATCCCGAGGCCGAGGGCACGATGGGACAGTCGTCGAGCGGCATGCACCTGGTCGAGACGCTCGGGGACGTCGCCGAGCTCGAGCTGCGCGATCCGACCCGGGTGTCCTACGTGACGCAGACCACCCTGTCGGTCGACGACGCGCGGGCAATGATCGACGCGCTGAGGGCGCGTTTCCCGGCGATCCGTGGCCCGAAGAAGGACGACATCTGCTATGCGACGCAGAACCGCCAGGACGCAGTCAAGTTCATGGCGCCGCAGTGCGAGGTGGTGATCGTGGTCGGCTCGCCCAACAGCTCCAACTCCAACCGCCTGCGTGAAGTGGCCGAAAACATGGGCGCGCAGGCCTACATGGTCGATACAGCGGCCGATCTGCGGCCGGAATGGCTGGCGGGTAAGCGGCGCGTCGGCGTCACCGCCGGCGCATCGGCGCCGGAAGTGCTGGTCAACGAGGTGATCGCGCGCCTGAAGGCGCTCGGCGCCGCGAGCGTGCGGCCGCTCGAGGGCATCGTCGAGCGCGTGCAGTTCACGCTGCCGCGCGAGCTCGCTTCGCGCCCGAGCTAGAGCCGAGTGGAGCGGCGTCGCTTCCTCGCCGCAGCCGCGCTGACCGCAATCTCCGGCGGTCTGCAGGCGCAGCGCCGGCGCGAGGTTCCGGTGGTGGGCGCCTTGTACGAGCAGGCGCTGCCGAACGACTTCAGCCGCGCCTTCTCCGACGGCATACAGGAGCTCGGCCATGTGCAGGGTGAGGACCTGAGGATCGAGCAGCGCTCGGCGCGCGGCGTGGCGGCGCGCCTGCCGGCGCTGGCGGCCGAGCTCGTACGGCGAAAGCCGAGCGTCATCTTCGCCGCGGGGGACGAACCGGCACGCGTTGCGGTGCGCGCCGCGCGCACGATTCCGGTGGTCTTTGCCGCCGTCAGCGACGCCACGGTACAGGCGCTGGTGCGCAATCCGCTGCAGCCGGAGGGCAGCGTCACCGGTGTGGCGCCTTTAGAGGCGCGGATGCACGCGAAGCGTCTGGAGCTGGTGCGCGAGCTGGTGCCCCGCCTGCAGCGGCTGGCGGTGCTTTTCGATGCCGCCATGCCGCAAGCGGAGCTGGCGCCGCTGCAGCAGGCGGCGCTCGCCCAGAAGACGACGCTGCAGATCGTCGCCGGCCGCAATGCCGAAGAGCTGCGCATCGCCCTGAATTCGGACGCGAAGCGCGCACCGCAAGCGCTGCTCGTGCTGCCGTCGCCGGTTTTCAACGGCTTCCGGCAGGCGATCGTCGAGCTGGCGAAGTCGCAGCACCTGCCGGCGCTCTATCCGGACCGCTCGTTCGTGGAGGCTGGGGGTCTCGCCGCCTACGGGGCCGATACGCCCCGCATGTGCAAGCCGGCGGCGCGGCTGGTCCTGAGCCTGCTACAGGGCGCAAAGATCGGCAAGCTGCCGGTGGAGCAGGCGAGGTTCGAGCTCTGGATGAACGTGCGCGCGGCGAAGGTGGACCGCTTCAACGTGCCGCGCGCCATGATCGCGCGCGCGGACCGGATCCTGCAGTAGTCCGCGCGCGCTCTCTTCGCTCTAGCGTTCTCGATACGAGAAGCGCTGGATGCCGCTGCCGCCCGGCTTCTGCTTCACCTTGCTCGTATCGTCGCCCGTGTCCTCGCGCTTGTTGAGGCCGTAGATATCGCCGGTCTGCGTCTGGACGATCGCCTGGCCGACGATCAGGGTGTCGCTCGAGGTACCGACGACGCTTCCGCTGCCGGCGACCGTCGAGCCCGTACGGAAGTCGAAGTCGTAGATCTTGCTCGTGCCGCCCACGGAGCATGCGCCGCCGCCCGCCGGGATGTTGGTGATCACCCGTAGCGTGCCGAGCACCAGGCGCGGGTCAATGTCCACGCGCTCGCCGGGTGTCGGATCGGCCACCGGGTTGAAGTCGACCATCCACCCATCCTTGGCATTCCAGTCCACCGGGTTGTTGGTGATGCCGCGGTCCGTGCTGCTGATCCGCGTCAGCGTCTGGGTGACGAGCTGGGCACCGGTACGGACGTTCGTCCCATAGTCGACGTTCTTGTCCTTGATGCCGTACAGCGTCTGCTGGTACGCCGAGCCGGTCGTCAGATGCGTATCCGTAAGATCCTGGGTGCCGAGGTAGCGACCCGTACCTATGTAGAGCACGCGATTCGTGCCGATGTGCGTGAGCGCCGGCCGGGTCGTGATGGGCTGCGCGATGCCGCTACCGTCCTTGAGCGTGGCGAAGTGCGTGAGGCATGGTGCAGTGGCGCCACCGCTAGCCGGCGCGTCACAGGCACCCTTCACGTCGCCCATATCCAGACGCCAGATGTTGCCGAGCTGATCGCCGCCATACAGATAGCGGAACGTGGCGTCGGTGGCAGCCGAGTCATAGAACGCCGACATCTTCATCAGGCCCGAGGGCGTGGTGAGGGTGCCGACACCGGTATCCACGCTGTTCAGGATCGCGCCGGTGATCACGTCGAGCACATAGAAGACGCCGTGGCCGGTCGCGCTGCCCGACGTGTTGTTAAGGCCCGAACTCAGCACCACGACCCAGCGGCCATCGCTCGAGCGCTTGCCGACGATCGGGTTGCCGTACGAGAGGCCAACGTTCGCGTCGCTTATGTTGCAGAGCGTCGAGTCGTTGCAGAACTCCCACAGGCCCTTCGGGTTCACCGGGTCGGTGATGTCGAGGGCATAGAAGCCCGCGGCACCGCCGCCCGCGCCGCCGATCAGCACGGTCTTCCAGGCGCCAGCGGTCGTATCGTAGACGTCGAACGCCTCCGGCGAGCCGTCCAGGTAGAAGCGATGCTGCAATCCGTAAGTGTTATCGGCGAGGTAGTAGAGCGCTGGCATGAGGAATCGCGGCAGGTACGCCCACGACTCGTTGCCGGTGTTGCCGTCGAAGGCATGCAGGAAGCCGTCGTTCGCCGCGACGAACACGCGCGAGGCGCGGTTCGAGTTGCTCGAGGCATACGAGGAGTAGGACGGCGTCACCGGATCCGTGAAGCTCAGGGTCGGATTCCTCACGTACATCGGCCGCGCCGAGATCGTGTCGCCGAGCACTGTGTTGGTCACATTGCCGGTGATCGGATCAATCAGTTGCCGATCGCGGAAGAGGACCGACTCGTCCTGTTGCCAGCCGCGCAGGTAGCCGACGAAGCGCGTACCGTCATTGGCGAGCGTCACCTGGGCAGGTGTCATGAGCGAGCACTGGCTGAGCGGAGCCGCAGGTGCTGGCGGGCTGCAGCGATTTGAGAAATACACCTGCTCGGGGCCCGTCAGACTGGCGTAGCTGAACGCCTTGAGCTTGCTGCTCGCGCCAGAATCGAAAGTCAGGATATTGCGGCTATCGCTGCCGGCCGACACTTTTTGTACCAGCTGCGTGTCCCCGTCCCACAGGTGCGTCGGCAGGACGGTGGCATTGGTCGCATCGATCAGCTGCGCGTACACGCGACCGGACCAGGTATTCGTCTCGTAAGTCGTGCTGAAAATCTGGTTATCCGATTGCGTGACGTTCGGGCTGGACGTCGCCGAAGCAGCCGCCGCGGCGATCTGCGAATTCAGCGCCGCGAGCGCCGAACCGATCCCGGTGCGCAGCGCCTCCGGGTTGGTCGCCTGATAGAAGTTGCCGCGACCGTTCACCGCCGCATGCCATAAGTCGTCGAGGTTCGCGCCACTGGGCCCGCTGGGGTTGCCGGCGATCGTCCCCGGGTTGCCGTCCCATGGCTTAGCCCAGTTGCAGGTGCCCGGCGAGGACCAAAAGCAGGCGTTGTTGGCCCCGGACTTGATGTTGAAGAAGTCGCTGCTCGTCGCCGTTTCGTAGTCCGACTGGTAGTTCATGAAGCCGTCGGCGAGACCGATGCCGAATGTCACCATGTGCTGATAAGGGATGAAGTCCTTGCCGCCCGACTTGAGAATCATCTGGTTGCCGGACAGGTCGACCGTGCTGGCGGGGGTTGTGGCCGGGCTGAATTTCGGCCCGGACGACGTGCCGCCGGCGCGCAGATTTGTCTCAAAGAAGTAGAGCGCGACGTCGGCAAGGGTCGATGAAGTACCAGCGCCAGTGAAAGTTGTAGTGACCGGCCCGCCGATTGTGGACTGTGGGTTCGGGCTCAGCGTGATGGTGAGCGGTGTGCCGGTGCCGAAAGTACTGGTCGACGAGCCGTTGTTGACGGCAGCCTGCAGGCCGATGGGCGGGTTGCTCGCGACGCTCGTCGCAGTGCAGGCGCTGGTACTCGCCGGCGGCGTGCTCGTCCATCCGGCCGTGCCGCTCGCACTGCACCCGGCGCCAGCATTGCAATACTCGTACGTAATCGTCGTCGAACCGTTCTGCACCTGCGTCGCCGTGGGGTTGGCATCGGCGTAGGTGCTGGTTTGCGTCCAGAGGCGCTTTTGGCGAATGAGGACATAACGCTTGGAGCCGCCGCTTGTGCTGTTATTGCAGGCCGTGCAGCTTGCCGACCCGCCTAGGGTGAAGCTCGCGCTGCCGCCGCCGCTGGTGCGGTCGCACTGCTTCACCTCGTATTGCAGTCTTGGCTGGGCAACGTCCTGCCAATTCGCAGCTACGCACCCGGATTCTGTCCAGGTCTTGGCCGCCGGATTATTCACCGTGGTTGTTGTAACGCCGTTGACCTGCGTGACCGTGGTGACGTCTGCAACCATCTCTTGGACGAGTTTATGCTCCTTGACGGCACAGCCGCAGTTCCGCCCGGACGCTGGCGAATCGATGGACGGGGTGACCGGGAAGTTGGATTGGCAAATCACCTGCTCGGAACTGCTCGAATTGGTAGTGGACGTGTCGACTTGGCCGTTCAGCCCGTCAAGCGTGTTGGTGGACGTGCGATCGACCAGAGTCGAGCCGCTCATGGTCTGCGGCGTGTTGTCGAGGTTGCCAATGACCGTGGTGCCATCGAGCTGGTATGGCGAATTGCTGGCCAGATAGTTCCAATATCCATCCGTCGTCAGCAGCGTGTAGTTACGCTGGCAGGCGGACTGGATCGGGTCGTCGGAGGCCAGGATGCCGGATGTCAGCCCGGTGTTCATCTTGCCGGCATAGATCCACCCGGCGCGCGCCAGTGCCGATTGCAGCGGCGTGCCGGCGAGCGGCGAATAGATCGAATACAGCTTGGTGTAGAAGTTGCTCGCCTGGGTGGTGTCGAAGTCCGCGATGCGCAGGTATCGGGCGCTCGGGTTTCCAGGACTGGAGCTACCGTTACCCGTCGCTCCTGTGCTCGGCGGCGAGGGGTTGGTGTAGTACGGGTTAATGGTGATCAACCCCAGCCGCAGCGCGTTCGGCTTCGGCGGCGAGCCCGCCGGGCTGCCGATGAAGGCGAGCAGCGATTCGCCCAGCGCCGACTTTATCATCTGCATGCGGGTGCGGTAATACGTGTACCAGCGCGCGTAGTTGGCGATTTCCTCCGTATAGGTGCATGTCGGTACCGCCGCGCAATCGGTTCGGCCGGGGCGGTTGGCGTACGTGGCCACCGTCGACGTAATCGTGTCGCGCCGGAAAAAGCCGTAGCGCGGATAGAGATACTGAGTGAAGCTCGCGTCTTCGTTATAGATGCGGCGGCATCGTGGCGTGCCGGCGGAATCACTGATCACGCCCGGGCTGAGCGCCTGTTCCTGCGTCTGGCAGAAGCGTACGTATGCCGGGAAGGTAAAACCGGTNGCNGGTGCCGANGAGANGCTNATNGGTGTCGCGGCGCCNACCGTGGCCGAGGTTGGGCTCGTGTAACTGAAGGTGTTGGCGTCAATCACCGTGACGGCGGCGGCGGTTGCGTTGGCGGAGCGCGTCGTCGAGCTGGCGGTGACTTTGTCGCCGGTCGCCAGTCCGTGCGAGCTGCTCGTCACGGTGACCGTCGTGCCCGATTGGGTAAACGTCCCCGTCGGGTTCGGAATCGCCTTGACCGTCGAGCAGTTGGTGAGGTTGCGGTCCGTGCAGTACTCGACCGGGATGATGCTATAGGACACCGGGGGTCCGTTGGCCGAGCTGCCGAGGTTGTAGAGGCCGGTACGAACCCAGAGCCCGCTCGTGACACTAAGCGTGCCCGAGCTGCCGGTGGTGTACTGAAAGCTGTTGCTGTTCACGCCACTGATGACTACGTTCGCCACGTTCATTGCGTTGGCGGACGCGATGAACGTCGTAATGACGTCGCCGTTGACGAGGCCGTGTCCCGCCTTCGTGACGGTCACGGTACTGCTGGCACGCGTAAAGCTGCCGTCAGTGCAGCGGCGGTAAGTGCCACCGGTCGCCGTAATCGTGCCGGAGCTGGCCGCCGTGTAGGTGAAGGTCGTCGCGGTCGTCGTGTTGATTGCCACGCACGTCACATTCAAGGCGGAGTTCGCCGAGCTCGTCACGTAGATCTTATCCGTGGTCGTAAGACCGTGCGCCGTAAGCGTCGTCGCAGTCACGGTGGTCGCCGAGCGCGTAAATGACGCGATCGACATCATTTCCGGCAAGCCGAACACCGCGGTACTGGCGTTGGCCGGATTGGTGCGGTAGGGAAATTCACCTGGTCCCATCGTCGTCCCGGTGGAGGACGAGCTTGAGTCGAGAAACGCGGTTCCCGACACGACCGTGCCGGTCGTATTGGCGCCATTACGCTTGCAAACGTTCTGGCTGTTGCAGTAGCTCATGTCAGCGATGCTGGTGTTGAGGTTCACCGCCGCGCTGGCGCTGTTATAGGCGTCGGCACGCGCGACGGTCGCCGGCGACACGCTGATCAGCGGATTCACTACCGCCGTCCCGTTGGAATTGACGCCGGCGTGGTAATAGAAGTTCGGGTCGTAGCCCACGCCGTTGAAGCCGGCCGAGCCGCCCGCCTCGTACGGTGGGTCGCCGCGTACGCAATACGTGCGGCCAGTATTGTCCGTCATGCACGGATTCGACTGCGTCAACGACACATACTGCTGGTTGGGATTCACATAATCCGGCATGAAATCCCAGGTCATACTGAACGAGTCGTCCAGCGTGAATAGCAGGTTCGGCAGCACGGTCGAGCCGCCCGCAGTTGCGAGAGGCACGTTCGAGATGTCGGTAAGCCCGGCTTGCGCCGTCTGGCTCACCATGCAGCTCAGCGTCGTGTAGACGACCAGTTGTTTAAGAACAAGGGAAATCTTGTTTTTCATATTTACCCCCAACTTCTTCTTATTTGGCGCGCATCAAGCTCTGAACATAAGCAACCGTGTTGCGTGGTCCGAACGTGCGGACCGTGACGCGGTAATGGATCTGCGGCGGGCTTTTGAGATAGTTCGGCGCGCTCTGGTCGACACCTTCGCCGCTGATCGCGGCCGTCGATTGCGACTGGCCGCACTCGCCCGCGGGCGTGCACAGACGGTGAATCAAATACGACACGCTGTTACTCGAGGCATCAGTGCCGACCAGCTTGGCGCCGGCCCAGCTCGCCGCCTGGAGATACCAGTCGGGCGCCTCGCCGGTCGGAACCGTGGCGAGGTAGCCGTTAGCCGTGTCATTGTTGGCCATGTTGACGCCGCCGGCCACTTGGACGGTGACCCAGTCATAGGCCGTCTGAATGCCCCGGTCGGCCGAGTGCACCGCGGCTTGGCGAAAGCCGATGTTGCTCGCCACGAGAGCTGCCGTGTCCACCGAGCGCATGGTGGCAAGTCCGGCGAGGCTCAGCGCCACCAGCACGATCAGCGCGATGAACAGCACAACGCCGCTTTGACGGTTGCGCAGGTTCATATCAAAAGGACTTCCAAATCCAGTTTCTGAGCGGCACGGTAGTCTCGAAGACCTGATAGCGGTAGCACTGCCAGTTGGCATCGGCCGACAGATCGAAAGACCGCGCGCCGCCTGTGTCGCCAGACCAGCTCGGCGCCGCGGTCGTCGTGTCGCACGGCGCGCCAGCGCCTGCGGTCGGCTTTTCCGGAAGAGCGCTTCGGGCCACAACGGCGACCCGGATCGCGATCACCTGCGACCAGTTTGGCGCCGCCGAGGTGAATTTGTCCACGATGCCGTCATTGGCCACGTGCACGGTGTTGTAGGGCACTGAAGGGTCGTTGCTGCCGTCGTCCAAGCCGTAATCCACCCGCATATGGACGATGTTGTCGGCCACAGAGCTGACCACCGGTGCGCCGCTTCCCGCGCCGCTCGTCGCAATGACGAACTGGTTGGCCACCGTGAGGGTGTTGTTGGCGACGGCGTAAACGTCGTAGACGGGAACCGTGACGTTTTGCGATCCCGGGAAGTTGATGTCGTCGTACAAGTTGCCCAAGTTGTAGACGCGGGTGACGTTCGCGGTATTCACCCCGCCATAGGTGCCTGCGCCGACGCCAGTGGTAAGGCCGCCCACCGGGTTGAAGCGCGAATTGACGGGAGCGCCGGCGCTCAGCGTATAGGCGCCGCTGTCGTGGTTCACCTGGTTGGTTATCGTGGCGTCGAGCGAGGTAATCTCCACGAAGATGCAGTCCTTGCCGCTACCAGGCTCGAGCATAAGCACCAGATCGCCGGGTCGGAAGCCGAATCGGCTGAACACCTGCAGAGGCGAAGTGGCGTCGACCATGTTGGCCGTCAGCGTGGTCGAATTGCCGATCTGGCCCTTTGATCCATAGAACACGGCAAGCTGATCGGGCGTTTGCGCGTTGGCGCCGGGCGTAATGATGGCGGGCGAGAGCACCATGGTCACGCCGCCTGGCGGGAACGCCGGAGTGGTGCGCGCAGAGTCGTAGCCCTTGAGCGGGCAGCCCGCATAGGTGGTGTCGTTGATGCCCATGCCAGCATTGCGCAGGTCGCGCTGCAGCGTGTAGAGCGCGATGGTGCCGTTCTGCTGCGCGTCGCCGCCGGAGGCCGTCGTACGCCGAACACCTTCCGAGGTCTCGAAGACCTGGAACATGATGATCACCGCGATGAGGGCGATCATCATCGCCACCATCAGTTCGACCATGCTGAATCCGCGAAGGCGGCGTGGGACGCGCATCACGAGTCCCTGTAAATGGACGCCACGACGGTGTAGTTGTTGGGCGGCAGGCCGAGGGACTTTTCCTCGGGCAGCTGCCAGCGCACTACGACCGTGACCGTCGCCCCGACCGCCGTCTGGTTGGTGATTGTGATGATGGGCGGCACGGTCCCGGAATTCGGCAAGCGGCTGTTTACTGCCGCGACCCAGTTGGTGAGCCGAGACGGTGGCGTCCCGCTGCCGGGATAGGCATATGAGCCGACATTGCCGGCGTCGGTCCAGATCTGCGACACGATCCGTCCCGCGAGGAAGGCGGCGTCCGCGCGCACCTTCGATTGCGTCACCGTCTTGATGGCCACAGCCTGCATTGCGACGATCGAGAACACCCCGATCGAGAAGATCAGGATGGCCACCAGGGCTTCGAGCAGCATGACGCCCGACTGGCGGCCGCGGATTGACGTCGGTATGGGCTTTTTCACGGGCAGGCCCTCGCATCCGGCAGCGCGATGACCGGGTCGCACATCTTCAGGCTACCGCCACCGGTTATGACGACACGCAGACAACGCATCCGTCCAGTGGGCTGGCAACTGCCACCGGTCGGGTTGGTGAAGTCAAGCTGCGTGATAGCGGCGCTGCCGTCGGTGTTTGCGCCGACTCCGCCAAGCGGCGTGAAGCTCACCGTGGTGGAGCCGCCAGGTGTTATCGCAACGTTGGCGTTTGCCGCGCCCTCTTCGTGAACCTTGGACTGAATCAGCGTGCCCGATGCCGCATCGCGTACGGTCCAGCCCGTTCCCGGGCCCATGACGAGTTGCACGAGTGCATTGCGGCGGATCGCTTCCGCACGCGCGATCTGCAGGCCGTTCAACGAGCCCTCAGTGGCCGCCCGCAGCTGCTGGTTCTGTAGCCAGGCACTGAACTCCGGCAGCGCGACCATAGTCAGGACGCCGAGCACCACCAGGCTGATCATGATTTCCACGATCGTCATGCCATGTTCTCGGGGCAGCTGCTTCAGCATATGTTGGGTTTCTTCGCCACCCAGCAGTTGCTCGCCGGGGTGGACCAGCCCGAACCCGCCGGGACGGCTTCCGTCCGGCGTGTGTTTGTTTCATCGATCGAAAAGCTCCACCCGACCATGCTTTGATCGCCGCCGGTAACCCCGCCATTCGCAAGAATCTTGAACGTTGAGGCGCCAGGAGCGGGCGTGCAGCTCAGCGTGAAGTACTTCAAGGCTTGCGGGGTGGCCACGGTGCCTGCGGCGCATGCGCCGGTATAGAACCGTGAATCCTGGAAGAACTGCTCCATCTTGACCTTCTGCGCGAGCAGCGCGGTCGTCGCCTCTTGGATCTTGGACCGGGTGATGTACTGCGTGTACGAAGGTACGGCGATCGAGGCGAGGATCGCGACGATGGCCACCGTGATCATGAGCTCGATGAGAGTGAATCCGCGTGCTTTGCGCATGCCACTTCCCCTTTTCTTGTTCGGGCCATGGTAGGGGGCTCGCGAAATTGCGAGGCAACCGGCGGCGATCAGCGGCCAGCGGATGGTCGCGAACGGTGCCGACCGCATTTGCCTTTCTTGACGAGTGCTTGGCGCTGAGCAGTCCGTCCTGTTTTCTGCGCGGCGCGCTCGTTAATATGCCCGCATGCGAGCTTCGCGCATTGCTCTTCTATCGGCTGTTTTCGTGCTCGCAAGCACGCAAGTTCTCGGCCAGAGCAAAGCGCGCACTGCAACCGAACGTCTCGTGGTTACCTGCCAGAACACTGTGAAGCCGGCGGAGCCGATCGTGCTCGAGATCGACGAGCGCAACGCGCTGGTGACCGGTGCGACGAAGCTGTGGACATTCAATGCTTCCAGGATCGAATGGCGCGATCGCGTGGGCTACACCTACTCGCTTGATCGCAAAGACGGTCTGCTGCATCGAGTGCACCCACCGACCAACACCGGCTATACGTTTCAATGCCGGGAAAGCCGCGATGCGCCGGCCGCTTCCAAGAAGGCCGGGCGCGTATAATTTCGCCCTTCCCGCGCTGGTGTAGCTCAGTTGGTAGAGCAACTGATTCGTAATCAGTAGGTCGCCCGTTCGAGTCGGGCCACCAGCACCAACAACTTACAATCGCCGCCCGAAGGCCTTCGCGCCATGCCGGCCAACATCCTGATCGTGGACGACGATCAAATCATGCGGGAGCTTTTGCGGCTGCACCTCGCGGGCGCGGGCTACGACGTGCAGGTCGCGGAGGACGCGATCGCCGCGGGCTACGAGGTTCTCAGGCGGGCGCCCGACCTCATCATCTGTGACATCAACATGCCGCACCTCGACGGGTTCACGTTCGTCGAGGCGCTGAAGGCCGATGCGACCGTGCCGGACATCCCGGTGATCTTCCTGACCTCGGTCGAGGACGGCGAGCACCGCGGCAAATCACTGGGAGCGGCCGGCTACGTCACCAAGCCGGTGCGCGCCGACAAGCTGCTCGCCCTGGTCGCGCAACACGTGCGCGGTGGGCGGCT
>C688J14111_10000245_pt1 | contig 13882 bp, 6 predicted proteins | sample HopSoiMetagenom1_FD_14111 | JGI IMG/M metagenome (IMG submission 14111)
CACTCCTTCCATGGAGATCTGCGGACACTGCCGCAAGCGCCGCCGCAAAAAATGGAGCGGCCCGAATTTGAAGAGCCGGTGTTGAATCCGATAGTGCATCCCGGAACGCCGGCCGCACCCAGCACTCCGGCTGTGAGCAGCAGTGCACCGGTCATCAGCGCGCCTGCACCCGCTGCAAGCAACAGTTTCGAAGGTCTCGATTTCACGAACTGGGGCGCTGGCCACCCGCCTGATACCAACGGCGACGTTGGGCCGCAATACTACATCCAGACCATCAATACCTCAGTCGGCATTTACAACAAGAGCGACGGCTCCCGGGTAACAGCGTTCATCTTCAACACGCTCATGAGTCAGGGTAATTTCGGGAACCTGTGCGACACCAGTAATTTTGGCGATCCCGTGGTCTTGTATGACACCTTTGAAGATCGCTGGATCATCACCGACTTCGCCTTCAATCTGAGCGGAGGCAATCCTGTGGCTCCCGAATTCCAGTGTTTCGCGGTTTCCAAATCGGGCGACCCCGTAGCCGGCGGCTGGAACTTTTATTCCATACAGGTCAGTGGCGGTTTTGGCGATTACCCTAAATTCGGCATCTGGCCCGACGGCCTGTATATGTCGGCCAACGTATTCGGGTTTGGCGCAGGCGGAGCGTTTCAAAACGTGCGTGTATGGGCGCTGAATAAGGCCCAGATGTACGCAGGAGCGGCCACGGTCCAGGTCGTCTCGTTCGATGCTCCTTCTGCGGAATTTACACTTCTTCCCAGCAATGCCCGGTTACAAACAGGTACGCCACCGGCGGGCAGCCCGAATTATTTTTCTGTAGTAGCTCAATTTCTGAACGTAGTAAGTGTCTACAAGTTTCACACTGATTGGAACAACACAGCCGCAGCCACATTCACCGGCCCATTCATGTCGCTTACGGCCACCAATTGGAGCCAGTTGCTGGCCGCGAATCAAACCGAGCAGTCACCCGGCAACAAACTCGACACGCTCTATTTCCGTTTGATGATGCAGAACCAGTACACCAATATCGGCGGGGTCGAGTCGCTATGGAACACTCACACTGTGGGTGGATCGGGCGTTTCATCGGCACAGTCAGCAGTCCGTTATTACGAGGTGAAGGTAACAGGCGGCACAGTTGAAGCCAACGCGAGCCAGGCTTTTACATATAGCCCTGATGCTACTGTTTTCCGCTTCATGCCTAGTGTAGCAGTGGATCGCGCAGGCGATATGGCCATTGGCTACAGTGCCACAAACGCTACTTTAAATCCGGCGATCCGCTATGCAGGACGCCTGGCCGGTGACCCGGTTAACTCCATCACGCAGACAGAACAATCGCTTATTGAAGGAACTGGAACGCAATCCGGAAACTGCGGAGCATCCTCGTGCACTCGCTGGGGCGATTACAGCGCGATGACTCTTGATCCGGACGGATGCACCTTCTGGTACACGAACATGTATTACCAGACCACTGGTCTGGCGTTCAACACACGTGTTGGAGCATTCAGCTTTCCCGGTTGCACGCCAACGGTGGCGGGCGCATTGCAAGGCACGGTGACGGCTTCCGGCAGCGGCAATCCCATCAGCGGCGCGACCATTGTTCTTGGAAGCCGGACAACCACGACCGATGTGAACGGGAGCTACAGCTTTGCCGGCCTTCCGTCCGGTACGTATCCCAGCGTGACGGCCAGCTTTGCTGGTTTCAATTCCATCACGATCGCCAGTGTTGTGATCAATGACGGCCTGACCACCACGCAGGATTTCTCGCTGACAACAGCGCCCACCAGCGGCTGTCTTACGGATACAACACAAGCGGACTTCCAACTCGGAGTTCCAACCAATTGCGATCTCACCAGCAGCCCCGGCGATGTCACTCTGGCGAATGCGCCAACCCTTGATCAATCGAACACGGCTGGCACGACAACCGGGACTAGCTTTGCCACGACCAGTTGGGGTGGTCAGACATTTATACCAGCGGTCACCGGCACCCTCGTCAAAGCCGATGTCCAACTCTTTTGCTCGGGTTGCACAGGAACGACCCCCAACCTCACGCTGTCCGTCCGCGCCACGAGCGGTGGTCTGCCCACTGGCGCTGACCTCGCCTTCGCGACCATCCCAGGCTTCTCAAGCGGTGCGGGCATTTACTACACGGTTAGCTTTGGCTCGCCGGCAACTCTGACCGCGGGAACACAATACGCGCTCATCCTGCGTCCGGAGTCGGCGCCTTCGGCTGGGGGCTATTTCTGGATTCGATCCAGCCCCAGCACATATGCCAACGGTCAACGTGTGATTTCGACCACTAACGGTGCGACATGGACTGCTGATTCGACCAGAGACTTCAACTTCAGAGCCTATATGCAGACCGGCTTCGCTCTATCGGGCACCTTCGTTTCTTCGCTGAAGGATGCCAATCCAGCCACTGGCGCAACCGCCAACTGGAGCACGCTTTCATGGAATGCCGACACTCCAGCCGGCACTTCAGTTCAATTCCAGATTGCCGCCAGCAATAATGCCGCCGGGCCATTCAATTTTGTAGGACCGGATAACACCGCCTCCACGTTCTTCAGCAACGGCGATTCACTGGCGCAATTCGCCGGCAATCGTTACCTGAAGTATCAAGCTTCATTCAGCACCAACGACACTGCGACCACGCCAACTTTGCATGACGTGACTGTCTGCTTCAATGACACTCCAGCCACAACGCTGGTGGTGGCGGCTGCTTCGGGAATATTCGGTGGCACGGCTGATTTGTCAGCGACGCTGAGTTCCAGCGGCGTTGGCCTCAGCAGTAAGTCGGTGACTTTCACGCTGAATGGAAACAATGCCGGCAGCGCTATAACCGACGGTTCAGGAATTGCGACCGTATCCGCCGCAAGTCTTGCGGGAATCAATGCAGGCAGCTATCCAGGCGGCGTGGGAGCATCTTTTGCCGGCGATTCCGGATTCAACGCCAGCAGCGGCTCGGGTGATCTTACCGTATCAAAAATAGATCAAACCATCACCTTCGGCGCCCTGGCTGGCAAGATCTTTGGCGATGCTGATTTCTCCGTCAGCGCCAGCGCCACCTCGGGCCTAACAGTAAGCTTTGGGGCAAGCGGCAATTGCACCGTGACTGGCGTCACCGTTCACATCACCGGCGCGGGCTCCTGCACCATCACTGCGTCGCAGATAGGCGACGGCAACTACAATCCAGCTACAGATGTGCCGCAAACATTTTCCATCAGCAAGGCGGCACAAACGATCACGTTTGGCGCGCTCGGGGGCAAAATCTTTGGCGATGCTGATTTCTCAGTAAGTGCCAGTTCGAGTTCCACGCTGGCAGTGAGCTTTGGGGCCAGCGGCAATTGCAGCGTAACTGGATCCACCGTTCATCTAACAGGCGCAGGCTCTTGCACCATCACCGCATCGCAAGCAGGCGACGGCAACTACAACCCGGCAGCCGATGTGCCGCAGTCATTCTCAATCGCCAAAGCCGGCCAGACGATTACGTTTGGAGCGCTGGGAGGCAAGACTTTTGGTGATGCAGACTTCTCAGTAAGTGCCAGCTCGATCTCCGCGCTGGCAGTGAGCTTTGGGGCCAGCGGCAATTGCACTGTGACCGGTTCGACGGTCCACTTGACTGGCGCTGGGTCATGCACCATCACCGCAACGCAGGCGGGTGATGCCAATTTCAATCCAGCCACGGATGTTCCACAGGCCTTCACGATTGCTAAAGGAAACCAGACGATCACTTTTGGAGCGCTGGCCAACAAGAACTTTGGCGATCCTGACTTCAGCGTGAGCGCCAGTGCGTCTTCTGCTCTGGCTGTCGCTTTTGCCGCCACCGGCAATTGCAGCATGACTGGTTCCACAGTCCACCTGACGAGCGTGGGTTCTTGCACCATCACGGCATCGCAGGTGGGCGACAGCAATTTCAATCCAGCAACGGATGTGCCGCAGGCGTTCACGATTGCTAAAGGAAACCAGACAATTACTTTCGGCGCGCTGGCCAACAAAACTTTCGGAAACCCCGACTTCAGTGTTGGCGCCAGTTCATCTGCCAGCCTGACGGTGAGCTTTGCCGCCACGGGGAATTGCAGCGTGACTGGATCCACCGTTCATCTAACAGGCGCGGGCTCTTGCACCATCACCGCATCGCAGGCAGGCGACAGCAATTTCAATCCGGCAGCCGATGTGCCGCAGGCATTCTCCATCGCCAAAGCCAGCCAGACAATCACGTTTGGCGCTCTGGCGAATAAGATTTTCGGGAATCCCGACTTCGGCGTGAGCGGCACCGCGTCTTCTGGCCTGGCAGTCAGCTTTGGCGCCAGTGGTGTTTGCACTGTGAGCGGATCAACAGTCCACCTGACCGGATCGGGCGCGTGCACAATCACGGCCGCACAGGCAGGTGACGCCAATTTCAACCCGGCAACCAGCGTGCCGCAATCCTTTGTCGTGGCAGTTCCGGATTTCAGCATCGCGCCGACTCTTCCTTCGGTCACAATCAAAGCAGGCCAGCAGGCAACAGAGCACATATCGCTTGTTCCCAATGCGCCGACAGGCTCAGCTATAACGTTTGCCTGTTCCGGACTCCCGACGCTATCCACTTGTAGCTTTACGCCATCGACAGTTCCGGCGGGCAGCCCGCAAGTGGATGTTGTTCTGACGATTAACACCACTGGTCCATCGGCAGCGCTCGCGCGCTCACAGATATTTTACGCTGCATGGCTCCCATTCACCGGCGCCGGCCTCTTCGGTATTGTGATGATTGCAACCCGAAAAAGAAGCCGCAAGGCGGCTGCGAGCTTGGCCGTGCTGGCATTGATGTTGGCGATTTTGCTGATCGGCTGCGGCGGCCATTCCACTACCCCACCCACTAACCCTGGTACACCCGTAGGCACATCTACGGTTACAGTTACGGCCACGTCTGCTACGGTCACTCATTCGACGACTTTTGTTCTGACCGTGAACTAACAGCGTGGCACAACTCGGACGGGAATGTCGGGACGGCTCATATTTAGTGAGCAAGACCTGGCGGAATTTCTCGCTCGAAGTTCCCATCATCGGAACAAATGGCGCAGGCTCCGCCGCCGATGTTCTGCGGTTTCTGCTGAGTGGCGCGCGTGCTGTGGAACTCGCCAGCGCGGCCATTACCAACGGGCCGGGATTTTCTCCGGCATCATCGCCGAGCTCGATTCTTTTGCGAGCGTAAGCAAATTGCCCGGATCGCCGAACTCGTTGGCAAAGCTGCCGATGCCGCTCTGATATACGACCAGATCAGCCCGAAGAAGCCGGGAAAATACCCCTGGGAAGAATGAGCCGTGGCGGCGGTTTACCCCGTTCGGCTGCTACGCAGCACAGTTCCTTTTCAGGAGTTACCGCCATGCTGCTGTTGCCACTTTCCGGCCCGATGTACCGTCATCGCGGCGCGCTTTGAATGATTCGGGCTCTTGACGAACTGTTGGAAGGCATGGCAAAAATCAATTCTGATTGCGTCGATAACTTCGCTGAAAGTGTCACTTACCGCTCCAACTTCACTTACAAAGAGCGGCGAATACGCCTGTGCGATTTAGATGTGCCCGCTTTGTCCTGCTGGTGCGGCGACAAGCGGGCACGTTGTTCAATCGCTGCGAGATTCGCGATGAAAACCTCTGAGTCCAAGTTGGCCCGAAGGATCATGGTTGGCTGAAGTTTCCAATCCATGCCATCTTGCTCAGACATGGCAATGATTGGACAGGCGGGACAAAATTGATTCAGCAATTCAATAAACTCCTCAATCATGTCACTGGCAAGAGAATAAGAGAGCACCACGCAATCAAATGAGTGTTGCTGAATCAGCGCTACTGCATTCTCTCGGGTCGCCGGAAGCTGCCACCCATGGCCTGCTTGCTTCATTGCCTCGACAAGCAGCGGCGGGAAGTTTGTCTCTTGCCCGAGAAGAAGGATATTCATGCCAACTCGATGCGATGACGTCTGCGATTGATTGCCCGTTGATGTCCGAGGAGCAGCTCGCGAGCTACTCCGCTTTGTTAATCTCTTTGACTGAGGCTTTGAACGACCGTATTCCGTCGCCCAGCCCCTTCCCGATCTCTGGCAATTTTTTGCCACCGAAAAACAGCATGAACAATCCGAGCAGTAAAAAGAGGTGAGAGGGAATGAGCAGATCTCGCAAGAACATAAATTTCTCCATGAATGAATTTGTTAAAGCAAAAAATGTGGATGGAACAATTGGAGTTCGGGAAATGAGGCTGGCGATTTACGTCGCCAGCCTCATCCAAGTGGGCCTCGCCCGCAGCTAAGCTACGGAACTAGAGGAGCAACCCATGCGCGTCCGCGGCCTCCGCGATTGCCGGCAGTTGGGTCTTCAGTGATGTACAACGAGCCATTCGTCGTATCCACATAAAGGCCAAATGCAAAGGAGAACCCGGCAGTCCCGCCAGGGGTAAGGTTAGAGTCGAACGGACGCGTGCAGGTGAGTGAGCACCAGACGGTCGCATTCGGGCTTCCCGCCGCCGGCACCGCTCCGCCCTGCAGGTATAGCGCCGTGGTGTTGGTGGCCAGACTATAACGCCAGATATTGGCATTGGCTCCGCCGGGTGAATCGGCAGCGTACACAAAACCGTTTACTGGATCGGTGGCCACTCCGGCAATGAACACGCCGGAAGGCATAGGAAGCGGCGTGGTTGCGCAAGGCGGCGCGGCATTCGGCGGGCAAGCAGTGATGTTAAAGAACGATGCTGCCCGGTTCTCGGAAATGTAGGCATTGTTTCCGATGAAGCCGATTGTCCCATTGGCCCCCCTTCCATCTCCGGTTACCGCCACGATGCCCACAGTCTGGGTGCGCGGATCTCCATTAGGGTTGGTGATCTGCCGGATATTGGCTTCGGTGAGATCGGTCACGTAAAGATTTCCGTCCGGACCTAGCGCCATTCCGTTTGGCTTCAATGTGCGAACATCCGCCAGCGGGATCATGGCCTCAGGAGAGCCCACGATTGTTTCCGTGGAGGGATTGTAGGTGAGCCGCCAAACCGCTGTGCTCTTCACTGCGTTGTCCGGCACGTAGACGTAGTGGGTAACGCCATCGGCATTGACGCGAGGATCATAGACTGCCTGCCCCGGAGAGCCGATGCTGCCGTCATCGCAGACTGCGTAATTGATGGCGTGCAGCGTCGTGCCCGGAACAAGGTCCTCGCGGCAAAAGCCGTTTACGTGGTCAGACGTCCAAAAGTGTCCTGGTCCGCCGCCGAGCGAGCCCGGCAGGAACAACATTCCACCCTTGGGAGCGGTAATGCCCCAGGCATACAGCGACGCCGTAGCCGAGCCATAGGTGAATCGGTCTGTGCTTACAGTGGCGCTCGTTCCGCCAGCCGTGGTTACCTGCACATCAACTGTTCCTGTTCCTGCAGGACTGAAGACGGTGCAACTGGAACCGTCGGCGAGACAGGTGATTCCTGTTCCCGCATTCGGACCAAAGTTGATAGCAGTCGCGCCGGCAAGATTGGAACCGGCAATGGTTACCGACGTCGCCCCGCCAAGCAATCCGCTGGTTGGTGAAATGCTGGTGATCGCAGGCCCGCCGCCTGGAGGTGGAGGAGCGTTGTAGGTAAAGAGATCGGCGGCTGACGTGGCGCTCTGCTCGCCGTTCACCACCACGCGAACGTCTACTATCCCGGAACCGGCCGGAGTGGTGGCAGTGCAGGAGGTAACTGAAACGCACGACGGAGTTATTGCCTGATTGGGGCCAACGAAGATCTGGGTTGCGCCCGGAGAAACGTTGAACCCTGAGCCGGTAATCGTCAATGCGGTTCCGCCCGCCGTGGTGCCGTTATTGGGGCTGATGCTGGTGATCGTCGGCGGAGTAGGCGCCGCAGCCACGCGCCAGAGGTGTCCCTGGGTGGTTGGAGGAGTTGGCACGACCAACGAGGCCGAGAAATCATCTCCCACCATTAGGTCGCCGTTCGGCAGGAATCCCAGGCCAAACGGGTTCACGTATTGGTTACGCGTCTGATTGTCGTAGTTCGACGTGTAGGCCGGCACGTTCACTGAATAAGTGGAGAGCGCCCCCGTGGATGGATTCCACCGGAGGATGCTTCCGGGCGTTGTCAACGGTGAATCGCCAATATAAAGATTGGTGCCGTCCGTCGCCAGGCCGCCGGGGAAAAAGCTGATCTGCGGGTTGACCGACGTGGCCTTGCAAGGCGAAGTCGAATTGCAAGCCATGCGAGAAATTCCCTGCGGATCAGGAATCACCGAGAGTCCGGCGCCGCCGATTTCGGCCACGTACAGATTGTTGCCCAGGAAGAGAATTGAATTCACGCCCCTTCCATCGCTGGTGGTCCCGATCTTCGTCACCGGCGGCGTACCGCTGGTGATTGAAGTTGCATTCGGGACCTTCATGATGTCGCCGGATTTCAGGTAGCCGACGTACAAGTCCGTGCCATTGGGTCCCATGGCGAGTGCGACGGGGCGCCCGCCGCCTGCGCCTCCGCCCACTGACGTGGGGTTCTGTACCGTTATGGTGAGGTTTGCGCTGAGCCGCTCCGTCGAGGGATCAAACACGTAACGCACCACAGTGACGGTTTTGCTGGATGCATCAGCAACGAATACGAACTGCGCGCCGGCAGGCAAGCCTCTGATCGCCGCCGCCGGAGTGGCAACCACGGGCTGACTTGCCGTCTTAGCCGTAACCTGGCAGTTTGTCATCTGCTGCGGAGGATTGCCGCCCGGAAGCGGATCCACGCGGCAGATTCCAAGCACGGAATCCGTTTCCCAATAATGGCCGCCCGGCGGCGTGGCCGGAGTTGTGTTGCTCAACCACACTCCGCCTCGGGGTGTGGTGAGGTTTTGCAGCGTCATGATTCCGTCTGTCTGCGCCGGGCTTTGACTCACGGCTGCGATCATCAGGGCTGCAACGACCATGGCGAAGCGGAGGGCCCGGAACAAGAGAGGTTTGCGATCTGCCCGCTGCTCGAATTGTGTTTGGACTGCTGAGTACTTCATAACTGCTCCTTCTTTTTTCCCGGCGAGCATTTCTTGCTGCGGGACAACTTCTTCGACTTTCCCACATGAGCAGCATTCATGCGGTTCGTGCTAGTAGCCTTGTTATCGCTCACTGCCGGCTTCATCCATCTCATCTGCTCGCGATCGCTTACCTCTGCGGGCGCTGCCCCGTCGCGACCAGACAGCGCCTTTTTCTTTATCGAACTCTTGTCACGCCCGAACTCACGGATCCTCCAGCGCTGGAGGTTACGGTGACATTTGTGGGCTGGTTAATCCCGGTGAAGGTGACACTGTAGTTTCCTACCGCTGCCGGAACTGCCGGTCCCATCACCGCTGTCCACGGCTTGCCTGTCGCTGGGTTAGTAATGTTCAGTGTGCAGGTCAGCTTGATTCCCAGAGTGATATCGGTTACGTTCACGGTGAGGATCGCCTTGGACGTGCGATAGACCGCCGAAGTAATCGTTACAACATCCTGAATCGGGTTTACCGTCACAGGAACGTTTGCGCTCGCCGTGAGCCCCGATGCCGAGCTTTTGACGGTTACGGCAAAGGACAACGTATTCGGAGCGGAACCTGCCGGCACTGTCGGCGCCAGGAAAGTCTGCTGCGCTCCGTTGCTGCCGGAAGGCGTAAGCGTGATGCCTTGAGGCGCAACCCACGTGTAGGTCAGCGTTCCGCCTGCGGGATCAACGCCCGTGGCGCTTAACGTGACTTTTGTTCCGCTAGCGACAGGATTTGCCGGAGCAGAGCTTGCACTTATTGAAGGCGGCGCAGGAGCTGCAGGCGGAACAACAGGGACCGTCACTGTTGCAGTGGCCGGCGTTGTGGAGTTGCTCCCTCCAACGCTGACTTGGAACGTGAGGTTCGTATTGCTCGCCACAGTCGGCGCAGTAAAGGTCGCGCTCACCGATGAAGCATTGTTCAGTGTTACAGCCGGATCGCCCGAATTGACGATCTGCGTCCAGGAGAAAGGCCCGTTGCTCGGCGTACTTCCTGCTGCACTCAGCGTAACCTGTGTGCCCGCGATGATTGGCGCTGCCGAGGAAGAGTAACTCGCCGTGGCGCTTGCTCCCGGAGGTGGCGGTGTACCTCCACCTGTAAAGGTGCAGGTCAGATTCGGCGCGTTCCCACCAGGCCATGGATTCAACTGGCCAACGGGCTGATTGCTAAAGCCACCCCATGGTCCTGAGCCATTCACCAGGAACGTGAGGTCAGAGAAATTCAGCGGCACAGGCGGATCACCAACCGCCAGGTTTTCCGGAAAAATGAAGTCAAAATTTGGTGCTTGATAGCGTCCTGCCACAATCCCCAGCTTCTGGTTGAATACCGCAGGATCCGGATAGTCGATCTTGACGCCAACATTGCGTGAAGGAGGAAGAAAGCTGCCGCCGGCAGGACGGAAACGGAACCGCCCTTTTTTACCCAGCGTCGGCGGACCCGGCTCAACGGTAAATTCAAACGCCCAATTCGGCGAGCGCTCGGTCAGATTGCCGTTGCAGTCTTGATCAATTGCAAAAATATCTACAGGACGTGAAGGATCAGTGGAGAATCCTTCGACTTTTACTTTAGCCGTTGCTTCCTGCGGAAACGCGGGATTGGGAATTCCTGGCGCGCCTTGCAGCACCACATCGATCGCGACATACGCAGGCACGTCTCCGGGAGTTGTGTAGATACCGACATTCGCGATGATGGTGTGCGCGGAGATAAATTTTCCGCCGGATCCATCCATCAGCGTACCCGCATAGGTCACGTAATCGCCCACTTCAAATGGGGCAAAGACCGTGGGATCTGTCGGATTAGGACTGGCCGGTGAGGGAAACGCTCCGCGCGGATCCATGGTGAAGTTCATTGAGTAATTTCCGCTTCCAGCGCGCGGGCGGTTCTTTTGTGGGCAAAGCGGATCATCCCCTGTTGACGGGTCCTGGCGCGGAATGCACATCGGAAACGCTGTCTCTGCGCGCACCGTGGGATTATCTTCATCAATTGAGAAGCGCGCATCAGGCGATTTACCAATGCTGAACCGGCCAAGCGGATCGTTGATCTGAACTTTGGTCCCGTTCACCACCATGATGCCGTTCGCATAATCCAGTGACTCGATGAAGCCCTGGCTGGAATTGAGTGATTGCTGCGAGATGAAGATCAGTCCGGCAATGTACTGGCCATTGACGATGTTGCCCTGCACGTGCGCTTCAAACGTGCCGGGCAGGCGCGAACCATCCGAAAGCGCGAGGCCGCTTTCATCACCGGAGCCCATTGAGTTGTATTCGAACACCTCTTCCCATGTCAGCGTGTTTGCGGGCATCTGAAGAATCGTGTTCTGCGGCACGCGGATGATGTGGCCGTTGATCTGTATCCACCCGGCTGAGGCCTTGCACCCGCCTGGCATGGGCGGATTATCCGGAGAGGGATTTGCGTTTCGCGTACACGTAGTATCGACGGACGCGAACTGGATGAAGCCAACCATATCGAACGGCGCTACGCCGCTCTGCGAAGCAGGCATCTTTGCCGGCGCCGGTGGTACGTCGGGCTTCTGCGCCCAGAGGCCGCTTGCCACCAGCAACATCGCTGCGGCAAAAATTATTCTTCCGGAAGTGTGTAACCTCAACAACATCTAAAAACTCCTTATTCGTGCATCCGTCTATCTCGTGCTCTTGCCGTAACTCACTTGCTCGCGCTGCCCGTTTCCGTCAAAACGGGTTCAGTGTGCCAGCAGGTTTTGTAAAAATGTCGGCAACGGCGCGCCGCCGGTAGCCCCTGTTGCTGGAATTGTCAGCATCTGGTCGGTTGCTTGCCCCGGATGGCTTGGATCGTTCTGCACCGGATACCCGTTCGCCGCCGGCGCATGGCCATTCGCCACAATTAACTGCGGATGGTCGAAAGGAGCTGACTGCTTTACCGTGCGCGGGTCGGTCAGCCCGTTGCGCAGGAAATCAACCAGGTCCGTCTTCTCCTGAGCCGTCAATCCGAGCGGAACAATGTTGGGATCGATCAGTGGAATCTGATCGTAACCGTCAGGAAAATCACCGCCCCGGTTATAGAACTCGACCACCTGCTCCAGCGTGAGCTGTCCACCGTTGTGGAAATACGGTGCAGTCAGCGCGACGTTGCGCAGCATTGGCGTTTTGAAAAAACCGGTGCGCGCAACATCGTCATAGCAGCTCAATGGGGCGGGCATGACGCCGTCACCTGGGCGTCCTGGCACCATGAAAGAAAATCCAGGATCATTGCACACGCGTTGCCGCAACATTTCTGATTGTGAAAGCGGATTACCCACCACGCCGTCAACATCGCCCAGACTGATGTCTTCAGCGCCGCGACGCACGCCAATGTTGTAGAAGCCGTTGTCATAGACGCGCACGTTGAAATCGCCCATCACCATGCGCTCAAGTGGCTGGGTGGAAACGTTAGCCACAGAAGCGTTTGAAAGTTCCGGCCCGCCATGGCAGGTAATGCAACGCCCTTTGGTCTGGAATGTGAGCAGACCCCGCAACTGTCCCTGGGTCAAGGCTGTCGGTCCCACCGAATAGCTCACGCTGATGGGGAACGCTGCGGGAGGAGGAACGTCAAATTGTATAGATAAGCTGCCGCTGGCGTAATTGATCGTTCCGCTGGTTATCCCCACGCCGCTGACCTGTCCTGATCCGTCGTCGAAGGCAAAAACTTCCTGGTCGCTTGCGTCGAGGTTCGGATTTAGCTCGACAACTGAGAGAGTGAGAGGATCAATTCCGGCCGGAAGCTGAATGGTATAGAAGTTCTTCTGGCTATCGCCGGTCAGCGTATAAGTCTGTTGTTGCGCCAGATATTGATCAAGCGGCGTCTGGTCCGCGATCAGCGTGCTCTCATACATCTGGATCGCAATGCCCCAGAACAAAGAGAAGTTGTAAACCATTTGCGGATAGGCGGTCGCTCCTCGAGGGCAGCTTTGGCGTTTGATGGGATTGATGACCGTCTCCGAACCATCGGCTGCGACGCAGATGAACTGGTTTGATTGCCACCATTCGGGCCTGAAAGCAGCCTTGATCATGCTGATGTAGCCAAACATCAGACCTTGTCCACCCGAGCGGCTCCTCTTGCCCAGCACACTATCACCGCTGCTTACCCGCTGCTTGCCTAGTGGTGTCGGGGTCGTGCTGTTATTCAATAGCGGACTCACGGTAAGCAGTTTCATGCCGATATCGCGGAATGTCCGGTTCGCCGCGGACATCTCGAAGGGACTTCCTGGAGGTCCCAGTGCCTGGGAACATAGAGACGAGTTTTGCAGCCGCACCAGCTTCGACGCTAAAGGCGCAGTAGTGCTGCCTGCCGAAAAGAAATGAGAATTGGCGTCACGCTCTCCGAAAGGATTTGCGCCGTTGCATGTGTTCTGTGCACGTCCATCCCAAAAACTGCGATTGTTGAATACCGCGTTCACGGCGCTCGGAGTATTTCGTGGCTCTACGCGCCGCGTGTCGATCGTCTTGCTTGGATCTGCGGGATCTGGATAAGAAAATACCTGGTCAGAGGTAAGGATCGTTTTCTCCGCCCCACGAAACAACTGCACCTTATCAAATGAGCTGGAAAAGACTCCTTGCGATCCAACCACGTCATTCACGTCAGATTGCGGATTGTTGCGCGTGTTGACGTCACCTTGTTTATGTAGAGGAAAATCGCCGTCATGATATCCGCCGAAGCCAGCGCCGGCGGTCCCGGGATTCAGCGTGTAGTTGGCATAAACCTGTCCGCCGAGTTGAACGCCCATCTGGAACGTGGAGTCCCCTGCCTTGATGCCGGGGCTCACCTGGTTCTTGAAGCGGCTGTCCGCTCCAGCATTGAAGTGGCAGGAGGCGCAAGCCGTCACTCCGTCGCTGCCCGCCTGCATGTCCCAGAAAAGTGACTTGCCAAGCGCGATCACAGCCGCCTTATC
>C688J14111_10000251_pt1 | contig 13714 bp, 10 predicted proteins | sample HopSoiMetagenom1_FD_14111 | JGI IMG/M metagenome (IMG submission 14111)
GGACCAGGGCGGCGGCGGTGATCGCGCCGATGCGCCAGGGGCAGAGGCTGACCCGACGCAGCGCCTTGAAGGTGGTCTTGAGCAGTGAGCCTTTCCCGGTAGCGGGCGGCGGGCAGGTGAAGGGCGACACGCCGACGGCCCGGAGATGACCGGAAGGAGCGCAGGACCCCGGTAGGAGGGACGTCTTCTCACGGATCGTCTTCCCCACCCGAGGTCCTGCCGTGTCCGATCCTGTCACCTACACCGCCGTGCTCCCGGTCGCCGAGGAGACCGTGCTGTTCGTGTCGCGGCTGCTGGCCGCCGAACGACGCCGCCGCGGTACTCGAGCGCGCCGGCGGGCGCTGGGCTGCTACCGGCAGGCCGTCCTGGTGCTGCGCTGGTTCGTCGATGGCACCCGACTGGCCCAGCTGGCCACCGATCACCGGATCGGCCGGTCCACGGCCTACCGGTATCTGCACGAGGGCATCGACGCCCTGGCCGCGGCCGCGCCCGGGCTGCGCGGCGCGCTGCTGGCCGCCCGCGCCGCCGGGCACACCCACGTGCACGTCGACGGCACGCTGATCCGCACCGACCGCTGTGCGGTACCCGGCCCGACCGCCCGCCGGGGCCGGCCCCAAGACGGTGCACGGGTGGATCTGTGGTGGTCGGGCAAGCACGCCGCGCACGGCGGCAACGTGCAGGTCGTGACCGTTCCCGACGGCTGGCCGATCTGGACCTCGCCGGTGCGGCCCGGCCGCGAGCACGACACCACCTGCCTGCGCGCTGACCCGGAGGCGCTGCCGCTGCTGGCCGAGTGGACCGACGAGGACCACGCCGCCCTCGCCGACCTGGGCTACGAGGGTGAACAGGCCACCCTGACCATCCCGATCAAGCGCACCGCCGACCGGCCCCTGACCGCCGATCAGCGCACGGTCAATGCGCTGCACGCGGCCACCCGGGCGCTGGCCGAGCGCGGCAACTCACTGCTCAAGACCACCTTCAAGGCGCTGCGTCGGGTCAGCCTCTGCCCCTGGCGCATCGGCGCGATCACCGCCGCCGCCCTGGTCCTGCTCCACCACGAGCATGGCCGCACCACATGATCGACAAGACGCCCAGACCGCTACTGGGAATGGTTCATTGGCCCCCGACCTTTGGCGCAGACATGCAGCCGACCATCCAAAATGGACGCCTGTCCAAGAGCCCATCGGACACGTGCGCTTAAAAGTTGGAAAGTCCAATTGGAATAGGACACGGTTCCGCCCAATGGGAACTCCCGTGGAGCTGTGCCGATGATCGCGCGCGCTGCCATGATGAGCCGAGCTTGACCGTAGGTTTCTCACTAGTGACCGACGATGGGGTCCGGTCTATTCATCGGGGCTGAAACATGTGCGGCACCTGTCGCCCAGGCGGATTGTGAGGAGAGGACTTTGCGGCGCTACGAGCTGTTGGTGGGCGGGCAATGGGTGCCTAGTCGCTCGGGCGAAACAGAAGAGGTGCTGTCGCCCTACGACGGCACGGTTGTCGGCGTCGTGCCGACGGGTGGTCTCGACGACGTCGACCCGGCGCTGTCCGCGGCGGAGCGGGGAGCAGCCACCTGGCGGGGAACTCCGGCGCACGAACGGATGCGAATTCTTCTCCGCGCCGCCGAGCTGGCGGACGAGCGCACCGCTGACATCGCCCGCATCATCAGTGCAGAGAACGGAAAGACGATCACCGAGGCGACTGTCGAGGCGGGGCGCTCGGGTGATCTTATCCGGCTCTCGGCGTTCGAGGGTACCCAGCTGTATGGCGACACCCTGCCGCTCGACGCGAACAAGGGCACTGGCCTCGACAAGATCGGGTTCACCGTCCGCCAGCCGGTCGGGGTCGTCGTCGCCATTACGCCGTTCAACTTTCCCGGCCTGCTGGTGCTGCACAAGATTGCGCCGGCGCTGGCGGCCGGGAATGCAGTGGTGCTCAAGCCGGCTCGGAATACGCCATTGACCGCGTTCGCGCTCGCGGCGTGCTTCGTCGACGCCGGGCTGCCGGAGGGAGTGCTCTCCGTCCTGACAGGCCCGGGCGGAGCTCTAGGCGACGCGCTTGTGTCGGACCCCCGTGTACGCAAGGTCTCCTTCACCGGTTCGACAGGAGTCGGCGAACGAATCACGGCCAGGGCGGGCGTGAAGCACCTGTCGCTGGAGCTCGGTGCGTCGTGCCCGGTAGTGATCATGCCGGATGCGGATGTCGAGTTGGCGTCCAGCGCGGTCGCTGCTGGTGGTTTCGCAAACGCGGGTCAGGTGTGCATCTCCGTGCAGCGGGTGATCACCCATCCCAGGGTGAACGGCGACTTCCTCGACGCCCTCGTCCCGAAGGTCAAGGCGATCCGCGTCGGGGATCCGGCCTCGCCCGATACGACGATGGGCACGGTCATCTCCACCTCGGAGGCGGAGCGGATTGAGCGATCGATCAGCGCTGCGGCCGACGCCGGGGCGCGGATCCTGACGGGTGGAGAGCGCAGCGGCAGCGTGGTAGAGCCGACCGTGGTCGCCGACGTGGACCCGTCGTCACCGTTCAGTCAGGACGAGCTCTTCGGCCCGGCCGTGGCAGTCAGCACCGCCGAGGACTGGGAGTCGGCCATCGCCCAGGCGAACGGCACCGCATTCGGCTTGGCCGCCGGCATTTTCACTTCTGACGTCGCGGGTGCGGTCCGGGCGATCCGGGAGATCGACGCCGGCAACATCCACATCAACTGGACTCCGCTGTGGCGTGCGGACCTGATGCCGTATGGGGGCCTCAAGGGTAGTGGTATCGGCAAGGAGGGGCCGCGCTCGGCCGTCGCCGAGATGACGGAGGAGAAGACGATCGTCCTCCACGGTCGTCCTTGGTAGGCCCTGGTTCCGAAAGCAGATTCGTGTTAATGCCGCGTGTTCCGTGAGGTCGTTCAGGAGACATTGATCGATGAGTAACAGTCGAACGGGAAGCACGATCCGGCTGACCGTCGCCCAGGCCGTGATCACCTACATTGCCAAGCAGTATTCAGTTGCGGATGGGCAGCGTCGTCGGCTGGTCCCCGCAACTCTCGGCATCTTCGGTCACGGGAACGTCGCCGGCATGGGGCAGGCGCTGGACCAGCTGAGCGACCTGATGCCGTTCATGCAAGGTCGTCACGAGCAGTCCCTGGTGCATCTTGGGGTCGGATATGCCAAGGCGATGCGGCGGCATGCGACGCTCGCGGTGACGGCGTCCATCGGTCCCGGTGCGCTGAACATGGTCACCGGGGCGGGGCTGGCCACCGTGAATCGGCTCCCGGTTCTCCTGCTGCCGGGGGACACCTACGCCACGCGCCGGCAGGGCCCGGTTCTCCAGCAGCTCCAGCATCCCGTCGAAGCGGATGCCACGGTCAACGACGCATTCCGGCCGGTGTCGCGGTTCTTCGACCGGATCAACCGGCCGGAGCAGTTACTGACTGCACTGCCAGCCGCGATGCGGGTGCTCACCGATCCGGTGGACACCGGTGCAGTGGTGTTGTCACTGCCGCAAGACATCCAGTCGCACGCATTCGACTTTCCGGCCGAATTCTTCGCCGAGCGTGACTGGCTCATCCGCCGCCCGATGCCGGACCCCGATGAGGTGGACGCCGTGCGGCGACTCCTCGCCCGAGCGCAGAAACCGGTCATCATCGCCGGCGGGGGTGTCATCTACTCGGACGCGACGCCCGAGCTGGAGGACCTGGCGTCCTCGGCGGGGATTCCCGTGCTCGAGACCATGGCGGGCAAGGGTGCGGTGCAGCAGCGTGCGTGGTGGCAGCTCGGCGGCATCGGCCTGGAGGGCACTCCCGCAAACAACGACCTGGTCCGTGAGGCCGACCTGGTCCTCACTGTCGGGTCGCGGCTGACCGACTTCCCGACCGCATCTCAGTCGCTGTTCGAGAACCCGGACGTGCGGTTTGCCGCCATCAACGTCAACCCGCACGACGCACACCGGCTCGGCGCCACCGGCATCGTTGCCGACGCCAAGCGGGCACTGGGCGCCCTGGCCGACGCGGTGAAGGGCGCAGGCATCAGCAGCCCGGCCGAATGGCAGGCGCGAGTCCGGTCGAAGGTGGCCGAGTGGGAGCCGGTGCGCGCCGCCGCTCTCGACCCGGATCAGCGGTTCGACATCTCGTCGGTGCCGGCGGATCACGACGTCGTGCCGGACACAGGGGCGATCCTCACCCAGGCGCAGGTCATCGGGCTGCTGCAGGAACACGCACAGCCGGGCGACACCATCGTGGCGGCTGCCGGGGGACCCCCTGGAGATCTGCAGAAGGTCTGGGACGCCACGGGGGGCCGGCACTGTCACCTCGAGTTCGGGTTCTCCTGCATGGGCTACGAGATCCCGGCCGGCATGGGCATCCGGCTCGCCGAACCGGACCCGGACAAGCGCGTCGTGGTGTTCATCGGCGACGGCACCTTCTTGATGTCGCCGACGGAGCTGGTCACGGCGGCGCAGGAGAGCCTTGCGGTCACCGTGGTGATCCCGGAGAACCGTGGATACCAGGTCATCCATCGCCTGCAGATGGGGCGGCACGGGCGCGAGTTCGGCAACGAGTTCCGTTATCGCGCGGGCAGGCTGGACATCGCGGGCGAGAAGGGCGCGCAGCAGCAGCCCCGCCTTGAGGGAGATTACCTGCGGGTGGACCTGATCGAGGTCGCCCACGGGCTCGGAGCCCGAGCGATCCGTGCGGAAACGGCCGACGAGGTCCGCGCTGCCCTCGACGAAACCCGTCACCACGACGGGCCGGTCGTGATCGTCGTACCGGTGATCCCGCACATCGATCTTCCCGGCGCCGGGGCGTGGTGGGACGTCGCCCCGTCCGAGGTGTCGGAGGACAAAACCGTGCAGCGGCTCCGCAAGGAGTACGAGGCCGGTCTCGCCACACAGTTCTGGCTCGGGTGACCTGCGTCCAGGTCAACAAACCCTCACTCACCGATCAAGGAAGCGACGATGGCTGACACGAAAGACGGATCACGCCGCGACATCGGCGTCGGGCTCATCAGCGTCGGCTGGATGGGCAAGTTGCACACCCGCGCCTACCAGGCCGTACCCTCGGTCTACCCAGAGCTGGGGCTGCGCCCCCGGCTGGTGTCTGCGGCCGACACCGCGGCCGACCGCGTTGAATACGCCAAGGACGTCCTGGGCTACGAGCGCGGCACCACCGACTACCACGAGGTCCTCGCCGACCCCGACATCGACGTCGTCTCGATCTGCGCCCCGAACATGCTGCACCGCGAGATGGGCATTGCCGCCGCCAAGGCCGGCAAGCCGTTCTGGATCGAGAAGCCGGTCGGCCGCAACGCCCAGGAGACCGGCGAGGTCGCCGCCGCCGCCCGTGAGGCCGGCGTCGCCACCTCCATCGGCTACAACTACCGCCACGCTCCGGCCGTCGAGCACATCCGCAAGCTCGTCGCCGACGGAACCCTCGGCCGGATCACCAACATCCGCTCCGTCTTCCTCAACGGCTACGCCGCCGAGCCCAAGGGCGCGCTGTCGTGGCGCTTCCAGCAGGAGTTCGCCGGGAGCGGCGCGATGGGCGACCTCCTCAGCCACGTCGCAGACCTGGTGCAGTACGTCGTCGGCCCGATTACCGAGGTCACCGCCCTGTCCTCCATCGTCCACACCGAGCGCCCGATCCTGCCGATGGGCTCGGGAACCCACTTCGCCGTCATCGAGGACGGCGAGATGGGCACGGTGGAGAACGAGGACTACGGAGCCGTGCTGGCCCGGTTCGCCGCCAACTCCCGCGGTGCCGGGGCGGTGGGCACCCTGGAGGTCTCCAGGGTCGTCGTGGGCCCCCAGTGCGGGCTGGCGATCGAGATCTACGGCACCGAGGGTTCGGCGACCTGGAACTTCGAGCGGATGAACGAGCTGCGGGTGGCCATCGGCCGCGGCGGACCGCACGCCGGCTACACCACCGTGCTCGGAAACCCCCATCTCGGCGACTACGCCAAGTTCCAACCGGGGCCCGGGAACAGCATGGGCTACGACGACCTCAAGGTCATCGAGGCCAAGAAGTTCCTGATCGCCGTCACCGGTGGCGACGCCGGCGCCTGCACCATCGATGACGCTCACTCGGCCTCCGAGGTCGTGTCCGCCGCGGTCTCCTCGGCCGCGAGCGGGGGATGGGTCAAGGTGCCCACGGTTCCCGGCGCCCGCTACGGCGGGGAGCCGACGACGCCGGATCAGGCCGGATGATGGACGCCCGGAGAACCGAGCGCCGGGTGGTCGTGGGATTGGGCGCGGTCGACCCGACCCTCGTCACCGGGGTGCTCGGTGACGAGGTCCAGTTCATTCCGACACCGACGCACGACGACATGGCGGTCGCGGAGGGCGCGATCGTCCGCGCGGACGCGGTGGTCGACGCGGCATTCCTCGACCGCGCACCCCGCATGCGGGTGCTCGCCCGTACAGGGGTCGGCACCGACCTGGTGGACCTGGACGCAGCGACCGCACGAGGCATCGCCGTCGTCGTCACGCCAGGGAGCGGCACCCGGGCCGTAGCCGAAGGAGTGCTCGCTCACGCCCTTCATCTCGCGAAACGGTTAGGTCCCTACACCACCCTCATCCGGGAAGGTCGCTGGGCGGAACGCACAGCGGGTGGCCCACCAGGCGACCTGGACGGCGCCACCATCGGCATCGTCGGCTACGGCCGCATCGGTCGCCGAGTCGGCGAACTTGCCGCGGCCTTCGGTATGCGGGTGCTCGCCTACGACCCTTTCGCGGCCCCGCCACCGGACATCGAATGTCGAAACCTCGACGACCTCGTCGCGGCCAGCGACGTGCTCACACTGCACGTCCCGTTGACGGCGGAGAACCATCACATGGTCAACGACAGGTTCCTCAGCCGGGCCAAGCCTGGCGCGATCCTGGTCAACTGCGGCCGCGGGGGACTGCTCGACCTAGACGCCGCTCATGCCGCCCTTCAAGCGGGGCAGCTCAGCGGTGTCGGGCTCGACGTCTTCGAACCCGAACCACCTGCCCACCACCCGATCTTCGACCATCCGAACGTGTCGCTCACCCCGCACCTCATGGGGTTGACCCGGCGCGGAACAGAACTGACCTTCGTGGACGCCGCACAAGGGGTCGTCGACGTGCTCGTCGGCCGGCGTCCGGCCGCCGTGGCCAATCCGGACTGGGTGCGCGCCGCCGACGCCTCAGCGAAGGCCTGACTCCCCGGACCCTTCCACCCTTCATCAACCGAACGAGAGGCACTCAGCATGCGGCTCGGACTCATCGGCCTCGGCAGGATCGGTGCATTCCACACCAACACGTTGGTCGGGATCCCCGCGATCGACTCACTGGTGGTCACCGACATCGTGCCGGAGAAGACCAAGAACGTCGTCGAGCGGTTCGGTAGCCAAGGCGTCGAGGGCGCGGACTCCGTAGACGCGTTGCTCGGCTCCGGCATCGATGGCGTGATCATCGCGGCAGGGACCGACGCCCACACGAAGCTGATTCTCGCGTGCGTCGAGGCGGGCCTGCCGACGCTGTGCGAGAAGCCGGTGGGGTCCAACGGCGCCGAGGGCGCGGATCTGCTGCATCGCCTCGAGGGCTCGACTGTGCCGGTGCAGATCGGGTTCCAGCGCCGCTACGACGCGGCGATCGCCGCGGCGAAGAAGGCGGTCGACAGCGGCGAGCTCGGTTGGATCAACACGATCCGCTCCACCACGCTGGACCCGGAGCCGCCGACCCCGGAGTACGTGGCGGTGTCGGGTGGGATGTACCGCGACTGCGGCGTGCACGACTTCGACATCATCCGGTTCGTCACCGGCCAGGAGGCCGTGGAGGTCTACGCCACCGGCACAAATCAGGGCGCCGACTTCTTCAAGCAGTACGACGACCCCGACACCTCGGCCGCGATCGTCACCTTCGCAAACGGCACGCTCGGCGTCGTCTCCAACACCCGCTACAACGGCCGCGGATATGACGTGCGGCTCGAGGTTCACGGGTCCAAGGACAGCGTCGCCGCGGGAGTGGACGAGGGCTGGCCCATCCGGGCTCTGCAGCCGGGGGTCGCGTTCCCCTCGGGGCAGCCGCACCGGTTCTTCATGGACCGCTTCCTGCCCGCCTTCCGCGCGGAGTTCGAGACCTTCCTCGAGGTTGTAGCCGGCAAGCGGCCGTCTCCGTGCACCGTCGCCGACGGGCTGGAGGCCGACTGGATCGCTGAGGCGTGCGCCAAGTCCCAGAAGGAGCACCGGCCGGTGCGCATCGAGGAGGTGCGGATTCCGTGACCATCCTGAACACGCAGAACAGCGGGATCAACGAGTACCGGATCGCGGGGGCGCCGATCTCCTGGGGTGTCTGCGAGGTGCCCGGCTGGGGCTACCAGCTTGGCCCTGACAAGGTTCTCACGGAGATGCGTGAGGTTGGGCTGCTGGCCACCGAGCTCGGGCCGGACGGCTTCCTGCCGGCCGAGCCTGACGCTATGGCAACCGTCCTCGCCCAGCACGGTCTGCAGGCCGTTGGCGGCTTCACCCCGCTGCTGCTGCACGTGCCCGGCCACGACCCCGTCGCCGAGGTCGAGCGCATCCTCGAAGGCTACGTCGCGTCGAACGCCTCGACGCTGGTGCTGTCCGCGGTGAGCGGGCAGGAGGGCTACGACAGCCGGCCGGAGCTCGACGAGCAGGGCTGGCAGACGCTGCTGGACAACCTCAGCCGGATCAGCCGGGCCGCCGCCGAGCGGGGCATTCGTGCAGTCCTGCACCCGCACGTCGGTACGATGATCGAGAACACGGCCGAGGTACAGCGGGTGCTTGAGGGCTCATCGATCTCCCTGTGCCTGGATACCGGGCACTTGCTCATCGGTGGCACCGACCCGGCGGAGCTCGCCCGGCAGGCCCCCGAACGGATTGCGCATGTCCACTTCAAAGACGTCGACGAGGCGAAGGCCAAGCACGTGCAGGACGGTCGGTGGACCTACACCGAAGGCGTCAAGCGGGGCATGTACAGGCCGCTGGGGACCGGGGACGTCGACGTCGCCGCGATTGTGGCTCACCTAACCCAGCGCGGTTACGACGGCTGGTACACCCTCGAACAGGACACCATTCTCGAAGACCAGCCCCAAGGTGAAGGCCCCGTCGCGGACGTCCGGACCAGCGCGGACAACCTGCGGTCCGTGCTGCGGAGCACGGGATGACCTGCGGTGCCGGTGTCGAGCCTCTGCGGATCGGGATCCTTGGCGCCGCGCGCATCGCCGAGCTCGCAATCGTCAAACCGGCTCACGCCACTGGGACCCGGCTGGTGACCGTGGCGGCTCGGGACCAGCGCCGCGCCGAGGCGTTTGCCGCGGAGTACGGCGTCGAGCGCGCAGTCGACTCCTACGCCGCTGTGCTGGCCGATCCCGAGGTGGAGGTGGTCTACAACCCGCTGCCCAACGCGCTGCACGGTCCGTGGAATCTCGCCGCGATCGAGGCGGGCAAACACGTGCTCTCGGAGAAGCCGTTCGCCTCGAACGCCAGCCAAGCCGCGGAGGTGCGCGACGCCGGACACAAGGCCGGTGTGACGGTCGTCGAGGGCTTCCACTACCTGTTCCACCCGGTGATGCAGCGGCTCTTCGCGTTGCTCGACGACGGCGAGCTGGGTGACCTCGTCCGTGTCGAGGCAGTGGTCGCGATGCCTGAACCGGACGACGGCGACCCGCGATGGTCGTTCGAGCTCGCCGGTGGGGCAGTGATGGACCTCGGCTGCTACGGGTTGCACGCCCACCGCGCGTTGGGCCGGTGGGCCGGCGGCGAGCCGGTGCTTCAGGACGCCCGCGCCAAGGAGCGGGCCGGAGCGCCGGGCGTCGACGAGTCGCTGGAGGCCGACCTGCTGTTCCCGTCCGGGGCGACCGGATCGGTGCGCTGCAGCATGGCCCACCCCAGGTTCGAGATGACGCTGCGCGTTGAAGGGACCCGCGGCGGGGCGGTCGTCCACGACTTCGTCCAACCCCACAAGGACGACCGCGTGACGGTCCGCACCGAGTCGGATATCAGCACGGAGCACCACGGCACCCGCTCGTCCTACATCTACCAACTGGAGGCGCTCATCACGGCGCTACGCGGCGGGACGCCGATGCCCACCGGCTCGGATGATGCCCTGGCGACCGCACAACTGATCGACCGCTGCTTCCGCGCCGCCGGACTCCCGCTGCGCCCCACTATCCATCGACCAGGAGACGAGACACGATGACTGAACCGAAGCTGGAGCCACTACCCGACGGGGTGCTGGAGGCGTTGCGGCAGGTGAGCACGTCCACGGTGGCGACGCAGCTGTACAAGCGAGGGTTCCGGCAGCCGCAGCTGCTGGGCGTGCGGGCGCTGAGTGAGGTGGCGGACGGGTTCGTGGGCGAGGCGTTCACCATGCGGTTCATCCCGATGCGGGAGGACGTCGACACCCTCGACCCGTATCGCAGCGGCAACACCCTGCAGTGGGAGGCGTTCGAATCGGTGCCGCCCGGGCACGTGCTCGTGGTCGACTCGTACGGCAACGCCAACGCGGCCTCGGGTGGCGACATGCTCATGACCCGGGCGTGGAAGCGGGGTGCGGCCGCAGTCGTGACCGACGGCGGACTGCGCGACGGGCACGTGCTGGCGAAGCTGCCGTTCCCCACCTACGCCCGAACCGTGACGATCACCACGCGGGCGGCGGCGCACCACGTCGCCGACCTGCAGGTACCGATCGGCTGCGCCGGGGTGGCGATCTACCCGGGCGACGTGCTGATGGGCGACCGGGACGGGGTACTGGTCATCCCGCGGGCGTTAGCGGCGGAGATCGCCGAGCAGGGCCTGGAGCAGGAGAAGCTCGAGGCCTTCGTGAGCAAGAAGATCCACGCAGGGGAGCCGCTGGAGGGCAATTACCCGCCTGGCGAGGGTGTCAAGGCCGAGTACAAGGCGTTCCTGGAATCGGCCGAGGAGTCCAAGAAGTGACGGAGCAGATTTCCATTCCGGTTGTCTGGCCCTCGCTGACCACTAACCACTGCAGCACAACAGGGTCGCATGTGATATTGCGTTCGTGGTGAGGACGGTGAGGCCGCCCGGGACGAGTGCTCCGGCTCCCCTGCTGGACATGCCCTTCGACGGGCATCGCCACTGTCTGTGCATTCGGCTCGGAAAGGAAGCCGACGACATGTACCGCCGGATGCGCGGACGGATCGTGTCCGAATTGAAGGTCTGATCCGAAGGTTCGCGCCGGCGCCTCACTGTCTGGCAACTATCCGCCCGGCGAAGAATTCGAGGCCGAGTACAGGAGATCGATCCCAGGCCGACTCCGACGGCCCATGCCAGTCTGGAAGGAAGGAGCAGCGCCATGAACGCAGGCAGCAGCCCGGTCGGCACCGGGACCGCGAATACCACCGGCAGGCACCGCGTGGTGGTTGTCGGTGGCGGCTTTGGCGGCCTGAACGTCGTCCGCGCCCTGGACGGCGCCGACGCCGACGTCACCCTGGTGGACCGAACGAATCACCACCTGTTCCAGCCGCTGCTCTACCAGGTGGCCGCCGGCATCCTGCCGCCGGGACTGATCGCCCCGGCGCTGCGCGCCGTGATCAAAAAGGAGCGCAACGCCCGGGCGCTGCTGGCCGACGTGACCGACATCGACCTCGACCACCGGGTGGTCTCCGCCGTCGCTCCGGACGGCCGGGACCTGGAGCTGCCGTACGACACCTTGGTCGTGGCGGCGGGCGCCACCCACTCCTACTTCGGCAACGACCGATTCGCCGAGTTCGCCCCCGGGATGAAGACGATCGAGGACGCGCGCTATCAGCGGGACGCGATCCTGGCGAAGTTCGAGATGGCCGAGATCACGACCGATCCCGTCGAGCGGTCGGAGTGGCTGACCTTCGTTGTCGTCGGCGCCGGTCCCACGGGGGTGGAGCTGGTCGGGCAGATCGCCGAGCTCGCGCACACGGTGCTACCGCGGGACTACCGCTCGGTGGACACCCACGAGGCGCGCATCATCCTGCTGGAGGGCACCGGAGCGGTGCTGCCGCCGTTCGACAAGAAGCTGCAGGACTACACGAAGCGCCGCCTGGAGGAGATGGGGGTCGAGGTCCGCCTCAACACCCTTGCCGTAGACATGGACCACGAGTCGATCACCGTGAAGGGACCGAACGGCCTCGAGACCATCCGCACCCGGACCCGGATCTGGGCGGCGGGAGTGCATGCCTCCCCGCTCGCCAAGCTGTTGGCGGACAAAGCTGGAGTGACGACCGACCGGGCTGGCCGGCTCCCGGTGAATCCGGATTGCACCGTCCCGGGGCACCCTGAGGTGTTCGCGATCGGTGACATGGTGTCGTTGAACAAGCTGCCCGGGGTGGCCCAGCCGGCCATCCAGGAGGGCAAGTACGTCGCCCGGGTGATCAGGAACCGGCTGACCGGCACGCAGACCGCGCCGTTCAAGTACTTCGACAAGGGAACGATGGCCACCATCGGCTACCGCTCCGCCGTGGCCGACGCCTTCAAGGTCAAGATTACCGGCTTCCCGGCCTACGTGATGTGGGCCTTCATCCACGTGTTGTACCTGGTGGGCTGGGGCAATCGGATCGGCACGATCTACACCTGGGCTCGGGCACTGTGGTTCAGTCACAGCCGGGCACACCGCATCATCACCTACGAGTCCGCGCGCAACGACGTCAGCGAGGACCGCAGCGTCGCGGGTCGCCCCAAGGGGGCGATCCTCCCCGGCAAGCAGCGCACGGTCCAAAGCACGCAGGAGATCGGCCGCAGCGGCTGAGTGGGACCCCACGCATCCGAGAGCTGCATTCCGCAGTTGGGCCCCGGCGAACGGCGACGGGCTCACACGAACCCGAGCGGGAAGGCAGAGGTCGAGCTGGGGTAGTGGCCAGAAGGCCTGGCGACCAGCGTGGGCGGGGCCGCATCTGCTTCAGGGGACTACCCGCAGAGCCCGCAATTTCCACGGTTAGGTCTCTGTACTACGCCAGTCCCCTCGACAAGCGACGCAAAACCCGTGACCACGTCCGCAGCCTGCAGTCACTCCGCTACACCGTCACCCTCACCCGGCCGCCTGAAGGAGTGCCTCTTTCCGGTCAGCAGCCTCCGACCCGCCGCCCGGAGAATGCGTCGGAACCTCTGTGTCGGGACGCCGGAGCCGACCGCCGCCATACGGCCTCCGGGCCCAGCACCGACCGACCGCATGGTGTTGTATGCGGTAAACGTCGACCGCGCGGGTTGAAGCCGCCGTAGCGGGCAGGGGCGAACCCCCGGTCAACGAGCTGCGAGGGAATAGAGAAGCCATACACGCGCCATACCGGGCTTCCCACCGGAATGAGACGGTGCCGCCCTTCGGCAAGTTGGACTGGCTGTCCAAGCAGGCCGGCCATTGTCCAAGTGGGGGCGCCCGGCGTGATTGGAACGACCAAAAAGTCCATGGACGTATTGGGCAAGTTTCCGTCACGTGGGACCAAGCGCCGCCAGTTGGCCTTCGTCAGAGCCGACGGTCAGACTAGATTACCGGTCCTAGGCTGGCAGCCTCTCTATTCGGCGTGGGGGTACCAATGGCAGCAGGAAGCGGATTTCGATCGGATGCACTTGACTCACCGGCGCTCATCTTCGCCATGAGGTTCTTTCCCGAGACCCGGGGTCGAACTCTTGAGGCACCCGATGCCGACCTCCGCGAGCATGATACGGGCCACCTCGCACACGCTGCTCCAGCCGACATCCACGGTTCGTGATCGACCGTGGGCATCGACGCTCAGCTTCGAGTAAGAGTGTTGACCGAC
>C688J14111_10000255_pt1 | contig 13646 bp, 8 predicted proteins | sample HopSoiMetagenom1_FD_14111 | JGI IMG/M metagenome (IMG submission 14111)
GCTCGCGCTGCAGGATCTCCGCAACCTTAGCGTCGGGGCCGCGCTGCTCAAGCTCGCTTGGCACGGCGATCGCCGGCTGCAAGGCGCGCTCGGCCTCCAGTCGCGCCGTCTTGGCGCGCTCGCCATCGAGCTGTCCCTTCAGCAGGTCGATGGTGGCGTCGACGCGCACATCCTCGAGCACCATGAGAGTCTGGCCGTGCTGCACCCGATCGCCGTCGCGCACCAGAATCTGCTTGACGATGCCGCCCTCCTGGTGCTGTACCACCTTGCGGTTCATGTCGACCTTGACGAAGCCGGGGGCAATGACCGCTCCCGAGAGCGGCGCGAACCCCGCCCACATGCCGAGGCCGGCGAGGCCGAGCGCCATCACGCCCACGCTCAGGCCGACGATGCGCCGCAGATTGACAGTCGGGTTGAGCGCGACCGTGCTCATGCCACTCCGCGTGCTGGCGTGACGACGCGCGCCAATTTCGAGACGATGTCGGCCCGCGGCCCGAAGATCTCCACCGAGCCTTCCTTCAACACGAGCAGCTTGTCGAGCAGGCCGAGAATGTGTGGGCGATGCGCGATCACCACCAGTGTGATGCGCTCCTCGCGCAATTGCCGCAGCGCGCGCATCAGCGCGTCCTCGCCGTCGACATCGAGGTCGGCGTTCGGCTCGTCCAGGATGACGACGCGCGGCCCACCATAGAGCGCGCGTGCAAAAGCGACCATCTGGCGCTGGCCCGGCGACAGGCGCTCTCCCGCGTCACCGACCGGACTGTCGTAGCCCTTCGGCAGGCGCAGGATCATTTCATGCGCATGCGCGCGCTGCCCGGCGCGAATCACGGACGCCGCGTCGGACTTCCCGAGACGGGCGATGTTCTCGGCCACCGTGCCGGCAAAAAGCTCCACCTGCTGGGGCAAGTAGCCGATGTGCGGTGCAAGGCGCTCGCGGCGCCACGTGGTGATGTCGGCGCCATCGAGGCGTACGTGACCTGCGGTTGGCTTCCAGATGCCGACGAGCAGGCGCGCGAGCGTTGACTTGCCGGCCGCGCTCGGGCCGAGTATCCCGAGCGAGTCTCCCGGCTGCAGGTCGAAGCTGGCGCCGCGGATGATCGGGCGCTCGAGCCCTGGAACGCCGAATACGACGCGTTCGACCTTGATCTCACCCTGGGGCACCGGCAACTCGGTGTTCGGCTGCTCGTGCGCCTGCTTGGCGATCAGGCTGTCGAGCCGCTTCCAGACATCCTGAACTTCGACGAGCTGCCGCCAGCCGGCCACCAGCATCTCCACGGGCGCAAGCGCGCGCCCAAGGATGATGGTCGCCGCCAGCATCACGCCCGGCGTGGCGAGCTGCGAGATGACGAGGTAGGCGCCGGTTGCGAGCATCGCCGTCTGGATGACTTGCCGCGCCACCTTGCTAAGTGCAGTCAGATTGAGCGCCCGACCACCGGCGCCGATCTGCTCCGCGAGCGTCTGGTCGTTGAGCTTGCTCCAGCGCCGCGTCACCGCGGGAAGCATGCCGAGCGCATGCACCACTTCCCGGTTTCGCGCGGCGCTGTCGCCGAAGGCGCCGCTGCGGCGCAGACCTTCCTGCACGCGCTCGATCGGCTTGCGCGTAAGCCGGTCGTTCACTACCGCCAGCGCGATCATGATCAGCGCGCCGCCCGTCGCCACCGCTGCGAGCGCCGGATGGAAGAAATAGATCAGCACGAGAAAGAACGGCAGCCAGGGCGCGTCGAACAGCGCAAAGATGCCTGCGCCGGTCAGGAACGTGCGCAGCGTATGGACGTCGCGCAGGCCATGAGCGCGCTCGTCGGCGGTGAGGGTGATGGATGGAGCGAGCAGGCCTTCGAATACGCGCGGCCCGAGCAGCCGGTCGAGCGCGATGCCGCAGCCCATGAGCAGCCAGCCGCGCAAGGCGTCGAGCAGGCCCATCATGCCGAGCGCCAGGGCCGCGGCGACAGTGAGCATGATGAGGGTTTCCGGGCTGCGACTCGAGATCACGCGATCGAAGAGCTGCAGCATGTAGACGGGCGGGACGAGCAACAGCACGTTGATCGCGAGGCTGAGCAGCCCCGCGAACAGGAAGTATCCCCTGTACCGCCGTACCAGCCCCCCCATGCAACGATTATAGGCGGCGTGCTTCAGAACCCGGGCTCCGTCTGTCGTGCGTAGTCCACCGATAGCCGCAGCGCTCGCTTCGTGGTTTTCGAAACCGCGCGCTGCACGCTTTCATGACGCAACGCCACCGACGAAATTCCGGGCAAAATTCTCACTCTGACTCCGAATTCCGCGTCCGCGCCCGCGGACTCCGTTTCCCGCGCGCAGTTCCTGCAGCTCTTCGGCGCGGTCTTCTTGCCGATGTTCATGGCGGCGGTGGACCAGACGCTGCTCGCCACCGCAACGCCGGCGATCGCCGCGACGCTCGGCGGACTGCGCGATACGTCTTGGATCGCGGTGGGTTACCTGCTCGCGTCCGCCACCATCGTGCCGGTGTACGGGCGCCTGGGCGACCTGCGCGGGCGCCGCGACGTATTGCTCGCTGCGCTCGGCGTGTTCGCGCTCGGCTCAGCGGCATGCGCCGCGGCGCAGTCGTTGCCGCAACTCGTCGCAGCGCGCGTATTGCAGGGACTGGGCGGCGGCGGTCTCATGGTGCTTTCGCAGGCGCTGATCGGCGAGCTCGTCCCGCCGCGCGAGCGGCCACGCTTCCAGGGCTACTTCGCGACCGTCTTCACCGCGTCGAGCATCTGCGGCCCCGTGGTCGGCGGCATCGTGGTGTCGCACATGAGCTGGCGCTGGCTGTTCCTCGCCAATCTGCCGCTCGCCGCATTCGCGGCATGGCGCCTGGTGCAACTGCCGCGCGGCTTAACGCATCGCGGCGCGGCGCCGCAGGGCGACCTGCCGGGGCATGTGCTCTTCGCCATCGGCGCAGTGGGCGCGCTCTTCTGGTTCACCTCGGTGGGACATCGCTTCGCTTTCGCTTCCGTCGCCAGCGCCGCGCTCGTTACGACAGCCGTGGTGGCGCTCGCCGCGCTCTACTGGCACGAGCGCCGCCATCCTTCGCCGTTCCTGCCGGTGGACCTGCTGCGCGAGCGCACCATCGGCCTCTCCTCGGTAGTGGTGTTCCTCTTTGCGGCATGCCTCTTCGCAGTGGTGTTCTTCCTGCCGATCTACCTGCAGCTGGGACACCGCGTAAGCGCTCAGTACGCGGGCCTCTTGCTGTTGCCGGTGACCGGCGGCATGGTCACCGCGGCGGTGATTTCCGCCCANGTGCTCCGGCGCACCGGCCGGCCGCGCTGGATTCCCGTGACCGGCCTGAGCGCCGCCGCGACTGCACTTTTCCTGCTCGGGCTGCTGCCGGACCACATGGCGCTCGTCATCGCCGTCGGCTTCCTCTGCGGCCTGGGGTTTGGCTGCGTCATGCCGACTATCCAGGTGACGATCCAGACCATCGCCGGCCGCCAGCGCCTCGGCGTCGTNACGGCGCTGAACGGCCTCGCGCGCTCCACCGGCGGCGCCGCCGGAGCGGCGCTCTTCGGCGCGGTGGTGTTCGCNCTGATTCCGGGGGTCGATCGCGCCAACATCTTGCAGGGGGCCGACATGGANGCGATCGTGCGTGCGTTCCATCGGGCCTTTCTCATCGCCGGAGCGGTCGCGGCGATCGGCGCNTTTATCGCGAGCCGCATGCCCNATAACACGCTCTGGGAGCGCTAGGGGATTTCGCGAGCGGATGCGGCATGGGCGCAAAACTTGCGGCAGTCCGCCCGTGCTTGCCGCGCGCGTCGGCCATCTTGGGCACGGCGACACTGCGGTTCTCCGTCCAGCGACGCCAATCCCGACATGCGCGCGACCGATCTCACGGCAATGCACGAGCGGGCCCGTACCCTACGGGCCCGCTTCTTTTCTGCGTGTGGAGGAAGGCGATGGCTGAGACCCCGGTAGTCCACGTCTCGCGTCTGCTCGACGAGCGCGGCATCAGCGGCTTTCATATCCAGCTGATCGTCTGGTCTGTGCTGATTGCGCTGTTCGACGGCTACGACATCGCCGCCATCGCGCTCGCTGCGCCGCACCTGGTGCGCGACTGGCATGTCGATCGGAGCTCGCTAGGGCCGGTGCTTGCGGCGAGCAACATCGGCGTGCTGTTCGGCTCGGTGCTGTTCGGCTGGATCGGCGATCGCTATGGGCGCAAGAACGCGCTCATCGGCTCGCTTCTGCTCTTCGGCCTGCTGACGTGGGTCGCTGCCTACGCCACCAGCCTCAACCACCTGTTCTGGCTGCGTCTGGTCGCCGGCCTCGGCATTGGCGGCGTGATCCCGAACATGATCGCCATCAACATCGAATCCGCACCGCGGCGCTCGCGAGCCACGCTCGGCCTGATCGCGACCGGGCTCGTGCCGCTCGGCGGCGCGTTGCCAGGCTTCGTCTCCGCGACCCTCGTGCCGTCACACGGCTGGCCGATTCTCTTCCTCATCGGTGGCATCGTCCCGGTGGTGATCGCCATCGGCGCGTTTTTCTGGATGCCGGAGTCGATCAAGTACATGAGCATCCATGAGAGCGAGCGCGGCCGGCTCACGCGCCTGATCGAACGCCTGGCGCCCGGCACCCGCGTGCCACCCGGCGCGCGCTTCGTGATCGAGGACGAACGCCAGGCGCCGGGCTCGAACCCCAAATACCTCTTCGGCGAGGGCCTGCACCTGATCACGCCGCTCCTGTGGCTGCTCTTCGCGCTCAACCTGATGGGCTATTTTTTCCTGCTTCTCTGGACGCCGACGCTGCTGACCGCGGCCAAGCTGCCGCCCGCGACGGCCGCGCTCACCTCGGCATCGCTGCAGATCGGCGGCACGGTCGGGACGCTGCTCTTGCTCGCCTGGATCAACCGCCGGCAGTTCCTCGCCGTGTCGATCCTGCTCATCATCGCAGTGCCGGTGGTCGGCGCGCTCGGCGCCGTCGGCGTCAGCGGCTCCCAGGTTGCGCTCCTCGCGGCGAGCTTTGCCGCCGGCTTCTGCGTGCTCGGCGTGCAGTCGGGCATCAACGTCTGCGGCGCGCTCGTCTATCCGACGTCGCTGCGTGCGCTTGGCTCGGGATGGGAACTCGGAATCGGACGGCTCGGCTCGATCGTCGGGCCGCTGGTCGGGGCGCTCTTCGTCACCCTACCGGTGGACAAGCTTTATATGTGGTCGGCTACGCCGTTCCTGCTCGGCGCCTTGATCTGCTTTGCGGTGCACCGGCTCAATCAGGATCGGATCCGCGAGCGGCCTTACCTCGCTGAAGGAACGCCGGCCCCGGCTCGCTCCGCGGCGACTCGCTAGAGGGCGTGGCCAGGCGGTCCTTTCGCTGCCGGCTCGCTTCGCGGCCGATCTGCGCGACCAGTTTCGAATACTGGGTGATGTGGCCGCAATCGGCGCACATGTAATTCATGTGCGGACCCGACTGCTCCTCGGCAGGAATCTTGAAATCCGTGCTACCGCAGGAGCACTTGGCGACGATCTGGCCGACCCTGAATTGCATGCGGCCAGAATAAACAAAGGTGTGCTCCGGCGGGCAGGAAGTACTTCCGCCATACGGAACCTGGAACTGCCCCCGACGTCAAAAGGCATGGAGGAGGGGTAAGGAGAGCGCTATGAGCACCCTTGCCCTCGATCGTCACGCGCCCGCCGGCCCGGATGCAGCGCAGCACCTGCGCCGCGCGGTAATCGCCGCGACCATCGGCACCACCATCGAGTGGTACGACTTCTTCCTCTACAGCATCGTCACCGGGCTGGTCTTCGCCAAGCTCTATTTCCCTCAGTCGGATCCGCTGACCGGCACGTTGCAGGCGTTCGCAGTCTATGCGGTCGGCTTCCTTGCCCGGCCGGTCGGCGCGGCCATCTTCGGTCACTACGGGGACCGGATCGGCCGCAAGTCGACGCTGATCGCCACGCTCATCCTCATGGGCCTTGCCACCTTCGCGGTCGCGTTCGTGCCGACCTACGAATCGGTCGGCATTTGGGGCGCGGTAATCCTGACGCTGCTCCGCTTCCTGCAGGGCGTGGGCGTCGGCGGCGAATGGGGCGGCTCGGTACTCCTGTCGATGGAATGGACGCGCACCAACGCCCATCGCGGCTTCGCCGCCTCGTGGCCCCAGTTCGGTGTGCCGGCCGGCCTGTTCCTCGCCAACCTAGTCGTGCTGATCTGCAGCGAGCTTTCGGGTCCGGCATTCCAGACCTGGGGCTGGCGCATTCCGTTCGCGCTAAGCATCGTGCTGGTCGCGATCGGCCTCTACATCCGCCTGAAGATCCTCGAGACGCCGGTGTTCTCGCGGCTGGTGGCCGAGAAGCGGATCGAGCGGGCACCGATGCTGCAGGTGCTGAAGCGCCATCCGAAGGAGATTGTCGTCTCGGCGCTCGCGCGCCTCGCCGAGCAGGCGCCGTTCTACGTCTTCACCGCCTGGATCTTCAGCTATGCGACGGGCGAGCTGAAGGTCACGCGCGACTTCCTGCTCGTCGCGGTCATGTGCGCCTCGTTCGTGTCCTTCTTCTCCATTCCGATCTTCGGCCACATGTCGGACCGCCTCGGTCGGCGGCGCATGTACCTCGTGGGCGCCATTGTCACCGGCCTCTTCGGCTTCGCCTACTTCGGCATGCTCTCGACCGGCTCAGCGGCGTGGATCTTCGTTGCCGTGATCCTGTCGCTCGTGCCGCACGACATGATGTACGGCCCGCAGGCGGCCCTGATCGCCGAGGCGTTCACGCCGCGCCTTCGCTACAGCGGCGCCTCGCTCGGTTACCAGCTCGCTTCGGTGATCGCCGGCGGCCCGGCGCCGCTCATTGCCGCAGCGCTCTTCGCGCACTACCACACGGGGTACGCCATCGGCTGGTACATCGCCGCCTGTGCCGCGGTCAGCATCATTGCGACGCTGATGCTGCCGGATCACACCAACCGCGACGTGTCCGCCGAATACGACGAGGCTATTTCTTCCAGGAGTCGCGCAGCGTGACGGTGCGGTTAAAGCCGCCGTCCCGGTCACGCACGAAATAGCCGTGGCGCTCGAACTGGAAGCGCTCCTCGGCTTTCGCGGCGCCGAGCGACGGCTCGAGCTGCGAGCGCACTGCAGTCATCGACCGTGGATTGATGTCCGCGAGGAAATCGTGCTCGGCGCCGGGCTCGGCCACGGTAAAAAGCCGGTCGTAGAGCCGCACGTCCGCCGCATGTGCGTGCCGCGCGCTGACCCAGTGGATGTTGCCCTTCACCTTGTACTTGTCCGCCGTCGGCGTCCCGGAGCGCGAATCCGGATAGTAAGTAGCGCGCACGACGCCGTCCTTCATGCCGGTGCACTTCACCACGTAGCCGAAGCGCAGGCGCACGTCGTTACCAGGATATAGGCGGAAGTAGCCTTTCTCGGGGGTTTCCTGAAAGTCCTCGCGCTCGATCCACAGCTCGCGCGCGAAGGGCGCGTCGCGCTTGCCCCACTCCGGTTTCTGCGGATGGTTCGGCAGCTGCAGCATGTCTTCTCTATCCGCCGGATAGTTGTCGATGACGAGCTTCACCGGATCGAGCACCGCCATGCGCCGCGGCGCGAGCTCGTTCAGGTCCTCGCGCATGCAGTCCTCCAAGATGGAGAACTCGATCACCTGGTGCGCCTTGGACACGCCGATACGCTCGGCAAACGTGCGAAAGCCGCCCGGCGTGTAGCCGCGGCGGCGGCCGCCGGCGAGCGTCGGCATGCGCGGATCGTCCCATCCGGACACGTGCTTTTCCTCCACCAGCTGGATCAGCCGGCGCTTGGACAGCACGACGTAGGTCAGATTGAGCCGCGCCATCTCGATCTGCCTGGAGAGCGGCGGCGAAAAGAAGCCCGCCTCGGCGACCCGCTGATTGAACCAGTCGTAGAGCGGCCGGTGATCCTCGAACTCGAGCGTGCAGATCGAGTGCGTCACGCCCTCGATGCAATCGGAAGTACCGTGCGCCCAGTCGTACGTCGGATAGATGCACCACTTGTCACCGGTGCGATGGTGATGCGCGTGGCGGATGCGGTACATCACCGGATCGCGCAGGTTTATATTCGGCGAGCGCATGTCGATCTTCGCGCGCAGCACGTGCGCGCCGTCAGCGTGCTTGCCTTCCCGCATCTCGCCGAAGAGCTGCTGATTCTCCGTCACGCTGCGCGCCCGATAGGGCGAGTCGCGGCCGGGCTCCGTGAGTGTGCCGCGGCTCGCGCGCATCTCGTCGGCCGATTGCGAATCGACGTAGGCCTGGCCGCGCTCGATCAGCGCCTGCGCGAACTGGTACAGGCGCTCGAAATAGTCCGAGGCGTAATGCTCGTGCGGCTCCCACTGGAAGCCGAGCCAGTGCACGGCCTCCCTGATCGCGTCGACGTACTCCTGCTCCTCCTTCGTCGGGTTGGTATCGTCGAAGCGCAGGTGGCACCGGCCGCCGTACTCCTGCGGCAGCAGGAAGTTGAGGCAGATCGACTTGGCGTGGCCGAAATGCAGGTGGCCGTTCGGTTCGGGCGGGAAGCGCGTCACCACCTCGCGGTATTTGCCGGCGGCCAGGTCTGTCTCGACGATCTGGCGGATAAAGTTGCTGGCCGGAGGAAAGGCGGGTTTGTTCACCATCCAATTTTACCGAAGGTACTGAAACCTCTCGGATTTCGTCATGCCAGGGCAACATATTAGAAACGCCCTTCCGTTTTGCCCGCCGCGCAGCCATCGGCGTAGACTCGCTCGCACTCACCTCTGGGAGGAGGTTTCGATGCTGCGCAAGCCGCTGGTTCTCGCTTTGCTCGCTGCCGGGATCATCGCGAACGATGGTCTTCCTGAAGCGCAATCGACCATCTTCGTGCCTGAGCTCGCAATGCTCGACGGCACGCTCTGCGTGCCCAACGTTGCAGTCGGGCCGGCGGCGCCAATGCTGGTTGCGCAAGCCGCGCGTACCGAAGTCAGCCCGGCCGCCGCGAAGGCCGCGGCCAGCGCCGCACCGGGCGGCGCTGCGGCCGAGCAGCCGATCATCCCGGGCATCGGCACGCGCAGCTTCAAGATCACCACCGGCTCGAACCTGGCGCAGCAGTACTTCGACCAGGGGCTGCGCCTCGCCTGGAACTTCAATCATGCGGAAGCGCAGCGCGCCTTTCAGCAGGCGCAGCGCGCCGATCCGCAATGCGCCATGTGCTACTGGGGCGAGGCCTATGTCCTCGGCCCGAACATCAACGTGCCGATGGATCCGAAGGCGAACGCGCCGGCCGCCGCCGCAGCCGCGAAGGCGAAATCGCTCGCGACGAACGCGAGCGCGCGCGAGCGCGCGCTGATCGATGCCATTGCGGCGCGCTACAGCGAAGATCCGCGCCTCGAGCGGCCGATGCTCGACGAGACATACGCGCAAGGCATGGCGGTCGCCGCGAACAAGTTTCCCGACGACCTCGACATCCAGGCGCTGTATGCGGAGTCGCTGATGGACCGCTCGCCGTGGAATTACTGGGAGGGCGGCGGCGCCACGCCGAGGAACATGGTGGCGCCACTTGTGCCGACGCTCGAGACGGTGCTAAAGCGCGACCCGAACCACGTTGCCGCGATCCATCTGTACATCCACGCGGTGGAGGCTTCGGCCGACGCCAAGCGTGCCGAGGCTTACGCCGACAAGCTCGCCAAGCTCGCGCCGAACGCCGGGCACCTGGTGCACATGCCGGCGCATATCTATTACCGGTTGGGGCGCTACCAGGATTCGCTCAAGACCAACCAGGTGGCGGCGAAGGTCGACGAGGCGTACATCCAGAAACTCCAGCCGCAGGGCGTCTATCCGCTCGGCTATTACTCGCACAACCTGCACTTCATCGTCGTCTCGGCCCAGATGTCGGGCGAGGCCGGCCTGGTGGTCGAAGCCGCCGGCAAGCTCGCGCGCAACATTCCGGACGAGGTCGCCAAGGCGGTGCCGCTCGTCGTGCCGATGAAAGCCGGGCCGTACTGGGCCCACGCCCAGTTCAGCGAACTGCCGGTGGTGCTGTCGCTCGCCGACCCGGGCGCCGACCTGCCGTACCTGCAGGTGGCGTGGCGCTACGCGCGCGGCGTCGCCTTTGCGCAGAGCGGCAACCCGGAATCGGCGCGCGCGCAGCTTGCCGAGATCGAGCGGATTATTTCCACGACCGACTACAGCGCGTTCACCGCCTGGGGTATTCCGGCCAAGGACGTCGGGCAGATCGCGGCCCACGTGCTGCGCGCGCGCATCGCGCAGACGGGCAACGAGCTCGACGGCGCGATCGCGAGCCTGCAGGCGGCCATCGCCATCCAGGACGCGCTGCCTTACATGGAGCCGCCGTACTGGTACTACCCGGTTCGGCAGACGCTCGGCGCCGTGTACCTGCTGAAAGGCGATGCCCAGGCGGCGCGCGATGCGTTCCGCGAGAGCCTCTCGCGCACGCCGAACAACGCATGGTCGCTCTACGGCTTGAAGACGAGCTTCGAGCGTCAGGGCATGGCCGCCGAAGCGAAGGAAGCGGAGAAGTATCTTGCGCGCGCCTGGAGCGGCGATCGCAAGCGGCTCGATCTACAACGCCTGTAACGAGGAGGCTACGGATGAAGCGGGTGGCATTGGTGGCAGCACTGTTCGCGGTTAACGCGCTGGCGCACGACGAAGACGCCGGCAAGGGCCAGCTCGGCAAGGTCAAGTTCCCGAGTTCGTGCAGCCCGAAGGTGCAGGACAAGGTGACACGCGGCGTCGCCATGCTGCATTCGTTCTGGTGGCCGGCGGGCGANCGNACCTTCCAGGAAATTGCGAGCGAAGACCCGAACTGCGCCATCGCAGCGTGGGGCTTCGCCTCGATCCTGATGTACAACCCGTTCGCCGGCGTGGTGCCGCCGAAGGACGTCGCGCGCGCGCAGGCCGGGATCGAGAAGGGCCGCCAGATGAAGGCGAGCGAGCGCGACCGGGATTACCTCGAGGCGGTCGCCGCCTACTACGACGACTACGCGAATCGTACGGAGCGCCAGCGCGCCGTGTCCCGCTCGCAAGCCTATGGCAAGCTCGCGGCGAAATATCCGCAGGACGACGAGGCACAGATCTTCAACGCGCTGTACCTGATCGCCATCCAACAGGCCTCGGACCAGACGTACTCGAACTCGCTCGCGGCGGCCGCCATCCTGGAGAAGCAGTTCGCAAAGTATCCGAACCATCCGGGGGTCGCGCATTACCTGATCCACGCCTACGACGCGCCGCCGGTGGCGCAAAAGGGTCTGCCGTCGGCCAGGCGCTACGCGACCATCGCGCCGTCGGCGCCCCATGCACTGCACATGCCTTCGCATATCTTCACCCGCGTCGGCGCCTGGCAGGACTCGGCGGCGACCAACCGCCGTTCTGCCGACGTGGCGCTCAAGGGCAATGAAGGCGATGACGCGCTGCATGCGATGGACTACATCGTCTACGCCAATTTGCAGCTCGCCCGGGACGGCGAGGCACGCAAGACCTACGAGGAAGCGATGCGCATCAACCCGTCGACGCCGCGGTTCGTCGGCCCGTACCCGCTGGCAGCGATGCCCGCGCGTCTGGCGGTTGAGCGCGGCGCCTGGCGCGAGGCGGCACAGCTGCAGCCGCTGAAAAGCACGTTCCCGTTCACCGAGGCGCTCACGCATCAGGCGCGCGCCCTCGGCGCGGCGCGCATCGGCGATGCCGACGCGGCCAAGGCCGAAGTCGACAAGATCGTCGAAAAGCGCGACGCGCTGCGCGCCGCGAAGAACGACTACTGGGCAACCGAGGTCGAGGTGATGCGCCTGGGGGCGGCGGGCTGGGCCGCGTGGGCGGATAACCGCAATGACGAGGCGCTCTCGCTCATGCGCCAGGCGGCCGACTTGGAAGACAAGAACGAGAAGCATCCGGTGACACCGGGCCGCATCCTGCCGGCGCGCGAGCTTCTGGGCGACATGCTGATGGAGCTCAAGCGGCCAGGCGAGGCGCTCAAGGAGTACGAGCAATCGCAGAAGCGCGAGCCCGATCGCTTCCGCAGCCTGTACGGCGCGGCGCTCGCCGCCGAGATGTCAGGCGATGCGCGCGCTGCCCAGCGCTATTACGCGCGCCTCGTGCAGGTGGCGGGCAAGGGTGATGCGCGCGCCGAGCTCACGCTCGCGCGGGCGTACCTGACGCAGTAGGCGGGTGGTTCAGGCGCCGATGCGGCGCGCGAACTCCTCGTCCACCCCGAGGATGTAGCGCGCCAGCTCGTCGCCCACATCCTTGAAGCGCTCGGCGACGAGCCGGAAGGTTCGCTTGCCCGGCCGGCGCACGTTGACGAGATCGATGGTCACGGCGAGGCCGTCGTAGTCCGCCTGCAGGTCGACCTCGCAGGGCAACTTGCCTTTTACGATGAACGTGGCGCGGCGGGCCTCGCCGAAATCGGTGCGCGCTTCGACCTCCAGGCGGTAATCGGCGCCGAGCGATTTCAGATGCTGCTCGCAGCGCACGATATCCGACCCGATCAGGGTGACGCGTGCGGGCGGCTCCGGGTTTACGCGGTAGCGCAGGTAGATGTGGTCGCAGTATTCGCGGCCGTCGACGCGCTTGGGCCGGGTGTCGACCCAGGCGTTCGAAAGCGACACCACCGGAACCCGGCCGATGTAGAGAACGTCGTAGGGCAGGGTGGTATGCGGCGAGACGCTATTCACCTCGCCCGCGACTCTCGCCAGGTAATCGTACGCAGCACGCATCTCCGCATCGAGCACGTCGACGGCACGCACGCGGCCAGCCGCGGGGTCGTCGCGCCGCGGGCGTACCTCCGCCTGCTTGCGCATCGCTTCGAGCGCGCTCGGCCGGGCGCCTGCCCGCACTGGTGAAGCAGGCGCAGCGCGCTCCGCTGCAGCCGTGCGTTTCGCTTCCTCGGCGCGGCGCGCGCGCTCCTGCTCCTTCTTCACCCGCTCGGCGTCCGCCGCGCGCAGCATCGCCTGCTGCTCCTCGTCGATGCGCTTGACGAAGGTATCCAGGTCGTCGAGCAGCTGGCTCTGCAGCGTGTCGACCTTGACGGTCTTCTGGTACGCGTCCACTTTCACGGTCTTGTCGTAAGCCGTGTCCACCTTCAGCGTCTTCTCGTAGGCCTGGCCGACCCCGGTCGCCTCGCGCGACGCCTTGCGAAGCTCGTCCGCCATCTCGGCCGCGCGCGCGTAGCGATCCTGCGCCTTCTTCGCGAGCGCCCGGCCGAGGATGCGGTCGAACGCCGGTGGTATCGAGGCATCGACTTCGCGCAGGGGCCGGTGCGGCTCGACCGAGATGCGATGCATCACCGGCAGCGGCGTCGTGTCGCCGTCACGCACGAACGGGTTGCGGCCGGCGAGCATCTCGTAGAGGACCACGCCGAGGGAGAAGATGTCGGCGCGCCCGTCGAGCGGCACGCCGGTGACCTGCTCGGGCGACATGTATTTCGGCGAGCCGAGCGTCGCACCGGTCTGCGTCATGCTCGAGGTCGGCACGTAGGCGATGCCGAAGTCGGTGATCTTGCAGCGCCCGGTGGCCGACACCATGATATTTCCGGGTTTGATGTCGCGGTGGACGATCTTGTACTGCTGGGCATGGTCGAGGGCGTCAGCCACCTGCGCAGCGATGTCGGCCGCCGTTGCGTAGGCGAGCTTCGGCTGGTTGCGCAGCAGCTGCTGCAGCGAGCGGCCTTCGAGCAGCTCCATCGCGATGTAGCCGACGCCGGCGTCCTCGCCGAC